>ERZ1034365.59-NODE-59-length-56214-cov-4.085416_pt1 | contig 56214 bp, 134 predicted proteins | sample MGYA00520615_ERZ1034365 | MGnify/ENA primary metagenome ERZ1034365 (study PRJEB33736, sample SAMEA104284505) | Azolla filiculoides | biome: Urban; feature: Water surface; material: Ditch water | place: Netherlands | collected 2015-10-28 | depth 0-0.1 m ...
CAAATCAAGTTCTTTTTTACCAATAACTACAAATTTTGGTAGTAATTCCCTGTCACGTTCAGTTTGTTCTGGTATTACAGCATCTTCAGGATATGTTATTTTGCCTGTTTCGTTATTCATGTAAACCATACCTACATAAAAACTATCAGGATTTCTTGCTTGCCAAGCAACTATCACATGATTTTCTTCAAATGTTGAATTATAATAAACTTTAGTTGTAAAGTCACGAAAATCAATATGATCACGAAAATCAATATGATCAATTAATTCTATATCGCTATTGTTGTTCATCACATTTCATTTTTAAATATGCCATCATTGCAGTCACATCAAATGCTTCTTTCAAATATGCTCTAAAGAAACGCATTTCATTATCATTGAATCCACGTTCTTTAATATGTTCAGTAATCAGTTGTTCAGCATTTTCAACCACTATGGTTTTTAAAAATGTTGTAGCATCCACCCAGAAATCGAATTCAGCGTTAATAGCTGTTGTAGTATTTTCCATCTTAATCGTCATTATCAGGTAGTAAATCAAACTCTTCACGTATTTTGTAGATAGCGTCATTGATTAACTCTTGTAATCTTCTGCTCTTATTATCAGCGATTTCCAGCTTTTCATTGACCAAATTTTTTGCTTCACTATCAATAAACTTTTCAACATGATCCATTATATTATTAAATAGAACAGGTTCTAATTCAATACCATTTACCAATAACTTAACGTCATAGTATTGATCATCAATAGCTTTATTGATTATATCACCAGTAAGCGAATGTAATAGTTCCCTATGAATCCATTCTTTCCTACCAACTACTTCTTGAAATGTAATTTTCATGATTATTTTTTAAATAAAATTTCACCTAATACAGCAAAATCATCCTTTCGTAGTAACAAAGGAGAACCTTGCGATGAAGGTCTGATTACTACGTTATTTTCTTTAATATAAGTATTAATTTGATCTTCAGTAAATCTTTGTGTTTGACACGAATCAACACTAATACGAATATCAAGAGTCATTTTAGGGATTTGCTTTTCCATATTTTTTCTTTATTGTACGTAAAAAAATGGAAAGTGTTTCAGAATTCGACTAATTTAAAACCATAGTAATGTAAAAAGAATAAAGTATCTTCATCAATATCTATCATTTCTTCAGTTAATTCAATAACTTTATCTTTGTATTCATTTTTTAATGTGCCAATATATTTTTGACCTACTTTCAATTCATTCATTATTCTTTTCTTTATTATAAACAATCATTTGGAATTAACCACCCACAATCATCTTTAATTCGATCATCAAAAATAATACTCCAATCATCTGATAATTGTATTACTTTACCATGTTTACGTAAATTAGCAACTAAATTACATTCTTTCTTTTTATTTTTACCAAACATGATTTGTGCTATTTGCCAATCTTTTAGTTCTGGATTCATTTTGCAGCTAATTTTCTAAATTCAGTTAACAAAGAATTGTATCTTAATTTAAAAGTATCGAATAGATCAGTCCATTCATAATAACCCATGATTTCTTTGTATAGATCATTACAACTAGCATAATTAACTATTTCTCCATGTGTAGCTATCTGAATACCAAACTCTATGATTCTAAAGGAATGAAACATAGATTTCCTTCCAATATTTAAATCAAAATCTTGTGGAATCGTTAATTTCTTTTTACACTTAACCCAACTATTACTTGACTTAGCAGAAAGCGAATGTCTTAATTTAACAGTATCTAATGTAAATCTAAATTTAGGATATGGTTTTTCAAATAGATAACTAATATTATCAAGTGTTTTTTGAGGTAAGAAATAACACTCCAATGCTGAAATTTCATGATCATCAAGTCTTTGCTGATGTTCAGCAACTGTATAATAATTGATATTAATATAATTATCTGAAAACTGATCAGTAGTTTTTTTCTTGACAATTACTATAAAATCATAGTCAGAGTTTTTATGGAAATTACCATAAACTCTTGAACCATAAGGATAAATGTATAAAACATTTCTTTTATCAAGATTTGCCCTTTTTATTATATCATCGTTTGTCATTAAGATAGATGATTTATAGTTAAATTTAATCCACGAATATCCATGTCATTTAATGATCCTAATCGCCTAGAATTACTAAGTTTAGATACAGAACTATCATTATTACAAATGATCCAATCACCATCAACAAAACCATTTATATAATTTCGTTTTCGCCATAAATTTCCAGAAGTATCAAACCATTCCCACATACCATGTGGAAAATCATTAATAAAATTTCCTCTTAATTTTAAATGTCCATTTGATCTAAAATATTCCCAATATCCAGTTCTTATACCATTTACTTCATTTCCTCTTTTTTTAACGTTACCATTTTTATGATAATGCTCAATAAAATGAAAACTTTTACCAAGTTCACTTGTAAATTTAAATAAAAAAACTCGTAACCAAACCCTACTTTTTTTATCGTTAGGATTTTCATAATGCTCAATAACTGATACTTTTGATTCCATGTTATAATTTTTACATTTTTATACGTATATAAAACAAAAATGTTTCAATCCTCAACAATAAATTTTGGTTTTTTTATTCGATTTCGCTTAACTTCAAAAATATAATACTTACTAACTTCAAATTTTTCCATTATTTCTGAATTGGTAAGATATAAAAATTCATCATTATATCTTATTTTATGGAAATGATTCTTTATTGGTTTAATAGGATCAAATATATTTTCATAGTTAAAAAAATAACCATTACATATAGATTTCGTGAGAATAGAATTACTTAAATTATTTTTAGTTAACCTATTATTATTTGCAGCGTTAATTAAAGATTCGTATGTTTCAATGAGATTACCATTATAATCAAATTTATATACTTTCTTATATTTAGCTATTCTATTATTAGGTTTAATTGAATCAATTTTATCATATTTAATATATGACCATTGAAACCCATGTGCTGTTTTAGATTTACCCCTACAAGTATCACCAATAGTATTGTATGATATATTTAATGCTCTTTCAATCTCTCTTAAACAATCCCATTCTTTTATGAATTCGCCATTAAGAGAATATTGATAAACAGATTTTGAATGTGGATTATCTTTGCCTAATCTATTACAATTTGTATCATCAGCACCATCAGTAATATTTGTAAGTATTCCAGTATGATTAATTAATTTACCAAAATGAGCAATAATATCTTTTTCAATTAATTTAGCTTCATCCCTTGATATATTTTCATACAGTTTAAGTATAATTGGTGGTGAATTCGATTCTTTTAATGATTTAATTAGTTTGAATTTGGTATGGTTGGTTTCATATGATTCTCTGCTTTTAGATACATTTAAATGTTCTTTCCATCTACCAGCAACACCCATACCAACATAAAATGGTTGATAATCTAAATTAATATCTTTATAAGACCATTTACCAGCAATTTCTGGATTTAAATAAATATAGATATAGTAATACATAATGTGGTTTTACTATAAATACTAAGTAAAACCACAAAAGTATAACTATAATCCTATTTCTCAAAAAATAAATCCACCCTGATTCACGTTAAAAGTATAAACACCTAACTTGTACCATTGCTTAACTACCTGATCTCTATCGTCATAGACAGCGAGAACGTTATACTTACCTTTGATATGGTTTTCATAGATTTCCTTTTTGATAGCAGTATCTTTACGAAAATCATTCGCTGGTCGCATGAAAAAATCATCATAGATAATTTCATGAAATGCCAACCATTCTTCAGTAAGCTTTTTACAGCTACCATCCCTTCCAGACACGATGAAAATCTTTCTACCTTTAGAACGATGAAATTCAACCTGTTCTGCAACGATTTCATTCAGACTATCCCTGTCAACCTTATCCCAATCAAATGGACTTCTGTTACCCATGTGAGCAAGTGTACCATCAATATCGAAGATAACGCAATCTTCCAGAGGACTTTTAAAATCTGGTTGAATAACTGGTCTTTGTCTGATCTTAGTTACTGGCTGAAAATCAAAGCTATCCATCAGTATTTTATAATCAGAGAACATACGTTTAATAACTTTTTCACCAACTGAAGCAGTTCTTAATTTATCTCTTTCAATCGCTTTATCAATTGAAATATCAAACACCTGATAATCAATATCAGCAGAGTATTTGAACTCATTGATGAACTGGTTGATATACGACAACTTAACGTTAGTGTTGTCAATGATCACGTTCAGGTTCTTAGACAAAGCGTTATGAATTGCATCATTCAGCAAGGTAGTAACCAAATCTTCAATCTTTGGTTCGCAAATATATTCGTTGCGAAGCATCAATCTAAATTCATCACGAGACACACGAATCCAACCACTGTTTTTCAACAGAAATTCTTTCGTCCATGTAGATTTTCCTGATGCAGGGATTCCAATCAATATTTTAATTTTCAAATCTTTAGCCATTATTTTTTATTTATTTAATTTAATACCTATTCTAACACCATAATAAAAACAATTACTAAATTCATCTTTTTGATTTATAGTTACTGTATTATTACTAATTTCTGATTTTCCATCAACCATATCATCAATATATACCTTCATAAGTATTGCATCATTAGCTGATATAGATTTAGATTCTATTGTTGAATGTGAAATACTCGGTTCAACTCCTGTATATAATTCAAGATAGAAACGTTTAAGTATGAAAATATCATATCCTAATTCAAGACTTATGCTATTAGTATAAATATTTTCTGAAACTTTATTCAAATTACTTGATCCAGTATAAGTAGATTTATAATTATTTAAACAAGTTCCTAAGTACGTATTATTCAGCATTTTATATTTATCATTAATGAAATAATGAGAATAACCAATTCTTAAAATCCTTGTATCATTTTTCAAATTACTGAAATTAGTATCATAATCACCAAAAGTATTCACTTTAGAGGTAATTGGAATACCATAAGAAACGCCAAACAAATGTTTACCTTTTTGATAGGTTAGATTGTATTCTAAACTATTTACTTGTAAACTCATAGGACTAAAATATAATGTATAATCCTGTGCTACTGATGTAGCACCAATAAAAACTAATAATAACACTAATAATGATTTCATAATTTATTTTTTAATTTATTTATCTTGCATAACAAATGCATTGTTGATTGTCGTAACTACCACAATCAGTGCATTTAAAGTAATGATCTCTAAAATCTTCCCAAGCAACATGTTCGTATTCATCTTGCCATTCAATCATTTTCTCTAAAACTTCTCTATCCGATTTCTCAAATATAGTAAGCTTATTCCAATGTATTCTATTAACACCTAATCGTAAACGAGATATAGATATTTTTTTAGGCTTTGATTTACCATGTTTAACTATCAATTGGTCTACCAGCTTTTCAAAGTCTAATGCAATCACATCACGTTTTTCAAATGGTTGATTATCGTATAAGTTTTTTAGCTTTGTAAAAGCATTATTACTTCTTCCTATGTAATTGATTTCTAGTGCCATTCAATTAATTAGTTAGTTTTACTGTACCATTAAAAGGTTTGAAATAATTCATAGTCCATGATTCAATATATCCACCAACTCCATGTACACTTTTTCTTGAACTAACAACAGTTCCACATCGTTCCTTACTGAATAGAACAACTAATTTACTATCCTTTTCAATATCATCATAGACCATTAAACAAGGATAAGTAATTTCACTAAAATCAAATTCATCAACTAATTCAGATTTCATATTCTTTTCTTTATTATACGTAGAAAAAACTATTTTGTTTCAATATTGATTAATTTTAATGCTTCGAATAAACCAGCTTCCAATGCTCCTTCATAATTCAAATCATTTCCTATTTCATCAGGGAAAAACTTAATTCTACCACCACCTATTTGTGGATATAAATAGAACCACCATTCTACCCCACTATAATCGGATTTAAACGAGTATTGTGGCTCAATATGTATCTTATATGTATCTCTTAACCATGTCTGTAATTCTGATTGTAGAGGTGCAAAAATCTGTTGTTGATCTGGTTTAACCATTCGTTTACCTTCAACAGCAATTATATATTTTGAAGTAGGTGAATAGGTTAATTTACCATTCACATAACGTTTAGAATGCCATATAAAATAACCTTTTTCTTTAGCTAATTGAGCTACCTTGTAACTTACTTCCATAATCGTTTAATTGAGATTTTTCGTTTAAATTTAGACCATAAAAATTTATGGTAATTAAATCGTATTTCTTTTAATCTGCTCCATTCAGTAGAATTAATTTTTTCTTTCCTATGTGGTTTCATTATACTTATTTAGAATAGTTTCTGGGTCAATTATTAAACCACGTTCTTCATACTGTGCAATAGAAATACAAAATTCTGGTTTAGGAAATGCTACTACTAAATGTTTTAACACTTCATTTAATTCAAATTCAGTTGTAATACTTCTCTTAGCTGTAGCAAAGAAATGTTTATAACTAGAACTTCTTGAATCTACTTTAACTAATTTAGCAATATTAATTTCGTAATACATATCGTTTTCTTTATTATACGTAAACTATTTATGAAATGTTTCAATAAAAAGAAAAACCTGTAGAAATAAATCCTACAGGTTTCTCATATAAGTAACAATTATCAACTATTCAGATTCTAATTGAAGCAACTCAGCACGTAACTCAGCCAATGGCTTGTTCTTAAGCTCTTTACCTTCAATTTCTTCGATAGTAGCAAGCAAGATTTCTCTTTTTGCTTTTCTTTCGGCAGCACTTTTTCTCTTTTCAGCTTCTTCAAGCTTCACTTTGATAACATACTTCACGATTTCGAATTTGATTTCAAGAATCGCATTGGCTTTTGATTTTGTTCCGATGAAACTTTCTTCCTGTGCATCTTTCAATTCCTTGTTAAGGGATTTGGCTAATGTGTTCAGACTTTCAAGTGTTAAATCCCACAAATCTTCGGTAGCAATTGAACCTACAGAGGTTTTATACCTCAACTTAAGCCTAGTGGCAGTAATAAACATTTCGTTCATGGTAATAAATTTTTTAAATTATACGTAATTTTTTATTTTTTGTTTCAGATATTAGAAATTAATTTTCAAGGTTCTACTGAATGTACCTGTAACTCGGCAAATGATCTGAGTTTTGTTGGTCGTTGAGAACCCTACACCACTCAATTGCTGATCTGAATGTTCTACTTTCAGCTTATCGCCAAGTGCTTCAAACACCCTTTTCTGTTTCATCAAATCCTCTTTCAAAAACTCATTGTAGAATCCTCTGGAAGTATCAGAATTCAAACACTTATCCAATACGAAAAAGTAATGTTTGTTTCCAATCGTTTGTTCATCCCAGAAGTTTGGTGATACAGTCAACATGTTGATCTTCTGAAACTTACTTGTCTGTACACCCCAGATATCCTTTGAAACAATACTTGAATTTGAATCAAGTGATTCGATTACAGTAATACCTTTGGTTTTAGAGAACATGAATTCCATTACAGTTATGTTCTGTCCACCTCTAAGGTTGTTAGGATAATTGAAGCTATAAACTTCACCTTCGTATTCAACTTCGGCAGTGAATCCACCTCTACTGGTTGCACTTGAATAGTTATGTACAAAGAATTTGTATTTACCTTCACCCATTTTGGATTTGTTATCCCAACAGATATTTTCAACAGCAACTCTACCCTGTGGACTGATAATATCAACGTCTAACTGACCTGACATTCTGGTTCTGATATTTCCACCTCTATCTTGACGATACTGTGAACTATAACAAATGTGTGTATTATCAGGTTCGATAGCATGAGCATCAAAGTCAATGTTGTTATCACCTTTTTCATTCCATTGGATTGAGAAACGAAGTACTCCATCAACCTTACCACCAGCAGCTTTAACGTTTTCTTTGATTGAATCAGTTACGTTATTCACGTATGACCAAGAAAAATTGTTATTCCATTTGAACAATGAAGGTGCTTCGGCATTCTTTGGTGCAATCAAGCTAACCAAGTTACCTGTGTGCTGATTTTCAAATAACAATTCAAGTCCTGTGGCTTTCGGCACAACATTCTTAATAAAATCGTAAATTGAAATTTCTTCCACCTTTGAAAGTTTCTTTGGATTCACAACAGAATCTTCTTTCAGTTCGTCAAAGACATTGGCTACCACTTTCTTAGTTCCACGATCAACGAAAAGGACATTGTTTACTGTGATATCGTCAACATGAGCGTATCTACGTCCAAGTGAATCACGCAATCCCATTTCATCAATAGTTTTTTCGGCATCTTCAACCATTTTTTTGGTTACAATAGCAGTAGGACGTTTGTAATTGGCTGGACACATTACCTTTTCAAAGGCAGTAACAGCGAAATCCAAATCTTTTCCTTCTGAAAGGTTGATCAGCAACGTACCAATCGAATTGTTTCTGATTTTGGTAACTGCGCCAGAAGCTTTCACTGAATTTGCCCAAGCATAGTTATCTTTTTCAGCAGCAGAAAGTTTCATATAAGCTTTTTTATGCTTCAAGAAAATTTCCAAAATTTCTTTTGATTCGACACCACGATAAAGCGAATTCTGGGCAATCAATTCCAGTACAGTTTCAACTGAATCCTGAGTAAGTTCTTCCAAACTTCTTTTGAATACATCTTTATGTCCTACGTAATCAGCCATAACTGATTCTTCAGACTTCGAACTTCTGTCAACAAATTTGGTAGGCAATACGAAACTTAAATGTTGCCAGATAACGATTTCACCTGATTCAAGTTTGGCTGGATTGGAATCATGACCTAATTTTGCAACCTTAGTTACGAACACACCTTTGATCGGTGCTGATGTAACCAATTTGTTAAGGTTTTCGGCAACAGCAGCATATTCGTTATCTGCTTTGAAATCCCAAATAGACTTCAGTTTGTTGTCTGCTCCAATAACTACGATATTGGCATAAGGTTTCAAAAACTGTCTACATGCGTTACAGTTATGACCTTGTTTTTCTTCTTCAGAATATGAATTCAGATACGTGTTCCAAATCACATCTTTCTCTACGTCAGTTACAAAAAGAACATCATGTCCTTTGATCATTTCTTCAAAGTTCTTCTGCAACTGCGATTTAAAATTTTTGAATGTTGACATGTTATATTTTTTTAATTGTTTTATGAAGGATTATACGTAAATAAAAAATTTTTGTTTCAAGAATATTAAAATTCTACGTTATTTTCTACCAAATATTCACGTAACGTTTTTTTGCCTGAATGTTCTATTCTAGTACCGAAATTCAAACTACCATCGTAATGCTGAGTGCTTTTGTCTAAAAATTCGTCTTTGGTTCGCAAACCACCATATTTAGGGTCTGTTTGATAACTAAGTGCTGTATGTAAATCTTCCAATGAATTAACCCAACTAAAGTAAGCATTGGATTCGTACCAAAATTTAGGGAATGTTTCCATATTCACTATTTTTAATGCGTTTAATCGTTTTACTTCTTTTTGTGCTGCTTCTTCATTCAATGGTACTGAGATTACAATCCAACGAAACTCTAATTCTTTATCTGTCCATGCAGTATTCATATAAACATACTCACTATCTTTTTTATCGTAAACAATTAAAAGACGTTCGAATATAGATTTAACTTTAATATACCCTTCAGGTAATTGTTTTTCAGCCACCTTTAAGCAATCATCACACAACGACATAGAACCAAATAAACCATCCTTACCAGCAACTGTTTCAGTTATAATAACAGTAGGCTTGTTGGAGCATCTTACCATTTTATGTCCACCACCTATGGTCATAAAACTCTCACCATTAGGCTTTTCAGCTTGACACCTATCTTTATCTACTGGAATCATAATATATTATTGTTTATGTACAAGACTAATAATTGAATTTCTAAGTATCTTCTTCGAGAAGAAAAGGTTTTTATTTACCGATTTAAACGTTAGATACGTTAATTCACCACCAGCAGCTTGTTTTATTAATCCACTTAGTTTTAAATATTCATCATCATCCATTTCAGTATATTCTGATGTATAATCAACACCTTTATGATTTAAATTAATAGCAACATTTTTCATATATTTTATTTAAAGTTTTCTACCCAAGTTTTAAACATAGCAGTTCTTAAATCCAATTGATCATCATTAGGATAAATCTTCCACATATAATCTACAAATTCATCCTCTGTCTTTTTCATACTGAATTATACGTAAATTAAAAACTTTTGTTTCAAGGTTTAGATATTATTTCCACACCAATTACTATTTTCTAATTCAGTTATTCTTTCAGCTTCTTCTTCAGCTTTCCATTCAGCATACATTTCTGCAATTACTCGCCTTAAACTTCTTTCATTCATAATTATTCTATATCAGGATAAATTTTATTAACAGTATTTTTAGAAATATCTACATGATAATTATTAATTCTACCTTGTATGTAACATGGTGGAGAAATTGAAATTATTTCTTCATCAACATACTGTTCATATAGATTAACCATAGAAACAATTTTACGTTTTGATGTTAATGGAGTTTTTCTAATCTTCAACTTTTCCATAACTAACCTATTAGTGTTAAACGTTTTGGGTCATATACTTGTGTTGGATAACACTCTGTACCATCTTTGTTTACTATATTGATATTGAAAACAAATTGTGTGTATTTCCAAACGATTTCTTTTATGATTATCTTTACATAAGTTTCACCATCCTCAACCTTCTCACTACGATTCTTAGCATATGAATTAAGATATGCGTAATCACCTGATTCTGACTGACCTTCGGTTCTATTGTAGTGTAACCAACATAGATCACCTTTTTCAACATATTTACCCTTTAAGCTCATTTCGTTTCTTTTCTAGGTTAGCTTGATATTTATTAACGTATTCAACTAATTCAGTTCTAATAAAGTTCTGAATTAATAATTCATGATCTGGTTCTCTCTGTTCACCTATTGATGCCCATTGGCTAATAACAAAGCGAACTAAATCTACTATATCTTGTGCATTTTCTTTCGCCAATTCAGGTTCAATAGAAGCAAACCATTCTTCAAAATTAGGTGCATGATAGGCAAATTCTCCACTATTGGCATAGTTTTCGCCAGCTTCAAAAGCTTTTTGTAATAGTTTAGGTATATCCATTATATTTCCTCTAAAGCTAATAAAATAGCATCATTCAAAGCAAGCTTACTTGAATCAAACCAATGCACTATATCATGTTTATAATTATGTTGAAACCCAAGATCATACTCATTTACAACAGGATAATAATTGGTTGGATTACGACCTAATTCCCAATCAACCTTGATGTTATGGTTTTCCATAAACCAATCCTGAACTTCCTGATATAATGGTGCATTAACTTTTGGTAAAGCTAATTCATCCATTAACTTTTCATCTTGAAGAAAACCCATAGAATCATAAACCATGAAACAAGGTTCATTAAATCCTTTATCTCTTAATTTAATAGCTAAACCATTTGGCACAAACGCAGTTTCTTTCATTACTTTATAAATATAAGTCTAAGTTTTTTAACCAATTCAATTTCATAAATATCGAATACACCATTTATATAGGTAACTTTAATTCTATTACCTTCTTGTGTAATAGTAGCTTCTTCTACATCTTTTGTAGCTTCTTCTAACTCGTAACCATCACCTAACAGTTCACCTATTACCAATTGTTTGATTTCGTCAATGTTTTCCATTACTTCATTTTTTTAAGGATAGCGTAAAAACCTAAACAAATTAATGCAGCTACTAATCTAGTAAACCATCGTTCATCTTCACCTTTGAATGTATAAACTATACTACTAAAGATAAAATAAAAAGTAGAAGCTAAGAAAATATTTTGAATGTCTTTCATTACTTCAATCTTCTTAAAATAGCATAAACACTAAGGCAAAACATACCAAAGAAAAATCTGGTGAAAAACTTTTCATCAACATTTCCAATGATTTGCCAAACTACACTAGCAACGATATATCCTAATCCTACTAAAAGAATCCAGATTTCTAAAACTTTGTCAATTGTTTTCATAACTGTTATACGTAAATTATTAATTAATGTTTCATCGAACCTGAATCATCTATGATCATTTCATATTTAATTTTTCCAAGAACGATATTTTTATATTCAGTCCAAGAATAATCTTCTCCTTTAGCTATTTGATATTCCTTGTATTGAATGTAACTTAAAGTAGTTGGCTTTTCAGGTTCAACAACTTCTGGTTTAGGCTCAACATATTCACTTATTTTCATGTAGTCTGGAATCCAAAACCAAGTACCATCTAAATGATTACTTGAATTGGAAGCATATATATGTTTAAGCAACAAACACTTATCCATATCTTCAGCTAAGAAGTTATAACCTTTCGGACTTACTTTTATTAATTTACAAAGTCGAATAGTATTACTACCATCATTGGCAACCATATATTTCTTACCAAGAACTAATTTCGTTGGTTTAAATTTCAAATTCGTGTAGTTACTCATGACTTATTCTTTAAAATATTTTGTCGATACTGAAATTGGCGGTGAAACAATCTTATCATAAAGTTTAATTTCATCATTCACAATTTTTTGAATTTCTTCTTCTTTAACGATCATATCAATGGTCACTGGAATACATACACCTGAAATAGGTTTACCAGTAATTACCATATCTCTTCTCCAAAGTGCTGAAGCTAAAGCCATTAAATGACCATACCCAATTTCTTCACCCAAATCTTTTACTTTTCTTATTTCAGCTTTCATGATTCTTAATTTAGATAGTTTCTATTTCCCAATCGCTCACCAACGTTTCTGCTTTCATTTGATAAAAATCATACTTGCATTCAGTATAATTCAAAATCTCTTTGGTCTTTTTATACATAACCGAATCTCTTTCAACATAGACAGGAAAAGTTTCTCTTTTGCTTTTAAAGGCTTCAGATAAACCATGTGTACCTGTTTGATATACTTTACCATTCCTTGATAAATTACTCCCTCTATGCTTATGAGGTTGGTAATACATGCCAGTTGGTTTATGCTTCAGTCGATACATTTTCTTTTATTGTTTCAATGTTTTCGCTAATTTCTTTACTAAGAGTATCCATTTTTTCTTCGAACGTTCCCTTAACTTTTCCCTTTTTGCCTATTTTGGAATGCTCTACAACGAATAATGCTAATTCATGTTTAGCTTTATCGTATAACTCAATGCTTTTATTGTATTTGGCAATAGATTCTTCCAATTCTTTTTGAGATAACCAGAAGTTTTTATTGTTCAACACAATATTGAAGTACATTGCACCAAACAAGCAAATAGTAATTGCTATAAATGCTAATGCTTTGGCTGTATCAACATCATTAGCATATTTTAAAAACGCACATGCTAATAGCATCCAGCCAAGAATAAGCGTAACAAAAGTAATTTTAAATTTAGTTTTCATATTTCTTAATTTATAAGTTTACCACCACAAATTTCCACCCCAAATAACAAACCAGATTATCGTAATTAAAATCCAGAAAATGTTTATAAGTCCACCAACTAAATTATAATCACCACCTCTATCACCATGATCTCTAATAGATTGGTACAATAGGAAGATCATTCCAATACCAAACACAATGTAAGTCCAATGTATCATTAGAGTTGTTTAATTACATTATTTACTCTTTTACCATCGAAGTTACTACCCAAAGCATCTTTGGCAGCTTTCATCAATTCGCCAATGTTGGTCTTGCTGATTGGATTGAAAACAGGAATCAAAATATCCCACATTTCCTGATCAGTCATAGCCTTTGGCATATACAATTCGTAAATTGGAATTTCAAACTCTGTGTGGCATAACTTAGCATTCTCAATGCCTTTCTTTAGTAACACTACAACTTCTTCATCCACAACATCTTTACCAAATAGTTTGGTAGTTGGTAGTTTAGAAATTCTTTCGATTTCTGATACGATTACACGAAGTAAATCTCTCTTTACTGTGTCTTTTTCTAACATAGCCTTTCTTAAATCGGCTTTAATTATATCTTGTAACATATATTGATTATTATATTTCATTAATATTCTGATTCAACTAATGGTATTCCTAATTTTATTGCAATTTCTTTAACTTCTACAAGCTTAACTGATAGATAAGCTTCACCCATTGGAAATGGATGATGTGGATTGTGTTTATCCTTACTTTCTACAGCATAAATCAATGTTCTCAATGCTTTTTCTGCTTCTGTTAATTCTTCGTACTTTTTCATATAGGATTATACGTAAAATTTACTGTTTTGTTTCAACTACTTCTTTTTTCACGAAGATTTCTTTATGAGAATCCCATCGGCAATGTTTTCTTTCAACACAACTCATTCCTTTACCAAATAAACAATAAGTACAAGGACTTTTCGATATGGTATCGAAAAACTCTTTATCTGATTCAAAGTTCTTTCCTTCAACTATTAGGTTCAGTATCATATAATTCGGTTAAAATTAATACGTATTTTAAATGCTCGGTAATGTTTTTCATATCTTCACCTTCAAATGTAAGATAATCAATTGAACGATGCCTATAAGGATTATAAATTAATCTACATTTGTCAGGCAGTCCAATATAAGCATCAATAACGTTATATTTTTTACCTTTATAGGTTATAATCTCTTTGTACTTAATTTCACCAGCAATACTCTTTATTCTCGCTTGATAGACATGATAATTATGGAAGTCTTTAATACCAAAATTCTTGAAAAATCCTGTTCTATCGTAATACATTTCTTTAATGTCGTTTGCTTCACGATGAATGGTATAATCGGTCATACCAATACCCAATATATAACAACTTGTTTTATTAGTTGATATTAATTTAGTATTGGTCTTATTTATTTCTAGTTGAAGTATCATGTTCTAAATTATAAAGTTTAATTACTTCTTCTTGCGTAACTCTGTTTGGATTGAAGTTATCACTAAACCCATATTTCATCATTATCCACATCTGATCGTCAGTAGATAAATTATTCCACCATTTTCGTTCCATCATTAAAAAGTTTTTATCCAAAGGTTTATGATTCAAATTGAAAGTGAATAGCTTACCACATTCAGTACACCAGCTAACACCAAAATCATTAATCCTTGGTCTACAACCAAATTTCTCACACTTAGATATTTTAGTCTGGTCATTCATGGCTTATTTCTTTTTTCGTTTCGACTTACGTTTACTATGAGCTTTCTTACAGCTTTCAATATGCTTTTTTCGATTCACTTCGTCAGGATTATATCTATATCCTTCATACAAATTATCAAACAGTTCCATAACTTCTTAATTTAGATAATCATTTACTAATTGATCGTAATCATTGATAGCAGAATCCAAAATAGGATATTCATCAACCTCTAGTGGGTCACAACCATAACTACCTGTTTTCAAGTAATCTATAGCTAATTCATGATCTCTGGTATCAATAGAACGTTCATCCAGCCTAGCTTTTTCTTTTTCTAAAGCTTCAATCAATTTAGCTTTCATATTATCGTTCTAAATCTTTAACTTCCAAACTGTCTTTGGTAACATTTACAACATATATATCACCATTTCCTGTTGTAAATAATCTGTAGTGCATTCCTGATACAGTATGATCTACATAAGCAAGACTGTGGTATCTGTTATTACTATCACTAATCTTTGTTGGATATACCTCTTTCTGTTCTTCAGTAGGTTCTGAATTACTTGATTCAGAACTGTTTGGTGTACAACAACTTGCGAAAATAATAGCAAAGATTAATATACATACAGAAAGTAACGAAACTATTTTAAAATCTTTTTTTGTCATGATGAATCTTATTTTTTTAATGATTTGTTTTCAAGCATATAACTTTTGGTCGGAGTAGTTACAGTCACCTTATATTGACATAACTCAACGATAAGAATTTTAGCTAACTCAATAGCTTGCTTCCTGATTTGTTTTTTCTTTTTAGGAAATCTAGGATAGATAATAAATCCAACCACAACACCTTCTTCATTTCCTTTGGTATAGATAAACTCTGTTGGAGTAACTGAAACACATTGACCTACTTCATCCACAAATTTCTGGCAAATAGTCTTTACTTCTTCAATCGAATGAAGATATTCTGTGTCACGTTCCTTTAAACCACACCAAATCTGAACGTTATAACCTTTGGTAATTTTCATTTTATTTTTTAATTGGTAAATCGTATATAAACACATCAACAGTTACAAACTGTTTGATAATATTTTCAATTATATTCCAGTCTCCACCTGCCAAACCTGAACCGAATCTTGGTGCATGGATAGTAGCATTATTCTTAATTGCAAATTTATTTGCTTGATGTAAACAAACAGCAATTGAATAGTAATTAATAGGTTTGGTATTATTAATATTATGAATACCATTTTGTGCAACCATATTACATACTGTTATATCTTTTTCTACACCTATAAACTGTACATAACCTTGTCTCATTTCAAGGTTGTCCATTGATCTATAAGCTATTTCTGGTGCATCCCATTTACGACTTAATGCTAATACAAAACCTGCTCCCCATGCAAATACATCATTACAAACATGAAGTATTAACTTGTCACCTTTAGTAGAAATAGGTGCTGTCGCATCACCAATTAAATATGTTATTTTCATAATTAAGTTCTTAATTTAGTAAACAATTTCTGGGTATTTTCTTTAACGTATTCCCAATTCTTACGTTCGATATCACCCAAATCCTTCTTTCTTAATTCAGTTTCTGCTTGATGCCAATATTGTGTAACTGCATCATTGATCAATGATTTTTCGTTTGCTGTAAATTCGTCCATGATTAAAAACTATAAAATTGTGTGTTCATATACCAATTGGTATTGGCTGTAGCTTGTTTGTTTTGAACTTTTAATGCTCTGAAGTAAGCTTCGCAACCCATATCACTTTCAACAACATATTTTACTAGTGATTTCTTCGCCCTTTTGTTGGTTTCATAGTACTCAAACTTCGTTTCAATACTGAAACAATCATCAGTTTTCCTTATTCCTCTGCTAATCAATACAGTATCGTTCTTTAATAATGAATCTTGTTTAGCTTGAAGCAATAGTAGTTTATTTAGTTTTTCTTTTCGTACTAAACTAAGCTTTTCTTTTTCAGCTTTATAGATTTTTACCAGCAAAGTATCTCCATCAAGTTCGGCATTTTTAATGCTAAAATCTGTTGTCATGTCTGATAACATATCAGTACTGCTGATATAAGATATTTCTGCAATATCAAATAACACATCTTTGTAAGTGTCTTTACTTGATTTAACAGCAACTTCTTTTTTTGAACAACTGATCAAAGTATAAGCGAAAATAACCAAAGCTAATAATAAAAAAGTTTTCATATCCAGTATAATTTTAAAGTTTATACAAGATTATACGTAAATATTTGAGAAATGTTTCATAGCTATTTGGATAATTTATCTAAATATTTAACATGAAATCCTGTTACCAATTTATGAACAAATTCTTTATCCACACTACCATAATCTTTAACAAATTGATTTACTTCATCAATTGTTTTTAGCCATGAAAACTTAGCGTTTAGTGTTTGTCTCCTTGATTGATCGCTACCTTTAAGCATACTTTCAATATCTTCCCTTGTTTCAACCTTTCGCTTGTTCCTGAATGGAATATAAAGAAATCCTTTATGCTTATAGTAGAAGTTTAACCCTAAAAACGTATGCACACCAAAACTTTCGTTCTTACGAACACAAAAATCCTTATGAAAGATTATCCAAATAATTGCAAGACTGTTGATAATGGTAAGTAAAATCATTTTATATGCTTTTAGATATAGTGAAAAATAGGATTTCTTTGTAAAGGATTATAATTGAAATAGTTATAGATAAATGCTAAAAAGTGTTATATGTATTTACATATAACTACCTTTCAATTTCAGGCATTGAATTAAAAATATCAGCAACCTCATTATCAGTTAACGTTTCCCAACGTCTTACACTTCCAACTAATTCAGTATGAGTGTCACAAATTTGGGTTTTTCTACCACTTGATAGATTATTCCACCAATCTTTTATAATTTCTAATGAAGTCATAATTTTATCCTTTTTGAAGCATTGCTAATAGTTCTTTCTTTACTTTATTCATTGGTACTGCTGTTTCAGCTAAGATTCCCAACTTATGAAAATCGGATTCTTCTTTTAGAATATAGGCAATATTAGCCATTTTATTGAATTCTTCCTGACTGAAAGTATATGTTTTATCAGCATCATTATATGTGCCATTAGATAAATGCCCAATTAACTCTTTACCTCTGGTAGTTACATGATAGAAAATATTATGATCGTTATCAATAATATCCTTCATCAGTTTAATCTGAGCATCAAGATTGTTTTGTTCTAATTTATTCATGGTGTAATTTTCTTTATTATACGTAAATAAAACCTTTTTGTTTCAATTAAACATCGAACCATTGCCATAAAAAACGTAATTAGCATTGACTTTAAACTCAACTACTAATTTACTTAATGCTCTTGTGGAAATTAAGGATTGGTGACCTCTGATTATCTTTTTCAATTGAGTAGTATTCTTATAACCCATTCGATCAGATACCAAAAATTCACCATGAACTTCAATTAAGAACTTTAATATCTTTACTATCCTTTCGGTCATAATCAATAAGTTAATAAGAATTTTTCTTCGGTTTCCAACATAAGCTCTAATGCTATTTTAACGCATTCAATAGCTGCTGGTTCTTCGCTCAAATCAATGTAATCACCTGAAGATAAGGCTTGCCCCATACCTGTATCATTGGCAGCAACATACAACCTTTGCATGTTATCTTTACCAATATTTTCAATGGCTTTCTTCAATGCCTTGATCTTTAACTCTACGAATAATTTAGGTCTTTGTGCCATAATATTTATCTGTATTGTGGTGAATCACTATAAATGATTGATATAATTTCACACGTATCACATTCAATATTGGTATATGTACCACTATCACCCCAACCACCTGTTCCAGAGAATCTTCCATTTTCAAAAGTAATCTCCTTAGTCTTAAACCATAAATAATAATTAAGTCCTTTTACCTTGATAGCGATATATTCACGAACTAATTCGTCTTTTAAAGTTACGTATGCCATGATTCTTAATTTAGATAGGGTTTTCCATTTTATAAACAGACTCAATTGCTTCTGGTTTGATCGGTTTTCTTAATTTATATTTTAAGATAATTTCTTCAGTTTTATGATCTGATAATTCATACCACCAATTCATACTATCGGCATATTTTCTTTTTTCGTGTCCTTCAACTCGCTTGATATTTGTCAAGGCTTTATCTTTTAACATAAAGCTAAATGGATGAATACCAATGTTTTCAGTTTCAATATCAACCATTTCAGTTACACCTTCAAGTTGAAAATGTAATGGTGACTGAACGATTTCTTTATCGTAAACAAAATCAGTATAACGCTTAAACTTTTCGATTTTTTGAACAGACCAATAAGGGTCAGCATTGATATTAGCCACAAGACCATCAAGTTCTTTTACAGTATAAGCTACTAGTTGTTGAACCTGACCACTAACGTTTAGTGTTGTAACATGGTATTCGACTTTTCCAGATTTTTTGTTCATGATAATTATTTATAACGTTTCATTTCTGTCATTCTCATATTGTAAAATTTGATAAACTTTTCGTAATCAAATTTACTTATCTGACCTACACGATATTGGTAGTCGATTAATGCTTTGGTTTCAATCATTAATCGTTCAGCAAGATTAGTAACCTTACCCATACGTTGAATTTTCTTGTGTGGACGTTTACCACCAATCAAATTTCTATTGTAACCTTTTAGCTTCTCCATTTCGTTTTCTTTATTATACGTAAATAAAACACTTTTGTTTCAATTAACTACCCAAGTTTTGCCTAAAGCATAAAATTGTTTACCATTTTCATCCTTAACAGCATAACAACCCTTTACTCTTTCAGTAACAGCACAACATTTAGTTAACCTACCACCTTCAAAAGTTTCTGGATTCCTTGTTCCACAATGATCACACTTGATTATTTTTTTCGTTTCCATTATGAGCGATATTAGATTTCTCTTTGAAAATGTTAAATTTGTTGTTAACTTCTTTAATTAACTTACTATAACTTTGAATAGCATCATCAGCATTTTGTTTTGTTCCAACACCATTGGAATGGCTTTCTTCTGTTCTAGCAACTTTGCCTAATTTACTAGCTGCTTCAATAAATTCGAAGAAATTTTCTTCTAATTCATCAAGAATATTAGATTCATTTTGACTATTTTTCATTATCGTATTTCTTTAAAGGTTAATAAAAATTCAGGATTGTATCTTCCACCGCTACATTTGCCACATGAATGATTGGTTCTGTTTTTACGATGAAGATAACTTACATTTCCACATTTATGACAAGTAGCCATATATTTACCTTCAACCCTTGCTTCACCTTTATACAACCTTTTACCATTGCAACCAATCTCAATAGCTTTCCTTTTCCATACCAAATCATGACCATGACCAGTACCAACCAAAGCATGTGCAATCTCATGTAAGATAGTATCAGTAAATTCTGCTACATCAACTAATGGTTGATAATTTATGGAGAAAGTAATTGTTTTGATTCTGTGTTTGCAGCAACCTAGTCTGCGTTTGCTGTTGTCGAATTGGAAAGTCCAACCATTTGAAAGTAAATCGTGCTGACGTAATAATCCTAGTGCAATCGTTTGTGATTCAATCTTTTCCATGTCTTTGCGTTTTTCAGTTATACTTTATTATACGTAAATAATGGTATTTTGTTTCAGGAATTATCACTTCTGATAATATTTTTTCCAATAAATTTTAAAATCTTTTTTACTGGAAAGTTGATGATTCAAACAATCATCTAAATTATCAAATATTTCAATTCTTTTTTGATTTGTTTTTAATTCTTTCAATTTTTTTGTTCTATCACCTAACGTTTCTAATACCAAATTATTATCTTTATCATAGAAATACCAATATCTTGCACTAGGATGAACATCTAAAACTTTTGGTCGAAAACCTTTCATTTTATCACGAATTTTAGTTTTCGTTTCTTCACTATGTAAAATTCCTTTTCTTTGTGTTTTATTTTTTTCTTTTTGAATTTTTCCTTGTTCAGTATCGAAATATCTTTTAACTCCTTGTCTTATTATTTCTTTTTCAGCATCAGTTTTAAACTTACCTTTATTCCCTTTACTAATTTTTAAATTAAGTTCTTCACGAGTAATATTTTTTAATATAATTGGTTTACCTTTTCTAGTTTCAGAAGATTTTTGCTTTATTAATTTAGATTTTTCTATTCCATAATATTCTTCATAGGTCTTACCTTTTTTACCTTCAACTTCAACCAATTTTCCACCAGTACCACCTTTGGATATATTATAACCTATTTCTTTATTGGTTGATGATAATTCATTAATCCAAAATATTTCTTGTTTATTTAACGCTTCTTTTGAGTCGCAAATTTCTAGTATTTCTTTTTTAAAGTTGGTTATACCATACCTTTTAAATGCTCTAGCTATTAATAATCCAGAACCTAAATATTTAGGATTATTATTTTTGTCTTGTCCAATATAAATTTTACCATTAATAAGGTTTGTTGTTTTATATATAATCATAACGATGTTTATATATAAATACTTAACTTTATATAAAAAGTTCTACTTACTTCACAAAAAACGCATTTATTTTAATAAATATATATCAACTAGCTCACTATCAAGCTGTTTCTTCTTCTCAACTAACTGTTCAGCATAAATTTCTGTGATACTTTTGAAATGCTCTGAAGTAAGAAAAATTTCCAAATCAAAACTATATTTTAAACAACCATAAAAACCATCAGCATTTTCAGTTTTGATAAAATTACCAACACCACCAAGCCAAATACATTTAGTACCAGCTACAACACATTCACCAGTTTCCAATAAACTAGTTGCAATGCTTTTCCAACCTGCAAATTCTTCATTCTTAAAGAAGTAATTAAGCAAATAGGTTTTCTGATTTTCAGTTAAGATTCTCTTTACAGATTTATCTTTTAGTTTTTCGTTCAATCCTTTACAGATAAATTCAGCCATATTACTAGCTTCATTTTCATCATCTGTTGGTTCTATGGCACATAATGATGTTCCATCTGGTCTAAATACCTGTGCTTGAAAGCAATGACCTTTAGTACCTTTCTGCCGACTGCATGTATATTTTTTCATATTAATCTAAATATATAAATTCATAAAAAAATCTTTTTATGTTCGCTAACTTCTGTTCTTCGCTTAATTCAGGATATTTGATGTTATAATTCTTGATCAATTCAAGAGATTTCATTTCAGGATTTTCAAGAGCGAAATTCTTAAACCTTAATAAATCTATAACACCATATTTTCTTCTAAAACTCATACTTAATTTACTTTAGTTACCATTTTTGACGCTGTTCTAAATTCAGCATTACCTACTTTAACGATTATATCCTGAACATAACACCAACTAAAACCAGAATAAATTATACGATTTTTAATTCCAACCTTTGTTACAGTTCCTTTAATATTCTTCAAGTCATGATAATCACCAGTAATTTTCGGATATGAATCTACAATATAATATTTTTCGAATCTGAATTTATCATCACTCTTTAAAGATAATGCTGAACCATCAGTTAGAAAAACACTATCACCAACTGAAATAGAAAGATCAAAATGCCTAATAACGTCCATCCTTTGGCTTTTACCATCAACTTTAGTGGTATTATAAACTCTATGTTTTTTATATACTAATTTATCTTGCATTACGTTTTCTTTATTATACGTAGAATAATCTATTTTGTTTCAATTAATTCCAGTTTTTCCACTTAATTAATTGCTTCTTAATTCTATAAGCGTATTCAGGTGAATTACCTTTTGTTAATTTAAATATCTCGTTTTGATAATAGGTTACAGCTTTTGGATTATGCCATACAACTATATCAATTTCTTCAAAATCTTTATCTGGAAACAAATTTCTATAATATTTTTCATCTGCTTCTCCCCATCCACAATCATAATGAAAATATCCCCAAGCATGAAATTCACCCTTAAAATAATAAAGAATATTCTGAATCAATTGTAACTTGTTCAGTACCTGATTACTATGGTTACGATGAATATTCTTTAAGGTTATAGATTTATATTTCCTCTGAAGATACCTAATTAATAATATGGATAAAAATCGAAGTATTGGTTTGCTTCTCATGATTTTAGTGTCCTAATTCCTCTTTTAATTTAAGAAATTGCTTTTCTTTATTCGCTAATTCACGTTCTTTAGCTAATTTGATTTTATCAGCTTCTGCCATAAATGTTTCTTTTTTAACACTTTCAACATAATCTTTCCAATCCAAATCATTCATTTCGAGTTGAGCTATACTTAAAGTAGCAAACTCATAATCAGGACAATCATGATGTGTATCTTCTTGAAAGGTAACAGTAGCAGTTTCAGTATCAAATTCGATTTTTTCTAAGCAAAGTTTACGTGTATAACCTTTTGCCCTTACCAATTCCAATGCTCTATCCTGAACGAAATCGCTGAAATCGCTGATAGCTTCTAATATTTCTCTAACGTTTGTCATAATTATTCTTTATTTGGAATCCAACTATGTCCACAACTAGGACATTTGTCTACATTAACAACCTCTGCTTTACCTACTCTGGATTGTGTTGTTCCTCTACCACCAGCATCGTTGCCAAAATCATTGAATGATACTAAACCATTTAACAATGCTGTTGAAGGTTTTGCAATAGTATTACATTCTCTACAAGTGTGATTATCCATAACTTTATTTTTTATATTTTTCTGCAATTTCTAAAATACCAATCCTTGTTCCTTCACTCAATGCTCTTACAGCAGCAGCAGGTCTTTTATTTAAAAAAGCTCTCACCTTTTTCCAGTATTGAATCAGATTCATTCTATCTTCTTCTTTCCTGTAATGTAAGTTATAAGCATAATGCCTATGATTACAACCACGACCAAACCCATATTTTTCTTTATTTGAATAAACTATATTTGGACATTTACCACATGTAGTTTCATTATCATCCAAATATATCAAACATAATGGACATGAACCGAATCCATGTTTATCAATATTATTTTGATAATTATAAATTAATTCATCAATGGCTTTGATTGTATCAACTTTATTGATCATAGCTTAGAGTATTTCGATTGATTGTAAACAACTGAATCCAATGGTGAATGGTCTGCCACTATTACCTCTATCTTCTGATACAAAATTGAAATGACTTTGACCATAGCTAATTTTCTTTTCAATATGACCATTATAGGTATTGAGGATACTTGAATTATGTCCAACCTGTGTAACAACCCTTAATTTGGTTTCAGTAGTAACGTTTTCCAAAATATTGGTAACGTCTCTGTAGAAATTCTTCTGATCTTCTACAAACTTTTCGTTTTCCTCGCCATAAGATTTTAACTCTTTAGCATATTCAAGCTGAATCCTTTTAGCAATATCATTACGAATAGCTTCCATAGCTTCGTAATTCTCTGACTGCTTAATCCGATTGTCTTTATTTAATTCTGCTTTCATAATCGTTTTCTTTATTATACGTAGTTAAATCTTTTTTGTTTCAACCAAAGCAGAATATTCACGTAAAAATTTGTTAATGTGTCGTTTAAGTAGCTTAACACCAATTCGTTTAACATCTTCTTCGCCTAAAGTTCTTTCAAATCGAATAGCATAATTGTTTGAAATTCCTGATGTGTGAAGCGGTCTACCTTCTAACCAATGATACTTCAGATATAGATTTTTATCGCAATACTTTCCTTCACCAATATTGCCACACCATGTATCATAAGCAATTCTAACTACTGAATTATTTCTAAACTGATCAAGAGTTTCAACCTCTTTGATCTTGATCAAATGCCTGTAAATATGTTCAATAATATAATTCTTTGCTTCTTCAATATCCTTAAATCGTTTGCGTGGATATGGAAACATATATCCTAATTCATAACCAGCATACTTATTTCCTTCGAAATATGCGTTGAAAAAAGGATATTCTTTGAGTAGAAATCTTGAATGTGTACAGCGTTTGTTCTCAATCCATTTCATAACTGATAGTTTTATTCATTATACGTAAATAAAACTGTTTTGTTTCAACTAATATACAACTACTTCATAGTCATAACCTTCTTTACTACTCATAGTATAAAACTTAAATCTATAATCTCTTAATCTGCAAGCATTTATTAATAAATCTGCAAATCGTGTACCTAAATAATCGCTTTCCTTGTTAGGTTCATAGATTTTAAATTCAGCTAACTCAATAGTTAAAAATGGTGGCTCTGTGATAGTATTATCGTATCTGGTAATTATACACCTCTTAATTTTACTCATGATTATAAATTATTTAGGTAATTTTATCAATAAATCATCACCCATTTCTTTAAATCCACATTTTTTATATGCTTTAATTATTTTAGTTAATGAATGAAAAAAGTTATTATTTTCATTGGATAAGTTTTCACGTTCACTCGGATTAAATTGTGTTGGAAATGCTTTTAATACTACTGGATATTCGATTAATTCATCAATTGTCTGAAAAGCTAATTTAGCTATACCATTTCCTCTGTATTCTTTTAAAATTTCAATTTCTTCAAAATAAATAACAGCACCATTATCTTCAATATTTCTATATTTGTTTCTTAAAGAATAATCACCTTTTTTTTCTTCAAACAGTTTAAAACAAATATCTTCGCTTACTTGATCAATGCTAATTAATGATTCATATAGATTAGAATACTGTTCAAATGTTGGAATTATACGATACATAAAACTACCTATTTTTGTTTCAATATATGTTTCTTCATCATATAACATAATATCGCAACTAACTAGCTTAATCAAATCTTCTGCATTACACACATTTTTTTTGGAATATATTCTTTTAGAATATTCGAAGCTTATATTATCTTGATCTATTTTAATCATGATTATAATTTATTATCTCGAATCCATCTGTGCATTTTAACCTCACGATCATATATAATATCTTCTGGTTTAAATGCAGCTTCAAACTCTTTAATTAAAACTAATCTATCTTCATAAAGTTCAATACTGTTATAGTATTCAGAAGCACCCATTAAAGACTTTTTAAATTTAGGTTTACTCATTATAAAGTTTTTATTGATTATACGTAGATATTATTCTTTTGTTTCAATAAAATTAATTACTGGTCTTAATGTTTCTTTATAATAGCTCATTCGCATCGTTAATCCCTCATTTAAAGGCTCTATATTGATAAAATACTTATCTTTATAGCTAAAGACCTCTGTACCTACTTCACTTCTTTTAAACCCTTTAAATCCCTGTGCTGTATTCAAATATCCAACCAACTCTGGCTGTTCTTCTTCAATTGGTTTCTTTGTTTCTAAATCTATAAACTGTTGCGCTACCTTGCTATAACCTTGTTTAGAATCTAAAATAGCTTCTTCAAACTGAGAAGTAAAATCTCTAAACTTCATTAATATGTTATATAAGTCGCTCATTACTTCTGATTCTTTACCTGTAATCTCAATTTAGTAGTTAAGCTACCTAACCTTGTTCTTATCAAAATTAATTCACTCAAATCTTCTTCACTAAAACACTTATTGTTTACTGTGGCTTCATCAAAACTATCTTCTAATGCCTTTCCTAATTCAGCATTGACGTTTATGTAGTATTTCAAATCAAAACCAATACTATCCAACTTATTAACAATAACATCGTTCAATCTTACTTTTATAGCCATCTTTATCTATTTAAATTTATATCCTAATGTAAAACCTATTTTTGGCTGAAAACTATCAGAAACCAAAATATTTGGCTCTATTATTAATTTAGACTTTACTTTTATTAATTTACATATATCAACTCCAACCATATAATTAACGCTAATATGTTTTATATGATTAACTTTCGTTATTCCTTTACATAAATTATTCTGATCTAAATATAGATAATCCATTACAAAATACCTACTATCATATCCAATTCCTAAATCACCATTGATAAAGTTTAATATAGTAGGAAGTCTATATAAAATCATAAAACCTTCCTGTACTGGATATTTATTACTATGATCGTAATTCTTAAACTGATTGTGATTATTATAATATATAAACGAAATTTCGTTAAATCCAATACCATTTACTGATATTAAATTTAACTTATCCTTTGAAAAATAATTAAACGAACCAATATAACGTATCTCTACCTTTTCTATCGAATATAAATTTATACTCAATGCCAAAAATAATATAGTTAAAAGCTTTTTCATAATCAATATCTATAATAAACAGTAAAACCTTGATTATCATACATTTCCTTCGGCTGAACACCATGACCCATTAAAAACCAGTTCTTTATGCTCTGTGTATCATCCCTGCAATCACTGAAAATACTATCAGCAATACCCATCATGCCACTTGCTAAATCAAACTCACCATCTTCATTCTTTCCAACTGCAATTCCTAATTCATCTTTATCAGAAGAATATTCCCAATTAGAATAAAATAGCTTATATAACTCTTGAAGAAAACAAGTCGCTGATATTACCTTAATACCACTTACCATAGATACAAAACCTTTTGCAGCCTTTTCTCCAAATTCTAAATTAATACCTTGATAAATCCCTTCCAATATCTGACCATCTAAATCAGTTAATGTCGCACCTCTACCACTATAAAACTCTGGTCTGGTTGACATTCTATTGCTTCGTAATATGTTTTCTAATTCTTCCATAACTATTTCTTATTTGAATCAATTATCTGAATAACATTTATAATAGCTTCCTTAATCTGAAACTCTATATACTGCTTTTGAACCTCACTTAATGTTACTCTTTTATTTATCCATTCAACCCTCTGACCTGCATCATGTGTTATACTAAATTCTTTTAAATCTCCTATTACTGGATTATCTAATGTCTGTATAGTTATATTCGCATCACATAACAAATTCCTTAAATCACCTGTTGGCGTTTTACCTATCTCTGTTTCAATCCTATTTACTAATTCTGTAATCTCAGGTTTCATAGCGTTTTCTTTATTATACGTAGAATAATCAAATTTGTTTCAAAATTACCACCATAATGCCATAAACCATTCACGAAATAAATCTAACCCTTCATCAACCTCTTTATCTTCTGATTCACTCCAATTCCTTGAACCTTTATCTTTTACTGTTAACTCAAATGCCCTAATCATCTTGTCGATTTTATTATCCCATTCCTGACTAGTCATTCCACATGGCGTACTTGGATTTATTTCTCTAAAGATTTTTAATCTAGGAATTATAAAATTACTGATAGTATCGGTTAAACTCCACGTTTCACTATCATCAAAACCTATGGCAATCCATTGTAAACTAAAAAAAGATTCCCTATCAACACTTTCTTTTGTTAAAGAAAAAGAAATATTAGGAATACCTAAATATTTTATATCTTTATTACCCTCACATAATGTTTGAAAATCATCTAACATCGCTGTAAGATCATCAGCTACACATTTCTCCATGTTCTGATATGCAATAGCTTTTATTTCGTTCTTTAATTCAGTCTTATTATCCATAAATTTTTATTATAATGGTAATCCTTTATATTTATCACAAGCCATATTCTTATATTTCCTATACTGATTCTTAATAGGACAATAATTCGATATACTTAAACTACAACAAGTCTTTCAGATAAATCTTGACTTTATAATTTGTAATTTTATACTGTTCTTCTTTGGTAATTCTAATCTTGAATCATACATAAATTTAAATTTTCTTTATTATACGTATATATTTATTTATTGTTTCAATTACTCCCTCATTATTTATATTTATACCCTCATTTACTCCCTCATTTACTCCCTCACTTGCTCCCTCACTTGCTCCCTCATTTACTCCCTCACTATTGAAACATTTTATTTTTTCTTACGTATAATAAAGTAAAACCTATGAGCGATTTAGTTTATGGTCTTAGACCAATCAAAAATGGTACTGATAAAGAAACGATCAGAAAAAATATTAATAACCTTAAATGGTATATCAAAGACGTTGAAATGAATCTACGTGAATTAGAACGTAATATTATTAGTTACAATCGTATTCTCGAAGCTAATAAAGCTAGACTAGAAATTGAAAAAACTAATCTACAAAAATGTAAAAATAACAAATTCGTTAAATAAATGATTAAATTAATAATATGGCAACAGTTTATAAAATTGAAATAAAAACAGTTAGTCCTTACATAGCATATACCGAAAAGGATATGGATAAAATAATGCTTGACCTAGTTAAGTCTTATTCTAAATTAAACTTTACCTTCGAATCTACTGAAGTAAAAACTACTTTGCTGGATATTCCTCAACCTAAACCTATGAAGGTTAAACTTATCTTCGCTTGGTTTCCTGTTAAAACTTCTAACGTTGGCTGGGTATGGGGTAAATTCGTTACTCTACTTATTCACGATAATGGTAATCATGAATGGTATCTTGGATTTAAAAATGAATGGTCTATTAAACATTAATAAATGAAAACAGAATTCCTTACTACCAGACAAAAAATTAATCTACAAGATAATCCAGATAAAGATAAAATGAGTTATCTTATGGGTGAACTTGATAGATTGGAAATGATTATTCGTAATTATGAAACTGGTATAGAAATGCTTAATGATAAAGCTTTGTGTAAATCATTTAAGAAACCATTCTATAACGATAAATTCCAGAACTCTAATTTGTAATCTACACTTGACATTTTCTATTATATTTTGCTATCTGGACATTACAATTTGTATTAATATCTGTATTACGTACATTGCAGTACAATACTATTTCTGTAACTAGTACATTGCACAATTCATCCATTTTTGTTACATTAATATTACACTTTTATTGGTACTGTATTGATATAAAAAAATACCCCACCCAAAATAAAGAAATAAAAACTGACTATAAATATAGTCTGCTCATAAAATATTGATTATCAGTCTTGATTGAATTTAGTATCAAACCTCTAACTAAATAATAGATAGTAGTAGGTGTCCCACAACCCCACTCTCTGTACTGTTTTTTAATTTAGAAATGCAAATTATAAATCTAAATTCATAAAGTTATGGCACTAGTATTCATTAGCCATAGTTCTATAATCCTTACTAGTACTAGGTTCTAGTGAAGCGTACAATAGTATAGATTAGTTGTACAATGGCATAAGCTATAACTGTACAATGGTACTGGAATAAAATTCCTATCACTGTTTTTTCTATATCTTAATTAGGATAGTCATTAGAATCTTAATTAGGAAAGTGTGAACTATCTTAATTAATAAACTAGTACTAAAGATAAATTAAGAAAGTGTGGTACAATCTTAATTAAGAAGTACTTAGACAATCTTAATTAAGAAATTAGTAGTAAAGATAAATTAATATATTCATTAGAAAGATAAATTAAAGTAGTTAGTACAAAGATAAATTAAAGTTCTAGTGTACATTGCCTAGTGATGCCATAGAAATGTAAATCTATAATAGTGAGGTGGTTATAAAAATATAAATTTATTTTGGGTGGGGTATTTTTTAATTGGGTATAACATTACCATAATTATTAGTACTGGTCTAGCAGTAATAAATATTATAAAGCTTTATTGAGAGAAGGTAATAATAAAGTATAACTGTTAAGGCAGTAAAAAAGGCTACATGAGAGACGAATCAATCATGCAGCCTTTAGGAATAAAGAAAAGAAGGAGTATTATTTATCTTCACCAATTACGTGAATTTCGAAGTCTTTTCCAAGAGCTTCAGTAAGCAGGTTTTTAATGAAGTCAATATCGTATTTTGGTTCTGGTTTGACTTCTTCTACATGGTATTTCAAACCCAATACCTTCTTCAGGAATTCTTTGTCGAATGTTTCAGACTGTTCTACTGGTAACATAGCAACGCCATAGCCAATAGAATCAAGGAATTTAATCAATTCGCCATTGATAGTAATGTGTTTGGTATTGGAGCGAGAAAGGTTTGCATTAACCAGCTTCAGGTTGGTGTTTTCTTTGATCAATTGATCGTTCTGTAAACGTAAGCGAGAATTTTTGTTGATCAGATCAGCATGTGAAGCAGCATAAGCCTGAATTTGTTTTTCGAGCAATACAGTTCTTTCCACGTTTGAAGCTAACTTCAATTTTTTGGTTAAGGTTTCTTTTTCTGTAGTCAAAGCCAATGTGGTAGCAATTAAGTCCTGATGTCTTGTTTGCAGGTCTTTGTAGCGATTTTCAACGATCTGATTGGTTTCAGACAGTTTCTTGTTTTGTTCTGTTAGCTGGTTAGTTTCATCCAGTACAAACTGTTTGAATGATTCAACACCTTCTTGTAATTTCTTATTCATGATATCGGTTTTAAAATTGTTTATTATTATACGTACAATGGTACTATTTTGTTTCTGATTTATCAAATAAATTTACAATTAATGATAATACTCCGAGGATAATTAAACCCATTGCTAACATATCCATATTCTTAATTTAGATTTGTTCTTCAATCCATCTTCTGAATGCTATAGCTACGTCACCAGAATGCCAATTATCAGGGTCAGCAGTTTCACAAACATCTTCGTAACAATACTGTACAATGCTTTCGTAGTTAGCAGGTATATCAATACCAATATTTTTCCACATATCAATAAGCATCTTTTCGATAGCATCTTTCTTTTCTGGTGTCCAGTTTTCTACTTTCATAATCTTAATTTAGTTTATTAATTTCGTCCAGTACAATTAGTTGACAAACTTTAATTAAGACTTTGTTGAAGAATCTTAATTGGTGTTTATTATCTACAGGAAAGTTTTCCAGATCAGCTATATTAGTTTCCAGATTAGTTTTAAACTGATCAAGAGAATTATAGTGATGTTCATGATGTTTAATAAAAGCATCGACCTGTTTTCTGGTAACGTAGAATCGTTTAGCCATAGTTTATTTGTTTATACGTACAATGGTACTAGATTGTTTCATCAATAGGAAAATAAGGTACAATAAGAAACCCAGCTTCATCCTTGAATAGATTGATCATTCGATCAGTAGCTACCAATTGTGATTTAGAAACATGATCCATGTAGCTTAGTTTCCTTTTAACAATATCATTACGATACCTACCTAGGGCAATATTAATTGCAGCCAGTTCATCGTCAGTAATGAAAGTTAAATCTACTTTATTGAAAGTGATTGTAGGATTAGGATCACTTTCTAAATTAGGATATGGTTTTGGGTCAGACATAGCAATTTAAATTAAGATTGTGATTCTTTCTCTTTCAAATACTTATGGTAAACTTGTTGACATTCACTTGAACAGTACAATGAGTCGCCAGTTCTATGGTTGGTACAATCAGCTCTGAAGCATTTCTTTGTTTCATTATGCTTCAGTTTCCTTTTAGGTTTAGGATAGGGATAATCAGGGTCTAAAACATTCCCACCAACTGTTGCAGCTAACATGGACATTGCTGTTAACAATACTAATTTAGATTTACTCATAGTTTCTTAATTTATATTGTTACCAAGTATCTTTTCTAAATCCAAATTTACAATCAATGTAGAACATTATATTACCAATACATAGCATTGAGATTACTGCGAATATTTTGGTAATTAAATTGGTTGGATTAAAGGCATGAGTGCAACCGATAATGGTTAGGACTAAAGAAATGATACCTATTATCAAATACCATTTTAATGCTTTCAAGTGTTTCATAGTTTCTTAATTAAGATTCATCGTCTAATAGTTCTTCATCAGCAGCTTCATTGTAATTTAACTCAGCTAGTTCTTGATCAACTAACGAATCAAATCTATCTTGAAGCATATCTTCAATGGTATCTTCTTCATCAGGTTCAAGATCGGTTTCAAATACTGCCATTGTGTTTACATTATCAGATTGATTATAAACATCAACTATAAACCCTTCATCGGTTTTAAACAGGTACAATACACCATTTTCACCGCAATTGATTTGAATTTCTTCACGATTAGAATCTTCATTGAAACCAGTTTCTTTAACGTTGAAGTAGTTATTTTCAAATTCATAGAACTTCCAAGTTTCTTCAGGTAGTGAATGAATTAAAGTATCAACTGGAATTCTTTGCAGAAGTTCATCCAATACTGTACAATCACCTAAATTAATATCATCCTTTATCTGTTCGATAAGAATATCAATTATTTGTTGTTTCTGTTCTGGTTTGCTCATAATCTTAATTTATAATTGGTTGATTACTAATTCATTTTCATTACACCATAGTTTCAATGGCAATACTGATTTCTTAGATACTACAATACCAAATTGATCTTCTATAATATCAAGCATTTTAAAGCGTACATTGGCAGCTTCGATAGCTTTAGAACTATTAAAGAATACAAAGAAGTATCGTTCATCCTTATCTTTGAATGTAACATCCATGATACGTAAATTTTTAATTAATGTTTCAATTGATATTCAATTGCCATTTGACATACTGTAGAGCTGTGATCCAAAGTACTTCTATTTTAGATTCAGAAGTATTCGAAAATGATCTACCAACATTACGACATTGCCTTGCATCAATTTGGAAGGAATAACGTTGAGGATAGTTGTGAATTTGGTGCATTAAAACAGTATGAGGTGTATCATTGATTTCTTTAACCTTAGTTGTTTCAATCTTTTCGATAACAGCATTAAGCCAGTTTAAATCTTCATGGTAGAGTAGATTTTCTTTTGACACCATACCACCATAGATAGTAGTATTTAACTGAGGTACATCTTTCCTTTCTAAATTCATATATATAGCAAAGATTTCGTTACCTGCAATAATTTCTTCAATTGGTAAGTTAACCATAATCTTAATTTAGATTTTATAATTGGATTAATTCAACATTGTCTGGATAAATATCTGAATCTAAATTATCTAAAATTTCAGATTTTGTATTATCTTCGTTTCCACATTCAAAACTCAAAATTTGATTAGGAATATTTTCAACAATTTCATATACATTAACTGTTTTGTTTCCAGTAATATATTCAGTATCTTCGATACCTATTTCAACAGTAAAATATAATTTCTTATTCATTGTGTTTATTGTATTGGTTATACTTTATTATACTTTATTATACTTTATTATACGTACATTGATAGGATTTAGTTACACATATTTACAGATAATATACAAACCTTTGGCAATATCTTCTTGATAGTATTTCTCACATGATTTCGTTAGAGCTTCAGGAATTCTAGGATTATCTTTATTAAAATCAGTTGTGATTTTACCATTACACATAATGGTTTTCATGTAGTTATGATTAGGCATAGTACCAAAATCAGTTCCATTCCAATACTCCAAGGCACGTTCATGAACATTCAGTTCAATACATTGCTTCAGCTTGTTAATGTGCCATAATCGGCTATGATTCAATGATTCCTTTGTGATTTTAGAATTTTCGTTGAATCTATTTTCAGCTTTTTCATTTCGGTGATCAACGCCATAATGTTTACGTAGGAATTTAAGATCAGACCAAAGAACTGAAATAGGTTTTTCCTTATCAGTTTCATAAGCTAAATAATAAATCTCATTCCTTTCATCGACACAATACTTTGCACAAACATCTGTAATTGTAGATTTAGAAACCTTATGAGGACTATAATCTCTAATTGTTTTATTCTGTTCTGCCATTGTGTTAAACTTATTAATTTATATTAGTCGTTAACATTTTCAAATACTTCAATAGATTCCATTTCTGGATACTGTTCATAGATTGCATTACATATAGTATCACATTCAGTTTGTGTCCAGAAACCAAATGAGCCACTACCTTTGAAATTAAGGTTACCTATAAAGGTATTAAAATGCTGGTAGATTTTTTCGACAAACCCAAGGCTTAGAAAAAATTCCTTATCCTGTTCGTTGTAATCTTCAACCCAGAATTGTCCTTCATTTTTCGATACGAATTTCATTGTGTTTACTTATTGGTTATACTTTATTATACGTAAATAATTGATATTAGTTACAATATATAACAAAAAAAAGCTACCTGAATAGATAGCTTTTTTTATATTGGTACATTGCACTAAGCAAATTTCAAATCTTTGTTTTCAGGTTGTACACAAAATTCTGAATACCTTACAAGTTCATTGTGTTTCTTATTCGCAATTTTTTTCCAGACCAGACCGACAATAACACCTTTTGCATCGTTAACCCTATAATCGGATAAGTCACCAGAAATAATTTCGACACCTTTATAGGACAATGGCAGTTTATCTTTTTTATCCAAGTTGAAAACCATTGCAATATTGTTACCCATTTCAAGTACTTTCTGGCAGAAAACCCAGTTATAACCTGTAAATGAATAGGTTAAGTGATAATTTTCTGGCTTTGTAGCAAACTTTCTGAAAATCTTTGTGTAATCGTAAAACTGAATATCAGGAAAGATTTCAAAGATATTTTTACCATTAAGCAAAGTATTTGCCCAATCTACATCAGAAGTACAGTTTAAGCGGATTGAAAATAAAGCATCCATTTTTGCAGCTTTGCGAATTGCTGATTCAATTTCAGCTACCAACAGATTCATAAAAAAATCTTGATGTTCAATTAATAACCTAGTTTTGGTTATCCTTGCATCTTTGATGTTTGTACGTCCTGCAAATACTTCTACTTTTGCCAAACCAGAAGTGTTAAGGCAACCCATACGACATTCAGGTGTACTTTCAGGGCAAACTTCGTAACCAGAAGTATGAGCTGGCGAAAGGTACAGCGAATAGGTTAAAACGTTGAAAACCTTGAAGTTTTTAACTAATTTAGCAGATTGATTGATCGTTCCAAGGTAAGAAATACCTGCTAATTTTTTTGCTTGCGTAATGTTTACAAATTCCATATCTACAAATTTAATGGTTATACTTTATTATACGTAAAGAAACCTGGAAAGTTACAAAGAAATTTAAATATCTTTAATTATTTCTTTTATTTCTTTGATCTCAGCTTCAGTCAACATAATTGCTACTTCATTTTTGAAAATAAACAAATGTGGCTCATACTGGTTGTTTTCAGTTTCTGTTTCCAGAATGATTTTTGTTTTCGGCATATGTGTTATTTATTATGGTTTATACTTGATTATACGTATTGTAATTATAAAAGTTACAAAAAGATTTGGGTTGAGAATCTTAATTAAGAATTAGATTTTAATTTAGATTTGATTAGTCTACCAGTTTTTTGATTGAATTCATAACCATTATTCTTAATTATAATCCCAATCTCTTTCTTAATTGAGAATACTCTTCCACAATCTTCAGGACTAAGATAATAAGCATCAGGTGCGCCTGTCCATACCATAAGGTTATAGATTTTTGCAAGCATGTTCAAATATAAAATCTTTTTCATTGTGTTAAACTTATTGGTTATACTTTATTATACGTATTGGAGCTGCAATAGTTACATAGAATTTTTATTTAGAATAATTCTAAGTAGAAAGATAAATTAAAATACTTAATATATATAAAAAAAAGCTTGACACGATGCCAAGCTTTTTCATTATTATTTTCTCTATATATTAAAATTTATTATTTCTATAACTTACTCTAGGGCGGTGCTCTAGTCATACTATATGTCTTTAAAGGTGAATAATTGTTATAATCCTTTCGGTAAAAATAATTTTTCGGGCAATCTTTTAGTTTACTTTTTCATCGTTTCAGATTTTAATTGTTAATACTAATTGTATGCTCTTAGACTTTATTATACGTAAAGATAAAGAAAAAGTTTCAGTAATCAATACTTATTTTAAAAATCTTTTATATTCAATTCGATACTTTCTTAATTGAAATGCTTGAACAAAATTAATCCAGTTATCCATGTGAGACAATTTGCCTGAAAATACATTTGTTGCATAGTGTTCAGGAGAAGTAACCAGAAATAAAACCAATGTTCCAGCATCCTTCAATATTAATTCAGATTTTGGTTTATATTCAAACACATTAAACACATCCCAAACTTTGAATACTAATGTTTCATCAGCTTTCTTTTCAATCGTATAAGCACGATCAGGGCCGAACGTAGTGAACATCAGTTCATCTTGATTAAGAAGTTTACATTTATCAAATAAGATAGTGCATTCCTCTAGCTTTAAACTTCTTTCCATAACTTAATTTATAATGAAATTTGGATTTTAAATCTTTGTTCATCTGTTTGTGCAATTCTGTAAATTACATAATGAGGAAGGTTTTCGATTTCTTGATTTATAAATTGATAGAAAATATCGAACAATTCCTTTTTGGTAGCATTTTCTTTTCGGCAATACACCAGATATTTAAACCCTCTCCAATGTTCGCCCTTATCATAGTCACCACAAGCATAATCGAAATAAAAAGCATGGTAACCCCTTGAACGACTACCAACATAATTATGGTAGTCAACTTCTTGTTTAAATGATTTCTTTGTCATGATTTAAAAATTAAAGGGTTTGTACTTTATTATACGTACAAACCCTTTTATAGTTACACCAATTCAGTATTTTTTATCAGGAAAGTTTTAATTCGATTGATCGAAGTTTTTACTGTTCCCATTGGAATATTAAGTTCTTCTGCAATTTCTTTGTATTCTAATTGCCTGAAGTATCGCATTTCAGCAATCACTTGCATTTGAGCATCTAGCTTTTTAATTGCCCTTTTTACCGCTTGAATAGATTCTGAATAGATCATTGCACCATCAGCAGTAGAATCAGAATTTAAGCTATATAAAGCATCTGTTTGATGTTTGCTATCCAAGTAGTTAGACTTAGATTCCTTTTCCAATTTGATTGATCTAAAATAGTCAATCATTGTGTTATTAGCAATCTTAAAAATCCAAGTACTTAACTTTGATTTTGAAGCATCGAAAGATTCTAGGTTGTTATAAACCTTTAAAAATGTGTCGCTTACAATTTCATCCGCACATTCTGTATGAGGATAAACCTTAGCTTTTACGTACTTTTCCACTTGCTTTTTGTTCTCTGAATAAACCTGATTAAATTTTTGCTGTTCCATTTCAGTAAGTTTTAATTGATTAATAACAGTACAAATATATGGTTATTTATTTAACCACCAAATTTTAAAGTGTTAAAAAATGTTAAAATTGAAACATTTTATTTTTGGTACATTCTGTAAAAGATAAATTAAAAAGTACAATGAATGGTTTATAAATTAAAAAAGGTGACCGCCAAACAGCAATCACCTTTCAATCAAACCAATTAACCTATATGGACAGTAAACAACGCCTAATTATAAATTTAGATTAGCTTATCAACATCAATCCCAAGTTTTTTAAAATTAGTATTAAAGAAAACATAACCTTTTTTGAATTCATTTACTTTGATCTTATTCAATTCAGCAATCATACTACCCAAAGGAATTTCGGACAATGGTATTCTGAATTTTTGCAAGTAATATTTGTCACCATTTGGTAACCCATAAATCACATGATCAATTTCTTTCTTCAGCAAATTGCGAAGTGTTTTTTCTTTTTCAATATCCAACAACAATTGATTAATAAAATGTTCTAAATCCATTTTAACATGGAAATCAGTAACATCAGAAAACAATTGAACATCAGGTAGAGTAGCAATATAGTCATTCAACGATTGAATGTTATGTTTGATTTGCTGTTCCTTTTTGTTATGGTATTCATAACTTGTAAATTCATAATCACCACCATCAGCAGCATCGTAAACGTGCATACATTTCAAGCCATTGATAAATATATCGGCATTCATACCAGTACCTTCATGACCTTGAAACATCTTGATGTTTTTTAGTTTAACATCAACTCTTTCTTTGATAGGCATATTCTGAATTTAGATTTAATACTCAATCAAACCAAGGTTCTCAGCAGCATCACCTTCAAGTTCGTAAAGTTCTTCTTCAACATTATAGGTTAAGTCACCTTCGAATTCTGAATTAAAAACTCTTACAAGAGTTTCTGAACTTGCTTCATTAATCCAAGCTGTCATTGCTTTAACAAGTTCAAACCGATTTGTTTTTTCTCGTGCCATTGTGCTTTATGTATTGGTTATACTTTATTATACGTAAAAGATTCAGGAAGGTTTCAAATATTACTCATTACTTTCACATTCTGAGTCTGAACAAACTGTTCTTTCTTCCAAGGTTTTACCAATTCCATCAAACATTTTGTTTGTCATAATATATGAGTGACAGGTTGGACAGATTGTAAATTCATTTTCCTCTTCATCGGTAAAGTATTCACGTTCAAGGTATTCTAAATCAAGATCATCAACATCAACTGATTCAGCAATAACTTCGCCAGTTTCTTCATTCATTTCTGCATTGGTAGTTACTTCAAACCCACCATCCCAGACACTTGTAAATGTTCCTTTTTTCATTGCTTTATGTATTGGTTATACTTTATTATACGTATAATGCCTTGAATAGTTACAAAGAATTAACGATTATCAATTAAATATTTACCAGCTTTAAGGTGTCCATCTTCGAACAGGCATTTAAAAACATGATGTGTACAATACATTGGATAGTTTCCTGATCTGATTTTCGCACATTCACCAAAATCCATTGTTACTTCAGCATCCTTTGGACTTGCAGTGAATTCATACAAACTTCTATCAGCTTCCTGAATAGCTTCGAATTCAAAACTACCACCATAAGCCTTTTCAACAAGTTGATTAAAATCATCAACTTCCATTTCAAAGAATTCGACCAATTTAGGTTCAACTTCGAACAAAGCATCCCAAGGATCAAATAAATTCATAATCTGCTCTTCTGCCTGAGTTACAGCAATTTTGCCCTGATTAAGCTCTGTTAATATTCTATGTACTTCTGCTTTGTGTGCCATTGTGTTTATTGTATTAGTTATACTTTATTATACGTACAATGCTTTAAATAGTTTCAATTAGTTTGAAAGGTAATGAATAATATTTTACCAACCTATCAAAATCTTTGGCTATATACATATCGTAAACAGTTGTATCATCGAATTCTTTTAAAAAGAAGGTACTATAACCAACTCTTATATATCCATTAGCTAACAGTAAATCATATACTAATTTAAATGCTATGCTGGTAAACCTTCTCTTACTATATATTAATTTATCTTTCTCAGTTGTTGGTATATCAACATTATAGCATAAACAGATTTCACTGTAACCATCATAGCCATTGTCTTTGCCACCAAACCAAGCAGTATCAGGAATGTCATTATCCTTCATGAACTGAACAATATTCAAAGGTGTAACATCCTGAATGTTTACTTCGATCAGTTTAGGTTTTGTTTGTGGTATTTGCTTTTCTAAAAGAGTAAAAGCATTATTCAGTGCAATAGTTATCAAGTCTTTCATAATCGTAGTTTATACTTGATTATACGTACAATGGTTTAAATAGTTTCAGGAACACCAGCAGCTTCTAACAATTCAACATCATTTTTATCAATGTGTTCAGCTAAAGATTGTAATTCAGCTAATTCACCATAAGAAATACGTTCTTGTCTCAGTTCTTCTCTAAGTTCTTCTAAGCGTTTCTTAATTTGTTTTGTATCTGTCATGATTCTTAATTTAGATTATTCTTCTTTATAACTACCATCTGGATTTAAGCCACAAACTTTACGACAAATTTTAAGCATTTCTTCATCTGGCATACCAATAAAATCAGTGTATTTGTTATTAACTGCCATTCTTGCATGAATACCACACATTTGAGAAACAAATCGACTTACACCTTTTAAATCTTGTCTAGCTTCTTCTGGTTTTTTAAATCCATAACCAACTGATTCAATAATACCACCAATGAATGTTACTAAATAAGGTTCAATATATTCACTAGGTATTTCTGGTAAACCATTTCTTTCAGCTCTAGTCATGTTTCTTAATTTATACTTGATTATACGTACAATGCTTTAATCAGTTACAATAATGAACTAAATTTTTCTTTTAATTTATTCATAACTCTATTGTAACAGATTCTAGTTTCTTTACCACTAGGTTTTGAGGTTGAAATTTCACATACAATTTCATTTGTAGTTAAACATTTCAAACCAGCACTATTTGGGGTTGAAGCAACACCAGTATAAAATAACATATATTTCATGATTCTTAATTTATATTTGGTTGTGGCAATGTTTATTCTTTTTACCTGAACCACAAGGACAAGGCTCGTTTCTTCCAATTTTAGGAGTAGTCCTAACAGGTACAATGATAGCTTCTCTTTCTTTCCTACTTTTACCCCAATCCTTCATCTGATTCATATCGTCTTGAAATTGGTGAAAAGGGTTGTTGATCAGGTATGGTTCGTTAGAAGATAGATTAAGATACTTAGGTTCATCTTCTTCTAAATCAAGAAGTTCGTAATCTTCATCCCAAGAAGGAATGTCACGATCATAATAAAATTCACGAACAGTGCATTGACAACCATCTTCGAATAATAGTTTACCATTCTCAGGATTGATAGTCATCCATTCTTCAGGTGCGAAGTGTCTGTGTCTTACTTTACGACCAGAAACCATGTGGTGAAATGCTTCAGCTTTATTCATAGTGTTTTGCTTTATACTTTATTATACGTAAAAAAACAAAAAGGGTTACAAATAAATGCAACCCTTTTCAAACCAATTAAATTATAAACTTAAATCAAAACGCCAATTTAATAATCTTCTTCTTCTAAATCTACATCTTCATCCTCAGAATCTTCATCGGATATGTCGTTACCTTCACAATCCATTTGGAAAAACTCAGGGTCTGAACCTAATTCACAGATTTGTTCAACAGCTTTTTTTCCAATCAATTCTTGATTTAGAATATTTGTTTTAAAATTACCACCAATACAGTCACCACCACCACAATCTTCTTCAATTTCACCTAAACTCGTAGGGTTATAAGGTTCTTCTGAAAGTATTGTATAAGTAATAACAGTTTTGTAAATTCGTTTTTTTGCTGCCATTCGTTTTAGCTTTATTGTTATACTTGATTATACGTAAACAAAGCAGAATAGTTTCAATTATTTAGCCTTTGCCCAACTTTTTTCAAATTCATCCCTACCATAAATGGTTTTTTGGGCATAATCTAAATTAATCTTACATTCTTTACCACAACGATCATCAACCCAACCATCGCAGTAGTCAATCCAAGAAATGTGTACAGTCTTTTTGTTTACCTTGGTAATCACATAAACAGCATAACTGTCAGCCATTGGAAAGCGAATAATACGACCTCTCAGGGTCTTTTCTTCTTTCGCTAATGTTTCCATTTGCTTCATCAGGTTATCCTGTACAGCCATTTTTTCACGTAATTCACTGAAACTTAATTTAGTACCTCTTGCTGATACTGCAAATAATGTCTGAATAACATCATCTAAATTCAGTTTAGTAACAAACTCAGGTTTCAACGCTTCACCTAATGTTTTAAATAAGTCCATAGTCTTTGCTTTATAAATCTACATTTAAAATTTTAAGTCCTTTCCTTTTAATATATTCTTTTAATTCAGAAACTTTAAAAGCGAACATATCTGTTTTCCAATTTCCAACCCAACCTTTAATAATAATATCATTATCATTGGCAACCCTTAATAGATCAGGTGTTTTCCATATACCTATTACTTTACCATCTAAATAAAATATAAAAGGTGTTACTTGTTGTTTGTGTTCACAACGAGTAATAGTATCAAAAAAACTATCATCAGGTGTTCTTAACCCTTCACCTACTTCTGAAATATTCGATTTCTTTCTCATACTTAATTATACGTATTAATTAAAAATTAGTTTCAAGTTACCAACTAATACAGGGGCGAATAACCATATCCTTTGTAATCTCTAGGATTTCATCCAAACATTCAATGCTTGATATAAATCCAAATTTAAGTAGTTTAGTTATTGCTTGGTGTGGTTTTTCCAGATAGTTAGCACTATCCTCTCTTAATGGAGCTGAATAATGGTTTGCACAATCCAATCTCATAAAAATCTTTTTGTCACCGCCACCTTCTGCCATACATTTTTCGTTACTAATCCAGATTTGTAAATTAGTAAACCGACCTTCAACAGCCAATTCTAAATTAGCGTAACTACCAAAATGTAGTTTATCCAGATTCTTTTTCATATCGGCTTTGCGTTCATCCAAAGTCATTTGAATTGCTGAATAACCTTTAATCTTTGCCATTGTGTTTGCGTTTTAATGGTTTATACTTTATTATACGTATAAAAACGAAAAGAGTTACAACTTAATGCAACTCTTTTCTGACAATGGAACAAGGAAAAAAAGCAAGACACGACAGCAAGAAATGTATTTTGAAGTTGGTTACCTTGTGAGATATTACTCCAGTTACGCCTAATGTAACCAGACCAACATTTGTTTCATACTTTATTATACGTAATTATTTCTTTTTTGTTTCAAATTTCTTCACAAAATGATCAACTAATTCTAAAAAATCTTCAGCATCCATAGCATTTGATGAATAATCGTATCCTTCATTGTCAATCAATTCATTGACGCTTATTTCTTTAAGGTAACGAGAACCATCTAAATTAAAAGCTACTTTATCATCAGCTTTTTTTAATCTAAGAACCTGTTCATTTCTGAATTTAGATTCTTCACCATGTAGACGAACCAAGTCGCTTAATTTAGCTTTAGCTTCATCCATCAGATTTGATAATTGTCCTGAGTATGTCATTGTGAATAGTTTATAGATTAAAAAACTTAGCCAGAATTCTGAGATCAGTCAAACACATTTCTGTTATTCTGCACCAGTAACCTTTTCTGGTATGGCACTCAACGATTCCTAATTCAGCTTTAAGATATGAAATTGGATTTTCATAGACTGTGTGACGTAAACCCAACCCTTCAACGCTTTGAACTTCAGTACCAGCCAGCAGCTTCTTATAGATAGCATCACAAACCTTCAGCTTCACTTTAGCTTCTTCAATTTGTAAATCATCAATCAGTTTAACGATACTCATAATCTTTCGTATTGGTTATACTTTATTATACGTACAATGCCTTGATAAGTTTCAGAATTAATTCTTTTTTTCTGTAAATATTGCAGTTAAATAAGCCAATCCAAAAATGCCTAATACACAAAGGATATAAAATCCAAGCCAACTAAGTTCATATTGTGTCATATTATTAATTTATATATAAATACAAATGTATGAAAATTCCGACAATAACCCACAAAAAGGGTCTTAATGTAGGAAATATCCTACATTTATCTATAAACTTTTCTTTCTTTATTCTGAACCATTGAGATATAAACTTTATAAGGATACCTGTCTTGTGTTAAACAACCTTTGTAATGAGGTGTTTCAAATGATCTACCATGTTTTTCAATGAATTGATCAGAAGTTTCACCATGAATCCACATTTCGACACCATGATGCCCTTTTCCTAATCCAGAAACTGAACAATTAGTTATGCCTTTTTCATCCAACCAAGCCTGAACGTGCTGTTTTAGTGACCAGAAATTTTGTCCCATTGTTTCTTAATTAAAATGTTTAACACCCAACGTTTTAAAATCAATTGGTTTGCCCATGAATTCTGAATTAAGAAATTTTTCTCCCCAGACTCTAGGTGTTTTAAATACTGTTAATCCAGTTAGTTGATAAAGATTAGCTGAATCAATAAGCATCGCAACTTCTTTATGTTCTTTATTAAAAAAGTGGGTCGCCCAAACTTCCATTCTCGAAGGATTGGTGTAATAACTAACAGGTACAAAATAATGTCTGAAGTAATCAGCTCCTAATTCAATCGCTTGTTTTTCTAATTCAGAAAGTGTATGAAGTACCATAGCGTTTCAATATTGGTTATACTTTATTATACGTAAAGCAACACAATTAGTTTCAACTATTTCGGTTTTAATGCTAAATTATATACATCAAAGGTTTGACCTATCACATAGAATTCATAGTCGCCAACAATTATAAATTTATATTCTGTTGGAGAATCATACAATATAAATTCAGTAGTTGTGCTAAATTCTTTTTTTAATTCAGAAAGTATTTTACGCAAAAAATCAGAACCAAACTTCTTAGAAATTTTATTCTGATTCCTTAAACTAAACCGAGCCATATGTTCTTAATTTAAAATCTTGTACAACTCTTATTTCATAATCATACTTTAGATATGGTATTACTTCGGTTTCATGGCAATCATGCCATTCAAAATCATTTTTAGATTTATATTGATACTTTATTTTGGTGTAATATTTATCAATCATATCTAAGTTTTTAAACTAAACCACAATTTAGATTCTTTAATCCTTACTTCCATATTATCTTTCAATAGGTAAGTATTTAAACCATCAATAACATTTCCACCTTTACCAATTAAGATTCCTGGTCGTACCAGTACAATAGTAGCAATAAGGTTTTCATTTTCAAATTCAAAAAGAATGTCAGTGATTTCAAACATCTTAATTGGTATTGCTACGATAGGCGTATAATCATCGTAACAACCATCAAAATAGTTTCTGAAGTGGTGTTTAAAACGATTGATTTTCATTTTCTGTTCTTTGGTGTACTTTGGCTGAAGATAATTATACAACCAAGTTAAGACTTTCTTTTTCATATAATATAGATTTAGATTAGTCTCATGTTTTGAAGATCATTTTTATCAATCCATTGGTTTGAGCCACCTGTCCAATCTTTGTAATGTTTTGCAGTCCTATACATTATTCTTTTGTAAGAAGTAGGACGTTGATCAATATCGACACTAAGATAATAAATCTGTCCTGAATTAGAAGTAAAGAACCCTGAAAAGAAGTAGAACCCATAGTCCATCACAACATTGGTACAACCCATTTTGGTAAGGATAGCTGTTATCCTTTTTCTTTCAGCTCTGAATAGCTTTTTAAAATCTTCGCTTAAATCACTTCCCCTGTATGCCATAGCGTTTGAATATTGGTTATACTTTATTATACGTAAGTTATTCAGAATAGTTACAACCTCATAATAGAATTTCTACTAATACAAAATTGTAATGCTAATACATTATTTGGAAATGTTAATGGTTTAAAATCAATAGCTTTAAACATACGATCTACCTTAACTTTAATCATACCTTTATAGGTTACACCTTTTTCATAGATATAAATCAAACCATTTTTTTCTTTTATATAACAATTTAGCATACTTTTTATTTTATACTTTATTATACGTACAATGGTGCAAAATAGTTACAATTGAATTAATTTATTTAATAACTCAACTGCTTTTTCAATACCTTCTTTACCGATAAAAAATAAATAATCATAAGAAGTGTGACCAAGCCTACCATCATTTTCATACCAATAGGCATAACCTTTATTAAACTCAACCTTTTCTTTATCTGAATTTAGATACCATGAAGGTGAAGTTGTTTTAGTTTTAAACTTACCATCACTGGTTTGATAGGAATGACCAATTATTTTAATATCTTCTGAAGTGTACATTGCTACGCTATTTGGTTATACTTTATTATACGTACAATGGTGCAAATTAGTTACAACCTTTTACGTTTTTCTTTCCTTAATATACGCCTGTATTCTTTGCCTGTTACAATATCAGCAGCCAATAACCTTGATTCGTTATACTCTTTTAAATTAAGAATGTAACGTACTTTTTCTAATCGTACCATTGGTTTATGAATTTAGAATTGTTTGAACTAGTACATTGCCATCCTGTTGGTATTTGTTTTCGTAGGTTAACAATGCAACAAAGACTTTTACACATAGCTTTTTATCAGCAGCCAAATCAGGTTCGCAAACCCAAGTTTTAAATTTAGATTCTTTTAGGTGTGCTATCAGATAATTCTCAGGCATTTGCCTTAATGTGTTTGAATATGAATCAAACTCCAATCTTGATTTATTTTTGTTGAACATTGGATATATTTTTAGTCGTCTGTTTAAATCTCTTTCAGCTAGTTTCCTGATCTTACCACCATTTTGCCCACCTGTAATATGTTGCCAAAATCCATTTTCATAAACAAATAATTGTTTGATGAATCTTTCATGGTTGAATCTACAATATGTTCTGATTGAATCAATCATATATTTAAATTCAGAATATGTGGCAAACCATTTACCCTCTAGGTATTCCCATTTCAATTTCGGTTCCTGAATTGGTTTAGTATCAGGCACATAAGGTTTATATCTTTTACTTTTTCGGCTCATGGTACATTCTTATTTAAGATAGTAGTCGTATCCTAACAATGGTTTCTTTTCTGAATTTATGTTTCCCCTGACAATCTTTGCAGGTGCTTTCCATGTAGCAGCTTTATAAATGTCGCCTGTTGCAATTTCTACAAAGCAATGAACAGACAAAGAACCATAACTCCTTCGAGTAATTTTGGCAAACCTGATACCTTTTTCGATTGCAAATTCAGGCACTTTAGCCATATTGAATTTCATTTTTTCCCATTCGATTGCTTGTGCTTGTCTGATTTCTTCAACGTATTTTTCTATTGCTTCCATGTCGTTTGATTAGAATATACTTTATTATACGTACATTGGTTTAAATAGTTTCAGGATACTGTAAAAATATAATCAGTTGCTGAATGAACTATATGTAAATACTTTTGCCCTTTTCTGGTCTTTATATTGGTTTCTTTGTACCAATCATTGTATAAATGTAAAGCTAATTCATTATATAAATCTTGTGAATAGTTCTTAATTAATTTACATGATTTTTTATAGCTAAACTTTTTACCTTTAGTTTCTGCGAATTGTCCTATTTCAGTCGAAATACAAGTACCTAAAAATTCATCTATCTGGGTTACCATACTTTCTAAATTTAGAAGTTATAAATCAAACATTTGACACTAAATTGAATCTAGTGTCAAATATTTGCAATTTGCGAATCACGAATTTCGTTTTTCTAATTTAGATTGTAACTCTTTTCTGAATCTGAAAATGTAAACTTTTACAGAACCTTCTGGGATTTCTAATTCCTTTGCAATTTCTTGCATCTGGAAACCTTGAATCTGTAATTTACAAACCTTTTGCTGAATTTCATTGAATGAATCTAAAGTTTTCTGAACTAACAATTCTAATTCACTCAAATCTAAATTTAAATCGGCTTGCATATCTTTGCTACCTTCAATCTGAAAATAAACTTCACCTTCTGAATTTACCTTATCTTCGATAAATTCTGTTTGGTACTTCTTTTTACCTTCTTTTGATCGTTTGTAGTCAATCATTACTTGAGTAGTGATCATGTTTAACCAAGTGTTAAACGTTGATTTTTCAGCATCAAAACTGCTAAAATACTTTGCTACCTTGATGAAAACTTTGCAGCTTAAATCTTCTGCTAATTCCTGATTGCATCTTAAAGCAATTTTAATTCGATTGATAACTTTCCATCTGTTTGCAGTATAAACAGATTCGAAACTTTCTTTAACTTCAAACTTTTCCATGTCTTTTGTCTTTAAAATTAAAACTGTGTTCCTTGCTATTGAACACAACAAAGATAGGCTAAAAGTTTCAATCCTACAAGCAAATTTTAGTTAATGAATGTTAAAAAATGTTAAAAAGAATATAGTATCTTAATTCATTTTTTGGCTTTCGGTTTATGATATTCATTACTGTACTTTCGCCAATTCATTTTTTTCAGGATTCTTAATTTATATCCTACTTGATTTTCTAATTCATTAAATAAATCAAGATATTCGGATTCTGTTGCCAGCTTAGTATTTTGAATAATACCTAAGTGAGCTGTACCATGTTGCCCAATGTGCATATAATCCATACAAGTACCATATCTAAATTCAGGAATGTAGGGGAACAATGCAAATACTTGTCCATCACAATACTTTCTAAAAATTACTTCTGTTATTTCTGTATCCTTTTCCATTGGATTATAAATTAAGAATTGTGAGGGTGAACAGAATTGAACTGTTCTCTCAAGGTAAGATCATTTAGACTGCCAAAGTGTAACCCAATTAGAGTACATTAACCTTTGCACAATCGCCCTTCGCATTTTGCCAGACTATGCTAACCCTCTTATACTTTATTATACGTACATTGCCCTAAAATAGTTACAAAAAAGGTGAACATTGCTATTCACCTTTTTAGTTTATTTTAAACCTGCCATCTTTTTCAATTCAGCCTTGATTCTTTTGGCTGTTTCACCTCTCCAAGTACTTGCATTACTCAGGAAGTATAGAACAATACTTTTACCACTATCCATGCCATAATCGTCATTAATGCTGTTTAATGTACCCATTGCATTAAGATAAGGTACAGCACCAAAATACACGTTTTTCCAATCACTTTTGATCTCTCTTGCAATTACTGATAAACTTCTTTCTTGCTTGTCCATTGTGTTTGATTTAGATGTTTAATTGAACACAACAAAGATAAACATTATTTTACATTAGCTAGTTAATGAATGTTAAAAAATGTTAAAAGATTTAGTACTTATTCTTAATTAAGAACATTGCACAATACTAATTAAGAAAGTTAGAACATGGCACAAAAAAAAGGTGAACATTACATTCACCTTTTTTAGTTTATCTTTTGCAGTTTACAATATCTGCAATGTCGTTCCATCAATTTTGATCTGGTCAATGTTGCCTAAATCGTATTGACGATATTTCAACATTCTGAATTTAGCTTGCTTGCTAATGTATTCCTTTGCAATGGTTTTATCCTTGCTGTTTACTGATTTAAATTCGCCTGGCTGTTCTGGGTTAACCTTTTCTGCCTGAAAGAAACCATACACATGAACATTCATTGTTTCTTTGTGCAATTTCATTCCATTTGCAATGTGAATGTAAGCATCTGTTTGCGCCTGACTTGCATTTGTGGCAATCTGTTCAGTTTTCGATTTTTCAATAGTAATCAGAACAGTATCAATTGCAATGCCTGATTTTTTGGCAAACTGTTTGATTTTCAAAACCTGATTTTCCTGAAATTTAATCCATTTGCAAAAATCAGATAGTGTATTTTTTTCGGCTGATTCAAGTAATTCTGAATAAGCTACTTTAAACACTTCCAAATTGATTCCTTTTGCAAGCGCAAAGGTAGCCAAATCGCTTTCGGTTACAGCTCTTAATTTAGCCAAATCCTTTACTTTTGCATTCATGGTAGAAACACCAATCAGCAAGTTAATGTCTGAATTTTTACCGCTTTTTTTGCTGGTATAGTTCTTAATACCAATGAATGTAGGACGTTCGTCTGCTACTTTAAAACTGTCAAATAATGCTTTCATAATTTCGCATTTTTAAATCGGTGGGTTTATCTCCGATTTGATGAAACAAAGATATAGCTATTATTTTGATCTCACAATAGCTTTAACATTTTTTAACATTCGTTAACATTTAACTATAATATTGAACATTGCATACTTCTTAATTGGAATAGTACATTGATCTTTTATATAAGTGTACATTGCTTTCTTAATCCAGAACATTGCATACTTTCTTAATTGGATTAGTACATTGCTTTCTTAATTACAATACTTTGAACATTCTTAATTTAGATTAGTACATTGATCTTTTATATAAGTGTACATTGCTTTCTTAATTTATATAGTGTCGTACATTGATCGCTTATATATACGTACATTGAACATTCTTAATTAAGATAGTACATTGATCATTCATATATATACGAACATTGTGTACATTAAAAAAGCCACAATAGAACATTGTAGCTTTCTTAATCCAGAACATTGTAAGCCTAACAATCCAATAGATCAAATATTCTTTTTAATTTAGGAATGTTATTATTAATAAAATGTCGGATAGCATCTTCATCATCACTATGTTCACATTCATTGTTTAATAATTCTTCGATTTGTTTATCGAAATTGATTTGGTTTTGCCTTTTGATAGCTTTTTCCCTATCCTCAATCAATTCGCCATTGCTCAACTTGTAAACTGATACCTTTTCCATGTTCGTAAATTTAGATTGTTGTAACTAACTAAATATGTTATTATGTGTATATGTTAATACTACTCCCAATAAGATATAGATTAAGAATCATAAGCATAATACTTTCTTAATTAAGAAACATACTCCCCAGACTGACTATGAACATAGTCCATGAACTATAAACATAGTTGACTGACTAGATACATAGTCCATCAACTAAACTATTAGTTGATCTTGAAAATTATGTTTACTATTTAATCTTTCTTTTCTTAATTTAGATTTTATCATAAGTTACTGATTTAGAAACGTTTATACTTTATTTTACCTTTAAATTTGCCTATCTTTTGACTGTTCAAATATAGTCATTATATAAACAAATAACGTTGAATAGTTAATTTAGAATCATTCTAAATGTTAATAAATGTTAAAAGATGTTAAAATACACGTTTCTAAATTAAGAAATACATTTTAATTAAGAAAGTTTGCCTATCTTTGTGGTGTTCAAAGGAACAAAAGGAATGTAAGTTTATTTAATTATTGTTTAACTCATTTAAAATCAGCAAGTTATGAAAGCTAAAAATCAAAAAATCAGCGAAGGTAGTTTTTCAACTAGTAATGTATTCGACATTTGTTTTCCTGTTCAAATGTTGGAATCTGAAACTGAATACATTGATTCAGTAAAAAACAACATTTTTGTCTATCCTTATAAGGTAACAAATTTTGTTGAAATGCCTAATGTAATGAATACACAGTTACAAAATTCGCAAATTGAATTGCCTGAACGTTCAAATGTTCAAACTGAAATGCCTGTAATGCCTGAACTATTCGAACAGTTATTCGAACAGATTGAAAACGTTGAAGCGACTGAGTTAATGCCTGTTATCAATTACGACCAGACCAGACCAATCAAAGTAAATTCCTGTTCAGATCGTTATAAATTGATACCTAATTCAGATATTTTTCCAGTGATCGAAAACATTCTGAATAAAGCAAACATTAGATTTTCAGTGACTTACACTATTACTGATTATTCAATGGTTTATGCAACCTATACCATTGAGGATGAACGTTTTAAGTTTCAGGTTGCCAAAGGTGACATTGTAAAAGTTCAAATTACTGTTTGGCATTCTTACAATGGTTTAAGAAAATATCGTATTAATATTTCTTTTATGCGTTTGGTTTGCCTGAATGGTTTAACAGTTGCTGCCAAAGATATGAAGGAATATAGTTTAGATATTGTGGGCAAACATACAGAAAACATTGTTCAATCATTCCAAAAATTAAATCAGGCATTGGAAAACTTACAGAATGCTGATTTTGTAAAAGCTATTGCAAATAAATACCTTTTGTTAAATACTGTAAAGGTTTCTAATTTGCCTGAAGCAATTGAAAAAGTTTTGAAGGTTGCAAATATCAACGCAATTGAAACTAAAAATTTCAATACTGTTACCAACATTCAGAACAGAATAACAGACGAAATAAGAAATAATAGCTTAGATACTGTTATTACAAATTGGAATCTTTACAATGGCATAAATGCCTACATTTATGACAAAGATTTGAGAATTGCCACACCAGAAATAAGACTTAAATCAGATCAATTAGTTTTCGAATATTTGATCAAAGATTTAAAATAAAAGATCAAAACTTAATTAAAAAAAGCTATTCAATCTGAATAGCTTTTTTTTTGTCTATACTTTTAATCAATATCTATTTTTAAGCGATTTAAGGCATTATATTTATCAAGTGGATACCTTATATAGATTTATAAAGATCGTAGCTTAAATGGCTTTATTTGTGGCTAAAATAGATTAATACTTTCTTTTATAATACCATACTTTTATAAATTCCTTTAGGATTCAATATATTAATTAAGATTCTATCTTAAAGTATTACTTTAAGTAAACATAGCTAACGTATTGAAGTAATACGTTAGATAATGTACGTAACTAGCTGATACACAGGGGTATGTGGGGCTATGGCGGGGCCTCCAGAGGGGGGCCGCCCAGAGGGTCGGGGTGCTCCATGAGAATTTTCTAAACCTTTCAAAAAATCTGAATATTTTTTTAATATCTATATTCTCTTTTTATAATTAGTTATAAATCAATAAGTTAGCAAAATCCTAATAGTATCTAGGGTTAATTAAAATTTGAAGTAAAAAAAATTATAAAAAAATTTTTTGGTTATTGGATTTAAACTAAATTGTTCTATATGTATTTATATAAAAAATATCTATAATGGATAAGGTACAAAAGCAGTTATTAGATTCGTATTATCGTAAGCGTGAAATAGCCACAGGAGATATTACATATGGAATGTTTGGTGAGAGGGGTGGAATACAACCATATGAATTATTAGAATTAATAAATAGTAATAGGGTAAATCCTAAAAAGGTTAGTGGTAATAATATTTCAGAGTTATTGAAATATAATCCTAAATTATATTATCAAGAAAATATCAATCAATATTTAGAAAAAATGAGTTTAGGTAATATATCTAATTTAATTCAGAATAGACCTGAATTTATGGATATGATTGATAAAAGATATATAAATAGGTTACAATCTGATTCGATATCACTTATAGTTGGAAAACATCCTGAATTGATTGATAGGTTTGATATGAATAGTTTAAAGTTAAGTGATATTACTAAATTATTAGTTAAGCAACCACAATTTATAGATATATTTATTGGTAAGTTAGGTCAACTTGATGGATTTAACAAGAGTAGATTTTGGCATGATTTTCATGGTTTGGGTTTACGTGATGAAAATGACAGTAAAAATCAGCGTAGGATATTTTTAGATGCGATGGTTAGATATCCACAATATAGGATATTTTTTAAAGATGAATTAAAAAAATCTGGACATGATATTGGGGAATTACTTAAACGTGATTATTCGTTACTTGAATATTTTGATTTCAGTAAATTAGATGGTCATGATATTTATTTTGTATTAAAAGATCATCCTAATTTAGTAAATAGACTTACTTCAGAGCAATTAAATTCTCTTGAGGAACTTTGGTTAAATTTTTTATTAAGGGATCATCCTAATTTAAAACCATATTTTGATAAAGCGAAGCAGAATGGATAAGGTACAGAAACAATTAATAGATTCATATTTTCGTAAGAGAAAGATTGCTAGAGAACAATCAAGACATTCTAAATATGAAGATTTTGAAATTATATATATGGTAAGAAATAATATGCCTATTGATTTATTAACATTAAGTAGTGATGAAATGTGTGATATTTTAAAGCAGCATCCAGAATATGTTGAAGTATTAAAACCTAGATTAAAATTTATACGTGAATTAGAAATTGCTAAAATATTAATTATGCAGCCACAATTAATTAACTATTTTGATATATCAAGAATTACTGGTAGTTATATTTCAATGATTATAGCTGATCAACCAGAATTAATAGATAGGTTTGATTTGAGTAAGGTTATGAATGCTGATAATATAAGTAATGATGCTGAAGATGTGAGTTTAAATATTGCACGAATAGTATCAAAACAGCCACAGTTAGTAGATAAGTTTGATTTAACTAAAGTTAAAGGTTGGCATATATATAATATATTAGTTGAACAACCACAATTAATAGATAGGTTTGATTTAAGTAAAGTTAAAATTGGGAATAAAGAAGTTAAACGTTTATTATTTCATCAGCCACAATTAAAACCATATTTTGAAAATCTTGATTCTAATTAAAATGGATAAGACACAAAAGCAATTAATAGATTCATATTTTCGTAAGAGGAAGATTACTATTGAGCAACCCGAACAAGTTTACGAACATTATGAAATAGTATATATGTTAAAAAATAATATATATGTAGATGTTTCAAATTTATATAGTGATGATATTCAACTTATTTTATTACAAGACCCATCATTGGTAGATAAATTTGATTTAAATAAACTTAATGATCAAGATATTTGGATAATAATATCAAAACAACCTTCATTGATAAATAGGTTTGATTTATCTAAACTTGATGGTTATGCTATTATGAGAATTTTGGTTGAGCAACCTTTATTAATAGATAAACTCAATATAAGTAAACTTGATAATAGAAATATTTCTCAAATATTAGAGTTACAACCATCATTAGTAGATAAATTTGATTTAAGTAAATTTGAAGATAATGATATTAAGAAGTTATTAGTAAAACAACCATCATTAACAGATAAACTTAATTTATCAAAAGTTGATAGATATATTAATTATATCAATAACAATTATAGTCACGTTTAATAAAAATAAAGTATTTATATAAAAAGTATTACAATGGATGAAAGAGTAAAAAGGTTATTATTTTTAGTAGAATATGATACTAAAAAAGACAAGAAACTTATTAAAGAAAATATAGATAATTTATTTGAATCGAAACAGACTGAACAGAATGCTGCTGTAATATTACAAAGTCTTGGTGATGAAAGATTAATTCAAGAATTGGTTAATAAATTTAAATCTGCTGATACGTCAAAGAATCAAGTATTATTACCTGTTATGGCTAAATCTTATTTAGAGGTTGGTGAAAGGGGTTTAAATGAAATGTTAATTTTATATAAAACAGTATCAAATTTAATGAATACTAATAAGATAACTATTCCACAAGTTAGTGATACTGGTTATAATGTTGGTGGAAAAACATTTAAAAATTATTTAGGTTTTGCTGAATATATACATGGTTTGGAAGGTATATCTGCTGGTCATGCAGAATGGAAGGGTAAAATTAATGTTGAAACAGATGAACCGCCTATTTGGGAAGGAAATGGTATTAAAATATATGATGGTAATGATGTTGGTAAATGTATTAAGTATACGACAGGTGGTTTAACTGGAAAACATTATGGTTTTTGTATTGGTCAGCCAGCAAATACTATGTGGCAGAGTTATAGAGATACTAAAATAAGTACGTTCTTTTATATTATTGATGAATCTCGTGAATTAAATGATCCATTACATATTGTAGTATTGGATTATACACAACATGGAATTGAATTAACCGATTCTAATAATACTACAGGGACTATTGCTGAGTATGGTGAAGATGTTGATGGATATATGGGATATTTAAATACTAAAGGAGTTCCAACAAAAAATTTATTTTATAATAAACCTAAAACACCTGAAGAAGAACAAGAACAAGAAAAGCTTGGTAATAGTAATGAAGATATAAATTGGTTTAAATCATTAACGTATGATGAAAAATCCAAATATATTGGTAGAGGACATTTATTAAGTGATGAACAATTTAAATATTTATGGAATTTCAAAAATGATAAGGGTGGATTTCATTTACTTCATCAGTATCTTGATACAGGTCAAGCAATTCCAGAAACACAATTTAATATTTTAGTTGCTGACTAATTATCTACTTTTATC
>ERZ1034365.61-NODE-61-length-55297-cov-7.598968_pt1 | contig 55297 bp, 55 predicted proteins | sample MGYA00520615_ERZ1034365 | MGnify/ENA primary metagenome ERZ1034365 (study PRJEB33736, sample SAMEA104284505) | Azolla filiculoides | biome: Urban; feature: Water surface; material: Ditch water | place: Netherlands | collected 2015-10-28 | depth 0-0.1 m ...
CGCGGGATGGAGCAGTTGGCAGCTCGTCGGGCTCATAACCCGAAGGTCGCAGGTTCAAGTCCTGCTCCCGCAACCAAATACAAAGAAAAAGGCCAGTCATCCGACTGGCCTTTTTCTTTGTTCGGGCGGCGAGTTACTTGCGGCCGAATTTTTCTGCAAGCTGGTTCAGCTTTTGCGCCCGCACTTGCTCGGCCTTGGCTTCTGCCTCGGCCGCCTTGCGCGCCTCAGCCTGTTTCTTGAAACGCTCACGCAGTTGCTCTGCGGCATGCTGGCGGTTTTCGTCGGTCACCTCGTCGGCCGGCGAACCATCCAGATTCAGGCGCACGGTGCCCTTTTCCATTTCCTTCAGATAACGCGTCGAAATGGTATGGCTGCGCATGGCCAGTCGCAGCGATTTCTTGCTCAGTTCCGGCAACACGGCGAATACCTGCTTGTCGATGCCGATGGCCAGCGGACTGAAATTGCGGAATACATCAAATCGTTCCTGCAGATCCTTGAGCAGGGCCCGGGTGTCATTCGGCTTGGCAGTGGTGGCTTCGGTAGTCGTCATGATGGAGCAGTGTCTTGTTGAGGCGCGAAGGGTAGCACGAAGGCGCCCCCTTGCAGCCTTGAATTGGCGATCAGACGCCGTTTTTACGGAACCAGGCGAGCATTTTCTGCCAGCCGTCTTCGGCTTCTTCCTTGCGATAGCTCGGCCGATAATCGGCATGGAAGGCATGGGGCGCATTGTCGTAAACGTGGATTTCCGATTCCCTGGCGGCGGGACTGCCCTGCTTCAAGGCATTTTCCATCGCTTCCACGGTCTCCAGCGGAATGCCGGTGTCGAGCCCGCCATAAAGACCGAGCACCGGTCCCTTTATCTGGCCGACCAGGTCGGTCGGATGCTTCGGCGTCATCTCGTTGCTCGGTCCGACCAACCGGCCATACCACGCCACCCCGGCCCTGACGGCCGGGTTGTGGGCGCTGTACAGCCAGGTGATGCGACCACCCCAGCAAAAACCGGTGACGGCCAGACGTTGCGTATCGGCCCCCTTTGACCCAGCCCAGGCGACACAGGCGTCGAGATCGCTCATGACCTGAGCATCCGGCGTCTTTCCGGTAATTTTTTCAAGGATTTCGGGAATGCTCGCAATCTGGCGCGGGTCGCCCTGCCGGGCGAAAAGATCGGGACCAATGGCGCAATAGCCTTGTTTGGCCAGGCGGCGACAGGTATCGCGGATGTACTCATGCGCCCCGAAAATCTCGGACACCACCAGCACCACTGGCGGTTTGACGGCCCCCTTGGGCATCGCGCGGTAGGCGACCATTTCGCCATCCTTGACCGGCACCTTGATCTCGCCAGCCAGCAGGCCGGCATCGTCGGTCTTGATCGCCGTTTGCGCCATCACCGGTTGCGTCGCCAGGGCAAAACCGGCCCCCAGGCTGGTTACGATAAAACTCCGGCGATTAAAAGACTTGGCGGGTACAAGGCTGTCGAACTCGGGTTCGTTTTTCATGGTTTGTCTCCTCAGTGGGCCTTACATCAAAACAATGTCGTATTGCTCAGGCGAATAACTCGGTTCGGACTGCAGCGAAACCGACTTGCCGATAAAGTCGGAGAGCATGGCCAGCGCCTGCGACTCTTCGTCGAGGAAGAGATTGACGACCGCCGGGCCGGCCAGAATGCGGTACTCGCGGGCATTGAACTGGCGGGCTTCGCGCAGCAGTTCGCGGAGGATTTCGTAAGCGACGGTACGCGCCGTCTTGACCTCGCCACGGCCACCGCAAGTCGGACAGGGCTGGCAGAGCACATGGGCAAGCGATTCACGCGTCCGCTTGCGCGTCATCTCAACGAGGCCGAGGGCAGTGAAACCGTTCACCGTGAGCCGTGTGTGGTCACGGGCCAGCGCCTTGTTGAATTCGTCGAGGACCGCTTTCTTGTGCTCCTCGTTTTCCATGTCGATGAAGTCGACGATGATGATGCCGCCCAGATTGCGCAGACGCAGCTGACGGGCGATGGTGACCGCCGCCTCGAGGTTGGTCTTGAAGATGGTGTCGTCGAAATTGCGGACGCCGACAAAACCGCCGGTATTGACGTCGATGGTCGTCATCGCCTCGGTCTGATCCATGATCAGATAGCCGCCCGACTTGAGGTCGACGCGGCGGGCCAGGGCTTTCTGGATCTCGTCCTCGACGCCATGCAGGTCGAACAGCGGACGCTGGCCCGTGTAGTGCTCAAGCAGGGGGATAACCGCCGGCGTGTATTCCTGGGCAAAGGCCGTCAGTTTCTGGAAGTTCTCCCGCGAGTCGACGAGCATGCGCGTCGTCTCGGGATTGACGAAGTCGCGCAGGACGCGCTGGCCGAGCGAGAGCTCCTGATACAGCAGGCACGGTGGCGCCGAGGTACGCGCCTTGTCGCGGATATCAGCCCAGGTCTTGCGCAGGTAGGCGATGTCGGTGGCGAACTCCGCTTCGCTGGCGTTTTCGGCCATGGTCCGGACAATGAAGCCGCCCGGCTCTTCCGGCGGCACGAGACGGGTGATTTTTTCGCGCAGCATTTCGCGCTCGGACTCGGATTCAATGCGTTGCGAGATGCCGATATGTTTTTCCTGCGGCAGGTAAACCAGCATGCGGCCGGCAATCGACACCTGTGTCGCCAGTCGCGCCCCCTTGGTGCCGATCGGGTCCTTGATGACCTGGACGAGAACGCTTTGCCCCTCGTGCAGGATTTTTTCGATGGGGCGCTCAGTCGCCGTCTCACGCGGCTGCCAGATATCGGCGACATGCAGGAAGGCGGTGCGATCGAGCCCGACATCGATGAAGGCCGACTGCATGCCGGGCAGGATGCGACAGACGCGGCCGAGATAGACGTTGCCGACCAGCCCGCGACTGGCGGTGCGCTCGATATGGAGTTCCTGGACGACACCTTGTTGCATGACGGCAACACGGGTTTCCTGCGGCGTGAAATTGATCAGGATTTCTTCAGACATAGTCTCTACAATGCGCGGTTTCGCCGCATTCTACTATGTCCAAAGCTCCTGAACTCCTCGCTCCCGCCGGCTCCCTCGAGATGATGCGAACCGCCTTCGATTTCGGGGCCGATGCCATCTATGCCGGCCAGCCGCGCTACAGCCTGCGCGTCCGCAATAACGAGTTCGGCAGCATGGAGAAACTGGGCGAAGGCATCAGCGAGGCGCATGCGCGCGGCAAGCAGTTTTTTGTCGTCAGCAACATCATTCCGCACAACGCCAAGCTGCCCACCTACCTCGCCGACATGGCGCCAGTCATCGCGCTCAAGCCCGACGCCCTGATCATGTCCGACCCCGGCCTCATCGACATGGTGCGCGAAACCTGGCCGGAACAGGTCATCCACCTTTCGGTCCAGGCCAACACCGTAAACTGGGCCGCGGTCCGCTTCTGGCAGAAAATGGGCGTCCAGCGCATCATTTTGTCGCGCGAACTGTCGCTCGACGAAGTCGCCGAAATCCGTCAGCGCTGCCCCGACATCGAACTCGAAGTTTTCGTGCACGGCGCTCTGTGCATTGCCTACTCGGGACGCTGCCTGCTCTCCGGCTACTTCAATCACCGCGACCCGAACCAGGGCACCTGCACCAACTCCTGCCGCTGGGATTACAAGGTCAGCACCTCGGATGGCCAGCCGGCCAAACTGCTCAAGCAGGATCAGGAAATCCTGCTTGAGGAAAAGCAGCGCCCGGGCGAACTGATGCCCATCGAGGAAGACGAGCACGGTACCTACATCCTCAACTCGAAGGACCTGCGCGCCATCGAGCACGTCCATCGCCTGGTCGAGATCGGTGTCGATTCGCTGAAGATCGAAGGGCGGACGAAGAGCCCCTACTACGTGGCGCGGACCAGCCAGGCCTATCGCCAGGCCATCGATGACGCCGTCGCCGGCAAGCCGCTCGACCCGGCCCTGCTGCGCGAACTCGAAGGCCTGGCCAATCGCGGCTACACCGACGGCTTCCTGCAGCGTCACCACGATGTCGAGTACCAGAACTACCTGCGCGGCAGCTCGGAATCGGACCGCAGCCTCTATGTCGGTGACGCCGTGGCTTTCGACACGGTGCGCGGCCTCATGGAAATCGAGGTCAAGAACCGCTTTTCGACCGGCGACAAGCTGGAATGTGTGCACCCGTCGGGCAACCATGTCTTCACCCTGCTGCGCATGGAAAACCGGAATGGCGAAACAGTGACGGTCGCACCCGGTAGCGGCCATCGGGTGTGGATTGATTTGCCGGCCCTGTACACCAATTCCTTCGTCGCGCGTTTTGTGTAAATCCCCTTAAAAACAAGCTCATTTAATTTTGTGCACCGCAGCAATTGCGGTAATATCCCCGTCATGAGTCAAGCCGCCAGCCGCATGCCCCTGATCGACGCCCTCAAGGCCGTTGCGGCGCTGCTCGTCCTGCTCAACCATTTCTCGTCCTATGGCCCACTGGCCGAGGCGGCGCGCGAGGCCATGCCGGCCATCGCCAACTGGTTCTTCGAGTACGGCCGCATGGCCGTCCAGGTCTTCCTCGTCATTGCCGGCTTTCTCGCGGCGCGCGGCCTGTCGGCGCATGGCCAGGCGCTGGCGGTCTCGCCGCTGCCGCTGATCTGGAAACGCTATCTGCGGCTGGTCATCCCCTACCTGGCCGCCATCGGCCTGGCCATCGCGGCGGCCGCCATTGCCGACCAATGGCTGGACGACGAGGCGATTCCTGCCCGCGCCACCTTCAAGCAATGGCTGGCCCACGCCGTTTTGCTGCATGGCATCCTCGGTTTCGATGCGCTGTCGGCTGGCGTCTGGTACATCGCCATCGATTTCCAGCTCTTCGCGCTGATGGCCGTTCTGCTCTGGGCGGGTCGCCGCAATGTCATCGCCCCGGCCCTCGTACTGGCCACCGCCCTCGCCTCGCTTTTCTGGTTCAACCGTGACGCGAGCTGGGACAACTGGGCAATCTACTTCTTCGGCTCCTACGGTCTCGGCGCGGCGGCCTGGTGGGCTTCCGACCGCCGCAAAATGTCGGCCTGGCTGGGCGTCATCGCCTGCATCGTCATTGCGGCGCTGGTCGTCGATTTCCGGCTGCGTATCGGGCTCGCTCTGGCCATCGCCCTGCTCCTCGGCTTCAGTCGCCGTAACGGCATTCTCGAGCGCTGGCCGAACGCCCGCCCGCTCGCCTTCCTCGGCCAGATTTCGTATTCGATATTCCTGGTGCACTTCCCGGTTCTGCTGCTCGCCAACGGGCTATATGCCCGCTTTGAATTCGAGTCGCCCCTGTCAGGCATGCTTGGGCTGATTCTGGCAGTGAGCGCCAGCATCGTTGCCGCCACGCTGTTTTACCGCTGGATCGAAAGTCCGGCCGCCAGCCAGCGCATTGCGGCCGCGCTTGGCACGCTTTCGGCCAGCCTCTGGCAGTTTGCCCAGCGCGCCGGGCGACTGGCCCGACGCGCCATGCTTGGCGCCTGAGCGCCCAAAACCCGCCTTAACTGCCCAGCTCGCTCCGTCCGCGGAAAAACGCCAGCGCCTCGGGATTGGCCAGTGCCTCGACATTTTTGACCGGCCGGTCGTGCACCACGTTACGCACGGCCAGTTCGACAATCTTGCCTGACTTGGTGCGCGGAATATCGAGCACCTGCACGACCTGGGCCGGCACATGGCGCGGCGTCGTGTTGTCCCGGATCTGCTTCTTGATGCGCTCGATCAGCGCCGCATCGAGTTGATGCCCCTCCTGCAGCTTGACGAAAAGCACGACACGCACGTCATCGCTGCGCCCCGGCGGCCAATCCTGACCAATGACCAAGGCTTCGAGAATCTCCGGCAACTGCTCGACCTGGCGGTAGATTTCGGCCGTACCGATACGCACGCCACCGGGGTTCAATGTCGCATCCGAACGCCCGTAAATAATTACCCCATCATGCGCGGTCAGTTCCGAGAAATCGCCGTGGCACCAGATGTTGTCGTAGCGCTCGAAGTAGGCAGCGTGATACTTCCTGCCGTCCGCGTCGTTCCAGAAGCCGACCGGCATGACCGGAAAGGATTTGGTACAGACCAGTTCGCCTTTTTGCCCCCGAACCGACTGGCCGATGTCATCGACGACATCGACCGCCATGCCCAGCCCGCGACACTGGATTTCGCCGCGATAAACGGGCAGCACAGGATTTCCGAGCACGAAGCAGGAAACGATGTCGGTGCCGCCGGAAATCGAGGCGAGCAGGATATCCTGCTTGATTTCGCGATAGACCCAGTCGAAGCCCTCAGGCGACAAGGGGCTGCCGGTCGAGAACATGGCGCGCAGCGGGGCAAGGTCGTGTGTCTTGCCCGGTGTCAGGCCCAGCTTGGCAGCGGCATCGATGAATTTGGCCGAGGTACCGAAATGCGTCATCCTTTCGGCTTCGGCGTAGTCGAACAGGGCCTTGCCACGCGCCGCGAAAGGCGAGCCGTCGTAGAGCAGCAGCGTGGCGCCGCAGGCCAGTCCGGACACCAGCCAATTCCACATCATCCAGCCACAGGTCGTGAAATAAAAGAGGCGGTCACCAGACCGCACATCGCTGTGCAGTTGATGCTCCTTGAGATGCTGGAGCAGCACGCCACCATGTCCATGAACGATGCACTTGGGCACGCCAGTGGTGCCGCTCGAGAACATGATGAACAGCGGATGCGCGAAGGGCAGCCGTTTGAAAACCACTTCTGCCGAGGATCCGGTGGCAGAAATTTCATCCCAGCGCAGGGCATGGGCGATCTTGCTCGTATCCGCCGCATCATTCAGGTAGGGCACGACCACGACCTTGAGCAGCGACGGTATTTGCGTGACGATTTCCGCATTTTTGACCAGACAATCGACTGGCTTGCCGTTATACCAGTAGCCATCAACGCAGATCAGCACTTTCGGCTCGATCTGGCCGAAGCGGTCGAGCACACCCTGCACGCCAAAATCCGGCGAGGCCGATGACCAGATGGCCCCCAGCGCCGTCGTCGCGAGCATGGCAATCAATGTTTCCGGCAGATTGGGGAGATAGCCGGCGACCCGGTCGCCCTCGCCCACCCCGGCGGCGACGAGGAACTGCTGGAAGCGGGCAACTTCGGCGTAGAGCTCGGACCGACTCATCCGCCGCTTGACCTTGTCCTCCCCCCAGAAAACCAGCGCCTCGCCATCATCGCGCCGCTGCAGCAGGTTTTCGGCGTAATTCAGCCGGGCCTCGGGAAACCAGCGGGCGCCGGGCATTTTGTCGGCGTCGAGGACGATTTGCGTGCCTTTTTCACCGACCGCACCGCAAAAATCCCAGATCTTGCTCCAGAAAATCTCCGGCTGATCGACCGACCACTGCCAGGTGTCGCCATACGACCCCTGCCCCATGGCCTGAATGAATTGCGCCATCCGCGTATCCCCCACGGTCAGCGGATTCGGTTGCCACAGCGCTTGGGCTTCGACGGCTTGGGTCAAGGTGTCACCTCTTCGACAATTGATGAATATTCCGAGATTAACAGGTGCAATGGCCCGAAGATTGTCGCCTGCAGGACAAAGCCCTGGCAACTGGCTGCTAAGATATCGCCCATCCGTGGCGCGCAGGCATGCCACTACCAACCCCATCAGGAGTCCAGCCCATGTCTCAAGTCGTCCTCAGCGAAACCCACGGCAAGGTGGGTCTGATCCGCATCAACCGCCCGGAGGCGATGAATGCCCTCAACAACGACGTGGTCGATGGCATCGGCGCCGCCATCGACGCCTTCGAGGCTGACGAAAATATTGGCTGCATCGTCATCACGGGTAACGAAAAAGCCTTCGCCGCAGGGGCCGACATCAGCTTCATGAAAGATTTCGACTACATGCACGCCTATCAGACCGACTTCATCACCCGCAACTGGGAGCGCATCAAGACGACGCGCAAGCCGGTCATTGCGGCGGTGGCCGGCTTTGCCCTGGGTGGCGGCTGCGAAATGGCGATGATGTGCGACATGATCTTCGCCGCCGACACGGCCAAGTTCGGCCAGCCGGAAATCCGCCTCGGCACCCTGCCCGGTGCCGGCGGCACGCAACGCCTGCCCCGCGCCATCGGCAAGGCCAAGGCCATGGACATGTGTCTGACCGGTCGCCTGATGGATGCCGCCGAAGCCGAAAGATCCGGTCTCGTCGCCCGCGTCATTGCGGCTGAGCAATTGCTTGAGGAAACATTGAAGGCCGCGACCACCATCGCCGGCTTCTCTCTGCCAGTGGCCATGATGATCAAGGAATCGGTCAATCGCGCCTTCGAGTCCTCACTTAACGAGGGCCTACTCTTCGAGCGGCGGGTTTTCCATGCGGCTTTTGCGCTGGAAGATCAGAAGGAAGGGATGGCCGCCTTCGCCGAAAAACGCAAGCCGACTTTCAAGAATCGCTAAAGACTTCATAAGGGCATAAATCTTTACCGGAAACCCCTCGCAAAGACCCAATTTTGCAGGGGATTTGGCACAATTCGGGATGCTCGAAACCAGCCTTCCACCGTGCCCGACCAGCCGCCTGTGCGGCGCCGAATCTCCCGAGCTGATCCGCACTGAAGTACTGGCTGACCTGTTCGAGGCAACGGCAGCGCGAACGCCTGACAAGATCGCCTTGATTTTCGCCGGGCACCAACTCAGCTATGGCGAACTGAATGCTGCGGCCGACCGCGTCGCCTCCCGCCTGATTGCTGCAGGCGTGCGCCCCGGACAGATTGTCGGTCTCTGGCTGCCACGTGGCATCGACCTGCTCGTCATGCAGCTCGGCATCGCCAAGAGCGGCGCAGCCTGGCTGCCTTTCGATGCCGACACGCCCGTTGACCGCATCAAGGTCTGCCTCGATGATGCGGATAGCCCCGGCCTTGTCACGGTGACCAATATCGATGATCTGGGCCACCACTGCTGGCTGGCCGCCGAGCTGCAGGCCACCCATCCCGGCCCGCTCACTCACCGGCATGACGTCCGTCCGAGCGACCCGGCCTACGTCATCTACACCTCCGGCTCGACCGGCAAACCCAAAGGCATCCTGATCCAGCAGGGTGCCATCTGCCATTTTCTGCGCAGCGAAAATGCCGCTCTCGGCATCAACGAACACGACCGCGTCTATCAGGGCTTCTCGGTCGCCTTCGACATGTCCTTCGAGGAAATCTGGATCAGCTACCTGGTCGGCGCCACGCTCTGGCTGGCCCCGAAAGATGTGGCCACCGACCCCGAGGCCCTGCCGATTGCGCTGATCGACAACCGGGTCAGCATCCTGCATGCCGTGCCGACGCTCCTCGCCCTATTCACCTGTGACGTACCCGGCCTGCGCCTTATCAATCTGGGCGGTGAAGCCTGTCCGCAGGCCATCGTCGAACGTTGGGCCCGTCCCGGCAGACAGGTTTTCAATACCTACGGCCCGACCGAGGCCACGGTCTCGGCCAGCCTGGCCGAACTGCACCCAGGGCAGCCGGTCACCATCGGCCGGCCCTTACCGAACTACAACCTGCTCATCATCAATGCCTCCATCGAAAACGGACTGCGCCTGCTGCCGCAAGGCGAAACCGGCGAACTCTGCATTACCGGCCCGGGCGTTGCCGCCGGCTATCTCGGTCGACCGGATTTGACGGCCGAAAAATTCCTGGCCAACCCATGGGCCGTCAACGACCATGAAGGTCGCCTGTACCGCACCGGCGACCTCGCACGCATCGACGAAAGTGGCCAGATTCACTGCCTGGGCAGAACTGACGACCAGGTCAAGATTCGCGGTTTTCGCGTCGAGCTGGGTGAAATTGAAGCCGCCCTGACCCGCCAGCCCGGCGTCGGTACGGCCGCCGTCATCCTGCGTCAGGATGACGGCATCGAACGCCTCGTCGCCTATCTGGTCGTCGAAAACACCGAAACAATCACCGGGCCGACGCTGCGTGCCGTGCTGGCGACCAGTCTGCCGCCCTACATGGTGCCCTCGCATCTCGAGATGCTGGCCGAAATGCCGCGTCTGACGTCCGGCAAGATCGACCGCAAGGCCCTGCGCGCCCGTCCGTTGGAACTGCCGGCCGGCGACTCGGACACGCCGGAATCCCCGGCCGAAGAAATCCTCTTCGCCGCCCTGGCCCGCCTCTTCCCCGGCCAGGCCATCAAGCGCGAGGCCGACTTCTTTGCCGATCTCGGTGGCCACTCGCTGCTCGCTGCCCGCCTCGCCTCGACGCTGCGTCAGGAGGCCCGCTTTGCCGGCTTTTCGGTGCGAGATATCTATGTTCATCGGCGTATCAGACTGATCGCCAACGCACTGGGCGCCACGGCCGAAGTCAGCATTGACGCCAGCGCGACCGCATGGACCCCACCGCCGACCCATCGCCGCTGGCTGTGCGCCATTGCCCAGGGCTGTGTGCTGCCACCGCTGGTCGGCCTGCGCATGGGCCAATGGCTGGCGCCCTTCTTTACCTACCACTATTTCACGGGCGACCCGGGTGACTCGATAGCCCGTGCCGTGGCTATCTCGGTCGGTGTTTTCCTCATCGCCACGCTCCTCAGCTTCGTCTTCGCCATCATCGGCAAGTGGCTCATCGCCGGCCGCCTGAAAGCCGGCAGCTACCCGCTCTGGGGGCTGACCTATTTCCGCTGGTGGTGTGCTGACCGGCTGATCGAAGGTGCCCCGGTCTATATGCTGAGCAGTTCACCGCTGAACATCTGGTGGCTGCGCGCCCTCGGCGCCCGGATTGGCAACGAGACGATCATCGGCAACATCACACTTCGCGCCCACGATCTGCTGCAGGTCGGCGACGGCGTCAGCATCGGCAATGCCGTCAACCTAGAAAACGCCCGGGTGGAGCGCGGCCAGCTCCATCTCGGCCCTATCATCGTCGAAGACAATGTCTGCATTGGCTCCTATGCCGTGCTCGAAGGTCATACCAAAATCGGCAATTACGGCCACCTGGAAAGTCAGTCCGCAGTGAGCGAGGGGCAGACGTTGCCGGCCAGGCGGATCTGGTCCGGTTCGCCGGCCCGCGATATTGGCGAATTCGACCCTGCCTCGATCCCGCCCAGGCCAGAGGTTTCTGAAACACGCCTGGCGCGCGAAGGCCTGTTCTACGTGCTGGGCTTTCTTGCCACGGCGGCGCTGTTCTTCATGCCGGTCTTCCCCAGTTTCATGCTGGTGGACTGGCTGGACAGCGGGTCTAATGACTCCCCCGTCTGGCTACAACTGCTTAAATATTTTGCCCTCGCCTTCCCCGGCACCGCCGTCCTCATCGTCGGCACCATTCTCAGTTCGGCACTCCTGCGTTGGACGCTGATGCCCCGCCTGCAGGCCGGTAGCTGGCCGATTCACAGCCGCGTCTACTGCAGCCGCTGGCTGGTCAACCAGATCCAGGAATCGAGTCTGAACATCCTGCACGGCATATACGCCACGGTGTACGCCCCCTTCTGGTATCGCCTGCTCGGCGCCAAGGTCGGTCGCGATGCGGAAATTTCGACAGCGCAAGGGCTGGTACCCGACCTCCTGACGCTGGGTGACGAAACCTTCATCGCCGACGCTGTGATGCTCGGCGACGAAGAGATCGATGGTGGCTGGATGACCCTTAAGCCGACCGTCATCTCGCGCCGCAGCTTCGTCGGCAATGGCGCCTACATTCCCGACGGCACCATCCTGCCGGAGAATGTGCTGATTGGCGTCCAATCGCGAGCCCCTTCCAATGATCGCATGCAGCCCGGCGACACCTGGCTCGGTTCGCCGCCGATCAACCTGCCGGCCCGCGAGCAAACGGCGGGCCACCCGGAAGCACTCACCTTCCGCCCCTCCCCGCTACGCCGACTCGGTCGCGCCCTGGTTGAAGCCTTTCGCATCATTTCGCCACATGCGCTGGTCATAGCCGTCGGCTACACCGTCGTCCTCAACGTCATGCCCGTCGCCGAGGCTGGCCGCTGGCGCGATGTCTTTGCCGCGCTGACCGTGGCCGGCGTTTTCTTCGGCCTGAGCACGATCATCTTCGTGGCTGCCCTCAAATGGCTGTGCATCTGGCGCTACGAGAAACACTCCGTGCCGATGTGGACGCCCTTTGTCTGGACCTCCGAGGCGATCACCAGCCTCTATGTCGGAATGGCCGTGCCCAACCTCATGAATTATCTGCGCGGCACGCCCTGGCTGCCGCTGGCCCTCAACATGCTGGGCTGCCGCATCGGGCGTGGCGTCTATCTCGACACAACCGATGTCACGGAATTCGACTGTGTCCAGATCGGCGACTATAGCGAACTGAACAGCCTGGCCTGCCCGCAGACCCACCTTTTTGAAGACCGGGTGATGAAAATCGACCTGGTCAGCATCGGCCAGCGGGTTTACATCGGACCGCGCACCACCGTTCTCTATGGCGCCGTGGTCGGCGACAACGTTCGTCTCGGCCCCCTTTCTCTGGTCATGAAAGGCGAAAGCCTGCCGCCCGGATCAAGCTGGAGCGGCTGCCCTGCTGCCCCGGCCAGCCGTTGAGATGAGCGATCAGCCAGCGGCGGTCCTGCCTTGGCCAAGCCCCATCGACAAGGCTCAGGATCTGCTGATTATCGCAGTCGACACACCCCACACCCTGCTGCGCGATGCCGCCCGCCAGCTCGTCCGCGGTGTGCTGCGGGACATACTCGGCGAAGTCGAGCTGATCTCCGTACCGGGCCAGCCGATACGGGTCGCCCGAGTTGGCAGCCGGATCGGCATTTCAGTCAGTCATGAAAGCGGGCTTTCGCTTGTCGCCATCAATTTTGTCGGCCCGGTCGGCATCGACCTGCTACGCACCCCGGAAGATCGGCACTGGCAAGCCGAGGTATCAACTCTGGCCGCCGACTATCTCGGCCCCGAAACCGCACGCCGCATAGCCGAATTGCCGCCATCCGCGCAAACTATCCAGTTCGCCGAAGCGTGGATGACACACGAGGCCAGCCTCAAATCCCTGGGGTTGGAGCTGACCGAGTGGAATACGGAATTGGCGGAAAAATTGCTGACTTGCCGAACGCAAAAACTGGCCTTGCCGGCCGCTTACATCGGCGCAGTAGCCACCCTCAGAGCGGACGAAAACCCAGCCGTTTGAGCAATTCGCCTGTTTCACAGACGGGCAGCCCCATGACCCCGGTGTAGCTGCCGGCCAGATGCGCGACAAACATGCCGGCACGCCCCTGGATGCCGTAAGCACCGGCCTTGTCCATCGGCTCGCCGCTCATCACGTAATGGCGGATTTCTTCATCGTCGATAGCGCGGAAAGTCACTTCGCTGGTCGACAACAGGTATTCGCTGCGCCCCTGATGATCGACCGCGACGCCTGTCAGCACGCGATGTGTTCGTCCTGAGAGGCGGCGCAGGATATCGGCAGCGTCGGCCCGGTCAACCGGCTTGCCAATGATTTCCCCATCCAGTTCAAGTGTCGTATCCGCCGACAGCACGGGGCGCATCGGCAGGCGGCGCTCCTCGACGATGCGCAGACCATGAATCGCCTTGGCCCGGGCTACACGTTCGACGTAGTCGACAGGTGCTTCACCCGGCTTCGGCGTTTCGTCGGTTTCGCTATCGGCCCGCTTGCCGTCGCGAAAGACGACGGTGTCGAAGTCGATGCCGATCTGGTGCAGCAACTCACGGCGGCGCGGGCTGCGCGAAGCGAGGTAGAGGCGCATCAACCCTCCCGATGGTATGGATGATTTTTTAAGACAGTGACGGCGCGGTAAAGTTGTTCACACAATAACAGACGGGCCATGCCATGTGGAAGGGTCAGGCTGGACAGCCGCAGCCGATCATCGGCCTGCGCCTTGAATTCCTCATCGAGTCCGTCGGCGCCACCGATCAGCAAGGCGACGTCACGGCCGTCCTGCATCCAGACTTCCAGCCGCTTGGCCAACTTGAGCGTGGTCAGGTCGTCGCCCTTTTCATCGAGCACGACGATCCGGCAACTGCCGGGCAGGGCGTCGCGGATGCGGGCCTTTTCAGCGGCCAGCAGTTGTTCGCGGGTCTTCGAGCCGCGCGCTTCGGGCTTGATTTCGGTGACACTGGCCGCCAGTTCGCGCGGCATGCGCTTGAGGTACTCGGCGCAGCCTTCGTTCACCCAGCCGGGCTGGCGATGGCCGACGGCGAGTACAGCCAGCTTCATGCGTCGCGGGCCTGCTCCACGGCCTTGCGACGCTGGGCCGGCGTCGCCGACCAGAGTTCCTCAAGGTTGTAGTAGGCGCGCACATTGGCCTGCATGACGTGCACGACGATGTCGCCGAGATCGACCAGGACCCATTCGCCACCGTCTTCGCCTTCGGTCGAGATGACTTCGGCGCCGGCTTCCTTGACCTTTTCCTGGACGTTGCCGGCGAGCGACTTGACCTGGCGGTTGGAATCGCCGGTGGCGATGATGATGCGATCAAACATCGAGGTCAGCTTGGAGGTGTTGATGACTTCGATGTCCTTGCCCTTGATGTCTTCAAGGGCGGAAACGACGATTTTTTGCAGCTTGCGGATGTCCATCAGGTACTTTTATAGAGTTGGTGAAGGTGAATATAGTCGAGAACCGCATCCGGCAGCAAATAGCGGGGCGATACCCCGTTACTCAGCAGCTTGCGGATCTGTGTCGCCGAGATGGCGAGCTGTGTCATGGCAAAAGTGACGATGCCGCCGGCCGCGGCCTGTCTGAGACCGCCGACGTCGGCCAGGCGGCGATCATGGAATTCAGTGGCCAGTTCATGCGGCAGGCTGCTCGCCTCGACCGGAAAACCTGGCCGGTGCGAGACGGCGACATGGGCCAGGGCAAAAATGTCGCGCCAGCGATGCCAGGTAGCCAGACCGGCGAAGGCATCGGCGCCGACGAGCAGGACCAGCGACTGGTCGGCGCCGAGTTCCTGGCGCAGACGCTCCAGCGTATGCACCGTATAGCTGGGTACGGCCGCTTCGACCTCGCTGGCATCGACGACAAACCGGGCATTGTTGCCGGCCGCCCGCTGCACCATGTCCAGACGCTGCTGCGCGGTCACCTGCGGAGTGCCGCGATGCGGCGGCTGACCGGCGGGTATCCAGCGCACCCCGCCCAGACCGAGGTGGGCGATGGCCTCCTCGGCGAGCCGGAGATGACCAAAGTGAACGGGATCGAAGGTGCCCCCGAAGAGGCCGAGTGGCTCAGACAATTTCGGAGATACCGAAGATGTCGCGATAGCAGGCGTAGAAGCTGGCAAACACGGTGGGCGCAATGATCAGCACCATCGGCATGGTGACCATGGCCGCGATGAAATTGGCGGCACCGGGAAAAATCAGCAGCAACACCCCCATCAGCACGCCGGGCACAATGCCGGCAACCAGCATCAAGCCGGCACCATAGACGAGAAAGGCGCGCCAGTTGATCCAGCAGGCGACCAGACTGAAAAACAGCGAGCGACCCAATGACAGGCGGTGCCAGGCGGCAAGCACCGGGGCGAACCAGTAGGCCATCATGACCGGCGTCATCATGACCATGACGAAAAGCGCCGGGGCGAGGAAATCAGCTTCCTCGACGGCCGCCTTTTCGGTACGGCTGCTGGCCATCATGAAACGGAACATGTCGCCGCCGTCAAGCAACGCAGACAGGCCGAGAATGCCCAGCGTACAGGACAGATAGAGGGCGCCAAGGGCGATCAGGGTGCGGCCGTTTTCCTTCATGCTGCCATACAGGGTCTGGACGCCGACCGGCTGACCGCGTTCCACCTGACGCGCCGCCTGCATGAGGCCGACCGAGAGGCCGGGGATGACCAGCGAGGCAGCCAGCGTGCCGATAAAGGGCAGGACATTGAGAAAAATGATCGTAAACCAGTAGGTCAGCACCAACATGCCGAGGATCAGCGGGCTGCGCCGGAATATGGCAAAACCGGCGAGTATCCAGCCCCAACCGGCAGCTGAAGGCAGTGTCTGGGCGCGCATGCTCAACTCCCCACGAAAATGTCGCGGTAGGAGGCGTAGACCGCACCGGAAGCGACAGGCAGGAACAGGAGCAGTCCCATGCCGACCGGCAGCATGGCGAAGAATAGTGCGACCACCAGGAAAATGGCGAAAATGACCATCGGCAGGAAGTTTTTGGCGCCTGCGGCAAAACTGGCCTTCATCGCATCGAGTGGTTGCATGTCGTGGAAGAAGACCAGTGCCGGGGCAAACCAGGTGGCCATGATGACCGGAATCGAGAGCACCAGGACAAGCAGGCCAGCCAGCATGACACCACCCAGCGCAATGCCGAACCCGGCAACCTTGCCGGTCACGCCGCCGCCGATAATGCCGCCGCTAACGAGCAGGAAGGCCATGAAAGCAATGCCGAAGATACCCATGGCGAAAAACACGCCGACCATGACCAGTTGCCCGGCATTATGGCGAAACCCGGCGAAGAGATCGGCGATTTCCGGCTCCTCGCCCTCACTCAGGCGGCGGCAGAGCTTGATCATGCCGGCCCCGAAAAGCGGCACCAGAAGGTGCGCAGCGATCTGCCCGAAGAGCGGCACGATGGAAATGGCCATCAGCATGACCAGCAAAAGGACGGTACTCCCTATCCACACACCGGGATTGACGAGAAACATGGTCCAGCCCTGGCGCAGCCAGTCAAAACAGGCGCCGGGATCGACTTCGCGACTCTCGCCCGTAAAACGGGTCGGCGCCATCGGAAAAACAGGAGTTTCGCTCATGCGCGGATGCTAACGGGGCAGCGCCTCGGGGGCAAGGCGAAAACGCGCCAACAGGTGCCGAAAGTCGTCCGGATTCTTGATCGTTACCACTTCGCCCCGCCGCGGGCTATGCCTGACTTCCAGACGCAGCAACCAGAAACGCAAGGCCGCCGCTCGCCGCATGGCCGGCCAGGCGTCTCTCTCGGCCTCGCTCAGCGGGCGTTGCCGCTCATAGCCGGCGATCAGCGCCTTCAGGCTTGCCTCATCGCCGCACCAGTCATTGGCGACAACAGCCAGATCGAAAAGCAGTGCATCCTCGCCGGCGAAGTAGAAATCGAGAATGCCCGAGAGTCGGCCCTCGGCATCCCACAAGACGTTGTCCCTGAACAGGTCGGCGTGAATGATCCCGCGCGGCAAAAGCGCGTAGTCCTGCGCCGACTGGAACGCCAGTTCGTCAGCCAGCAGGGTGCGCTCATCCGGTGACAGCAAGGGCAGCAAGGTGGCACCGACGGTCTGCCGCCAGACTGCGCCGCATGGATTGGGCAAGGGATCAGCCAGATTGGCGGCCGCCAGGTGCAGGCGGGCCAGCACGTCGCCGACGATACCGCAGTGCCCGGCGTAGGGCGATTCGAGGGCAGCCCCCGGCAGACATGTGAGCAGGGCGGCTGGTTTGCCGGCCAGCCAGCGCCAATGGCGCCCGTCGCCAGAGGACAGGGGGCACGGACACGGTATGCCGCTTTGCGCCAGACTGTCCTGCAAAGTGAGGTAAAAATCGAGGGCTGCCGTTTCGATGCCTTCGAACAGCGTCAGGACAAAACGCCCGCCAGTCGTCGTCACGAAATAGTTGGAATTCTGCATGCCGGCAGCGATGCCGGCATGATCGATCAGATCACCGAGGCAGAGCGGTTCGAGCCAGGTAAGGAGTTCGCCTCGGTCGACCGTGGTATAGACGGACAAACCTTACCAGCTATGAATGATCCACATCGGCGGCTTGACCACCGGCTGGGCAATGTCGGCCTGGATGAACTGGCCGTCTCCGTGATTATCGACGAGGTAGTAGGCGGGACCGACTGCCGGCGTCACCTTGACCATGTAGAGCTTGCCCTTGATGCGGTATTCCTCGCGCGTTTCAGTCTCGCGCTTGACGATGGTGACTTGCGGCTCAAGGGCTTCATCGAAGGCTTCCATGCCCGGCGGCGGAGGCGGCACGGCCGGCATGGGCTGGAGATCGCCTTTCTGCGCCCAGGCAGGCAAGGCGGCAAGAAGCAGAAGGGGGAGAAGGCGGCGCATGTTGAATCCTCTTTGACGATGCTTCGATTTTACAGGTTGAGTAGCATCTCGTGTTCGTTCGGCAAGGGGCCGAAGGGACGAGCTTCATAATGCTTGAAGATGGCTTCGACGACCTTGGCCGGATCATCGATCAGCTGAATCAGGTTCATGTCCTCGGCGTCGACCATGCCCTCGGCCACCAGCCGGTCCCTGAACCAATCGATCATGCCGCCCCAGAACTCTGAACAGACGAGAATGAGCGGGATCTTGCGCGCCTTGCCGGTCTGGATCAGGGTCAGCGCTTCCATCAGTTCGTCCAGCGTGCCGAAGCCGCCGGGCATCACGACATAGGCGCTGGCGAAGCGGACGAACATGTATTTGCGGGCAAAGAAGTGGCGGAAGGTCTGCGAGATGTCCTGGTAGGGATTGTTGGCCTGCTCATGCGGCAACTGGATGTTGAGGCCGACCGACGGCGACTTGCCGAAGAAGGCCCCCTTGTTGGCCGCTTCCATGATGCCCGGCCCGCCACCGGAAATGACCGAGAAACCCGAATCAGACAACAGCCGGGCGGTCTGCTCGGCGAGCATGTAATACGGAGAATCGGGCCGCACACGGGCGCTGCCGAACATGGTCACGGCCGGACGGATCGCGGCCAGACGCTCAGTCGCCTCGACGAACTCTGACATAATGCCGAAAATCCGCCAGGACTCGCGGGCTGTCGTGCTTTTCAGCATGGCCTCGGTCTCGACGCCCATCACCAGTTTGTCGCTCTCTGTCACCCGAATTACTCCTTATGCCTCTCTTATTGTTGGTGGACGGTTCGTCCTATCTCTACCGCGCCTTCCACGCCCTGCCCGACCTGCGCAACAAGGCCGGCGAGCCGACGGGCGCCATCTACGGCGTTCTGAACATGCTACGTCGTCTCGAGACCGACCACAAGGCAGAGTACAAGGCCGTTGTCTTCGATGCCAAGGGCAAGACCTTCCGCGACGACTGGTACCCGGAATACAAGGCGCACCGGCCGCCCATGCCCCCCGAGATGGTCAGCCAGATCGAACCGCTGCACGCCGCCATCAAGGCCGCTGGCTGGCCGCTGCTCATGGTCGACGGGGTCGAGGCCGACGACGTCATCGGCACGCTGGCCACGCAGGCTACGGCCGATGGCATCAGTACGCTGATTTCCACAGGTGACAAGGACCTGACCCAACTGGTCAATCCGCTCGTCCGCTGGTACAACACGATGAGCAACGAACTGCTCGATGAAGCCGGCGTCGAGACCAAATTTGGCGTACCGCCGAGCAAGATCGTCGATTACCTGGCGCTGGTCGGCGACACCGTCGACGGTGTGCCGGGCGTCGCCAAGTGCGGCCCGAAGACAGCGCTGAAATGGCTGGCGCAATACGGATCACTCGATGCCATCGTCGCCCACGCCGATGAAATCGGGGGCGTGGTCGGCCAGAACCTGCGCGACCATCTCGGCTTTTTGCCGCTCGGCAAGCGCCTCGTCACTGTCGCTTGCGATCTCTCCAACCTGCCGAAGCCAACTTCACTGACCCTCAGCCCGCGCGACACTGACACCCTGCGCGAACTCTATAGCCGCTACCAGTTCCGCACCTGGCTCGGCGAAATCGACGGTCCGGAAGCGGCCGCCGCCGTGCCGGCCCGCGAAGGACTGAACGAGACAGTCGCCCCACCGATCGCCCCGACCGAGGTGAGGTACGAAACGGTGCTGAGCTGGCCGCAATTCGACGCCTGGCTGACCAAAATCCAGGCCGCCGAACTGACAGCCCTCGATACCGAAACGACCAGCCTCGATTCCTTCGCGGCCCGCATCGTCGGCATTTCGCTCGCGGTCACCGCGGGCGAAGCCTGCTATATCCCGGTCGGCCACACGGCCCCCGGCGTCGCCGACCAGTTGCCGCGCGACGAGGTGCTGGCCAAGCTGAAAACCTGGCTGGAAGCGACCACCCACAAAAAAGTCCTGCAAAACGCCAAGTACGACCAGCACGTCTTTGCCAACCACGGCATCGCGCTGGCCGGCATTGCGCACGACACCATGTTGCAGAGCTACGTCATCGAATCGGACAAGGGCCACGATCTCGGCCAGCTGTGCACCCGCCATCTCGGCCTCGCCACCATCGCTTACGAGGATTTGTGCGGCAAGGGCGCCAAGCAGATCGGCTTCGACCAGGTCGACATCGAGCGCGCCGCCACCTATGCCGCCGAGGACTCCGACGTCACGCTGCGCGTCCATGCGGTGCTGCACCCGCAGTTCGCCAGCGAAGCCGGTTTGAGCCGCATTTACCACGACATCGAAATGCCGGCCCGCCAGGTCATCTGGCAGATCGAACGCAATGGCATCCTGATCGACAGTGCCATCCTGGCCCGGCAAAGCCACGAAATGGGCCAGAAGATCATGGCCCTAGAAGCCCAAGCCTACGAACTGGCCGGCCAGCCCTTCAATCTCGCCTCGCCGAAACAACTGGCGGACATCCTGTTTGAAAAACAGGGTTTGCCGATCAAAAAGAAAACCCCGTCCGGCGGCCCCTCGACTGACGAGGAAGTGCTCTCTGAACTAGCCCTCGACTACCCGCTACCCAAACTCCTGCTGGAACACCGCAGCCTGTCGAAACTCAAGGGCACCTACACCGACAAGCTGCCGCGCATGGTCAATCCACAAACCGGGAGAGTGCATACTCACTTCTCCCAGGCATCCGTTGTCACTGGGCGCCTTGCCTCCACCGACCCCAATTTGCAGAACATCCCGGTGCGCAGCGAAGAAGGCCGCAAAATCCGCACGGCTTTCATTGCCCCACCCGGCAGCAGCATCGTCTCGGCCGACTATTCGCAAATCGAACTGCGCATCATGGCCCACCTCTCGGGAGACGAACGCCTGCTCGACGCCTTCGCGCATGGCGAGGATGTGCACCGCGCAACGGCCGGCGAAATCTTTGGCGTGACGCCGCTCGAAGTCGGCCCCGACCAGCGGCGCGTCGCCAAGAGCATCAACTTCGGCCTGATCTACGGCATGAGCGCCTTTGGCCTCGCCCGCCAGCTTGGCCTGGAGCGCAGCGCGGCACAGACCTACATCGACCGCTATTTCGCCCGTTATCCAGGCGTTGCTGCTTACATGGAAGAGGCGCGCGAAATGGCCCGACAAAAAGGCTACGTCGAAACCGCCTTCGGCCGTCGCCTGTGGTTCCCCGAGATTCGCTCGAGCAATGGCAATCGCCGCCAGGGGGCAGAACGCGCCGCCATCAACGCCCCCATGCAGGGCACGGCGGCCGACCTGATCAAGCTGGCGATGATTGCCGTGCAGGACTGGCTGGACAAGTCAGCCGTGCAGTCGAAGCTTGTGCTGCAGGTACACGACGAACTCCTGCTCGAAGTGCCGGATGCCGAACTGGCGGAAATTCGAAGCCATCTGCCGCGACTAATGAGCCAGGTCGCCGAACTGAAGGTGCCGCTGGTCGTTGAAGTGGGCGTCGGGGCGAACTGGGAAGCGGCGCACTAGAGGCTGCATAGAACGGTCTGTTTCGTTAAACGGAACAGACCGTCGAATTAATTCTCGCGTTTCAATGGCTGGCTTTCAGGCACCTTCCAGCCCTGATCCATCTCGAAACCTTTGGCATATCGATAAAACGTTTGCTCAAAGTAAGCAAAGGCAATAACGAAGCCAGGCCAACCGTCGAGAATCCCAAGCTTGAAAACGTAATGCTTGATGAATGCCCAACTGCCATGGGTGAACGCGCTACCCATTCCACCCTTGCGTCCACGTGAGGCCAATTTTTCTGCCCCCAGGCGCGAGTAGCGATTCACCTTATGGATCACCTCGTCAAGGTTCTTGAACGGCACCTGCCAGATGGGATGCTGCAAATGCCCGATCGGCCGCTCACTATGCGTCACGTAAGCCTCATGCACCGGCTCCATCGTATAACTCATCTTGCCACGCCGGAACAGCTGCGGTTGGCGATAATTGGGATACCAGCCGGAATGCTTGATCCAACGCCCCATGAAGAAATTGCGGCGAGGCATGAAATACATATCCAAGCTGTCGGTATCGGCGATCACCCTAAGGATTTCGTCACGCGCCTCTGGGGTGCAGCGCTCATCGGCATCAAGACTGAATATCCAATCATGAGTACAAGCAGCAATCGCGTGATTGCGCAAATCGCCAAAGCCCTTGAAGGGCACCTGAACGACACGAGCACCCAAGCTCTCGGCAATTTCAATCATGCCATCCGTGCTGCCCGAATCTGCCACAATGATTTCATCGGCCCACAGGACGCTGTTCACGGCTGCTGCTATTTTATGGGCTTCATTGAAGGCGATGATGTAAACAGTGATTTTCGGTTCTGCGGCAATACTCATGGCACTTCCTCTTATTTAACTACGGGGAAAACTAAGCTCACCCTCAAGGCAGAGGTGACCAAAAGTGTATTATATGAGATCGATTACCAAGCGCCTGACCCTACATTTCCGCGCTACGTTATAACGCTCAAAAATGAAAATCAGGCACACTGACCCTTGCTTTTCCGGCCATTTTCTTTGCAACCCTCACCGATCTTTCTCGCCGCCCCGCCCAAGCGCATCTTGCTGGTTTGTACGCAACGCATCGGCGACGTACTCCTTGCCACACCCCTGGCCCGATCTCTTAAATCTGCATGGCCTGCTGCCCGCTTGGATTTTCTGGTTCTTCCGGGAACGCAGGGGGTGCTGGAAGGGAACCCTGACGTCAGCGAAGTTCTTGCTTTTCCACAACGAGCAAGCTGGCCGGAAAAGCTGGCGCAACTGGCAAAAATATGGCGCCGCTATGACCTGGCCCTTGCGGCAATCCCGAGCGACCGAGCACGAATATTCGCCTGGGCGGCAGCAGCCAAGACCGTTGGCTTCACCACCAATGACGAAGCATCCTGGCTCAAGCGACACCTGCTGAATATCAGTGTCCCATTCGACAACCTGAATACTCATACTGTCAGCATGGGATTACAACTGGCCGAAGCGCTGGGCATCCCGGCTATCAGTCAGGTTCAGCCCCCCCGAGTTAGCGCCGAGCAATGGAACAGGCGTCTGGCACAACTGAATCTGCAAGGTGTAAGCCACTACGCAGTCATCCATCCTTATCCAAAATATCGCTACAAAATGTGGGATAGCGACAAATGGGTCTGCCTGATTTCCTGGTTAAGGCAACAAAATATCGAGGTTATTTTGACCGGGAGTGCCGATCCAGAGGAAAACGCCTACGTTCAAAAAATCGCAGGCGAAGTGCGGGAAGGTTGTCGCAACCTAGTCGGCCAATTATCGTTGGCGGAGACAGCAGAACTATTACACCTAGCCCGTCTTTTTGTCGGGCCTGACACCGCTGTAACCCATCTTGCCGCATCCAGCGGCATACCGACGATTGCCCTTTTCGGGCCATCCAATCCGGTGAAGTGGGGTCCATGGCCCGCCGACTGGTCGGCCAAAAGCAGCCCATGGCCAACTGTCGGTAGCGGGCAACGAGGGAACGTCACCCTTATTCAAGGACAGGGTGATTGCGTACCGTGTTTGCTCGAAGGCTGCGACCGGCATCTGGATAGTGCCAGCCGTTGCCTGCAGGATATCGAGGTCAGCCAGGTTATTCTGACAGCCAGCACATTGCTTAATCTAGAGCAGCCAATCCGCCGCCACTTTCCAGAGCCCAACAAACCGACAGATTAGAAAAATCAGGAAATCACCCTTCCGAGAAGCTTTTTTGATCGAAAAAATGCCTGTCAAATCATTTGTGAGACGTATTCTGTAAAAAACACTCTCTTCTCATCAAAGTTATTGTTGTAACTAATCCCTCCGATGTGAATCCATTGATCATCGACAAACTGGACTGTGCGCGCAGTCGCGCCGCTTTCTAATTTTATCTCGCGATCCGCCAAAGGGGCGAAATCGAGGTTTTTGATATCCAGCCCCTCGTAAAGAACATCCCAGTTTCTGCCGCCGGTATCCAGATAGCGCGTGAAATCGTAAAGAAAGTTTAGAGGCCGTTCACCAATCTGCGCGTAATCAAAAAAGCAGTAACCGGCCCACAAATTCCAGTAATTATTATTTCCCGGATTAGCCACGCCATACACCGGCTGCCGCTGCAACTTATCGATGATGCTGATATTGCCGATCGGCAACATGTCATGATCAAGATACCCAAAATACCTGGGCTTTATACGACGCACTATTCGATGGTAAACCCAGGACATCGCCAAACCGTGCGAACGGTTTACATGCCGTGTTCTATTCGGAGGCAGCGCGAGATAACGAACGCCATGTTTACGACACACCTCTTCGATATCTTTGCGCAACTCGCTCCGCAACGAATTGTCGAAAACTAGGATTTCAAACTCCGATAAATATACCTTGCACAAGGCAAGCAGCCAACCAAGAACAAGGGGCTGCTCAAAGGCAATAATCGAAATTATATTACCCCCAGCCAAAGCCTTGCAGCGATCCAGAAAATCCTTCTCTTGGGAAGCCGCCTTCCCGATATAGCGGCGAAACATAAAATCATTTCGCTTTTCTTTTAGAAAATCTTTAACGAAGGTTAGCTGGGCAAGCTCGTTTAGACCATATTCACTTATCTTTCTCATACCGGCATCACTTTTCTGTAAACTATTACCCAACCATAAAATTTTGACATACCGAATGGAGTGATGGCACCAGGAAGCTTTTACTTCCAGGCAAATTCCCCATTTTTTCGTAATCCGTGCATAGATATGCCATAGCGTAAGACCTCATCACTGCACCACGTATTTTTTTGACGAAGACGTTGCATTTTCTTGAGCTTACGCTCCAACCAATTTTGTTGTAACAAGCGGTAATTGTATCGGTAGCCCAGCCCGTCCCTCTCGCTCAGTCCGCGCTCTTGCTTCATGGCCGTCTGAGTAATTGAACCAAAATGGTGCAACCAAGAGGAGCCTGTGATTCCCATGGGAATCCCCGCCTTATCGCACTCATTGAAAAACATCGTATCTTCGTAACCCAACAACTTCGGTATGGGCTGGAAATAGCCAATATCCTGCCACACTGACTGATGCACCGCCAAGCAAACGGCATGACGATCCCCGACCCTTAAGGCGGCTTTCATTTTTGTCCCTGCTTCATTAGCAAAGAGATCAAAATCGTAGTCAAGATCGCCTTCAATAAGCGATGGCGAAACCACTTTAAGACCACTCTGCTCAGCCGCATTAATCAAGGACTCTATCCATCCCGCGGAAACAATCACGTCATTGTTCATAACGATGGTCCATTCCGCCTGTAGTGCCAAGGCCCCCTGATTCCACGCAACACCGCAACCCAAGTTGCCTTTGTTGTAGATACGCCCTCCCAACGGCAGGGTGTCGAGATATTCGCGCGTTTGATCTGTCGATCCATTATCAACAACCACCAATCGCCCGAGATCCAATCCATTTTTAATCATGCTATCAACGCAAAGGCGGGTGTACTCAACCTGGTTATAACAGGCAAAAGTAATAGCAACGTCAAGTTTTTTCATAGTCTAGTGGCTCTATACTGGATTGCTCGGCTGCGAGGATCGCACCGCAAATGCACACAAGCATCAGCGCGTAGAATGATGCTGTAAATTTAAGATTAAACACCTCAGTGCTCATCCCGATAATGAACACGCAGGTCATAAAACAAAGCCCATAAAATGCCAAGCCTCGAACTACTTTCAACTTTGACGAAACGCGGCTTACAAAAAAAACCAGCGGGACCAAAAACAACGCCAGACTGGAAATCAAACCCCATATCCCGGAGCGCACCATGTTCGTAAATAACTCGTTGTGAAATCCCGCGCTTAGGACAAAATATCTAGTTTCTGGCAGCGCAAACAGACTCAACTCAGGCGCATCAAGCTGAGAGTGAAACCCATGGTCTCCCCATCCGCCCAAGGGATTTTTCAAGAACAAATAGAATGCAATTCGTACAAAGGAAATGCGAGCACCAACAGAGGTATGTGGATTTGAACCATACCATTGATAGGAAATAAGTTCGTGAATACCTAAATCAACACGCTGCTGTACGCTGAGAGAAAAATTATAGATCGCCAGCAAGACAAAAATTGCAGCGACCAGACCAGACACCGTCAATAATATATTATTCTTTCTCGGCAATAATAGCAGCGAAAGAAACGCAGCCACAGGCAATGCAAACCAACCAGTTCGACTACCGGAACTGATCGATAAATAAATTGCCATTAAAAAAATTGATATTTTTAGTCCGACGCCTACCCACGAATCCTTTCCTAGTAGATTTACCGATATCAGACTCAAGATACCAAGCACCAGAGACATGCTACCGAAGGTCAGCGGATCGACAAAATATGTCGTTATCCGATCATGGCCCCAAATGTGTTGATTATTATTTTGAACAAATAAAACACTCACCAGCGTCACCACCACAGCGCAGGGCACCGCCAGCTTGATAAGCCGACTGATATCAAATCGACACTGGGCTATTGCCAGCATCACCGGAATGCAGACAGCAAAGCGTGCCGGACTGTCGTAGTTCGCCCAAGAAAAATCCATCCTGAACAACTGTCCCAAAAAAACCCCAAGAACAGGCGAACCCAAGGTAAGAACCAAAGCAAAAAACCAAGGTCGCAAGTCAGTCTCTGGGACAAGCGGAATACCATTGCGATAATTTTTGCCCAATATCATCAAAGACAAAACAAGAGCCAATATCAGGACGCCACCAACCCAGCCTTTAATAACCAGCAAAAAGACCGGGAATATTGAAAGAAGGAATATAAATGAGCGCTCGGAATAACTATTCATCAGTCAGTACCTACTTGGCACATATTCCCCCGCGTATCCGGAATTCGATTTTTGGATAGGCTTATCTGAGATTGAGCCTCGCACAAGATGTCGAACCATCTTACATTAAAGCAATTATTGGTGCGTCGCCTACGGATGCTTCCCGCTGCAGCCGCTGCAACTTCGCATAAACCCCATTGTTGCCGAGCAATTCGGCATGTCGGCCGCGCTCGACGATGCGTCCCTGATCGAGCACCACGATCAGGTCGGCCCGTTCGATGGTGGATAGGCGGTGGGCGATGACGATGGTGGTCCGGCCGAGAATCAGGGTATCGAGAGCAGCCTGAATGAGGCGTTCGGATTCGGTGTCGAGGGCCGAGGTGGCCTCGTCGAGAATGAGAATCGGGGCATTTTTCAGGAAGGCACGGGCGATGGCCAGGCGCTGGCGCTGGCCGCCCGACAGCTTGACGCCGTTTTCGCCAACCTCGGTATCCAGCCCCTTGTCCATCTGGCTGATGAACTCCCAGGCATTGGCTGCCTTGGCCGCGGCAATGATCTCTTCCTCGCTCGACTGGCCTGCAAAGCCATAGGCAATGTTGGCGCGGACGGTGTCGTTGAAGAGCACGACATCCTGACTGACCAGGGCGATGTTGTTGCGCAGGCTCTCCAGCTTCAGATCCTCGACATGGTGCCCATCGAGCAGCAGGCGCCCGTTAGTCAGGTGATAAAAGCGCGGAATGAGTGCGGCCATGGTTGTCTTGCCGCTTCCGGAAGCACCGACCAAAGCGACCGTCTGGCCCGGCAGAATGTCCAGATTGATATCTTCCAGAGCAGGCCGGTTGGTGCCCGGATAGCTGAAATTGACTTGATCGAATGTCAGGTGGCCACTGGCCCGCTGGAGTTCGACCTGACCCAGGTCGTCTTCAGGAATTTCATCGAGCACCTGGAAAACGCTTTCAGCGGCAGCCAGGCCACGTTGCAGCGGGTTGCTGACATCCGTCAAACGCTTGACCGGGGCAAGCAGCATGAGCAGTGCCGTGATGAAGGACAGGAACTCGCCGACCGTCGTGCCGCCGGGGCCGGCCGACTGGCGCAAGGCGAGGTAGGTGATGATGGCCACCGAAGTCGATGCGGCGACCTGGGTCAGCGGCACTGTCGCCGCGGCCGCGGCCGCTTCACGCATGGTGGCCCGACGGTAAACGTTGGTCGCCTCGTCAAACCGGGCAGCCTCGTATTTCTCGCCACCGAATATCTTCACCACCTTGTGGGCGCCAACCGCTTCTTCGAGGATGTGGGTAATCAGCCCCATGGCCGAATAGCCGGAGCGGCTGGCGGCGCGCAGGCGCTTGCTGAAAATCTTGATGACGCCAAGGATGACCGGGCCGACGGTAAGGGCGATCAGGGTCAGTTTCCAGTCGAGGTAGAGCAGGAAACCGAGCAGGCCAAGGATGGTCAGGGTGTCGCGGATGACCGTGGTCAGCACGCCGGTGGCGGCCTGGGTGACGTTGGTCACGTCGTAGGCCACCTTGGAAATCAGGACGCCGGTCGACTGGTCATCGTAAAACCGCGTCGGCAGACTCAAGAGCCGCCGGAACATGGCCTGACGCAAGTCGAGCACGACGCGGGCGGCAACCCAGGCCATTGAGTAGCCGCTGGCGTAGGTCGAGATGCCACGGAAGATGAAAATCGCGATCATCGCGGCCGGGATCAGGATGATGTCGCGCTCGTCCTTGGCGACAAAACCGCTGTCGAGCAGATGCTTCATCAGGGCCGGGAAGAGCGGCTCGGTCGCTGCCGTGCACACCATGCCGAGCACACCGAGGGCAAAAACGCGCCAGTGGGGCTGCACCCAGGTTAGCAGGCGGCGATATATCTGGCGGTTGGAATAGGCCGAGCTTGAATTTTGAGTCACGGATTGCGGTCGTTGGAAACGAAAGTCGACATTCTACCGATTCAGGCGGATCAGGTCGGCGCTGTCGTTCGACAAGGAAATCGTCGTTACCGTCGAAAATTCGACGTGCACGTCGCTCCACCGCGCTGGCGGTAAGCCCTGCCAGTGCGCGAGCAAGGTACGGATGACCCCGGCGTGGGTCACGATCACCGCCTCCGGCACACACAGACTTGCGACAAAATCCAGTGCCCGCTGCTGCACAGCGGCCGGCGACTCACCACCCGGCGGCGCATAACTTGCGACATCGGCGGCCCAGGCATCGAGTTGGTGACGGGGAATATCGCCCCATGCTCGCCCTTCCCAGTCGCCGAAATTCATTTCGGCCAGCCTGTCATCCATCCGCGGCTGCGCATGCAACTGTTCCGCCAATTGCCGGCAGCGTTGCAGCGGACTGCTCCAGACCGGCAGGCCCGGAGGCAGTTCGGCGCGCAGACGGGCGAAATCGGCCGGCTCAATGGGAGCCGGAATGTCGCTTTGCCCATAGCAGATACCCGCGTCGATCAGGGGTTTCGGATGGCGGATCAGGTGCAGGATCATGGCGGCCAGCTCGCCAGCAGCCCGAGATAGAAAACGATTTCGCTGACCTGCTGCGTCGCCCCCAGACAATCTCCCGTGTACCCACCCATCCAGCGCCGGAACTTGGCGGCGAGCCAGACGGTGGCGAGCGCCGCCAGGGCACAGCCGGCCAGCGCCTTGGCCGGCGGCAAAAAGGCCACAGCGAGGAGAGCGAAAGCCAGTGCAACCACCATGCCCCCCCCGGACAATCGTGTCGCCAGCGGCTTGGCCTTGGACTGTAAATCCTCCCGAACGTAATCCATCGTCGCCAGCAGCACAGTGGCACAAAAGCGTGACAGGGCATGACCGGCGAGCAGCGCGAACGGTACCAGCGCGCCATCGAGCGCCGACAGCAGCGTGAATTTTCCGAGCAGCGCCAGCACCATCGCCACGACGCCATAACTGCCGACCCGCGAATCCTTCATGATCTCAAGGATGCGCGCCTTGTCCCAGCCTCCCCCAAGACCATCAACCGTATCCGCCAGACCATCTTCGTGGAAGGCACCGGTCGCGTAGAGAGTCGCGACCATCGACAATAGCACCGCCACTGGCTGCGGCCAGATCAGCCCCGCAGCCAGATAGACCAGCGCGCCAATGCCACCGACAATCAGCCCGACTGCCGGAAAATAGCGCGCCGAGCGATTCAGCGCCTCGGCCGAATGCCCGACCCAGGCGGGCACCGGCAAGCGCGTGAAAAAGCGGATGGCGCCGAAGAAATACTCAAGTTCTCGCCGCAGCATCATGCTTTATCGGAAACACCAGCCGACTCGAAACTGGCCATCTCGTTGAGAAAATTGAGCGCAGCCTCAACGAGCGGGAAGGCCAGCGCTGCACCCGTCCCTTCACCCAGACGCAGGCCAAGATCAAGCAGGGGTTCGGCGCCGAGCGCGGCCAACTGGGCGCGGTGGCCGGCCTCGGCGGAACGGTGGCAGAACACACAGTAGTCGGCCATCGCCGGGGCCAGACGGGTCGCCACGAGAGCCGCCGATGTGACGATGAACCCGTCAACAAGCAGGGTCATCTTCGCTTCTGCCGCACCGAGCATGGCACCGACCATCATGGCGATTTCAAAGCCGCCGAATTCGGCGAGCACAGCCAGCGGGTCGTTGCTGCCACCGCAGGCAAGATAACGCTGGAGCGCCTTGTCGAGCAGTGCCTGCTTGCGGGCCAGCCCGGCATCGTCAAGCCCCGTGCCCCGACCGACGCATTCGGCCAGCGGCAGGCCGGTCAGGCAATGGGTCAGCAAGGAAGCAGCTGCCGTGTTGCCGATACCCATTTCGCCAAAACCGACGACATTGCAGCCATTGGCCGCCAGATTGCGGCTGATTTCAGCACCGCGCGCCATTGCCTGCGCACATTGTTCGGCGCTCATCGCCGCTTCTTCAATATAGTTGGCCGTGCCGGCCGCCACCTTGGCGTCGATCAGTCCGGCCCGTTTGCCGAAATCGTGCGCCACCCCGGCATCGATGATGGCGAGATGCAGCCCGTTCTGCCGCGCAAACACGTTGATCGCGGCGCCGCCGGAGAGAAAGTTCTCGACCATCTGCCAGGTCACTTCCTGCGGATAGGCCGAGACGCCAGCCTTGGTCGCACCGTGGTCACCGGCAAAAACGAGCAGATGCGGCTGGCTGAACTGCGGATCGAGCCGCTGCTGGATCAGGCCGACTTTGATCGCCGTGCGTTCGAGCAAGCCAAGCGCACCAAGCGGCTTGGTCTTGCGGTCAACCTTGTTGATCAGCGAGGCTTCAATGGCCCGGTCGGGGGCTGTAATCTGAAACGAATGCATCCGATTCTCCAAAAGAAAAAGGGCCTCGCGACATGGCTGGGCGAAAATCGCCAAAGCACTGCCGCGAAACCCTGTCCACAGGCTTCCCAAGAGGACTCGACACGTCTTCTGGCTTTCGGATCAGCCGGTTTGCTGCGCCTTCCCGGCTTTCACCAGTGGCATCGTGCAGCTTCCGTCCCCGATTACAGCGGCGGGCCCGCCCCGGATTTGCACCGGGTTCCGTTACGTCGAATCGGAGGCATTATCCGGCTTGCCGGCGAGGGGCGCAATCACCTACAGTTCGCTCCATGAAAGAACTGATCCTCGGCGGCGCCCGCTCCGGCAAGAGCCTGCTGGCCGAACAACGCGCCCGCGAATCCAATCTCAAGGTCATCTACCTCGCCACCGCCCAGGCGCTCGATGGCGAAATGGCGCGTCGCGTCGCCCATCATCGCGAACGCCGCCCGGCCGACTGGGGCTGCGTCGAAGAAACCCTGCACCTTGCCGCCCGCCTGCGCGAACTGGCGGCGCCGGACACCTGCGTCCTGGTCGATTGCCTGACCCTCTGGCTGTCCAACCTGCTTTTCGCCGGCCAGGCGGCGGCCCAGGCCGAAGCCGGCGAAGCCATCGCCTGCCCGCTGTTTCGCGACGAAACGGCGGCGCTGATCGACATGCTGCCGAAATTGCCCGGCCACATCATTCTGGTCTCCAACGAAGTCGGCTGGGGCATCGTGCCCATGCACCCGGTGTCGCGCCTCTTCGCCGACGAGCAGGGCCGGCTCAACCAGCGCGTCGCAGCAGTCTGCGAGCAGGTCACGCTGGTCGCCGCCGGTTTGCCACTCTCCCTGAAGCAGACAGCCGCCCAAGCTGCTTTGTGCTAGCCTGACCGGCCACCCGGCACGTTCAGGAGAACGCCATGCCCCTCTTCACCCGCCTGACCGCCTTGTGCCAGGTCCTCGAAAAACACGCCACCCTGCCCGTCCGCATCAGCCGCCCCGAAACCGCCCCCGGCCTCTACATCTGGCCCTGGCGCATCGAGGAAGACACCCGCGTACGCAGCACACCACTGCCCCGTTCGGCCGACAGCGACCCGCTGACCAGCGTCCCTGCCCCGGCCATCCACTTTCTCGTACTGTCGAGCACGAGTCTGGATGGCGAAACCATCGCCGCGCTGGAATCGGCCCGTCGGGCCTTGCTCGAAACCCCGGTTTTCGAGGTCGGGAACGGCCGCGTCAGCGTCATGCCGGCGACGCTGAGCACGAGCGAACTGACTGATCTGTTTACCGCCGCAGCCATCCCGCTGCGCCTTTGTCTCGCTTACACGCTGCGCTCGACAGCCTGACGGGTTATGCTTCGGCAAAACAGAGCCGGAGACAAGGCATGCATAAACTGCTCGACATCCTCGCGTCGGGTGTCCATGACGCCAAAAATCAGCTATTCATCGCCGAATCGCTGATTGCCGCCAGCGAGGCCGCTCACGGCATCGAAATGGCGGAAGCCCGCTACGCCATCGAATCGGCTGCCACGCGCCTGTCGCGAACCCTGACCGCCTACCATTTGCTGCGCCAGGATGCCGTCGCCGCCATCACGCCAGCCATCGTCGGCGACATCTGCGCCGAAGTCATGCTCGCCCAGCACAAGCATCTTGCCGTCCGCAAGGTGACCCTCGACGTCGATTGCGCCGTCTTCGACGAATGGCCTCTCGACCGCGACCTGATCACCGACATGCTCAACAATGCCGTCCAGAATGCCGGCCGTTATGCCCGCCAGACCGTTCGCCTGAGCGCCACGACGAACGATGGCTGGCTTTGCCTGCGCGTCGAGGACGACGGACCGGGCTTTGCCTCCCTACCGCCGACACAAGGCACCGGGCTGATGGTTGCCGAGCGCCTGGCCCGCCTGCACCATCGCCGGGAGCGGCAGGGCAGTCTGCATTTAAGCAACAACGGGGCACTGGGCGGCGCCTGTTTCGAGCTTCGCCTGCCCTGATGGTCGACTACAGCAAAAAACGCTTCCTCGTTATCGACGATCAGCCCCAGGCCCGCGATGCCCTGCGCACCGTCGCCCAGCAATTGGGCGCCTTCCTGGTCGAATTCGCCACCAACTACCAGGATGCGATTTTTCGTATCCGCAATAATGCCCCCGACATCATCCTGTGCGACTACATGCTGGGTGACGGCCGCTCCGGACAGCAATTGCTGGAGGAACTACGGCGCTTCAGCCTGCTCGCCGACGAAACGATCTTCATGATGGTCACCGGTGAACAATCCTACGAACAGGTTGTTTCTGCCGTCGAGCTGATCCCTGACGATTACATCATCAAGCCGTTTTCACCGGACAAACTGCTGTTGCGACTTGAGCGCATCGTTGCCAAAAAGCAGTTCTTCTCCGCCTATTACAAGGAGAAACGCAAGCAGGAATACGCCCGGGCGCTGGCCATACTTGAAGCGACCGGCGCCAGTGAAGCCGGGCGGCCGTATCGCTTCGAGATCCTGCGTCAGCGGGCCGAGGTCTTTCTCGCCAGCGGCGATGCGAAATCGGCCGAAAGCGCGTATCGCGACATCCTCGAAAACTACGAATTCCCGTGGGCTCGAGCCGGCGTCGCCCGTTCGCTGCACAAACAGAATCGCCTGCAGGAGGCCCGCCAGGAAATCGACCGGGTAGTCGCCAGCACACCGAATTTCTTCGATGCCGGGGATCTCAAGGCCAGCATCTGCATGGCCCAGGGCGAACACGGCGAAGCCCAGCAAATTCTCGACGAAATCGCCCGGAAAACGCCTCGCAACTATCTCCGAAAGCGCCTGCTGGCCGAAGCTGCCACGCTGAATGGTGATACCGACGTGGCACTGGCGGCGATGGCCGACGTCATCGCCAACGACACCATGCCCGGCGCCATTTCAGCCGAGGACAGGCTGGCCATCGCCCGCAGCCATGTCAATGCCGGCGACAAGATCACAGCCGAGAAGGTGCTGCTGGGCATACGCGACGCCGAGGTGCAAAAAATGGCCTTGACCGAGCAGGCCAGCTTCGCCGCTCTGCTCGCCATCAGTTCCGTCGAGAAAGGCACACCACGCTTTGTCGGACTGCGCCCGGCCCTGCTCAGTGCCGACTTCGATGCAACGCACCGGGTCGATATCATGCGCGCCGCCCTCGGCCTCAAAGATAACGAACTGGCTGACCTGCATGCGGAGCAACTGATGGCCGGTGCCGACGCCAAAAAAGTGTTCGCCACCCTGCGCGCCCAATATGCACTGCATGGTCGGGAAAAAGACCTGCGGGAAATCCAGCGCCAGGTGGCACTCCAGCGCATCAAACACGAGGAACCCCGAAGCGAAGGGCCGAGCGCCGCAGCTTGATCAGGCGAAGGTCCCTCCCCGGCGTCCGCTCCTGCGCTCAGACCAGGCGGTGCGCCATGAGCAGGGCATCCATTTTTTGCCAGTCCAGGGAGGCCTCGACCGAATCGGCCAAGCGATCGAGATCGGCCTCGCGCCGAGCCGCGAAATCGACCTGTTCGCTTTCCGCCATGCCGGCCCAGGCGAGCAGTGCCGTCAAGGCTTCAGGATGGTCGAAAACACCGTGGCAGTACGTGGCAAAAACCTGACCGTCGGCTGAAATGGCGCCATCGTGGCGACCATCGGCCAACCGGATGGCGCTGTGCGCCAGCCCCTCGCCCCGCGTCACGCCCAGATGAATCTCATAGCCTGCCATGGCTGGCTGACCCGGCAGCGACAAGTGACCACTCACATTCCGCAATTGCTTCTCGGTCTCCAGCGTCGTTTCAACATCGAGCACCGCCAGCCCCTGTGTGCTGCCCGGCTGGCCCTCCAGTCCCTGCGGATCGTGGATCATCCGGCCCAGCATCTGGTAGCCGCCGCACAGGCCGACGACCTTGCCACCGTAGCGCAAATGTTTCTGGATAGCTTTCGCCCAGCCCTTTTCACGCAGCCAGTCGATATCGGCACGCACCGCCTTGGAGCCGGGCAGGACAATCAGATCTGCGGCGGGCGGCGTTTCGCCCGGACCTATCCAGCGGAAATCAACTTCCGGATGGAGGCGCAGCGGATCGAGGTCGTTGTGATTGGAAACGCGGGGATAAGCCGGCGCGATGACCTTGAGTTTTGCCGCTTTTTTCCCGTCGACGGCCGCCGTTGCAATGGCGTCCTCGGCATCGAGCATGAGGCCTTGCAGATAGGGCAAGACACCGAGAACCGGCTTGCCAGTGCGCTCTTCCAGCCAGCTCAGGCCGGACTCGAGCAAAGCGATGTCGCCACGGAAACGGTTGATGACAAAACCCTTGACCCGGTTCTGCTCGGATGGCGAAAGCAGATCGAGCGTACCGACGAGATGGGCAAACACCCCGCCCCGGTCGATATCGGCGATCAGGATGACCGGGCAATCAACCGCTTCGGCAAAGCCCATGTTGGCGATGTCGCGGTCGCGCAGATTGATTTCCGCCGGCGACCCGGCCCCTTCGACCACCACACAGTCGTACGCCGCCGTCAGCCGCGCCCACGACTCAAGCACCGCGCCCATCGCCCGCGGCTTGTAGTCGTGATAAGCCTTGGCATCGAGATCGAAGGCTACCTTGCCATGAATGATGACCTGCGCCTGCTTGTCCGTCGTCGGCTTCAAGAGCACCGGATTGAAATCGGTCTGCGGCTCCAGGCCGCAAGCCTGCGCCTGCAAGGCCTGGGCCCGCCCTATCTCGCCACCATCGACCGTCACGGCAGAATTGAGCGCCATGTTCTGCGGCTTGAACGGCGCAACGCGCACGCCGCGCCGCTGCAGGATACGGCACAGCGCGGCAACCAGCGTCGTCTTGCCGGCATCGGAGGTGGTACCTTGAACCATCAGGGAAGAACAGGACATAGCGGGCAAATGTGTAAAAAGTTGGCAATTATGGCACCATCGCTCCGGCCCGAAATTGGTTTCGGGCGATGTCTCCAGGCGCCCCAGTGACGGATTTCTGCCACAGGCAATGTTCCAGAAGGGGAATCCATGGAAAATCCATCCGCGCCGCAGGCGCAAGCTTTTTCCGACGCTGACCGGGCGGCGGTCTATCAGGCCATTTTCAGCCGCCGCGATGTGCGCGGCCAGTTTCTGCCGACACCCGTCCCCGATGATCTGCTCAGCCGTGTGCTGATGGCGGCTCACCACGCGCCGTCGGTCGGCTTCATGCAGCCGTGGAACTTTCTGCTGGTCCGTTCGAACGAGGTCAAGCAGCGCGTTCATGACGTCTTCGCCGAGGCCAATGCCGAAGCGGCGCTGATGTTCCCGGATGCCAGGCGCGAGATTTACAGCCAGCTCAAGCTGCAGGGCATTCTTGAGGCACCGATCAACCTGTGCATCACCTGCGACCGCTCGCGCAGCGGCCCGGTCGTGCTTGGCCGCACCCACATGCCGACGATGGACCTCTACAGCAGCGTGTGCGCCGTACAGAACCTCTGGCTGGCGGCACGGGCCGAGGGGCTGGGTGTTGGCTGGGTGAGCATTTTTCACGAAAAGGCGCTGCAGGACGCCCTCGGCATCCCGTCGCACATCGTGCCCATTGCCTATCTGTGCATCGGCTATGTCAGCCATTTCAACGACCGTCCGGAGCTCGAAAAGGCCGGCTGGCTGCCGCGCCTGCCGATCAATGAACTGGTCTATTTCGAGCAATGGGGGGAGGCCGACTCGGACCGGAATTCGCCATTGTCCGCAGCCCTCGCCGAAATGCAGGCGGCCATTCAGAATCAGGGCGTTTTCCCGAAATGAGCCTGGGTATCGATGCCTTTGCCATGCCCCTGGCGGCGCTGTGCGCTGTCTTGCTGGATCGCATCCTGGGTGAAGTGACGCGCTTTCACCCGCTGGTCGGTTTCGGCAATCTGGCATCACGCATCGAAAAGCGGCTGAACCGAGGTTCGCTCACGCATGGCCTGTTCGCCTGGCTACTTGCCGTCGGGCCCTGGGTGGCCTTGGCTTTCTGGCTGCGGCCGCTCGCTCCCTTCGCCGTTGATGTTCTGCTCCTCTACTTGGCGCTGGGCGCCCAAAGCCTGTGCGAACACGCCGATGCCATCGCCAGGCCCCTGGCCGGCGGACGGCTGGAGGAAGCCAGGCAGCGGGTCGGCTGGATTGTTTCCCGTGACACATCGGCGCTTGATGCCTCCGGTGTCGCCAAGGCCGGCGTCGAATCGGTACTGGAAAACGGCAACGATGCCGTCTTCGCCACTCTGTTCTGGTTCGCCCTGCTCGGCGGCCCCGGCGCCCTGCTTTTCCGGCTGGCCAACACGCTCGATGCGATGTGGGGCTACCGCACCGAGCGTTTCAACCTGTTCGGCCGCTTTGCTGCCCGCCTTGATGACGCCCTGAACTGGATTCCCGCCCGCCTGACCGCCCTGACTTACGCCCTGTTCGGCCATACTCGCAACGCGCTGGCCTGCTGGCGGGCGCAGGCGCCAGGCTGGGACAGCCCGAACGCCGGGCCGGTCATGGCTGCCGGCGCCGGCAGTCTTGGCGTACGGCTCGGGGGCGCCGCGATTTATCATGGGCAGGAAGAAATCCGCCCACCGCTCGGTAGCGGTCCGCCGCCGGTGGCGGCCGATCTCGGGCGGGCGACGACCCTGATCCGGCGTAGCCTTTACCTGTGGCTGGCCGGCTTTTTCGTGATTGGACTTTTCCATGCTTGAACACGGCGGTGGCCTGCGCAAAGCCGCAGTTCGCCACAACATTCCGCTAGCTGACTGGCTGGACCTGTCGACCGGCATCAATCCGGATGGCTGGCCGGTGCCGACCCTCCCGCCCGAAGTCTGGCAACGCCTGCCGGAGGAAAACGACGGCCTGGAAGCCGCCGCTGCCGCCTATTACGGCAATGCCAATCTGCTGCCGGTGGCCGGGTCGCAAGCCGCCATCCACTGGCTGCCCGCCCTCTTGCCACGTGCCGTCGTCGCTTGCATTTCGCCGATCTACAGCGAACACCCGCAAGCCTGGCAGCGCGCCGGGCACAAGATGCGGTTTTTGCAGAATGCCATGCTGCCGCGCGCGCTGGCGACGGCGACGCCGTACGTCTTGCTGTGCAACCCGAACAACCCGACGGCCGAGCGCCACCCCCATGATGTCGCGCTCGATGCAGCCCGGCAGCTGAAAAAACGTGGCGGCTGGCTGATCGTCGACGAGGCCTTCATGGACCCGACGCCGGAAGAAAGCCTGACGCCGCTGGCCGGCACCGATGAAGCGCCCAACCTGATCGTGCTGCGTTCGCTCGGCAAGTTCTTCGGACTGGCCGGCGCCCGTGTCGGCTTCATATTTGCTGCGCCGGATATTCTGACCCGCATGCAGGAGGCGATGGGACCGTGGACGGTGAGCGGACCGGCCCGCGCCGTCGCCCGTCTGGCCTTGCTCGATACGGACTGGCAGTGCGCCGCCCGACCCCGCCTGCAGGCTGCCGGCGTACGCCTGCACCAACTGCTGGCCCCGCTGGGCGAGGTCAAATCCACCGCCCTCTTTGCCACGCTGAGCAGCGCCCGCTCGGCCGAATTGCACGAAGCCCTGGCCGGCCAGGGCATCCTGACCCGCCACTTCGACCAGCAGCCCCTGCTGCGCTTCGGGCTACCGGCTGGTGAAGCCGACTGGCAGCGCCTGACGAAAGCCCTGGCCGCATGGAATAACGCATGAAAACGCCCATTTTTCCCCGACTTCAGGCCGGACCGGCCGGCATCGCCCTCCTCACCGCACTGCTTTTGTCGACGGCCGCACACGCCGACCTGCGCTTCAAGGACGACACCGGCCATGAAGTCCGCCTCAAGGCGCCAGCCAGACGCATCATCACCCTCGCTCCGCATGCCGCGGAAAGCCTCTACGCGGCAGGAGCCGGCGACAAGCTGGTCGGCACCGTCGAATACAGCGACTATCCGCCGGAAGCGAAGAAGGTGCCGCGCGTTGGCGGCTATTCGCGGGTCGATCTCGAAGCCGTGGCCGCCCTTAAACCCGACCTCGTCCTGGCCTGGGAAAGCGGCAACAACATGACGCAGGTCGACAAGCTCAAGGCACTCGGCCTGACCGTCTATGTCTCGCAACCGAACACCATCGAAAACATCGCCGACCAGCTCGAACGCCTGGGCCAGCTAGCCGGCACCGAGGCCGTAGCCAATGCCGCGGCCGAGCGTTTCCGCAAGCGCCTCGAAAACTTGCGGACAATCAACGCCAGCAAGCCGAAAGTCCGCGTCTTCTACCAGATCTGGAAAACACCGCTGATGACCATCGGTGGTCCGCAGATCATCAGCGACGCCATCAGGATTTGCGGCGGCGAAAACGTCTTCGGCCATCTCAAGCAAATGGCCCCCAACGTCAGCATCGAAGCCGTCCTCGAAGCCGACCCGGAAGCCATCGTCGCCACCGGGATGGGCGATGCCCAACCGGAATGGCTGCACGACTGGGACCCGTGGACGCGCATGACTGCCGTCAAGCGCAGCAACCTCTTCCACATCAACCCCGACATCATGCAGCGTCATACGCCGCGCATCCTCGACGGCACCGAGAAGCTTTGCGCCCACCTCGATACCGCGCGTAGTCACCGGCCGGCCCGATAAGCCAGCCGACGCCTTTGTCCCGCATTTTTGATCTGTCAGAAAGCCGCCGGCCGCACATTCCCTATAATCGCCAGTCAACTTTGAGGATTCCCATCATGAAGATCGTCGCTGCGCTGCTTGCCCTGAGTCTGCCTGCCCTCGCCAACACCGGCCTGGCCGCCACCGACGAAGACATGGCTGCCGTCGAAGCCCTCGGCCGCCTCAACGGGATTGCCCTGGCCTGTCAGCAACCGGCGCTGGTCAGCCGCGCCCGCAATGCCGTCGTCACCACCGCCCCGAAGACCCGCAGTTACGGCGAAGCATTCGAAAAAGCGACCAATGCGGCGTATATCGAACAGGGCAAAGGCGCCACCTGCCCCGATGCGGCATCGCTCGCCAGCAACATGGCGGCCGCCGAAAAGCACCTGCAAGAGAGTTTCGCCAAACTCAAATGATCCGCCTGATCGCCGTTCTCTTTATGCTGCTCGGTGCCGGCCCGGCATTGGCCCAGGCCGCCCACAGCCTCGAAATGCTCAATGATGCCAACCCCGGCATCGTCCCGCGCTACCTGCTCCAAGACCCGAACGGGCGCTCCATCACAAGCGAGGATTTTCGCGGCCGCTTCCAGCTGATCTCTTTCGGCTACACCTACTGCCCCGACGTCTGCCCGACCACCCTGGTCGAAATGGCCGACATTCTCAAGCAACTTGGCGACAACGCCGATCGCCTCCAGCCCATCTTCATTTCGGTCGACCCGGAACGCGACACCGGCAAGGTCCTGAAAACCTATACCGAGTTCTTCGACCCCCGCATCCTCGGCCTGACCGCCTCGCCCGCGCTGGTCCGCCGCGCGGCCGATAATTTCAGGATCCGCTTTGCCAAAGTGCGCGAACCCGGGGCGCCAGCGGATCGTTACTCTGTCGACCACTCGGCCGGCATGATCCTGCTCGGTCCGGACGGTGCATTCATCAAGAAATTTCCCTTCGCCATGCCAGTCACGGAAATTTCGGCGCAAATCAGAAAATTCATCATGAATCCGTGAATTGCGGAACACCACAATTGCCTTGGCATACGGGCATAAGGCAATATGCGGACATAATGTTGCGCCGCGTAACACTTTCTCTGATTTTGCTGCTTTCCCTTGTCTTCCCGGTCTGGGCGGGCAGCTTGGCGCTCGTCCTGAGCGATCAGGGGGGAAGCTATGCCGAATATGCGGCCACACTGGAAGAAGCACTGGCCGGCACCACCTGGAACATCGTCGCCAAGCTTCAGGCGGACAAGCTGCCGCCGACAGCGGCGCCGGCCGACCTGATCGTGACGGTCGGCAGCGAAGCCTTGCGCAAGGTGCTCGGGCAGCCCGACAACCCGCCGATCATTGCGACCCTGCTACCCAGGCAAAGTTACGAAAAAATCCTCGCCGAGCATCGCCGGCCCGGCCGCATCACGGCCATCTACCTGGACCAGCCACCAGCCCGCCAGGCGGCATTTGTCAATCATCTGCTGCCCGGCCAAAAGCGGGTAGGCATGCTTTTCAGCAACGAAACGAGACCCTCCGCCGCCCAGTACCGCCAGGCTTTCGCCGGCGCCGGACTGGTCATGGACAGCGAAGACAGCGACACCGAGGCCAGCCTGCTGCCGGCACTGAACGCCTTGCTCAGCCGGGTCAGCGTCCTGGTCGCTGTTCCCGACAGTTCGATTTACCATCGAAACAATATCAAGCCGATCCTGATTACCAGCTTCCGTTACCAGCGACCGGTCATCGGCTACTCGCCCGCTTTCGTCAATGCCGGCGCGCTCGCGGCGCTATACACTAGCCCGGCCCAGATCGCCCGCCAGACGACTGATCTGATCATCGCTCACGGCACCAACCTGCCCGCGCCGAGCGGTCCCAGCCGGTTTGCCATCGCCATCAACAGCAATGTCGCACAGTCGCTGGGCCTGAAGATCCCCGACGAGGCAAACCTCAGGCGCGCCATGATGAGCGACAGGGAGGCGCGATGAACCGCCTGACCCTGCGCCATCGTCTGCTCCTTCTCACGCTGCTGCCCAGTACGCTGATCGCCATCGCCCTGGTGGTGTACTTCACCTACAGCGGTATCCGTACCCTGGAAGGGGAACTCCGCACCAAGGGGCTGGCCACTGTCCGCTACCTGGCGCCGATCAGCGAATACGGCATCATTGCCGGGCAGTTTGAAAACCTGCACGGTCTGGCGCTGGCAACAGTCCAGGAGTCGGGTGTCAAGGCCACCGTCATCGTCAACCAGAAAGGCCGCACCATCGCCGTCAGCGGTCACGTCTCGCTGGCCGCCAATGACCTCAGGCGCATCCTGAACGAACCCGTCCAGGTCGGCGAAACCGAGCACTGGGTGGCTTTTGGCGCACCGGTCAAACGCTCGATCAGTGAATCCGATGCGTTGTTCGAACCGCTCGACAAAAGCAAGCCGCTGTCCACCGAGACCATCGGCCACGTCTTTGTCGAGTTCGACAAGACCGAACTGGCCAACAAGCAGCGCCAGTTGATGCTGCGCGGGCTGATGATCGTTTTGTCGGGACTCCTCATCCTGGCCGCCCTTGCCATCGCCATGGCCGACAACCTCGCCCGGCCGGTCATGCGCCTCGTCCAGGCGATTCATGGCATGTCCTCGGGACGCCTGAATACGCGTGTTCCGGCCACATCAAGCGGCGAAATCGGCGTCCTCGAAAATGGTTTCAACGAAATGGCAGCGCATATCGAGGAAGTCCATTTTTCGATGCAGTCACGCATCGAGGAGGCGACAGTCCAACTCGCTTTCCAGGCCCGCCACGATGCACTGACCGGCCTGTTCAACCGGCGCGAGTTCGAACACCGCCTCGAGAAAGCACTGGCCAGTGTCCATGCCGGTGGCGAAGAATTCACCGTACTTTTTGTTGACCTCGACCGCTTCAAGCAGGTCAACGATACCTGTGGCTATCTCGCCGGCGATGAATTGCTGCGCCAGATGGCGCTGCTTTTCCAGGGGCGTCTGCGCGAGGAAGACACATTGGCCCGCCTGGGCGGCGACGAATTCAGCATCATCCTGCCTAATTGCAGCGGCCGACGCGCCAGCCAGGTTGGCGAGGACATCTGCGACCTCGCCGCAGCCTATCGGTTTATCTGGCAGGACAAGGTCTTTGCGCTCGGCGCCAGCGTCGGCCTGACGACGGTCAACCGCAAGGTTCGCCACATCAACGAGGTACTCGCAGCGGGCGATGCCGCTTGCCATCGCGCCAAGGAAAGTGGCCGCAACCGTGTCTGCGAACTGCAGGTCGAGCACAACCCGGACCACATTCAGAACAGCAGCAACTGGGCCAGTCGCATCGCCAATGCCCTGGCCGAAAACAGGCTGCTGGTTGAAGCCTTGCCGCTGCGTCCTCTGCAGCACGGCACAGACAGACACCTGGTCGAACTGACGGCACGCCTCAACGAGCCCGGCCAACCAACCGTTGCCCTGGCCGCCCTGAGCGACGCAGCGGAACGTTACGACCTGGCGCCGGCCATAGACCAGCATCTCATTGAAACGGCCATCGCCGCACTGTCGCGCGCCCGACAGAAGCAAAAACAACTGCATTGCCTCGTTCCGCTGTCGCGCGCCTCCATCGGCAACCGCGCCACCATCGACTTCATCAGCCACTGCCTGAACCGCCGAAACTTGCCGGGCAACCAGTTGTGCTTCATCTTTTCCGAAGACACCCTGACCCTGCTGACCAGCCATGCCATGGAGTTTTCCAGCCAGATGCGCGCCCTGGGCTGCCAGATCGGGCTCGATGACTTCGGTGGCGGACTGTCCTCATTCACCCACTTGCGCACCATCACGCCCAGCTACGTCAAACTCAGCCGCAGCCTGACCCGAGAACTGGGCGGCAATCGGGCATCGACCGCGCTTTTGCGTGCCGTTCAGGAAATCACTGCGGATCAGAAGATCGAAACCATCGCCGACGGCGTTGACGATCTCGACATGCTGGAACAACTGCGCAGCCTGGGCGTCAATTTTGCGGAGGGCAAGGCCATCGCCCCCAGCGAACCCTTCGATGTCTGGCTGGAGGGAGCCGTCATGCGCTCAGCCTGGCGCGACGAACCGATCAAAAATCGAGACGCAGGCTGACCCATTGGCGACGCTCGACGATGCGGCCATTGGGCGTCGTATCGTCGGGATTTGGCCATTTGTACTCGTTATGTGCGCCATTCAGACTTTGCACTGTGAATGCAATCTCGCCTGCCAAACCAGCAGAGCGGAATGGATAGCCAAGGCGCATGTCGACGCGCTGGTAGCGCAACGCAACGCTGTTGGTGCTCCACTTCATGGATTCCTGCCAATAAGCGGCCGTTGAAAACTCAAGACCAAATGGCAGTTTTTGCATCAACATCGCCGCAGTCGAGCATGTGGGCATCGAGCGATCAGTCAATTCCTGTATCTGCACTGCCTTGTTGGTGGTCAGCGAGGAATTGCTCAAGGCTAGCGCAGACGACAGGTACTGACTGGAGATATTGGCCAGGGTCTGCGTGAAGACCAAGCGTGTCGCATCAAAAGGCTGCCACTTGAACTGATATTCCAGGCCCTGAATTTCGACGTCCTGGATCGGCACGGTCGTCAAGCCAATCAAACTGCCGATTAAATTGGTCCGCGCATCCATGTCGATCCTGTACAAGCGATTTCGGATGCGCTCATTGAACAATCGGACATCGAGACTGGCCCGCCAGTCTCGCCAGTCCCCCAAATAACCGATTTCGAACGTATCGAGGGTTTCTGCCGCCATTAAATCGGGGCGTGCGCTGAAATAAGAAACGGTGAAAGAACCGGTGTTGAATTTTTGCTGGCCGCGATAATCAAGCGTGCTGCCGGTGTGATAGGCACGTGAATAGCCAAAGCGAATCGTGTTCTCGGCATTCAGATGGAAATTGGTACTGATCCGTGGCGCCAGATGCAGGCCGGAAAATGAATCATCTTCAACCGCCAAGCCTGCATTGCCGGTAAACCATGAAGCCGGTTTCCACTCAACATTGCCAAAGAGACGCCCGACACTGCGATGGACGTCGCCCATTCCAGGCAAAGACCAGTCGGAGCGCATGGCATCCTCACGCCAACCACCGCCCCAGGCAATACGCACCGCATCAGTCGGTTTCAGGCTGTGCTGCACTTCGAGTTCGTGTCGCACCCCTTCATCACCGGACTGATTGATGCGAACTCCCGAATACGTGAAAGCATCATCCGAGCGATCAAGCACATACGAATAACGAAACTGCAAATCCGAATCCGGCGAAAATATCCGCCGCCAGACAAGCTGTGCATAGGTATCCGACTGCCGCATTTCACGTAGCGGATTTTCCGGATTGCGCTCCCACACGCCGCTGTTCAGCTTCTGACGACCACTCTGAGCCACGCCATCGGCTTGCCCCAGGCTCACTTGGAGGCTATCCCGTTCGCTCAACGCGAAATCGGCGCGAAAATCGACCAAGCGAGACAGATACGAATCCACCCAGTCATAGCGGTCGGTCAAACCATCATCATTCTGCTGCTTGTAGGTGAAGCGGAAGTCACCGACCTCTCCTATCCTGCCGCCGCTCCTGAACACGTAATCGCGAACATTCTGATTCCCGTAACTTGTCGATACGGAAGTTCCGCGGACCAGGGCCGGGTCCACCGTAATGATGTTGATGACGCCGAGAAAGGCATTGCTGCCATAGGAAACCGCATTGGTCCCGCGCACCACTTCGATGCGTTCGATATCTTCGAGAGCCACCGGCAGGGTGGCCCAATTGACCCCACCGCCGAACAGCGGCGAATACATCGAGCGCCCATCGATCAGCACCTGCACTCGCGACGAATAGTCGCCATCGCCCATGCCGTGGTAGGTGGCCCGAGCCGATTCGGTGTTGTTCGGATAAGTCTGGAAACCGGGCACCAGGCGGAAAACATCGTTGAGGTCACGGGCACCGGAGGCCTTGATCATCTCGCGGTCAAGCACCGTCACCGAAGTCGGCGCATCGGCCAAGCGCTGCGGCAAGCGACTGACCGAGGCGACAATCGGCAATTCGCTGAAATAGGCATCCTCGTCGGCCGACCGGGCGTTGCCGCTCACCAATGCAGCGGCCAGCACAATAGACAAGGAGGCGCCCAGCAAATTGCTCGCTTTATCAGCCGCCATTCGGCATCTCCAGCGTTTCAAGGGCACCGGGGACGGCCAAGGCCTGCTTCCAGGCTTCGGCAAAGCAGGACGACTGGTTGCCCAGCCTCACGCCATGGCGGCTAACGGCCACCAGGCACAGGGCCAGACCACCCTGATCGACCAGGGTAACGCCCTCGAGGTCGATTTCGTCGGCCCCGACCCGCGTCAGGGCATGCATGAAATCATTGCGCAAAGTACTGTTGAGGCCGCCGGTGATGCGCATGACTTTGCGGCCCGCCCGTTCGTGCACGACAAGAATGGAGGCCTTGCCTGAGGCCAGGGCAGAACTGATGGCGTCATCGATCAGAACCTGATTGATCGGCCCGGTCTGGAAATGAACGCCGAACATATTGCCGACCCGGCTGACCACGGATGCCTGAACGTCAATCAGCGGTGAGCCGAAAACGCGAAACTCGCAGCCGATGTTGTGGGCGATCTCCAGCGGCATCGCCGTCCGTACCATCAGGCCCGACAGCGAGAGGTTTTCGATGAGTCCTTCACCGATTTCCCCGCCGTAGCCAATGCGTATCCTTGGCAAGACGCCGAAGCGAATTCGTTGGTGTCGCCGTTGCTCCTGCATTGTGGCCAACGCTTTCCAGAAATTTTATTTGTCACGATTTTATCAAATAGTGGATCGTCTACCACTGATATTGATTAAGGATTCCCTTACATTGACTTTTGGCGCCCTGCTGGGTATTGTCCGAAGAAGCTGGAAAATATCCAGCCGCGCCGATTTGAGCTCTGATTGCGGGCGCTGGTGGTCCAGTCGATCACTAAAATTCAGCTAAAACGGGAACCACCCAGTTCGCCCGATGAGTTCACTTTTCAGGCCAACTGGGTTTTTTGTTTTCAGGATGAGCATGCCAGGACAATCCGTCGGCGCCGTTGAAGCACAGCGCGCCCACTTCGAGCAGCCACTGCATTTGCGCAGCGGCGGGGTGCTGCCCGCCTACGACCTCGTGTACGAGACCTACGGCACGCTCAATGCGGCAAAATCCAACGCCATCCTCGTCTGCCACGCCCTCTCCGGCCATCATCATGTCGCCGGCCATTACGCCGACCAGCCGGACAACATCGGCTGGTGGGACAACATCGTCGGCCCCGGCCGGCCGCTCGACACCGACCGCTTTTTTATCGTCGGCCTCAATAACCTCGGTGGCTGCCACGGCTCGACCGGCCCCTCATCGATCAACCCGGCCACCGGACAGCCCTGGGGAGCCGACTTTCCCATGGTTGCCGTCAATGACTGGGTACATGCCCAGGCCAGGCTGGCTGACCGTCTCGGCATCGATAGCTGGGCGGCCGTCATGGGCGGCAGCCTGGGTGGCATGCAGGCGCTGCGCTGGAGCATCACCTTCCCGGAACGCGTCCGCAACGCCATCGTAATCGCCGCAGCACCCAAGCTCTCGGCACAGAATATCGCCTTCAACGACGTTGCCCGCCAGGCCATCCTGACCGACCCGGATTTCCACGGCGGCAACTACTACGCCTACAACACCCGCCCACTGCGAGGTCTGCGCCTGGCCCGCATGCTCGGCCACATCACCTACCTGTCGGATGACCAGATGGGCGAAAAATTCGGTCGCGAACTGCGCAACAGTGCCTTTTCCTTCGGTTTTGGCGTCGAATTCGAAGTCGAATCCTACTTGCGCTATCAAGGCGACAAGTTCGCTGGCTACTTCGACGCCAACACCTACCTGCTAATGACCAAGGCGCTCGATTATTTCGACCCGTCGCGTGAAGACGATGGCGACCTCAAGGCCACCATGGCGCGCAGCCAGGCCAACTTCCTGATCGCCTCGTTCACCACCGACTGGCGCTTCACCCCGGCCCGCTCCAAGGAAATCGTCGCCGCCCTGCTGGCCAGCGGACGCAACGTTTCCTACGCCGAAATCGACCTCAATTTCGGCCACGACTCCTTCCTCATGGACGACGCCCACTATCACGGCGTGGTCGATGCCTACCTGCGGAACATCAAGCTATGACGCACACTCTGGGCCGCCCCGACTTCGAGGTCATCGCCGGCTGGGTGGCGCCCGGCGACCGCGTGCTCGACCTTGGCTGCGGCGACGGCACGCTGCTCAAGCACCTCATCGAGACCCGCGGCGTCAACGGTGTCGGCGTGGAAATCGATGATGCCAACGTTTTGTCGGCCATCGCCAACGGCATCAACATCATCCAGGGTAACCTCGAAAACGGGCTTGAGGTCTTCGCCGACCAGGCCTTCGATCACGTTGTCCTGTCGCGCACCCTGCAAACCGTCCGCCACACCGAGGGCATCCTCCGTGAAATGCTGCGGGTCGGCCGCGAGGCGGTGGTTTCATTCCCGAATTTTGCCTACTGGAAGAACCTGCGCTCGGTCCTCGATGGCCGCATGCCGGTCTCCGAAGACCTGCCTTACCAGTGGTACGACTCGCCCAATGTGCGCTTCTTCACCCTGCTCGACTTTGAAGCCCTGTGCGAACGGATGGGCCTGATCATCCGCGAGCGCAGCGTTCTCGACGAGGAAGGCAATCCGGTCACCGACGAGGTCAACTTTCTCGGCAGCCTGGCGGTCTATCGCCTGACGCAGCAACGCTGATGCCGACCTGGCTTGCTGCCTTGCTCAGCCGCAAGATGCTGATCTGCATCTTTACCGGCTTCAGTTCCGGTCTGCCGCTCTACCTGCTGCTCAACCTGCTGCCGGCCTGGCTGCGCAGCGAAGGTGTGGACCTCAAGACCATCGGCTTTTTTGCCCTGATCCAGTTTCCCTACACCTGGAAATTCCTCTGGTCACCGCTCCTCGATCGCTTCAGCATTCCCGGTTTCGGACGCCGCCGGGGATGGATGCTGGTCACCCAGATCGGTCTGCTCTTCGTCATCGGCTCACTGGGCGGACTCGATCCCAAGGAAAGCATCTGGCCCATCCTTTGGCTGGCCGCCCTGCTCGCCTTCCTCTCGGGCACCCAGGACATCGCGGTCGACGCCTTCCGCCGGGAGATTCTCGACGACAACGAACTCGGCCTGGGCAATGCCGTCCACGTCAATGCCTACCGGATTGCCGGGCTGATTCCCGGCTCGCTCTCGCTGATCCTGGCCGATCGCCTGCCGTGGAATGAAGTTTTCTGGATCACCGGCGCCTTCATGATCCCCGGCATGGTCATGGCCTGGCTGGTCAGCGAACCGGTGGTCAGGGGCGCGCCGAAGACCCTGCGTCAGGCCGTCACCGAGCCTTTCCATGAATTCATCGGCCGTCAGGGCTGGCGCGGCGCCGTCATGGTCCTCGGCTTCATTTTTCTCTACAAGCTGGGTGACAGCCTGTGCACGGCGTTGGCCACGCCGTTTTACCTCGACATGGGTTTCACCAAGACCGATATCGGCCTCATCGCCAAGCATGCCGGCTTGTGGCCCGCCGTCATCGGTGCGCTGCTCGGCGGGCTGTGGATGATCCGCCTGGGCATCAACCGCGCCCTGTGGCTCTTTGGTGTGGTGCAACTGGTGTCCATCTTTGGCTTTGCCTGGCTCGCAGCGCAGGGCCACTACGACAGCATCGGTGCCGGCGAACGCATCTCGCTGGCCTTCGTCATCGGACTTGAAGCTCTCGGGGTCGGCCTCGGCACAGCGGCCTTCGTCGCCTTCATCGCCCGTTCGACGCACCCGGCCTATACGGCCACCCAGATGGCGCTCTTCACCAGCCTGGCCGCCGTACCGCGCACCTTCATCAATGCCTCGGCCGGCTGGCTGGTCGAAACACTGGGCTGGGGCAGTTTCTACTGGTTATGCGCGGCGCTGGCCGTACCGGGCATGGTGCTATTGCTCAAAGTAGCACCCTGGAATGCAAGAGGGGCGGAGCTTAGTCATCCCGCCTGAGACGGCGCCGGTCGAGCCACCAGGCATAAAAGGGCAGCAAGAAGAAGGAACCGGGCAGGAGCAGCACAATCAGGAAAGGCGACAGGCGCACCATCCGGCGCAAATGCCGGATCAGCTCGGCCTTCTCCTCCGGCGTCCAGTGGCCTCCATTGCGAACCTTCATGAGGAGCGGCATGATGCCGCGCGTCGCGACCAGCTCGGCCAAGACCCGACGCACCTGTCGCCGCTGCGAGGTCAGCATCTGCTGCCACCAACCGGGCAGGGCGGTTTCTTCCCCTCGCGCCTCCGCCACGATCAGCGGGCGCCGATCAGCGAATTACGGACAGCTTGCCAGCCTCGCCAGAGAAAAAATCCACGCCTCGCCCAACGCACCGCTCTTCGTGGACGAGCGATGACGGCCACCGCAACGGCAACCCCGACGGCGGCCGGATGATGTTTCAGCCAGTCCACACCCTTGAGCACCTGATCGCCCCGGGCCAGGGCCGCTTCAAGCGGCACCGAATGCTGCGCCAGCAGCCGGCGCTGTTCGTCGATACGGGCCTGAAGGGCACCATGCCGCGTCGCCAGTTCGAGTAATTTCGGATTCATTCCGCCCTGTCGCCACGACGGCGCAGTTGCGCCATGTCAGCTTCCAGTTCGCTCAGGCTCGCCCGGAACATCTTGCTCGGCTGCGCTGCCTGCCGCTTGAGCGAAGCGATCAACAGCAAGGCACCGCCGATGAAGAATGCCGCCAGAATGGCGCAAACCAGAACCCGTTGCTCCCAGAAAGCGAGGACCAGCGAAAAGATGCCGAGGACAACGCCAACCGCCAGCATGAACAGCGCGCCGATTGCCTTCGACCACAGCGACATGAGGCGGAGTTTCTCTTCCTCAAGCTCCGTGACCAGGAGTTCGGCCCGCGTCTTGCCAATCGCGATCAGTGTCGCGAGGCTGTTCTTCAGCGCGGCGAAGAGGCCTTCGCGACCCGTTTCACCGCCTGCCTGTTCGGCCATTCGCTTAGCGACGACCGATCAGCACACCCAGAGCAAGGCCCAATGCCGCTGCAACACCCACGGCCTTCCACGGCTCTTCGTGCACGAAATCATCAGTGGCGCGTGCGGCAGCCTTGGTCTTGTCGAGCAAGGCGGCTTCGAGATCGATGACACGTTCCTTGGTATCACGCAGACGAACGACAAGACGCTCGCGCAGTTCGCTCACTTTTTCACCAGCGGCACCGGCGGTGGCACGCAGCAACTCTTCGGTATCGGAGATCACAACCTTGAGATCGGTAACCAGCTTTTCCTTGTTGGCAGCAGTCATTTCTTGAGACATTTTGAACCTCGTTGGTGAGTTAAGCAGAAGTACAGATTATCCCTAGTGTGCAGCGAAATCAATGCGCTTTGGATGCTTATTTGAAGTCGTAATCGATGACCAGCGGCGCATGATCGGAAAATCGCCCGGCTTTGTAGACTTCGGCCTTGACGGCCGTTGCGGCGATGTCCGGCGTGGCAATCTGGTAGTCGATGCGCCAGCCCACATTCTTGGCCCAGGCCTGGCCGCGATTGCTCCACCACGTGTAACAGCTATCGCCAGCCTCGGGATAAAGGCGCCGATAGACATCGACCCAGCCCTGCTCGTCAAAGACGCGGCTGAGCCAGGCGCGCTCCTCGGGCAGGAAGCCCGAATTCTTCTGATTCGATTTCCAGTTTTTCAGATCGATGGCCTGGTGGGCGATATTCCAGTCGCCACAGAGGACGATTTCCCGCCCCTCGGCGCGCAAGGCCAACATCTGCGGATAGAACAGGTCGAGAAAGCGGAACTTGGCTTCCTGACGCTCGGGGGACGAGGAACCCGAGGGCAAATAAAGCGAGATCACCGACAGATTGCCGAAATCGGCCCGGATATAGCGACCCTCGGCGTCGAACTCGCCGCCGTCGAAGCCTTCGATTACCCGGTCCGGCGCCTGCCGGCTCCAGATCCCGACGCCGCTATAGCCCTTCTTTTCGGCACAGTGATAGAAGGCGTGCATGCCATCCGGCGCCCGCATTTCCGGCGTCAAATCGGGCAACTGGGCTTTCAGTTCCTGCAGGCAGATGATGTCGGCGTGCTGCGCAACGACCCAGGGCAGGACATTTTTGCTCCAGGCAGAGCGGATACCATTGAGATTCAGGGAGATGATGCGTAACATTGGGCGCTGATCGGCCCGGTTTTCCCGGCCGAGGTGAATGGAATATTATGGATTTTCGTCAGGATTTCATCGAATTCGCGCTGAACTGCCAGGTGTTGCGCTTTGGCGAGTTCAAAACCAAGGCAGGACGACTGTCGCCCTATTTCTTCAATGCCGGCCTGTTCAACGACGGCAACTCGCTAGCCCGTCTGGCCGAATTTTACGCCAAAGCGGCGGAAGCCGGCGGCGTCCAGTTCGACATGCTGTTCGGCCCGGCCTACAAGGGCATTCCGCTGGTGGCCACGATCACCATGGCACTGGCCCAACGCGGCCGCAATTTCCCTTTCGCCTACAACCGCAAGGAAGCCAAGGATCATGGCGAAGGCGGCAGCATCGTCGGCGCGCCACTGAGCGGCCGGGTGCTTATCGTCGATGACGTGATTTCTGCCGGCACCTCGGTTCGCGAATCGGTCGAACTGATCCGCGCGGCGGGCGCCATGCCGGCCGGTGTGCTGATCGCCCTCGACCGCCAGGAACGCGGCCAGGGTGAATTGTCTGCCGTCCAGGAAGTCCAGCGCGACTATGGCATCCCGGTCATCGCCGTAGCTGGACTCAGTGATCTCATGGCCTTCCTCGCCGATCATCAGGAATTCGCCACGTACCGTGACGCGGTCACGCACTACCGGGAGCAGTACGGCATCCATGCCTAAGCTACTACTGCTCCCCCTGCTCCTGATTTCGCTTGGCTCGGCACAGGCGGCGGGTGAATTTTTCTGCTGCCACGACCCGAGCACCGGCCGCCGGGTGTGCGGCGATGTGCTGCCGGACCAATGTCGTGGCCGCGCCTATCGCGTTCTGGACAGCGGCGGCAACATCGTCAAGGAAGTCGGCGCCGCCTTGACGCCGGAGCAGAAAGCCGAGCAGGTAGCGGAAAACCGTCGGCGCAAGCAACTTGAAGATGCCAGCCGCGAACAGCGCCGGCGTGACCAGGCCCTGCTCGATACCTATGCCATGCCGGAAGATATCGATCTGGCCCAGAAAAAGGCCGAGGCCGACGTCAATTTCGCCATTCTGGCGACGATTTCCCGGATCGATCAGGCACGGAGCAAGCGCAAGAAATTCGAGGATGAGGCCGAGTTCTACAAGAAAAAGGCCCTGCCGCCCGACCTCGAGCGCGACCTGCGCGCCCTCGAGCACGAAATCAAGCTCCAGCAAGAGCTGCTCGACATCAAGAAGCGGGATTTCGAGGCCATCAAGGCCAAGTACGATGCCGACCGCAAGCGCTATTTCGAATTGACGCGCCGGCCCCTGCCGGCTGCGCCCCCGCCGATCCGCTGATCAGCCTGCCAGTTTCTGCTTGAGCAGGTCATTGACCTGCTGCGGATTGGCCTTGCCCTTGGCTGCCTTCATGACCTGACCGACCAGGGCATTGAAAGCCTTTTCCTTGCCGGCCTTGAATTCCGCGACATTGGCCGGATTGGCCGCCAGCACCTCATCGACCAAGGACGCGATGGCACCGCTGTCAGTGATCTGCTTGAGGCCCTGCTTGTCGATGACTTCATCGGCACTCGCCCCCTCGCCGTTCCACAAGGCCTCGAATACCTTCTTGGCGATGTTGTTGGAGATGGTGTTGTCGGCAATGCGCAGGATCAGGCCGGCCAGTTGGGTGGCTGATACCGGCGAGTCGGCGATGTCCTTGCCTTCCTTGTTCAGGCGGGCGGCCAGATCGACCATGACCCAGTTGGCACAGGGCTTGGCATTGGCCTTGCCGGCGCCGGCAACGGTCGCCTGGAAAAATCCGGCGATTTCCTGACTGGCGGTCAGGGCGCTGGCATCGTAGGCAGAGAGACCCAGTTCGCTGACGAAACGCTCGCGCATCTGGCCCGGCAACTCCGGCAACTCGCCCTGGACGCGCGCCATCCATTCGCTCGAAATGACCAGCGGCAGGAGGTCGGGATCCGGGAAATAACGGTAATCGTGGGCATCTTCCTTGCTGCGCATCATGCGGGTTTCGCCCGTATCCGGGTCGAAGAGCACGGTGGCCTGCACGATGCGGCGGCCTTCCTCGATTTCGTTGATCTGCCACTGGACTTCAAAGTCGATGGCTTCCTTGAGGAAACGGAAGGAATTCAGATTCTTGATCTCGCGCCGGGTGCCGAATTCGGCCTGGCCTTTCGGCCGCACCGAGACGTTGGCATCGCAACGGAACGAGCCTTCCTGCATGTTGCCATCACAGATGCCTATCCACTGGACCAGCGCGTGCAGCGACTTGGCATAGGCCACGGCCTCATCGGACGAACGCATGTCCGGCTCGGAAACGATTTCGAGCAGTGGCGTCCCGGCACGATTGAGGTCGATGCCGGATTTACCCTGAAAATCTTCGTGTAGCGACTTGCCGGCATCCTCTTCAAGGTGGGCGCGCGTCAGGCGGACGACCTTCTCGTACGCCTTGTCGCCCTGCCCGACCTGCAGCGTGATGTTGCCGCCGACGACGACCGGCAGGTCCATCTGGCTGATCTGGTAGCCCTTGGGCAGGTCCGGATAAAAGTAGTTCTTGCGGGCAAAGACCGATTTTGGCGCGACCTCGGCGCCGATGGCCAGGCCGAAGCGGATGGCGCACTCGACCGCTTTCTTGTTAAGCACCGGCAAAACCCCCGGCAAGGCGAGATCCACTGCACAGGCCTGCGTATTGGGTGCGGCGCCGAAAGCCGTCGAGGCACCGGAGAAAATCTTCGAAACCGTCGCCAGTTGCGCGTGCGTTTCGATGCCGATCACTACTTCCCACTGATTCATAGCTTCATCCGTTTCAGAAACATTGCCCGCTCTTCGCCTCGACCATGATCGGCCACAAATATTCGAAGGCCCCGCCGTCGCAGGATTTGGGACAACTATTGAAGGCAATCGTTACTTTTGGCCCCTGCTCCCACATGCGGACCAGGCAATCCGACTGCTTTTTGTGGCGCAACAGGGCTTGCGGCATCTTTTCGACCTGATTGAATTCATTCAGGTCGAAACGGCAGGTGCCGTGCCCCTTCATGCTGACCTGGGCAACGAATGTCTTGACCTCGGCTTCCTTGACCAGCAGATCGAGCCGGGTCTGCGTACCGATCGCATCCTTGTGCGTACAGCGCGAACGAACGTTGAGCGGACGGGTCGGCTGCGGCTTGAGGTTGCGATTGGCCAGATACTTCAGCGTCGAATTCTTGAACTTGGGCTCTTTGCTTTCAGCGGCCTGAGTTTCGGGCACCGGCTCGACATCGGCCGCCGTATCCGGCGCCTTGCCGACCTCGGCACAACCCGCCGCAGCCAGAACGACAACGAGCAGCAGACGCCGCCACATGCTTATGCGATGACCGCCCGACGTTGATGCCAGTCGGTCGCCTGTTGATAACGGTGGGCCACGTTGAGCAATTGCCCTTCGGCAAAATAGTTGCCAATCAATTGCAGACCGACCGGCAAACCACCGACGAAACCGCAAGGCACCGACATGCCCGGCAGGCCGGCCAGATTGACGGCAATGGTATAGATATCCGAAAGGTACATCTGGACCGGGTCGGCTGCTTTTTCGCCGAGCTTGAACGCCGTCGACGGCGAGGTCGGCCCCATGATCACGTCGCATTGCTTGAAGGCGGCGACGAAATCATCGGCGATCAGGCGGCGGATGCGCTGTGCCTGCAGGTAGTAGGCATCGTAATAGC
>ERZ1034365.62-NODE-62-length-54997-cov-3.365295_pt1 | contig 54997 bp, 54 predicted proteins | sample MGYA00520615_ERZ1034365 | MGnify/ENA primary metagenome ERZ1034365 (study PRJEB33736, sample SAMEA104284505) | Azolla filiculoides | biome: Urban; feature: Water surface; material: Ditch water | place: Netherlands | collected 2015-10-28 | depth 0-0.1 m ...
CGGAAAAATCCAATTCACCCCGCATAGCTTTTTCAGTTACTCGCGATACTTCATCCAGAACACCGGCCTTTGCGGCCAAGAGCTCGATGGCTTCTTGTTGAATGAATGTTGAATCAACATCTAACTGAACCAGACGTTTTGCAACCTGCATTTATGCGTGAGCCTTCACCGCAACTGTTGAACCATCTTCGTACTCAGATGCCGTTAACGCCTTGGATAATGCATCAACAGTTGAGTTCGACACTACAAAACTCAATGAAAGGGGGTCAGAGGAAGTGCGTTTAACGGACTCGATGTTTGCATTTGCCGCCGTTAGAAGTTTTGAAATCGTAGCAACTGTAGATGGGTGCATTTTCGGACTGGTGATCGTTACATCAACAAGTGCACTCTTGACGGTAGTAAGTTGTGTTGAGGAAAAAAGAGTTGCTATATCCACATCGTTGGCAGCGGCGCATTGCTCAAGATCGGCTTCGATCGCCTTTTGATGTGATGGATTTAGCGCGATTAAAACCGTTAAAATCAAACGATCACTAATGATTATCTGCTCGACATCAACAATTGAGATGGCAAAAGGAGACAGGGTCTCGAATAAAGCTGCGGATATTCCAGCTCTGTCGACCCCGGTCAGCAGGATCAATCCGGTGAATTGCTCTTTAACTTCAGTGTGAACTGTCATAAGAGGGCTAGGTTATCGTGAATCACTTGATCTTTAGGCGAGGCATTGAGACAACTGGACGCCAATTGGCACTATCTTTTGCATCTATGAGCAGCACCGTCCTTTCACTCAGCGATGTCTCTGTACGTCGTGGCGACCGAGTAATTCTTGGGCCGCTCAATTTCACCATTTCGCAGGGTGAACGATGGGTCGTTTTAGGCCCCAACGGTGCCGGTAAATCGACCTTACTTCAGATTCTTGCAACCAAAATCTTTCCTACCCAAGGGCAGGTTCGAGTATTGGATAAAGAGATGGGCAAGGTGGATCTCTTTGAACTGCGAACACGCATCGGAATTTGCGGATCGGTAATCGCAGAAGATATTCCCTACGATGAAACGGTCAAGGATGTTGTTCTCACCGCAGCCTATGCAATTTTGGGCCGTTGGAATGAAAATTATGATCTGTGGGATGAATCCCGTGCCATAGCTCTTCTTACAACCTTTGGAGTCCGCGATCTTGGTGATCGTCTTTATGGAACTCTCAGCGAAGGTGAGAAAAAGCGTGTTCAAATCTCTCGAGCTTTGATGACAGATCCCGAACTCTTGCTGCTCGATGAACCAGCAGCCGGCTTAGATCTTGGGGGACGAGAAGATCTCCTACATCGTTTTGCGAATTTTTCTGCAGATCCAAGTGCGCCAGCAACGATCTTGGTTACCCATCACATTGAAGAGATCCCGGTGGGAAGCACCCATGCATTGCTACTCAAAGATGGCGCGATAGCGGTATCTGGTCCGATAGATCAGGTGATCACATCTGAACATGTATCAGCAGTATTTGGAACCTCAATTTCTGTTACACCAGAATCAGGTCGTTTCTTTGCACGCGCAACTGTTTAAGCAACTACACCCAGATTGGCAAGCGGTTCTAGCTCCTCATGAACAGTTATTAACCTCAATCGAATCAGAGCTCCAAGGTGTAAATGTGACACCGCCTATGGACTTAATTCTGCGCGCTCTAAGTAATCCAGTTTCCACCACAAGGGTAGTTATCTTTGGACAAGATCCATATCCAACCGAAGGTCATGCACACGGGTTGGCATTTTCGGTGGACAGAAGTGTTAGTTCATTGCCTCCAACATTGCGTAATATTTTTGAAGAGCTTTCAATCGACTTAGGTACTAAAAAACGTATCGATCCCGATTTATCTGATTGGTGCGACCAGGGCGTCATGTTGCTCAATCGAATTCTTACAACGCAAATCGGTACTTCTATGACTCATTCGACACTGGGATGGCAGACGATTACAGATGCGGTAGCGCAGGAACTCGGGAAGGGAGATGTCGTTGGGATTTTTTGGGGCAAATCAGCAGGGGAGTTGAAGAAGTACTTTCGAGATGAGTTTTCAATTCAATCTGTCCACCCAAGCCCCTTGTCCTCATACCGTGGTTTTTTTGGTTCAAAACCTTTCAGTACGGCTAATCAAATCTTGATCACACACGGACTTGAACCAATAAATTGGTAAGAAAAAAGCCCCCGGATAACCGGGGGCTTTTCTATTTCTTCAGTACTAGCCAATCCAAGCATTGATTGGAGATGACAAGAAGTAGATCATGAACAAGCCTGAAACGAGAAGAAGCAATGGATGAATCTCCTTGCGACGTCCCTGAATCAAACGAATCACTACGTGTGTGATGAATCCAGCACCGATACCTACTGAAATATTGTAAGTAAATGGCATCAAGATGATTGTAAGGAACGCAGGAATTCCGATTCCTAGGTCATCCCAATCAATGTTCTTGATCTGAGTCATCATTAAGAATCCAACGATGATCAAAGCTGGCGTAGCAGCCTCGTAAGGAATAATCGCTACCAATGGAGCTAGGAAGGTAGTTAGCAAGAATGCAATTCCAGTAACGACAGAGGCAAGACCTGTACGTGCGCCTTCGCCAACACCTGCTGCTGACTCGATGTAACTTGTGTTTGAAGAGATACCTGCGGCTCCACCTGCAGCAGCTGCAACTGAATCAACAAGAAGAATCTTCTGAATGTTATCTACATTTCCATCCTTATCAGCAAGACCGGCTTCGTGACCGATTGCTGTAACTGTTCCTACAGTGTCAAAGAAATCAGAAAGTAACAATGTGAAAAGCAGAAGAATTGCTGCGATCAATGAAACATTGTCAAGAGTGAAAGCACCGAAGAGATCAAATTGGCCCGTGAAGTCAAACTTTGGAACCGCAACAATGTCTGTTGGAACTGTTGGGATATTAAGTCCCCAACCACCATCAACGATAGTTGGTGGGTTTCCTGGAGTGAATCCTGGTGCGATGTTATAAATCTTCTGGATAATTACTGCAGCAACAGTTGCTCCAACAATTCCAATCAGAATCGCGCCCTTAACTTTACGAACCATCAATCCAATGATCAACAGAGTTCCGAAAACGAAAACTACTGTTGGCCAGCCAACTAGATTTCCATTAACACCTAGACCCACAGGTACCGGACCGCTAGCGGTACGACGAACAAATCCTGCATCAACTAGACCGATAAGTGCGATGAATAGACCGATTCCTACTGAAATCGCGATCTTGATCTGTGGTGGAACCGCCTTGAATACCGCTAAACGGAATCCTGTAAGTACCAGTACCAAGATAATTAAACCTTCTAGTACAACCAGACCCATTGCAGCTGCCCAAGTCATCTTTGATGCAATACCAACAGCAACAAAGGTATTAAGACCTAAACCAGTAGCGAGCGCCAATGGATAGTTTGCAACTGAACCCATCAAAATGGTGAGCACTCCAGCAACCAGTGCAGTAGTTGCAGCAACCATTGCTGGTGCTGGCGCAGCCCCACCGAAGAGGAACTGTCCATTTGCATCTGGCGAGTAAGCCAAGATGATTGGGTTAAGCGCAACGATGTAAGCCATCGTAAAGAAGGTAACGAGTCCGCCTCTAACCTCTTGGGCTATTGAAGAACCACGTTCTGATATTTTGAAGTATGAATCCAGCATGAAATCAGCCTTTCTAATTTTGTTATCGGGGGTGTTTGCGACCCCGTGTACGAAAAGGGCGTACAACCCTGGGAAGATGTGAGGATCCTATGCGCTACCGAGAAGTAACTCTTGAAACGACTCCCAAGGCGACGGCAATAGATTGACCGATGAGCAAGGCGAACAAGAGGGTTCCTAGTCCCACAGTTCCACCTAGTAGCCATCCCAGGACCAAAACAGAGCCCTCGATGGCTAATCTGACCCTTCCAATACGAATTCCGGAACGATTGTGCAGTGCGGTCATCAATCCATCTCGAGGACCAGGACCCAATCCGCAGGTGATGTACAGACTTGAGCCGACTCCGACCATTCCGATGCCAATAAGGCAGTAAAGGATTCCGACCAAATATGAATCGGGCGTTGGAAAAATGCTTACACCAACTTGAATTGCTGCGGCGATGAGAGCGATGTTTGAAAGCGTTCCGAAGCCGGGTCTTTCCCGCAAGGGGATCCAGAGCAGAAGGACTACAGAGCTAATCGCAAAGGTTGACCAACCCATAGTGATTGATAAGCGATTTGAAACTCCTTGAGCAAGAACTGACCAGGGTGCATTTCCAATTTCACTTTGAATGAGCAATGAATCGCCAAGTCCGAAAATGAAGAGTCCGAAGAAAAGGACGAACACGCGTAGCGATGATAGATCCCATCGAGATTGAGCGGTCCAAGGTGTCTTAGGAACTGTTTTGTGAGGTCGCAAAAACTCTAAAAAGGGATTAGACATTGCATGAGTATAATCATCAAATGTTTCCAGGCGTAGGCACATTGATCAACATCATCACCATTGTTTCTGGTGCATCACTTGGTGTCTTAGTGGGCAACCGCATGAACGCTAAAACTCGAACATTATTAACTGATGTTCTTGGCATGGTCACACTACTTGGAGCTGGCTCCGCCCTTATTCCTTTATGGTCAGACAGATACACGCAGGCACTTCCACAGGGTTGGACACTGTTGGTCGTACTTGGCTCCTTACTCATTGGTGGGCTCGTAGGTTCAGCATTTAAGCTTGAAGATCGTCTCGACAACTTGGGCGAGAGTTTGCGAATTAAATTTAAGGCTTCGAGTGATTCACCATTTGTAGAAGGTTTTGTATCCGCTTCATTACTTTTTGCAATTGGCCCATTAGCAATCCTTGGCAGCATCAGCGATGGAATGGGAAATGGAATAGATCAACTTATATTGAAAAGTACACTTGACTTCTTTGCCGCGATGGCCTTTGCAACCTCTTTGGGTTGGGGAGTAGCGGTGTCTGCTTTACCTGTTGGAATTTATCAAGCTGTATGGACCGCAATTGGTCTGGGTCTTGGTGAAATTCTGGATGGTTACCAGATTGATGCCATGACAATTGTTGGTGGAATTATGCTGATCTGCATCTCTTTCCGTCTTCTCAATATCAAGCAAGTAGCAGTTGGAAATCTTCTTCCGGCACTTGCCATTGCACCACTCTTTGCCCTGCTAGTTCATTCCTTCTAGAAGGTAGATGCATCATTCACGTAGAGTTTCTTAAAATAGATTGCAAGGGTTCTTGCATAAGCCGCATTAATGTAATCAGCTTTAATAACCTCAACATCGCTCACAATTTGATGCTTTCCACAAAAATCTAACATCTCCTGCATTTCAGGGATTCCACCGATCATGGAACCGGCAATGCGACGGCGGCCATTCAACAATGCACCCACATGGACCTCGTATGGCTTGCCCGGCAAACCAATTACTACCAAAGTTCCATCCAGGGTAAGCAGATTTAGATAATCACCAATTACAAGCTCTGCACTTACAGTATTTAGTATTAAGTCAAACTTCTTTGCAAGTGGTTTTAAATTCTCGGCATCTTTAGTCGATACAAAGTGATGGGCTCCCATAGCCAAGGCATCAGCTTCTTTAGAAGGTGAATGGGACAAAACAGTTACCTCTGCACCCATGGCAACAGCGAACTTAACTCCCATATGTCCAAGTCCACCAAGACCCATCACCGCAACCTTCATGCCAGGTCCAACATTCCAATGCTTAATGGGGGAGTACAAGGTAATGCCAGCGCACAACAATGGGGCAACACCCTCCATCGATAGATTGTCTGGGATCTTCACCGCGTAATCCTCATTAATAACGAAGTTGTTTGCGTACCCACCCATCGCAACTGTTTTTCCATCGCGCTCTAATCCGTTGTAGGTGCCAGTCATTCCCTCTACACAGTACTGCTGCAATCCTTGAACACAGCTAGAACAAGTGCGACAAGAATCAACGAAAACGCCAACACCGATTTTGTCTCCAACTGCGAATTTACTGACCGATGTGCCAATAGCTGTAACTACGCCTGCAATTTCATGACCTGGAACCATCGGAAAAATGGCTGGACCCCACTCTTCAGCGACTTGATGAATATCGCTGTGGCATATTCCTGCATATGCAATATCTAAAGCAACATCGTGGTCACCTAGATCTCGACGATCAAACTCAAAGGATTCAAGTGGACTCTTTGCTGCTTTAGCTGCATAACCACGTGATTTCATTGTTACTCCTTGAAGGGTAATGGAAGCGATGAAGTATGAGCCGCGCGCGAAGCACGGGCAGTAACTTGTCGCATATGGTGTCTACGGCACAGTACTTCATAGGCTACTTCTGCGCCCGGCGAAACATCGCCCACTACAACTTGTTCACCCTCAACAACCATTACGCCACCGACGGTACGAGCGTTGTGCGTTGCACGTGCACCACACCAGCAAAGCGCCTCTACCTGAAGGGTATTAACCCGGTCTGCTAATTCAACTAAACGAGCAGAGCCCGGAAAGAGTTTGGTTCGAAAATCAGCAAGAATTCCAAAGGCATAAACATCTATTCCAAGGCCATCTACTACACGAGCTAGTTGTTCAATTTGTTCGCTTTCATAAAATTGAGCCTCGTCGCAGATGATGTAATCGATTCGTTCACCCATCGAAAGCCGATCAACAACCAGCTTATGAATATCCATTGCAGGAATCACTTCAATAGCTGGACTGGAAAGTCCTAACCGAGAAGAGATAACCCCACTACCTGCACGATCATTGTTGGTGAAGATCAACCCTGTTCGACCGCGACTTTGGTGATTATGTGCGGTTTGCAGTGCCAGCGTGGATTTACCACTGTCCATCGTTCCGCAGTAATAGATCAACTCAGCCATGGCACGCATCCTGCCATAGCCTTAAGAAAATAGCCCTTTATTCCTTAACGCCTGCTCAAGTTGCGGCTTTAGAGCCAGCGCAGCGGCAACAGATATATGTGATGCATCACGATAAACGACATAACCATCTTGAATTGCTGGACAGTAAGTAGAGCAAAGCCAAGGAGTCGGATCAATCTTTTGGAAGCCGTTGATGATTTCAACGGGAGTTTTCTCTGAAGAATCACATGATTGTGAATCTCTTGAGGCAAGACAGTTTGGAATATCTCGTAATGGACGAGGCGTATCGCTAATGTAAATCAAACGTGCAGAAGATCCCTGTAGATCCTTTAGCAAGCGACGTTGACCATCATCCCACCACTCTGATCGACTTGGATATCCGCTTGGGGGAGTGAAGTATTGGAAACTACTCATAATCACGGCAACCGGTTTGATTTGCTTAATACGTGCAATCGAGTTTTCTCGCCACTTTTGACAATGAACATCTTTAAATGCGCCTTGATCTTCACGTGGAATATCGACCGATGCACATGCTGACTTCGTTAAGGAGACCAACTTGTATCCGCGTTCAAGTGCAATCTTTTCTAAAGCTGGAAACCATTGAGCGGCGTGCGAATCGCCATACAGGACTAGAGTTTTGTTTGAGTCGACAACACCATATGTGCAATCACCAGATTTCGTTTCTCCGTAATTAACGTGACAGCCGTCGCCATATACGGCTGGTTTTTCCATTACTTCAGTAAGGTCAAACTTATAACTGGTTCCCTTAACCGAGATCATCGATGATGCGGTAGAGGTAATGATCAGACCAGCTACTAAAGAGGCTAATGTTGTTGCGACGAAAAATAAATAAACTTTCTTGCCGGCTATTTTTCTATGTCGAATTGGTTCTTCAATAAATTTACTTGTTAAGTGAGCTAATAGAACTGTTAAGAGAATGCAGAAAACTCTTTCTCTGATTCGTAGGGGTCGACCTAATGCGCTGCTTGGAAGAACTAGGGCGGGCCAATGCCATAAATACAAAGGATAGGAAATTGCGCCTAGCCACTGAGCCAAGCGGTTATTACTCAGATCATTAAAGAAACGTGGCCAGATCGATATTGAACCAATCAATAGCGCTGTTGAAATAACAGGCAGTACTGCGTTTATTCCTGGGAAGGCGGTGTTCTCATCGAAGTTGAAGGTGGCGATGCCAATACCGAGTGCACCTATCCAAGGAATGAAACGATTTCGCCAAATACTGTCTGGAACAAATAGCAATAAAGCTCCAACGCCAAGCTCCCAAGCGCGTGTGGGCAATGAATAAAAAGCCCAGATTGGAGATGTTTGTGTTTGATAAACAGATAATAAAAGTGATGCTGCTGTTGTGATTGATATACCCCAGAAGATGGCACGCTTTCCATATCGTGATAACAACAGCAGGAAGATTGGCCACACCACATAGAACTGCTCTTCAACGGCCAAGGACCAGTAATGAATGAAGGGCGAGGGAGTTGCATTTAAATTCTGATAATCATTTTGCCACCAGGCAAATAAGTAATTTGAAATATAGGCAGCGGCGGCAAAGAGATCTCGTCCCAGGGCATCTCTGGTAATTGCTGGGAGAACAAAGATGCCAACAATCGCAGTGGAAAATAAGACAAAGACAGAAGTTGGCAATAATCTTTTGATTCGACGCTGATAAAAGGCATGCAAATCTAATGAGCCGGTGTTTTCAATTTCACGGAGAATCAAACCAGTGATTAAGTATCCGGATATTACGTAGAAGATATCAACGCCGATGAATCCGCCCGGAACCATTCGAGCGTGAAATATCGTTACAAGGAGAGCGGCTAAAGCTCGTAACCCTTGAATCTGAAGGATGCGCACGCTTAGGAAACTACCAGCGAAGTGATCGGGATATTTGGATATTTACTCTGGAGAGTTGCACGTCCAGGTAATCCTTCAATTTCTAGCAATGCTAAGACATGGGCAACTTCGCCGCCAACACGATGAATGAGTTCAATGGCAGCACCAATTGTTCCGCCCGTAGCAAGCACATCATCAATCAGCAGGACTTTGGAACCCTTCGGAATCGCATCTAGATGCATTTCAAGGGTGTCGGTTCCGTATTCAAGTCCATAACTTTCAGAGATTGTGATGTGGGGAAGTTTTCCCGCTTTGCGAATAGGAACGAAACCACTGTGAAGCTGATTGGCGACCGCTGATGCGAAGATAAAACCTCGGGCTTCGATTCCCGCAACAAGGGTTGTGGAGTCAGCAAAAGAAGCGAACTTTTCAGTTATTGCGATGAACGCCTCACCGTGGGCCAATAATGGGGTGATGTCCTGGAAACGAATCCCTGGTTTTGGATAATCAGGAATTTCGCGGATGAGCGATAGAGCATCATCAATCTTCATGTGTCCGAGAGGGGACTTGAACCCCTAATCCCTTGCGGGAACTAACACCTCAAGCTAGCGCGTCTGCCAATTCCGCCACCCGGACTAAGTGTTGGAAAAGTCTAGCAATCTGGTGACAGAATAGCGAAATGACTACATCTACACACTCAGAGTTAGAACTAGACGCCATCCGCATCTGCCAAGAACTAATCAGAATTCCTAGCGTGAACTTTGGTGATGGAAAGGGCGACGAGAAAGATGTAGCTGACTATGTTGTGAAGCAACTTGCCGAAGTTGGAATTGAATCAAAGATTTATGAATCCGCTCCTGGTCGATGCAATGTTGTTGCTCGCATTAAGGGTTCTAACCCAAATCGTCCGGGCTTAGTAGTTCACGGACACCTAGACGTTGTACCAGCGAACGCTGCTGATTGGTCTGTCGATCCTTTCTCTGCTGAATTAAAGGATGGTTACATCTGGGGACGCGGCGCAGTGGATATGAAAAATATGGATGCCATGATTCTGGCGACTGTTCGCAGTTGGGCCCGATCTGGTTACACGCCTGAACGAGATATTGTTTTAGCTTTCTTTGCAGATGAAGAGGCTGGAAGTATTTATGGATCTCACTACATGGTTAAAAACCATCCAGAAGTATTTGCAGGGTGCACTGAAGCGGTATCCGAAGTTGGTGGATTCTCAGTAACTGTTGCTGGTGGAAAGCGTCTGTATTTAATTGAAACAGCTGAAAAGGGTATTCACTGGATGAAGCTCACTGCTCATGGAAGAGCGGGACATGGTTCCGTAATGAATGATGAGAATGCGCTCACTCGACTCACAGAAGCTGTAGCAAAGATTGGTAACTACACCTGGCCACAGCGTTATAGCAAAACTGTTAAAGCCTTTTTCAAGCGCGTTGCAGATGAAACTGGAAAGCCATACAACGAGGCTGATCTTCAACCACTTTTGGAAGAGGTTGGATTTGCAGCCCGAATGATCGGCGCAACACTTCAGAACACTGCAAACCCAACAATGCTGGAGGCGGGATATAAAGCCAACGTTATTCCTGGTTCAGCAAGTGCAGTGATCGATGGTCGTTTCATTCCAGGTTTTGAAGATGAGCTCAACAGCACGATCAAATCTTTGATCGGCGAACACATAACTGTTGAAACTATTACTCGCGATAAAGCACTAGAGGTACCTTTTGAGGGAGATCTCGTAGAAGCGATGTGCAATGCCTTAATCAAGGAAGACTCTGTCGCCATCCCTGTTCCATACGTTATGAGCGGTGGAACAGACAATAAGGCGCTAGCTGATTTGGGAATTATTGGTTATGGATTTTCACCACTTAAATTAGATGCCGACTTTGATTTCATGGCGATGTTCCATGGAGTCGATGAGCGAGTTCCCGTTGAAGGCTTAGTGTTTGGCGCTCGAGTCCTAAAAGACTTCCTAGAAAACGCTTAAGCACTCACATCATTTAAAGCGTTACGTACGATTTCAGGAAGTGAAATCTCTTCGCTTTTAAGCACACCACGGAGTTGCGCACCAGTACGTGCACCGATGAGCGATGTTGTTACTCCTGGTGCATCACGTACCCAGGCAAGAGCAACTTCCAACGGTGAATAGCCAAGACCTTCTGCCGCAACAGCAACCGCTTCAACAATCCGTGATGAGCGAGAATCCAAATAGGGTTCGATGTGCTTGGCAAAGTGAGGCGCAGCTCCTCGTGAATCACTAGGAACACCTTTACGATATTTACCAGTTAATACTCCACGCGCTAGCGGTGCCCAAGCCAGAAAACCCAAACCACACTCTTGAGCAGAATCTAAAATCTCGACTTCAACCTCGCGGTTGAGAAGTGAGTACTCATTCTGAGTAGTTGTTAATGGTGCTTTCATGGAATTTGCTTGCTGCTTTGTTGCAGCACGTGCTATTTGCCAGCCAGAATAATTGCTCACTCCAACGTAACGTGCGCGTCCTGTTGTGTATGCATAATCCAATGCAGACAGGGTGTCATCTAGGGGAGTTGATTCATCCCAGGCATGAACTTGCCACACATCCACGAAGTCGGTTCCGAGTCGCGTTAAAGATTTATCTAGTTCTGAGATCAAAGCATGACGAGAAGCATCAACGTTACGAACACCGTTTGAAAAGCTAATTCCAGCCTTTGTTGCAATTACGACATCATCTCGATTGAACAAAGTTCCGATCAGACCGCCTATTACCCGTTCGCTGTCGCCATCACCATATGTTGCAGCTGTATCAATGAAGTTTCCACCAGCATCTAAAAATGCACGGCATTGGTCGGCAGCTTCAATTTCATCCGTATCCCGGCCCCATGTCATGGTGCCAAGACCTAGGCGCGACAGAGATAGCCCACTGACTCCGGCTCTTCGCATTTCCATGAGGTGACCCTAGCAAGGCGAAGCATCAAAAGCTGCGATAGCCTTTCATTTATGCGATTGGTTTTGATTCGACATGCACATTCTGAGGCCAACGCTGCCGGAGTTTTATCGGGACGTCTACCAAATGTGCATCTATCCGATAAAGGCGTACAGCAAGCAAATGACTTGGCTAAGCGACTTGGTAGTTTTCCTATTTCACAAATGCGCGTTAGTCCAATGGAGCGTTGCTTCGAAACAGTTCAGCCTTGGATTAATGAATTTATCGTTCCACAATTTCCGACTTTCAAGCCTGTGATTGATCCCGATTTAACAGAGGTTGACTATGGCAAATGGAGCGGTCGCAAATTGTCCGCATTGAGTAAGAACAAATTATGGAAAACGGTTCAGGAATCTCCTAGCCGTATGTACTTTCCTGCCGGTGAAGGTATTGCGCAGATGCAAGCTCGTGCCATGACATCGGTACATGAAGTAGTTTCACTCAAGAAAAAGGGGACCGCTGTTGTCGTAAGCCATGGAGATGTCATTAAATCTATTGTGGCATCTGCTTTAGGAATGCATCTAGATGAGTTTCAACGGATCATTATTGATCCAGCATCGGTATCGATCATCGAGTTTTCAGGAATAAAACCACGGATCATTCTTCTCAATGATTCTCGCGCTGTTGTTACCGAACTCCTGCAACTTCCGCCAAGATCCAAAAACCTCTTAGGTGGAGGATCGGGTCGATGAGACATACTTTCAACGATCCTGATCGTTTTGTTGCAGGTACTGTGGGGGAGCCCGGCGAAAGAGCTTTTTTTATTCAAGCAACCTCCGGAAATCGAACTATTTCCGTAGCTTTAGAAAAAGCGCAAGTTCAGGCGATATCTGCTCGCTTAGAAATAATGGTTTCAGAGGTTAAAAAATCAGATCCACTTGTGTCCATTCTTAAATCACCTCAGGACGATCTACCACTTGCTTCACCAATTGATTCGGAGTTTCAGGTTGGCGCTATTTCTTTGGCATGGGATGAAGAAGCTCAGCGAATTTGCCTCGAACTATACGAATTGGAAGAGGATGAGGAAGAGCTAGATGGAGAAGTTCTAGAGGTAAACATAACCCTTGGAACTGCTATGGCATTTGCTGCGCGCTCAAAAGCTGTCGTTAGCGCTGGAAGAGTTCCGTGTCCATTCTGTGCAATACCGATTGATCCACGTGGGCATTTATGTCCGAGGGCAAATGGTTACCGACGTTAATCGGTTAATACTTTCGCAAGGTGATTTAAAGGTCACCGGTCGTTTAGTTGATGCTTCAAATGCAACGTTGTATGCAACCGCAACTCATAACGAAACAGAAATTGTTTGTATCTACAAGCCGATCGCGGGTGAGCGACCATTATGGGATTTTGCAGATGGATCTCTTGCCCACCGCGAATTCGCTGCTTATTTAGTAAGCGAAGCTTTGGGATTCAACCTTGTCCCGCTGACGATTCTGCGAGATGGACCATATGGATTTGGCATGGTTCAACAATGGATAGAAATAGATGAGTCAATTAACTTGGGGGAGTTCTTCTCAACCGATCATCCACAATTGCGATCAATGGCGCTCTTTGATTCCATCATCAACAATACAGACCGAAAGATCGGACACTTACTTCCCATAAATAAACACACAGTCTTTGGTTGCGATCATGGAGTCACTTTTCATCCCGAAGATAAACTGCGAACCGTTTTATGGCAATGGGCTGATGAAGCCTTCCACGACACCGAAATTGAGTTACTTGCGAAGGCTCAAGAGCTTTTGAAGGGTGAATTAGGTAAGGAGTTAGAACCATTCTTAACTCAGCTGGAGATTGAGATGACAATAACAAGAGTTTCTAGATTGCTAAAAGCTGGGCGCTTTCCGTTACCAAATCCAAACTGGCCAGCAGTTCCTTGGCCGGCGTTCTAAATACCGAATACGATACTCACATGAATTCTTGGCCAGAGGTTGAAATCCCACAGATCTCTTCATCGCTTCAAAAACCGGCACTACGGCTTATGGATTCTGCTGCCCAAGAGAAATTAACCGTCGAATTCAAACCGTTGTATCGAATGTACGTTTGTGGGATAACGCCTTACGATGCAACACATCTCGGCCACGCCGCAACTTACCTAACCTTTGACTTAATAAATCGTTATTTAAGAATGCTTGGCTCTGAGGTTCGATATGTTCAAAATATTACTGATATTGATGATCCTCTTCTTGAACGTGCCATCCGTGATGGAGTCGATTGGAAGGATCTAGCGCATCAACAAATCGACCTCTTTCGTGGAGATATGACGGACTTGCGCGTTATTCCGCCAGCTCACTACATCGGTGCTGTTGATGCAATTCCTTTGGTTACGCAAGCGATTACCAAGTTGCAGCATCAAGGCAGCATTTACAAAGTCGATACGGATCTTTACTTCGAAGTGCATAAGGACAAACAATTCGGAGAGCGTTCACATCTAAACGAAGCTGAGATGCTAAAGATTTTTTCTGAGCGTGGGGGTGACCCTCAACGAATCGGTAAAACCGATCCATTGGATTGCCTAGTGTGGATGTCTCAACGACCTAATGAACCAGGATGGGATTCTCCATTTACTGTCGGTCGCCCCGGATGGCATATTGAATGCACGGCCATTGCGATTGAATATCTACAACCCTCAGATTTCGAATCGACTCTTATAGACATTCAAGGCGGTGGAAGTGACCTAACTTTCCCTCATCATGAAATGTGCGCGGCTCAAGCGATGGTTATGTCAGGTAAAGAGCTCGCCTCACATTATGTTCATGCAGGAATGATTGGCCTTGATGGCGAGAAAATGAGCAAGAGCAAGGGAAATTTAGTTTTTGTTTCCAAGTTGGTTGCTGCAGGAAGAAGCCCTATGGCTATTCGCTGGGCACTTATGAAATCGCATTACCGATCCGACCGTATGTGGAGTGAGCAACTTCTAGTCGACGCAGAGAATGATCTGGCCAAACTCAAGGAAGTTCTAGCCACAGGGTTAGGCGCAGAGTCAGATAAATTAATCCAAGTAATTATCGATTCATTGTCCGATGATTTGAATACTCCAAAGGCATTAGATGCCATCAACACATGGGTAGTTGAATCAAAAACAACCGCAAACATGGTGGATACGAATAACCTCGCTATCGCACTTGATTGTTTACTCGGTCTCAAGCTCTAATCGTTGTTACGGCGCCTTAGATAGCGCTCGAATTCCTTAGCGATTGAATCTCCTGACACATCAGGCAACTCCGCTGCATCCTTACTCTCTTCGAGTGCCTTTACATAATCTGCTACATCCGAATCCTCGGCTGCTAGTTCGTCAACCGACTTTTCCCATTCATCTGCATCCTCTTGCAATGTTCCTAACGGAATAGACACATCCAAGAAATCCTCTAATGCATTTATTAGCGCCAGTGATGCTTTTGGAGAAGGAGAATTAGAGGCATAGTGAGGCACCGCCGCCCATAATGAAATTGCATCGATTCCTCTTCGCATGCAGCCATCTTGAATAATTCCAAGAATTCCTGTTGGACCTTCATACTTTGAAACCGCTACACCTAGGCGTTCTGCAATATTTGGATGTGCGCCAGTACCCGTTACAGTAATTGGACGAGAATGTGGTGTGTCTGCCAGCAATGAACCTAGTGTGATAACAAGGGACACTTCGAGGTCATCGGCAATATCTAGCAGATCAGTGACAAATGCTTTCCATCGCATGGAAGGTTCAACACCAGTCACAATAACCAGATCGCGTTCCATCGCAGGAATCTCTAAACCATAAATCTGCGTTGTTGGCCATGTAATGCTTCTAATGGATGAATCATCAATAGAAACTTGAGGTCGATTGACTTGGTAGTCATAGAAATCTTCTGACTCAACATCGGCGATGAGCTGAGGGACAACGGAATCATCTTTGTCTCGCCATATGGAAAGCAGATGTTCAATAGCCCCTGATGCACCTTCGGCAGCATCATTCCATCCAGAAAATGCCACAATCATCACTGGGTTTCGAAGCAACGGAATCTGATGAATCTCCATGAATCCAACCTTAAGGTAACCTTCACCAAATGAGTACGCCGAAAAGCCCCTTTGAACCTGGCCTACTTCGTCGCACCCTCGCACAGCGAGTCGTAATCGCCGATGGTGCCATGGGCACAATGTTGCAAGCGGCCAACCCGTCTCTTGAGGATTTTGAAGGACACGAAGGTTGCAACGAGATTCTCAATGTGAGTCGAGCCGACATTGTCCGTTCAGTTCACGATGAGTATCTCAACGCAGGTGTTGATGCGATTGAGACCAATACCTTTGGAGCTAACTGGGCGAACTTGGCTGAATACGGCATTGAGGATCGCATCTATGAACTTGCGTATGCCGGCGGAAAGATTGCACGTGAAGCCGCGGATGCATTTTCGACAGTTGATAAGCCACGTTTTGTGTTGGGTTCACTCGGACCCGGAACCAAGCTACCAAGTTTGGGTCACACCTCGTATGAAAAATTGAAAGATGCTTACTACACCGCTGCAAAGGGTCTAGCGGATTCGGGAAGCGATGCACTTTTAGTTGAAACATCACAAGATCTGCTTCAAGTAAAAGCTGCGGTGAATGGCTGTAGAGATGCCATAAAGGAATCTGGTCGTGACATCGTTTTGATCGCACAAGTAACGGTCGAAACTACCGGAACAATGTTGTTGGGTTCAGAAATTGGTGCAGCGTTAAATGCATTAGAGCCAATGGGAATTGATCTGATTGGTTTGAACTGCGCCACAGGTCCTGCCGAGATGTCTGAACATCTCCGTTACCTGAGCAAGAACGCAAAGATTTCAATTTCAGTCATGCCAAATGCGGGTCTTCCTCAACTGGGTCCAAATGGAGCAACATATCCATTGAACCCTGAAGATCTTGCAATCGCACTAGACGGATTTGTCGATGATTATGGAATCTCTTTAATCGGAGGTTGCTGCGGAACAACCCCAGCTCACCTAGCCGCCGTTGTTGCAAAGGTAAGCAACAAATCAATTCCAAAACGCCTTCCAACTTTGGATCCTGGCGCATCTTCCTTGTATCAATATGTTCCCTTTAGGCAAGATAAAACCTATTTAGCAATTGGTGAACGTACTAATGCAAATGGATCACGCGCATTTCGTGATGCACTTCTTGCTGAAGATTGGGAAAAATGTGTAGAGATCGCGCGAGATCAGATTCGCGATGGAGCCCATATGTTGGATCTTTCCGTCGATTACGTCGGACGCGATGGCGCAAAAGATATGAGCGAACTCGCTTCACGTTTTGCAACTTCAAGTACTCTGCCTATCGTTTTAGATTCAACAGAACCAGCTGTCCTTAAGGCGGGTTTGGAACATCTGGGTGGACGTTGCGTAATCAATTCGGTCAATTACGAAGATGGAGATGGACCAACATCTCGCTTTGCAAAGATCATGCCATTAGTGAAAGAACACGGAGCGAGCGTAGTTGCGCTAACTATTGATGAAGAGGGACAAGCACGAGATTCTGAATGGAAACTTCGTGTAGCGCGTCGATTGATCAATGATTTGCGAGATAACTGGGGAATGAATGTTGGGGACATATTAATTGACTGTCTAACCTTCCCAATCGCAACTGGACAAGAGGAAACACGCAAAGATGGAATTGAAACCATCAATGCAATTCGTCAATTGAAATCTGAATTTCCTGATGTGCAGACCACTTTGGGTGTAAGCAATGTTTCATTCGGTCTAAACCCAGCAGCACGAGTAGTTCTTAACTCCGTTTTCCTGCATGAATGCGTTCAGGCAGGTTTAGATTCTGCAATCGTCCATCCATCCAAGATCACTCCAATGGTCCGTATCGATGAACGACAAAAACAGGTCGCGCTCGATCTAATCTACGATCGTAGAACCTTCGCAGGGGATGAGTGCACTTACGATCCTTTACAGGAATTCCTCCAACTTTTTGACGGAGTCGAGTTAGCCACTAGTAAGAATGCACGCGCTGAGGCTTTAGCTGCATTGCCACTATTCGAGCGGCTGCAACGTCGAATCATCGACGGCGAGAAGGTTGGCCTCGAAGATGACCTCAAGGAAGCGATGGCTCAGGGGACCCCTCCGCTAGAAATCATTAACTCGCATTTACTAGAAGGCATGAAGATTGTTGGCGAGCTATTTGGCAAGGGTGAAATGCAGTTGCCTTTCGTTCTTCAATCGGCTGAAGTCATGAAAACTGCAGTTGCGATGCTAGAACCATTCATGGAAAAAACAGGAGACGAAGGTCGCGGCACAATGTTGCTGGCAACTGTAAAGGGCGATGTTCACGATATTGGCAAAAATCTCGTCGACATCATTTTGACCAACAATGGGTATCGAGTTGTGAATATTGGAATCAAACAGAGCATCAACCAAATAATTGATGGCGCACTTGAAAGCAATGCTGATGCAATCGGCATGAGTGGCCTTTTGGTTAAATCAACTGTGATCATGAAAGAAAACCTAGAAGAAATCACCGCTAGAGGCTTAGATCAAAAGTGGCCGATTGTGTTGGGCGGGGCAGCGCTAACACGAGCCTATGTTGAGCAGGATCTAGCGGCGATATTCCCAGGTGAAGTTCGATATGCACGAGATGCATTCGAGGGCTTGCGCCTGATGGATTCGATCATGGCGGTAAAACGCGGAGATGAAGGAGCTGCGCTACCGGCTCTACGCGAGCGACGAGTCGCAAACACCCGAATCAAGAGCGAAGACCTACCGATCGATACACGAAGAAGTGATGTTGCTTCAGATAACTCGATTCCCACACCACCATTCTTTGGATCTCGTGTAGTTAAAGGAATTCAACTCTCAGATTACGCAGGCATGCTGGATGAACGAGCCTTGTTCGTGGGCCAGTGGGGATTAAAAGGCAACCGAGGCGAGTATGAAAATATGGTCGAAGGTGAAGGTCGACCACGTTTACGCGCATTGCTTAACGAAGTACAAGCAAAGGGTTGGCTAAACGCTGCAGTTGTTTATGGATATTTCCCTTGTTACAGCGAAGGAAACGATCTGGTAATTCTGCATCATGAAGGCGAACTCAAAGGCCAAGAAAGAATTCGCTTCACCTTTCCACGTCAAACACGCGACCGCAGACTCTGCATTAGCGATTTCTTTGCAGCGAAGGATTCAGGGAAAACAGATGTTGTTGCTTTTCATGTCGTGACCATGGGTTCGACTGTTAGCGAAGCGGCGGCGAAATTATTCGCTGACAATAACTATCGCGAGTATTTAGAGCTACATGGTTTATCAGTACAACTTACAGAAGCTCTTGCTGAGCATTGGCACGCGCGCATGCGCGAAGAGCTACAGGTGAAAAATGAGGATTCTGCAGATCTTGAAGGAATTCTGGATCAGGGTTATCGAGGTTCTCGTTACTCATTTGGCTATCCGGCTTGTCCAGATCTTGAGCAACAGGTTCAGCTATGCGAACTGCTCGATCCTTCTCGCATTGGTGTTGAATTATCAGAGGAGTTTCAGTTACATCCCGAACAATCAACATCTGCAATTATCGTTCATCACCCTGAAGCCAAGTACTTCAACGCAAATTAAGGATCGCAGTGAAAACATTTTTTGATGCAGTCTTTTTCGACATGGATGGTTTGATGGTTGATTCCGAACCTGAATGGTTGCAATCTGAAATCGATGTCACCGCTCCATATGGCTACACCTGGTTAGAAGAGGATCAAATAGCTTGTCTTGGTGGACCGTTGTCCCGCGTTGGGCAGTACATGTTCGACAAATGCGGACAACAAAACTCACCAGAGTTCTTCACTCAATCACTGATTGATACTCAAGCCGCCAAAATGCGTGGGAACACCCCAACAATGCCTGGTGCGGTTGAACTAGTCCGAGAACTTCAATCGCATGGCGTAAAAACCGCTCTAGTATCTGCGAGCCCCCGAAATATTGTCGATGCGGTGTTGGACAACTTGGGACATGATCTATTTCCCTTTTCAATAAGTTCTGATGATGTCGTAAATACCAAACCACATCCCGATGGCTACCTTAAAGCGGCCGCCATCAGTCAATCTGAAATTAATAATTGTTTGATTTTTGAGGATTCATTAACAGGAATGAAGGCAGCAACTTCTAGTGGAGCTTTCTTAATTGCGGTTCCACACCTAGTAACCATTGAAGAGTCGGCCCGCGTACGTGTTATTAAATCTTTAGCGCAGCTCAGTTATGCAAAAATAGCCGAACTTCATCAGGACTTTTCTACACACATCTAACTATTGTGCGCAGGGCAAATACTCTTGAAATAACACCAATCACACAACCTTGAGGGCTTTGGTGGCCAATACTCTTTTTCAATCGAAATAAAAATATCTTTCGCAACTCTACGTAAGACTTTCTCGGCACTTTCGATTTCTGTCATTGTCGGATTGCTCTTTATGACTTTTCCATCGCCTAGGTAGATCAGTTGCAGTAAACGGGGGAGTACGCCGGTGTTCTTCCAATACAGCAGTGCGTAAACGCGTAACTGAAAGAGCGCTTTCTCTTCCCAACCAGGCTTTGGAGCTTTACCCGTTTTGTAATCAACGATTCGTACCTCACCAGTTGGAGCAACATCCAGTCTGTCCACATAGCCATGCAAATAGATATTTGAATCGAAATCATTTTCAAGATGCATCTCGCGATGCGTCGCTTCAAATGCGGTTGGGTCTTCCAAAGTGAAATATGTTGACAGGAGGGCTGATGCTCGATCCAGCCATTCCTTTTCATTGGTAACCATCTCGAGTAACGCTGGCTTATCGGCTAGCTGGGCAGCCCACCGTGAAGGCAAGAGTTCAATAGCCGCCTTGGGGGTTCGATCATTAGCCGGAATTTCGAAAAGGTCTTGAAGAATCGTATGAACCAATGTGCCGCGCTCGGCGTCAAGTGAAGGCGGCTCTGGCAACTTTTCAATCTTGCGGTACTTGTACAACTGAGGACAGTTTTCATATTCGCTGACAGCGCTAGGCGAAAGCCGCAGATTTTCAGAGTTACTCACCTGGCTGAAGATACTCGCACTTGCTTGGATAAATTCGCCTAAGATGCTCCCGTGTCTAATCTTGGGTATTTCGGAGCCGGCGATCGAATTCAATTAACCGATCCAAAGGGAAAGTTGTATAGCTTCACCATTACTCCCGGAAAGGAATGGCACACTCATAAAGGGTGGATTACCCATGATGATCTCATCGGGATGCCAGAAGGATCGGTGGTAAGCACAACCGCTGGATTGAAATTCACGGCCTTTAAACCACTCTTAGCAGATTACGTTTTAACAATGCCACGCGGTGCCACAATCGTGTATCCAAAAGATGCTGCGATGATCATTGGCGTTGCCGACATTTATCCAGGTGCACGAGTTCTAGAAGCAGGTGTAGGAAGTGGCGCTTTAACGATGTCGCTTTTACGCGCTGTCGGACCAACGGGCAAAGTGCACTCTGTCGAACGTCGAGCAGATTTTGCAGACAATGCACGTTCCAATGTAGATGCATACTTTGAGGGAGCTCCTGCTAACTGGAGTCTCGTTGTTGGAGATCTTCAAGATCAAGATTTTGATTCGGAATATGATCGAGTCGTACTCGACATGCTTGCCCCTTGGGAATGCGTAGACATCGCAGCTCGATCATTACGACCAGGTGGCGTATTCCTCGCTTACGTTGCAACAACAACTCAACTTTCTGCCACCGCCGAAGCCTTGAAAGAGGATGGCCGCTTTACTGAACCTGAAAGTTCGGAAACCATGGTTCGCGGATGGCACCATGAAGGTTTAGCTGTACGACCACAGCAGCGAATGATTGGACACACGGGCTTTCTCATTCAAAGCCGTCGCATGGCACCTGGAGTTGAAGTGCTTGCACGTCGTCGCCGCCCTGCGAAAGGTGCCTACGGTGTCTCGGAAGATTGAGAGATTAATAAATCTAACAATCGCCTTACTAGCTACCAAACGATACTTAACTAAGTCAGAAATCTTCAGAACTGTTGAAGGTTATGAAGGTTCTGCCGAAACTAAAGAACGCATGTTTGAACGCGATAAAGATGATCTACGCACACTGGGCATAAAGATTGAAGTAGGTAGCTTTGATCCGCTTTTCGCAGATGAAGCTGGTTATCGAATTCATTCAGATGCTTACCAACTTAATTTGGGCGATATCTCTTCGACAGAAGTATCCTTACTGTCACTGGCCGCACAAGCGTGGGAAGGTGCCGCGTTAGCTGATGTAGCACAGAGCGCGATCCTGAAATTAAATTCGATTGGAATTCCGGCAGATTCCTTCGATCTACCTGCAATTTCTCCAAAACTATCCAATAGTTCAGAGGAGCTAAAGATAGTTACAGCGGCAATCGCAGAGTCGGATTACTTACACTTTTCTTACTTAAGTGCGGATTTAGTAGTGCAGCCAAGGACCGTAATTCCCTTTTCTTTATCAACAAAATCTGGCTTTTGGTACATAGGTGCAGTGGATCAAGATGTACAGGAGATGAGAACTTTTAGAGTTGATCGCATCCATGGAAAGATCGAAGTTAAGGAAAACAAAGAGGCTTTCGAACTCCCAGTTGAGCAATTAAAGAGTGTCATCGAAAATGAAGCACCTGAAGGTTATGCCACTATCGACATCCGTAAGGGCAAAGGTCATTCGCTCCGCTTGAACGCAATTAGCGTTGAGGATTTGGGGGAGTGGGATCAAGTAAAGGTTCCGATCTTTGGATTAGAGGCGTTGGCATCTCAAGTGTTGTGGCACGGAGATGATGCCTTCGTTCAAGCACCAGAACAGCTTCGAGGGTTAATCATCCATCAACTAGAAATGTTGGTGACGACACATGGTTAAAAATATCTCTGCACCATTGGCGCGGACAGCTCGTCTCTTAGATCTGGTTCCTTTTCTCAATACTCATCAGGGAATAGCGCTGAAGGATCTAGCGCAGCAGTTTGATGTTTCAACCGCTCAAATGAGCTCAGATCTGACCACGCTATGGATGTGCGGTTTACCTGGTTACACCCCACTGGAGTTAATGGATCTGGAGTTCGAGTCTGGCTTTGTCACCATTCGAAATGCTCCCACTTTGGCCAAACCTCGCAGCATTTCTTTTGATGAGGGTGTGGCACTAATTTTAGGTTTGGATCTGCTCTCAAGTTCCATATCTGATGATCGCCAAGATTTGATTGCTTCGATAGATCGACTTAAAGCCAAACTGTCAGAAAAGATTGGTTTGCCGATTTCTCTAAAGGCACAGCCGAAATCTTCTCCAGCTATTTCTTCAGTAATTAGCGAAGCACTCTCTAAAAATATTTATCTTCACATCAAATATCACGCCTTGTATCGGGATGAGATCACAACTCGAACTATTCAGCCCATTGAATTGGTCGAAAACCAGGAAGATCAGTACCTGCGGGCTTTTTGTTTTACAGCAGGAGCTATGCGAGATTTTAGAGTTGATCGAATTATTGAGGCAGAAAAAGTAATAGACCGTCCCGAAACAAAGAACAGCTCAACCAACTCCGCACCCATTGAATTCACAATCTCCTTTAAAGCACCTTCGCGAGATGTCATCGAAAGATTCGGTATCGATTATGCGAATGTTGCAAAATCGCTGCAGTTGACCTCATACTCACAGCAATGGGTAGAGAGATCTGTAATGGCCTCTGGTGGCGGGGTAGAGCTAACAAAACCTTTGAATATCCGTTCAGAGCTCGCTTCTAAGGCTCAACTGATACTGGATCGTTACAAAGCGCTCTGAATCCACCTACCCATTTACTGAACCGCTGGGGTAGCCTAAGCGCATTAGACCCACCAACCTGCAGGGAGTTTGAAGAATGTTTCTACGCGAGCCAAGCCATATTTTGATTCTTCTAATTGTTGTTCTCGTTTTGTTTGGTGCAAAGCGTCTTCCTGATTCAGCTCGTTCCCTAGGTCGTTCTATGCGAATCTTTAAGAGTGAAATGAAGGAAATGACCGCTGAAGAGAAGAAGGCCAACGAAGAAGGCACTTCAGAGAAGTAAATCCATGGCGTCTACTAAAGACGCGCGGATGCCGTTACTCGATCATTTACGAGAGCTTCGTAAAAGGGTTTTTCGCGCAGCCGTCGCGATTCTCCTTGCTTCTGGAATCGGGTGGTATTTCTATAACACCATCATCACCACGTTGGCACAACCTGTCTGCGATCTAAAAGCAGCACAGGAATCAGGTTCAGCAAGTTGCGGATCTTTGTACATCAATGGTGTTCTGGGCCCACTAAATCTGCAAATTAAAGTCGCATTGCTATCGGGTGTAATTATTTCTGCGCCATTCTGGTTATATCAATTATGGGCTTTCATCGCACCAGGTCTGCATCGAAAAGAAAAACGAAACACCGTTTTCTTTATTGGTTCAGCAACTCCATTTTTTGCAGCAGGGGCAACGCTTGGTTATTTGATTCTGCCTGTTGCAATCAAGGTGCTTTTTGGTTTTACACCTAATGCACTGAACAACTTGGTGAAGTTTGATGACTACTTAGATTTTGTTCTGAGAATTATTCTTTTATTTGGCTTGGCTTTCGAACTACCAATCTTCTTGGTCACCTTTAATCTCATTGGATTCCTGCGAGGCGAAACAATCCTGAGACCTTGGCGAGCATGGGTATTTTCGATTTTCCTATTCACAGCCGCTTTCACGCCAACCGCAGATCCATTAACGATGATGCTGCTAGCTGTGCCTTTAGTGCTTCTATATTTCATGGCTGGCGGAATAGCCCTGCTCGTCGATAAGCGTCGTGACAAGAAATCTGCAGCGATCGAAACAGGTGTTTCAACAATCGAGGCACCGTCACCTATCGAGGATTAACAGATAGGGTCCTCTCATGTGGGCGTTAGTTATTAATCCTGTTTCAGGACAGGGTAAAGGCACCACGGTGGGCACTTATGTTGCTGGATTTCTGTCGCAACGTTCCATTGATTACACAATCGTGACAGGCAATTCTTCTGTCGCCTTAACCGATCATCTTCAAAACTTCATAGATAAGAATCCCGATTGTCAGGGTGTAATTGCGGTAGGAGGTGACGGCCTCCTACATATTATTTTGCAAAAAGTTGTACCAGCTCAAATTCCCTTCACGATTGTGCCAGCTGGAACAGGTAATGATTTTGTAAGAACCCTTGGTTGGGATCTTGAAGATATTGATAAACAATTAGAGTGCGTCACGACAACTACGCCTACCTCGATTGATTTAGGCCTAGTTGATGGCGAATGGTTCGGTGCGATCTTGTCTACTGGGTTTGATTCGGTAGTAAATGAAAAGGCCAACACCATGCAGTGGCCAAAAGGTCCGATGAAGTACAACGCCGCCATTGCGATTGAGCTTCCGCGGTTCAAGCCTCGTCATTACGAGATCACGCTGGATGACAGGACTCTGTCGACAGAAGCGATGCTCATCGCTGTATCTAACGGGCGTTCTTATGGGGGAGGCATGCTGGTTTGCCCTAACGCAAACATAAGTGATGGCTACTTCGATGTGATGGTCTTGCATCCAGTTTCAAAGTTAGAGTTTATAAAAGTTTTCCCAAAGGTTTTTGCTGGCACGCATATAACCCACCCAGCGGTTGAAATACTTCGTAGCAAAACCGTGAAAATTGAATCCAAAGCGGTTGCCTATGCAGACGGCGAACGCATTGGTCAACTACCTGTTGTGGCCGAGTGCATCAACAACGCCGTCCAAACGTGGGTCGCATGACAACTCCGGCCGAAAGATACGCTGCCGCGAAGCTACGCGGTCAGCATCCAATCACCACAGATTTTTTACTGACCTTTGATTTCGAATTTGATCCCTTCCAAGTTGCGGCTTGTCACGCCGTCGAAGAGGGTAAAGGGGTATTAGTTGCTGCTCCAACGGGTGCCGGCAAAACAGTTGTGGGCGAATTTGCCGCGTACTTCGCTTTACAAGCTGGGAAGAAATGTTTTTACACAACACCCATAAAAGCGCTTTCAAATCAAAAGTATTCCGAGTTTGTTGCAAAATTCGGCGAGGATCGAGTCGGCTTGCTTACCGGAGACACCAGTATCAATAGTGAAGCTGAAATCCTTGTAATGACAACTGAAGTTCTTCGTAACATGTTGTATGCAGGTTCAAATACCCTCACTAATTTAGGTTGTGTAGTGATGGATGAGGTTCATTACCTCGCGGACAAGTTTCGAGGAGCTGTTTGGGAAGAGGTACTTATTCACTTGATGGAAAGCGTCCAAGTGATTTCTCTGTCGGCAACAGTTTCGAACGCGGAAGAGTTTGGCGAATGGCTAGGCGAAGTTCGTGGCGAGACTGAAGTAATTGTTAGTGAAATTCGTCCAATTCCGCTTTTCCAGCATGTATTAATCGGCAACCGTCTACTAGATCTATTTGATTCTCCTGGTCGAGTAAATCCTGAAGTTCTTAACCGCGAACGTGAGATGACCAGACGAGCATCGTTAGGTAGAAATCGAAGAGGTCGTTTTGCAGAGCCATCTGACCGAATGTCTCGCGCCGAGATAATTGAAAAACTTGCTGGTGAATCCCTGCTTCCGGCAATTACCTTTATCTTCTCCCGAGTCGGTTGTGATGCCGCAGTAAAACAGTGTTTGCATGCCGGTCTTCGCCTCACCTCAACCGAAGAGCGTGAAGAAATTAGACGAACAGCACTGAAATACACGCAAAATATCGCTGAAGAAGATCTAGAGGTACTCAACTTCAAAGAGTGGCTCACGGCACTTGAACGTGGAATTGCAGCACACCACGCAGGATTGTTACCTAGCTTCAAGGGTGCGGTGGAGGATTTATTTCAACGCGGATTAGTAAAAGCTGTTTTCGCAACTGAAACATTGGCACTGGGAATCAATATGCCAGCGCGTACCGTTGTTCTTGAAAAATTAATTAAATTCAATGGCGAGGGACATGTCCCGATTACACCGGGGGAGTACACCCAGTTAACTGGCCGTGCGGGGCGGCGCGGCATTGATATCGAGGGAAATGCTGTTATTCAATGGTCTCCAACAGTTGATTCAGCATCTGCTGCAGGTCTAGCAAGTACACGTACCTATCCTTTGCGCTCATCTTTTTCTCCTTCATACAATATGTCGATTAACTTGATCGCACAGTTTGGACGCGAACGTGCACGACGTTCGCTCGAGTCTTCATTTGCACAATTCCAAGCAGACCGCGCCGTAGTTGGATTAACTCGGCAGATTCGAAAAAATGAAGAGGTCATCAAAGAGTTAATGAGAGATGCGCAATGTCACATGGGAGATTTTTCCGAGTACGCCCGTCTGCGTCGATCAATTAAAGAGGTTGAAGTTTTATTAAGTCGCCGTGATCAACGTAAAACTTTCGACAATAGGCAGCGCGGACATATGGAAGGCGAGCTAGCTGATCTTCGCAAATCTTTGAAGAACCACGCATGCCATGGATGTGCAGAGCGTGAAGATCATGCTCGTTTAGCAGAGCGCGCTGGGCGATTAACTCGAGAAAATGATGGGCTAACAACACGAGTAGAGAATCGAACGCACGTCATTGCAAAAACTTTTGACCAAATCTGTCGAGTCCTTGATCACCTTAATTACATCGAGGGGGAGAAGCCGACAACACAAGGCAAGATATTGACAAAGATCTATGCCGAATCTGATCTACTTCTGACTGAATCCATTCGTCGAGGATTATTTGATGAACTCAATGCAACTGAACTGCTATCTGTGGTCTCTTGCATGATCTTTGAATCACGATCTGCCGAAAATCTGGCCCCCAAAATGCCAAGTCAGAAAGTCACTTCAACAATCACAGAAGTTATTTCTTTGTGGGCCGCTCTAGAAGAGATAGAAACTGAATTTGGAGTTAAAACCCAACGTGAGCCCGATGCCGGTTTTTGTTTTATTTCCTACAAATGGGCGAGCGGTAACTCACTCAACAGCGTTCTAAAGGGTAGCGATATGTCTGTCGGAGATTTCGTTCGCTCGACTAAGCAACTCATTGATCTGCTCAATCAAATCGCAGGTGCAAGCGATAAGTTACGTCCTGTCTGTAAGGACGGAGTCAAACGGTTGGACCGCGGAGTAGTTGCATACCTGATGGGGGAGATATGACATTAATGCTTTTAGATAGCGCATCCCTTTGGTACCGCGCCTACTACGGAATGCCAGACACCTTGTTAGCACCTGATGGAACATCGGTAAACGCAATTCGTGGATACATTGATATGACTGCGCGATTAATGAATGTTTATAAGCCAGATCGATTAGTTGCGTGTTTAGATGGAGATTGGCGTCCAAGCTGGCGCGTAGATATTTTTCCAGAATACAAAGCCAATCGTCTCGAAGAAGAGAGCGATGAAGAGGAAGAGCCAGAAACTCTCACTCCACAGATTCCGATTTTGTTAGATCTATTAGATCTCTTTGGCATTCCAGTTGTTGGCGTTGATGATTACGAAGCCGATGATGTCATGGCAACCTATGCTGAAATTGAAAAAGGTCCCATAAGAATCGTTACAGGCGATCGCGATCTATTCCAGATGGTTGATGACAAACGAGATATTAAGGTTGTTTATCTAGCTAAGGGAATTTCGGCACACGATCTTGTAGATATTAAGTATGTTGCAGATAAGTATCAGATTCCTGGTGATCGCTATGATCTTTTTGCAATGTTCCGCGGAGATCCATCAGATGGATTACCCGGAGTAAAAGGTATTGGCGAAAAAGGTGCTGCGGTTATCGCTAATAACTTTGCAACAGTCGAAGAGGCACTTGAAGCTGCTCTTGCCGCACATGAGGCTTTACCGCCAGCGCTAGCTAAGAAAATTATTGCGGGTGCGGATTACTTAAAAATCGCGCCAACTTTGGTCCGAGTAGCTCGCGACGCTCCATTGCCGAAGGTTGATTTAAGTGTGCCTAAAGCACCTGCTGATTTATCTGCGATTTACCAATTTAAGGAACGTTACGCATTAGGTGCAAGCGTTGATCGTTTGATCAGTGCTTTAGGTTGGTAAACCTATTACTTTCAGCTGTATCGGGAGTTTTACTTAGCTGCGCTTTTGCGCCAGTGGGGAAGTGGTATCTAGCACCTCTTGCGATAGCTGCGCATATGTATGCGCTCAACAGGTCTAATAGAAAAGCACTCTCAATTTTTACCTTCGCCATTGCTTTCAACGCATTATTGCTTCATTGGACAAGCATCTATGTCGGCTCTACACCATGGATTGTTCTTGTTCTTGGACTCTCTGTTCTCTATCTTCCACTTCTATTGGTAAAGCGTTGGGGGATAGCCGCTTATCCGTTTCTGTTTGTGATTGCAGAAGAGATTCGTAACAGATTTCCATTCGGGGGTTTTGGCTGGGGAAGGATCGCTTACTCGCAAGCAGATGCACCATACGCAAAAATTGCGTATTACGGGGGAGCAATAGCTCTTTCGGCTATCACTGTTTTGATTTCTTTAGTGCTCTTTTTTATGGGACAGAAACGATTCACACCGCAACCTTTGATTCCGCTCTTATTGCTTTTGTTACCGATAACTGTTGTGACGAGCAATCAAACAAATGTTCTAATGGTTCAGGGAAATGTCCCTCAATACGGGTTAGATTTCAATTCTCGTGCAACTGAAGTTTTCTTTAATCACATCAAAGAAACTGACAAGGCTTTGAAGGAAAATAGCAATGTCGATTTTATCCTTTGGCCCGAAAACGCTGTTGATGTGGATCCATTTAGAAATAAAGTTGTTAATTCTGAACTCAATAAGTATCAAACACCATTGGTAATTGGAGCAATTGTCGACAACAATCGCAAAACATTTAACAGTTCAATCTTGTGGTCAAAAAACGGAATTGAAACTTATTCCAAACAGCATTTAACACCCTTTGGTGAGTACATTCCTTTAAGGGGTTTAGCTAGAAAGATTTCGCCATTAGTTGATCAAGTAGATGATTTTTCTGCCGGAAATCAATCCACAATATTCACAATTGGCAAGGCAAAGGTTGCACCCGTAATTTGCTACGAATTAATTGATGATTCCATCCTCGAAGAGGCAGCTAAAGGCTCCAATATTCTGGCGGTGCAAACAAATAGTGCGACCTTTGGTAGATCTGCCGAAAGCGCTCAACAATTGTCGATTTCTAGAATTCGAGCTATTGAGCATTCCCGAAATATCGTTTCGGTTTCAACAACTGGATATTCAGCGATCATTAATTACAAAGGTGAAATCCTTCAGAAAACATCCATGGGAACGGCTGAGCATGTTTTCGCCACAGTTGAACTCATTCAGAGCGATTCACCTAGAGATCGATTGGGTGATTGGGCGGTGATTTTCACGCTTATCTGGCTGTTAATGGTTTCCCGTCGAGCGTATGTATTACGCCGATAAGTTACATTATGTAAAGTAAACCGGATTTAGCGGTACTCATCCATCGGCGTACAGGCGCAGACCAGATTGCGATCTCCATGGGCTCCATCAATGCGTGAAACCGGTGGCCAGTACTTCATACGAGAGCCAATTGATTCACCAGCAACTAAGCCATCTAAAGAAACGGGATATCCGCCCTTTTCACGGCTGTACTCCCTTTCCCATTGGCTCGAGAGCACAGAGAGGGCTGTATGGGGCGCATGGCGAAGCGCAGAGCCTTCAATACTTACCTTGCCATCGATTACTTCCTGGATTTCAGCACGGATCGCGATCATGGCATCGATAAAACGGTGGATCTCAGCGATGTCCTCTGACTCGGTTGGCTCGATCATCAAAGTTCCAGCTACTGGAAAAGACATCGTTGGGGCATGGAATCCGAAATCCATCAGACGCTTTGCGATGTCATCAACGGTGACCCCAGAATCTTTGGTTAAGCCGCGGATATCCAAGATGCACTCGTGGGCAACCCGTCCATTTGAGCCCGTGTACAACACAGGATACGAATCCTGAAGTCGAGCTGCGATGTAGTTAGCGGACAAAATCGCTACCTGTGTTGAATGGGTTAGACCTTCTCCCCCCAACAAACGAATGTACGCCCAAGAGATCGGCAAAATGCTTGCTGAACCAAATGGCGCAGCTGAAATCGGACCAGGTCCTGTTGATGGACCGGCAAGTGCATCCATTGGGTGGTTGGGAAGGAAGGGTGCGAGGTGGGCGCGAGAAATTACTGGGCCGACTCCTGGTCCTCCTCCACCGTGTGGAATTGCAAATGTCTTATGTAGGTTCAAGTGCGAAACATCTGCGCCAAATTTTCCTGGCTGCGAAACTCCAACGAGCGCGTTTAAGTTTGCACCATCTACGTACACCTGACCACCTGCATCATGTACAAGTGCGCAAATTTCCGAAACCGCGGTCTCGAAGACTCCGTGCGTTGATGGATAGGTAATCATCAGCGCAGCAAGTGCCGATCCATGCTCGGCGATCTTTTGCTTGATGTCAGTCACTGAAACATTTCCATTGTCATCACATTCAACGACTACGACCTTCATGCCTGCCATAACGGCAGATGCAGCATTTGTTCCGTGCGCACTTGAAGGAATCAAGCAAATGTTGCGGCTCTGATCCCCACGAGAATCATGATAATTACGAATAGCCAGAAGTCCTGCGAACTCCCCCTGGCTTCCTGCATTTGGTTGCAGTGAAACCGCGTCATATCCGGTGATCGCAACCAACCAATCTGAAAGTTGCTGAATCAACTTGCGTGAACCAACCGTCTGATCAGCAGGTGCAAATGGGTGCAAAGCAGAAAACTCTGGCCAAGTAACCGCTTCCATCTCGGTGACTGAGTTCAACTTCATGGTGCAAGAACCCAATGGAATCATGGTGCGATCTAGCGCTAAATCTTTATCTGCCAAGTTGCGCAGGTAACGCATCATTCCAGTTTCGCTGTGATTAGTATTGAAAACAGGATGAGTTAAGTACTTACTTGTGCGAAGGAATTTGGTAGGGATCTGCTCCCCTGCTGCATCCTTCAAGCCGAAAATTGCCAAAACATCAGCGAAGATTTCTTCCGTCGTTTCTTCATCAAATGAAACACGAATCTCAGTAGCACTTACCTTTGCAAAGTTATATCCCTTAGCAACAGCCTTTTGATGAATTACATCAGCATTATCGACAACGATATGCACCGTATCAAAAACAACATCATCGCGATTATTTGTTGCTGCGTGTAGACGTGCCGCGAATCCATGTACCCGTTCTGCGATCTGCTTTAAACCAACCGGACCATGCCACATCGCATAGAACGCACTCATGTTCGCAAGCAAAACTTGAGCTGTACAAATGTTTGAGGTTGCCTTGTCACGACGGATATGTTGTTCGCGAGTTTGCAACGCTAAACGAAAAGCCGGCTTTCCTGTTGCATCAATACTTTGACCAACTAAACGACCAGGCATTGAACGTTCTAAACCTGTTCGCACCGCTAAGAAGCCTGCATGTGGTCCACCAAAACCCATAGGAACACCAAAGCGTTGAGAAGTGCCTACAGCTATATCAGCACCCCACTCCCCTGGCGCCTTAAGCAATGTAAGCGCCAACAGATCGGTTGCAGCGATAACTAATGCATCACGTGAATGTGCATATTCAGCAAAGCTTGTGTAATCAATTACCGTTCCAGTTGTATCTGGATATTGCAGTAACGCGCCAAAGAATTCACCCTCATAGCCATCACGTACAACATGACCTGAATCCACTTCAACAACTGTGATGCCTAATGGCTTAGCGCGGGTAATAACAACCGCTTTAGTCTGAGGATGTACGTGCTCTTCAATCAAAAAGACCGCGTCATCACTTAACTTTGAGGCACGTCGAGCTAACGTCATAGCCTCTGCTGCAGCTGTTCCTTCATCCAACATGGATGCATTGGAAATATTCAACGCAGTTAATTCGCAAATCATTGTTTGAAATGCAAATAAGGCTTCTAATCGACCTTGTGAAATTTCAGGTTGGTATGGCGTATATGCGGTGTACCAGGCAGGATTTTCTAAAACATTTCGCTTAATAACTGGAGGAACAATAGTTCCGTAGTATCCGGTGCCGATTAAAGATCTAAAAACTTTGTTCTCTGACGCGATAGCGCGAAGTTCAGCAATTACTTCAACTTCGCTCTTTCCTGAATCAAGTGCGGATTCGATAACACCGTTGATTGCGATATTTGAAGGTACGACATCTGCAATGAAGCTCTTCAGATCTTTGTAACCAAGGGCTTTGAGCATCGCTGCTTCATCAACAGAGGTTGGTCCAATATGACGATCCTCAAATGAACGGCTCATTGCACTCCCCTGTTGTTAGTTGAAATCAACTAGTACAAGGGTGCAATTTATACGTAATACGCTTTTTTAGGCGCCTTTACTCTTGCGACGAAGCGAAAGTTCATCGTTATGTTCGCCACCTATTACTTGGCCATTAACTTCACCCTGAAGTACAGATAGAGAGCCTTCGACCTCGTGCCAAACCTTGCCCACGGCAATTCCGAAGACACCTTGTCCACCCTGAAGTAGATCGATGATTTCATCTGGACTTGCACACTCATAGATCGATGCGCCATCGCTCATTAATGTGATGCGCTCTAGCTCTGTCACTCCCCTGCTGCGAAGGTGATCAACAGCGGTACGAATATTTTGAAGTGAAACTCCCGCATCCAATAAACGCTTCACAATCTTTAAAACCAAAATGTCGCGGAAACCATATAAACGTTGAGTTCCAGAACCACTTGCAGTTCTAATGCTTGGTTCAACTAATCCTGTACGTGCCCAGTAATCTAATTGGCGGTAGGTAATACCTGCAGCAGAACAGGCTGTTGCGCCTCTATAGCCAATTTCCAAATCTTCTGGAGACACGGGGAATGCTCTTTTCTCTTGGGGAGTGGGTTAAATGTAAACCCGCGCCCGCCGCTTACCTAGAACCGACACGATCGAAACCTCTACTTTAGGTTGAGGGTTGAGCCTACCCTGCAAAATCTTCGGGGTTGATCTGATCCAGAAACTCTCGGAACTTCTCGACCTCTTGGTTCTCGCCCTCGCCCTGGGGAATCTCTATCCCAATCTCATCCAACAGCTCTTCAGTAGCCAGGATGTTGCTCTGGGTGCGGACCGCTAAGGCGATCGCATCAGATGGACGGGCAGAGATAGTCAGGGGATGCGAGTTTGAATCCCGTAAATGCATAGTCGCGTAGAAAATGCCCTCTTTAATTTCAGTCAGATGTACCGCAGTCAAGGTCGCATCAAATACTTCGACCAGTTCTTTCATCAAATCATGAGTCAGTGGACGCGGTGGCTCTACGCCTTGTTGTGCAAAAGCAATTGCTGTGGCCTCAACAGCTCCAACCCAGATAGGAAGAAAGCGGGAGCCATCGATCTCTTTAAGCAGGACGATCGGTTGATTGGATGGCATCTCAACGCGAACTCCGATGACCTCCATGGGGATCAACATGTAGACAGCTCTTTAGCGAAGTCGATTTAGTCCACCACGCACAAGAGCTGCGTGGAGACGAATTGAAAGAGATGCAATCTCCTTTTGAACCTCTTCTGCACGAGCCTTTGACTCGGCGCTCTTCTGGCGAGTCAAAGGTGTGATTACTTGTTCAATCAAACCAATTTCGCGATCTGCGGCAGATTTAAATGAACGCAGATGACGAGCTTCAATTCCAAAGCCGCCCATTTCAGTAACAGCCTTTGCAATCGCCAATGCATCGCCATCGTAATGACGACCACGAGGTGCGATCAATCCGTAACCCTCAAGCTCTACAAGCTGCTCTTCTGTAACTCCGCTGTTCTTCAAAAGCTCTTCACGAGACAAGCGCATTTCGCTGACTTCACCAAATGCACTTGGAGCCATCTCGCCGTCAATTGTTGCAAGACCAATGTTTGGTCGAGGAGCTGCGACGCCACCCACTGCGGCTGGCTGTAATCCGCGATCAATTGCATCGAGGTTGTCCTTGATGACCTTCAATGGAAGGTACTGGTCGCGCTGTGCCAACAAGACATAACGCAAACGCTCTAGATCCGAACTAGTAAATTTACGGTAGCCAGAAGGCGTGCGTTGCGGCTCGATCAAACCTTCAGATTCAAGGAAACGAATCTTTGAGATCGTGATATCTGCGAAATCTCCACGCAAACGGTTGAGAACTTCACCGATGCTTAAGTACGCGCGAGCTGGAACTGCCATGACTACTCCCCTAGCTTTTCTGTCTAATTAAATTTAGTTTTTTGAACCAACAAAAAGTAAATGGAACTTGCCAATCTGAAACTCATCACCTGAAACAAGTGAGTGTTCTGTGATTGAAACATTGTCGATGTAGGTTCCATTCAAAGAACCCGCGTCGCGAAGTACAAATGAATCTGCAACCTTTGAGATCGTTGCATGTGATCGTGAAACAGTTACATCATCAAGAAATATTGCACTCGATGGGCTGCGGCCAATAGTCGCGCCATCTGCTGTAACCAAAAAGCGGGATCCTTTGTTGGCGCCACGTGCGATAACGATCATCGCCTTTTCGCCCTTTGAACCTTGGATTTCAGCTAATACAGATCGGTCCTCTGGGGAAAGTAGGGCCAACTGCTCTTCTAAATGTTGTGCTGGGGAATTAGTAACTTCACGAAGACCTAAATGAAGGGTGGTAGTTAACTCATTCTGCGATTGTTCTGCAGCCATGCTTTCTACCTCCTCACCGTCAACTTAAGGGTGACAGTAGAGAGTTAGCGCAAGAAGGTCAAGCCGTAATTTCGCCGTACTGAGCAGCGCTTAGAAGATCTGTTGGAGCTGCTGTGACCTCGATCTTTGCCAACCAGCCGGCGCCATAAGGATCAGAGTTGATACTTTCTGGAGAGTTAGATAGTGCATCGTTGATGGCAACTACAGTTCCTGAAACTGGTGCATAAATCTCTGAAACGCTTTTTGTGGATTCAACTTCTCCACACACTTTCTCTGCAGTCACAACTTCGCCAATCTTTGGAAGTTGTACATACACAATGTCACCCAATGCAGCTTGTGCATAATCGGTAATTCCCATTGTGTAGATCAAATTATCTGCCGAAACCCACTCGTGTTCCTTCGTGTATGACAACTCATTTGGAATCGATGACATGGGTTCCTCTTATCTGCGAAATTCCTTCGCGTGCGTAACTGATACCTGTCGAAATGTAGAGGGCAATTCCCCAGATGGCAAAACTCCACCCGAAAATGTAAGCCCCTGTCCCCCATGCTCCATCGCTTTGCGCCAACAGAAGAAATGGGAATGCGTACATCAAATTAAATGTTGCCGCTTTTCCAAGATAGGTAACGGTAAAGGGAGCAAATCCCTTTCGGTTCATAGCGATCGTTATTAATCCAAGAATCAGGTCTCGACCAACGATTACAAGGATCATCCAGGTCGGAACGATGTCGCGGATTAAGAAGACCACCAAAATCGCCAGAATATAGAGACGATCAATTGCCGGATCGGCTAACTCGCCAAATCTAGAGGTCTGATTCCAGGCTCTGGCCAACTTCCCGTCAAAGTAATCAGTTGCTCCCCCGATAGCTAAAACCAGGATCGCCCAACCATCTGCTTCAAGATTGAGGGTCAGGTGGATGAATAGCGGGATGCCAAGGAAACGTAGAAAGGTGAGAGCGTTTGGAACGCTAATCACTGAACTACTCATTCCTTATCGCGCTCCTTGACTCTGACAGCTACCTGAACCGGGGTTCCTGGGAACTTGAACTCTTCACGAAGTCGACGCTCGATAAAGCGACGATAAGAAGCCTCAATCCAGCCACTAGAGAACACCACAAACTTAGGAGGAGCAATACCGGCCTGCGTTGCGTAGTAAACCTTTGGCTGCTTTCCACCACGTACAGGTGGCGGAGTCGCTCCGATGAGCGCGCCCAAGAATGAGTTGAGCTTTGCGGTCGGTACGCGGCGCTCCCAGCTTTCAAGGGCGGTGCGAAGTGCAGGTGCCAAACGATCTCGGTGCCAGCCGGTTTTAGCGGCGATGTTTACGCGCTGGGCCCATTCAACCTGATCAAGGTGACGATCAATTTCGCGATCTAACTGGTTGCGACGATCCTCATCTACAAGATCCCACTTATTCATAACAATCACCATGGCTTTTCCTGCCTCTTCAACCATTGTGATGACACGCAAATCTTGTTCAGTAATTGGCTCTGATGCATCAAGAACAACAACTGCAACCTCACAACGCTCTAACGCCGTCGCAGTTCGAAGCGATGCGTAGTAATCAGTTCCGGAATCTTGATTGGCGCGCTTTTTTAATCCAGCTGTATCGATAAATCTCCATGTTGATCCACCGAATGAAAGTAATGAGTCAACTGGATCTCGCGTTGTACCTGCAGCATCATCAACGATCGATAATGATTCTCCTGCGATCGCATTAAACAAAGAAGATTTTCCAACATTTGGTCGACCAATCAAGGCAACTTTTCGATAACCATCTTGATTCTGCGCGCGACCTACTTCAGGTAAGACGTTAACGATGTGATCAAGCAAATCTCCACTACCGCGACCATGAAGTGCGGAAACAAAACGAGGCTCACCTAACCCTAGGCTCCAAAGTCCATGGGCTTCTGCTTCTTCGCGCTCTCCATCAACCTTGTTACCAATCAAAATAGTTGGCTTCTTTGCCTTACGAAGATGCTGAACCAAAGTGTCATCCTCATCAAGTGCGCCAACTTGAGCATCTACAACGAAAGCCAAGACATCTGCTTCCTGCATCGCAAGTTCTGAACCCGCACTTACCTGAACTGAAATTCCATCTGGCTTTGCTTCCCAGCCACCGGTATCCATAATGATGAAGCGACGACCGCCCCATTCGCATTCATACTGAACACGATCACGAGTTACACCAGGAGTATCTTCAACAATCGCTTCACGGCGTCCCAAGAAGCGGTTGATCAAAGTTGATTTACCAACATTTGGTCGACCCAAGATCGCAACGATTGGCAGACCCAGCAAATTACGCTTCTTTAAGAGCTCCCAAATGCGATCGATTGTTTCTTCAAGATCTAAGTATGTGGAATCAACTTCTACAGCATCTGCTGCCATCACAAGCGGCGAAACCGCACGCGTTGAATCAACCGCATCACGACTATCTAAGGACGCCTTAACATCAACGCTTTTGTCGTCAGTTTCATTTTCACGACGTGATGCACGTGCATCTAAATCAGCTGTCAAATAAATCTTCAAACCAGCTTCAGGTGCAACAACAGTTCCAATATCTCGACCTTCAACAACAATTCCACGATCTGCAGAATCAATGATGCGGTGTTGAATATTTAATAACTCGCGACGAATTTCAGGTAGCGCACTAATGCGTGAAACATTTTCTGTAACAGATGTTCCGCGAATCGCATGTGTAATTTGTACTTCACCTGCAAAAACATTTGGAGATTCTGGATCTGCAATAAATTTAATTGGGTGATCTTTGATCGCTTGCAAGATCGCAAATGGTTCTTCGCATTTATATTCCAATGCAAGCCACGTAACTGCGCGATACAGCGCACCGGTATCCAAGTAATTCCAACCAGCGCGGACTGCAATTGCTTTTGCGGTGCTCGACTTACCTGCGCCACTAGGGCCATCAATAGCTACGATTATGCCCATGTACTGAGCCTACTTCTATTTACGAATCGGATGAACATTCCATCCGATCGAGATCAGGTGAGCAGAAAGTTTCTCTGCATCAGAATGAGAAAGCGCCAAGGTAATCAAGGCACTTAACTGACCCGGTGAGTGTTCAATGATCAAATCTTCAACGTTGACATCCATAGTTGCGCATTCATTGAAGATAGAACCAAGTTGGCCAGGTTTGTCATCGATAACAATTGGAAGATAGGAGTACTCGCGAGCCACGCCACCATGCTTGCCAGGAATCGCTGCCTTTCCTTTACGGCCAGCCGCGATCAACTCTGCGATCTTTTCAGGATCATCCAAAGCGGTAATCATTGAATGAAGATCGTTTTGTAGATTTATTAGCAATTCCTTGAGCTCTGTTCGGTTGGAGAAGATGATCTCCTTCCACAACCCTTCATCTGAGCCGGCTATGCGAGTTGTATCCCGCAACCCCTGCCCCGCCAGCTCCATCCACTCCGATGGAGTCCCCGTCAGCTGCTTTGCTACTAAAGATGCGGCGATCTGAGGAAGGTGGGAAATCTTGGCAACGGCTCGATCATGATCTGCCGCTGATAGCTCTATGGGTGTCGCTCCAAGGCTCTGGATCATCCCCACGACCAACTCCTTAGAGCCTGGATCTACATCGGCGCTAGGCGTAAGTATCCAACTGCGACCCTGGAAGAGATCGGCCCGTGCAGAGCCTGCACCGCCTATCTCGCGCCCTGCCATCGGGTGGGTGGGCAAAAACCGTGTCGAAAGTGCTGAAAATGTCTTAACCTGAAGTACAACTTCATTCTTAACACTACCAACATCCATAAATGTAGAGTTTGGGTTTAGTAATAACTCGTCCTGAATGACAACCGCTAGCCGAGAGGTCGGTAGGCCGAAGATGACCAACTCAGGATCGGAGAGCACTACCCCGCCAACAAGGTCATTTGCCAATAACTCAGCGGCTGGATCTGAGTCCACCATCTGCACAGAAACTCCACGCTGAACTAAGCCAAGACCGATCGATGTTCCGATCAACCCTGAGCCTACGATTCGAACTCGAGAAAGGGTGCTTGAGGACATTACTGTGCGATATCTCTGCGTAAAGCCGCCGCCCCATGAAGGTAGATATGTGCAATCTGTTCAGGGGTTAAGGCTGTTTCAACATGCAGCATCGCCCGAATTGTGCGATCTAAAGCCCCTGGTACATCAACCTCTACCGAGCCAATCAGAGGAACGTTGGCAAAGCCCATCTCCCGACAGGCTGCAGCTGGAAAGGCTGCATTGAGATCAACTGTTGAGGTGAAGAAAACGGAGATTACCTCTGCGGGTGTCAGCTTATTGGCCTCAAGAATCGCTGAAATCAGCTCCTGCACGCCTGCGGCAATATCCTCCGCGGTGTTAGCGGGAACTTGGATCGCTCCTCGAATAGCTCGCAAACTCATGGGATAAGGGTACCTTTCCTAGCCAAAATCGGTGCGTATTTGGAACCATATATGTCGATAAAACTGTAAAACCTTTAAACCTGATTACTACATTTCCCTGCCCTAGCACCTTATGCAGCGCTGCAAGGTCGTCAACTACTATTGTCGATAAATCGTTACACAGAGCGTAAACTCAGCGTGATGATTATCGATAAATAACCTTTACTGTCGATAATTATTGATAAAACTATAAATAGTTTTTAGCATTATTGTCGATTTATAGTAAAGAGGTTATAGATCTAAAGCCTTTTGAAGATTCATTAACTCTGTGTCGTTGAGGTCGCGCCAACGTCCTTCCGGGGTATCTCCCAGAGAGATTGGTCCAAACTTGGTTCGGATCAAACGAAGAACATCTACCCCAACAGCCTCCATAAGGCGACGGATAATGTGGTACCGACCCTCGTGAATTGAGACTTCGATCCAGCGTGGAGAGAGCTGCTTAAAACTCAGAACGCGACCCATTCCATCCTCGAGCTCAACGCCTTTCAAAAGCACCTTATCTACCCCGGTAGGAAGTACTCCATCAAACTCAATGATGTAGGTCTTTTCCAAACCAAAGGAGGGGTGCGTGGCACGGAAGGTCAGATCACCGTCATTTGTAAGCAAAATTAGCCCCTCGGAGTCCTTGTCCAAACGGCCCACATGGAAGAGGCGCTCCTTGCGGATATCAATGAAATCATCCAAAGATGGTCGGCCTTCAGGGTCGTACATCGTTGACAAAACACCTTTAGGTTTATGAAGTACAAGATAAGACTTAGTCAAAGTTCTAGTAATTGTCTCACCATCAACCATGACTTTATCTTTTTCAGGGTCAAATTTGCTACCCATCTCACGAACGGTTATTCCATTGACGGATACTCGACCATCTTCAATTAACTCATCAGCTCCGCGACGGCTAGTAATACCGGCATCAGCGATTATCTTATTAAGCCTCATTTGGGCCATGGCTATCCTCCCGACAGTCAGGAGGTAAGGGTAGCGGAAAGGTTACTCAGTAAGCGAATCGAGGATCTCATCCAAGCCATCAAGATCTGGCAGGTATGGCGCCAGGGCTGGTAGATCATCGAGGGCGTTTAAGCCTAAGCGTTCCAAGAAGTAGCTAGTGGTCTTGTACAAGATTGCGCCAGTTTCATGCTCTAGCCCAGACTCTTCCACCAAACCACGGGTAATAAGGGTCTTCATAACCGCCTCAACATTCACGCCGCGGATTGCGGATACGCGTGCTCGAGAGACTGGTTGGCGGTAGGCAATGACGGCCAGCGTTTCAAGGGCGGCTTGCGTCAGTCGAGATTGCTGGCCATCCAGGACAAACTTTTCAACTACCGCTGAATAACTTGGGTGGCTGTAAAAGCGCCATCCCCCATTGATCTTACGAAGCGCAAATCCGCGCTCCTCGTAACTGCCTTCCAATGAGGCTAGCGCCGCCTCAATCTCCTCAACGGGCTTCTCAAGAACTTGAGCCAGGATCACCTCAGTGACAGGCTCATCAACGACCATCAAGATCGCTTCAATAGAACGTTCAACTTCTACATTAGACATTTTCGCTACCTTCTGTCGAGTCTTCCATCTCTAAAACCACGGGTATATCAAACTCATCGGTGATCTCAACCTCGCCCTCGAGGCTGCCGGTCCAGCTAATGTGAAGCTCCCCCAGCGCCATTACCTGTTCGAAGCGAAGAACGCCTTGGCGATACAGATCCAGAAGAGCCAGGAAGCGAGCGACAACTACCAAAGTGCTATCGGCATCTGAGATTAGGTTTCTAAAGCTTAAGGACTTTGAGTGTCGCAACGCCTCTACAACCCGCTTGGACTCCTCTGTAACGCTTACAAGAGGCATATGAAGGTGCTCTACAGCCACCACCGGTGAAACCTTAGGGGTCAAAACACGCTCAGCGATCGCGGCAAAGCGCTGCGCACCTACCCCGATCAACACCTCAGGAAGCAGGCTTGCCAGGGCGGGATCCAGTGCGACCACACGAGGGAAGGATTTATCAGCGGCCAGAATGCGCTCGCTGAAGGTCGCTGCAATCTCTTTGAAGGCTCTGTACTGAAGCAATCGTGCAAATAGAAGATCTCGAGCCTCAAGCAGGGCAAGATCCTCTTCATCCTCAACCTCGCCAGTTGGAAGCAATCGAGCCGCCTTGAGATCGAGCAAGGTAGCGGCCACAACTAAGAACTCCGTCGCTTGATCAAGCTCCCAGCCCTCACCGGAGGCCTCAAGACCACGGATAAAGGCGATGAACTCATCGGTCACGATGCTCAGAGATACCTCTGTGACATCCATTTTGTGGCGTGAAATCAGCTGGAGCAGTAGATCAAAGGGACCATCAAAGTTATCGAGGTGGACTGAAAAACCGCCTGAGGCAGCGTTTACATCGGTGTTCTCCTCTACGGAGATCTCGTTGGTCAGTTCCACTGTCGCACCCTACTTCACGCTTGCCTGTTTTATGTGTAACGCATAGGCTCCCGCGTATATCAGGAAAGAGGTTTGAAGATTGAACGCTAAATCGACAATTGCAGAGGATGTTGCAACAACATCTACCTTGCTCGGCAAGGTTGCTAAGAGCTTTCCTACACCTGCCGCATTGGCAGAGCATGGCAACGCAAAGATTATTTCAATCTTCAACCAAAAGGGTGGAGTTGGAAAGACAACAAGCACTATCAACTTAGGTGCAGCTCTTGCTGAAATGGGTCGTCGAGTTCTTTTGGTCGACTTTGACCCTCAAGGCGGCTTGTCACTAGGACTTGGCGTTAACGCCCATTCATTGCCGTTAGAGCAAACCGTTTACTACGCATTGATGACTCCAACAGCAAATGTTGATGAGATAGTTTTGAAGTCATCGGTTCCTGGTTTGGATTTCCTGCCTGCTAACCGCGACTTAGGAACAGCTGAAACAACACTAGGTGCTGAAATTGGCGGGCAGCAGTATCTCAAGCGCGCTTTAGCTCCACTTCGTGATTACTACGATGTTATTTTGATCGACTGCCAACCAACTATGGGTCAGCTAACTATCAACGCACTTGTTGCTTCTCAAGAAGTTATTGTTCCTATGCAATGCGAATACTTCGCTTTACACGGATTTATTGAACTCAAGGGAAATCTGGATAAGGTGAAGAACTTCCTGAATCCAGATCTTCGCCTTAACGGAATTCTTGCGACTATGTACGACAAGAAAACATCTCATAATCGTCAGGTTCTGGAACGTATTCTTGAACAATTCCCAGAAGATGTTTTTGAAACAATCATTGCGAAAACAATTCGTTTTCCCGAAACAACTGTTGTGGGAGAACCGATCACAACATATGCAACATCTTCAGGTGGTGCTGCTTCATACCGCCGCTTAGCCCGAGAACTAATCGCCCGAGGAGGCGCACGATGACACGCAGAGCAAACCTTCCAGGTGCAGATGAACTATTTCGTTCAACAGCACCAGCGCTAAGTGCTGTACCAACTCAGCCAACCCATGATGTAGCCGCTCCCCTAGTTCCACCTGCAATTGCAACACCCAAGGCACCATCATCTAAGAAGGGTGTGCGAACAATCGCTCGCCGTCGTGTTACAACAGTTGATCGCTCACCATCTGGTCGTGAACGTCATGATGAAAAAATCACTGTGTACTTATCTCCAGATGAGTTATTTGATCTTGATCAAGCACGTTTACAACTACGCGGGGATCTTGGTTTAGCTGTTGATCGCGGTCGTATCGTTCGCGAATCAATCGCTGTAATCATCGCTGACCTTGAAGCTAAGGGCGATCAAAGCATCTTGGCTCGTCGCTTACGCGGTCAGTAAAAACTAATCCCTGGCTCTTGGATGAGCCAATGAATAGGTTTCTCGCACCTTATCGATTGTTATCAGCGTATAAATTTGCGTCGTAGTTACTGAAGCATGTCCCAGTAACTCCTGCACCACGCGAATATCGGCGCCACCGTCCAGAAGATGTGTTGCATATGAATGTCTAAATACGTGAGGCGACACATGCTCGGTTACTCCGGCAGCCTTTGCAGAATCCAAAACCATTTGCCAGGCGGATTGTCTAGATATTCGCCCACCGCGAGAGTTTAGAAAAAGCGCAGCACTAGGTTTTGAATTTTTCGCAGCTAATTCAGGACGAATTCGAACTACATAGCTATCGATTGCTTTTGCTGCAAAGCTTCCAAGAGGAACAATTCTCTCTTTCGAACCTTTTCCGCGCAGTTTCAAAGTTGTGATCTCACCGTCGGCGGTCTGCACAGTACTGAGGTCATTGAGATTGATTCCGATGAGCTCGCTTACTCGAGCTCCACTGCTATATAACAACTCAAGCATCGCTTGATCTCTTAAGGTGATTGGATCACCTTCGCGAAATGCTGCATCAATCATCGAAACAATTTGCTTGATCGTTAAAGCTTTCGGCAAGCGTCGTGCCGATTTACTTGGTGCGATTTCTAAAGTTGGATCTGCAAATCCATATTCCTGCTGTAAATGCTTAAAAAATGAACGTAGCGTTGAATCAACTCGATTAATACTTGCCACCGATAATTTAGCTTCGCGCAGCGATGATTCAAAGGAGTTTATGACTTCAGGAGATACCTCACTCAACGCTGCACCATTGAGAAAGGAGTTGAACTTTGCTAAATCTCGCTTGTAGGCAGCAATTGAATTAGCTGCCAACCCTCTCTCAATCTGTAGATGATTGAGAAAAGATGAGGCCGCTAGATCAAAGCTGAGTGCTTGCGTAGCCATGCGCTTCTGCAACGGCGGAGTAGTAAATCTTTCCATCGTGCACGTTTAAGCCCTTAGCTAGATTCTTATCCATCGCACATGCAGCTTCCCAGCCATTATTTGCCAGAGAGAGTGCAAAAGGAAGGGTCGCATTAGTAAGTGCGTAGGTAGATGCCACAGGTACTGCGCCCGGCATGTTTGCAACGCAATAGAAAATCGAGTTGTGAACCTTGTAGGTAGGTTCTGCGTGCGTAGTTGCCTTTGAATCCTCAAAGCATCCGCCTTGATCGATTGCGATATCAACTAGTACTGAACCAGATTTCATCTGAGCAACTAAAGCATTTGAAACCAACTTGGGAGCCTTAGCTCCGTGAACTAATACAGCGCCGACAACTAAATCTGCCTGCTTAACTTCGCGTTCAATTGCATGCTTTGATGCAACAAGAGTCTTAATACGTCCACCATAAACGGTGTCGATGTATTGCAAACGATTAATTGAACGGTCGAAAACAGTTACATCAGCACCCATTCCTAGTGCGATCACCGCAGAGTTCAAACCAGCAACTCCGCCACCGATTACTACAACTCGACCAGGTGCAACTCCGGGAACTCCCCCAAGTAAAACTCCACGACCACCGTGTGGCTTCTGAAGTGCTGTGGCACCAACTTGGGTTGCAAGACGACCTGCAACCTCGCTCATTGGAGCTAGTAATGGCAATGTTCCATTTACTTCAACGGTTTCATATGCGATCGCTGTCGTTCCTGATTTAACTAAAGCATCGGTGCAAGCCTTTGATGCGGCAAGGTGAAGGTATGTGAAAAGTGTTTGGCCCTTACGCATCTTTGAATACTCAGGCTCGATAGGTTCTTTTACCTTTAAAACCAGATCAGCTTTATTCCAAATATCATCGGCGCTAGGAACAATAGTTGCGCCAGCTGCTACAAACTCCTCATTAGTAATTGCAGATCCAACTCCGGCACCATCTTCAATAATTACTGTATGGCCGGCGTGAACAAACTCTGAAACGCCTTCAGGAGTAACTGCAACTCTTGATTCGTGAACCTTGATCTCTTTAGGAACTCCAACGATCATTTCTTAGCCTTTCGCTGCTACTGCCGCCGCGATCAATCCAACAAACAATGGATGAGGTCGCGTTGGACGTGAACGAAGCTCAGGGTGAGCCTGCGTTCCTACGTAGTAAGGATGGACCTCTTTTGGAAGTTCTACAAACTCCACAAGATCCTGCTCTTTGAAAATTCCCGAGAAAACAAGGCCAGCACTCGAAATTTGATCACGGTACTTGTTGTTTACTTCATAACGGTGGCGGTGGCGCTCAGAGATCTCATTTGAACCATATGTATCTGCAACTACAGATCCAGGCAATAAATCTGATTTGTACAGACCTAATCGCATGGTTCCGCCAAGATCGCCCTTACCCGAAACAACATCGAGCTGATCATCCATTGTTGCAATCACTGGTGTTCCAGAATCAGAAAACTCCGCTGAGATTGCATCATTGATTCCAGCAAGGTTGCGCGCGGCTTCAATAACCATGCATTGCAATCCCAAACATAAACCAAGTGTTGGAATCTTGTTTTCGCGAGCAAACTTAAGCGCTCCAACTTTTCCTTCAATTCCACGAATACCAAATCCACCAGGTACGCAAATCGCATCAACGTCTTGCAAAAGAGCTTTTGCTGTTTCTGGATTTTCGCACTCATCACTTGCAATCCAAACAATCTCAATCTTTGCGAGGTTTGCAAATCCGCCAGCTCGAAGTGCCTCAGAGACAGACAGATATGCATCCGGTAGATCAATGTACTTTCCGACAAGACCCACCTTGATGTGATGCTTTGGGTGATGAACCTTCTCAAGAAGAGCATCCCATTCGCCCCACTCAACATCATGGCAATCAATACCTAGACGCTTCACAACGTATGAATCCAAACCTTCTGCATGAAGCACCTTTGGAATGTCATAGATTGATGGGGCATCAACCGCTGCTACAACTGCTTCAGAATCAACATCGCACATCAAAGAAATCTTCTTTTTAACGCCTTCTGGAATTTCGCGGTCTGAACGCAACACAATTGCATCAGGTGCAATTCCAATACTGCGAAGTGCTGCGACTGAATGCTGTGTTGGCTTAGTCTTTAATTCACCGGATGGACCGATGTACGGAACCAGTGACACATGTAAATAGAAAACATTGTCGCGACCAACTGTTTGGCGAATTTGGCGAATCGCCTCTAGGAATGGCTGTGATTCGATATCTCCAACTGTTCCGCCAACTTCAGTGATAACCAGATCAATGTCAGGGCCAGCCATTGCAATGATGCGCTCTTTAATTTCATTGGTGATGTGCGGAATTACTTGAACCGTCTCGCCCAGGTACTCTCCACGACGCTCGCGTGCGATTACTCGTGAATACACCTGACCCGTAGTCACATTTGCAGAGCCATGAAGGTTGCGATCTAAGAATCGTTCGTAGTGGCCAATATCTAAATCTGTCTCGGAACCATCATCGGTGACGAAAACTTCACCGTGTTGGAATGGGTTCATGGTGCCGGGATCAACGTTGAGATACGGATCCAGCTTCTGCATGGTTACGCGGACGCCGCGTGCTACGAGTAATCGTCCAAGACTTGAGGCTGTGAGTCCTTTGCCCAAACTTGAGGCGACTCCGCCGGTTACGAATAAATGTTTAGTCACATGTGCTTGGCCCATGGGAGTCGAACCTATCATTTATTTGGGCCGAGCTCTTACACCTTTAAGGAAAGCAGCTCTGTGGCGTGTTCACGGGCGCTGGCGGAGTTTTCCAGACCTGCCAACATACGGGCGATCTCCTCAACCCGCTCCTCCCCTTCGACCTTTGTTACATCACTTTGGCTTACTGAGCCATCATTATTTTTAGTCACAACAAAGTGCGAATCCGCCCAAGCCGCCACCTGAGGTAAATGAGTTACAACGATTACTTGCGCATGTTGGGCAAGTTGATGCAAACGCTTACCCACTTCAATCGCAGCTTTTCCACCAACGCCAGCATCTACCTCATCAAAAACATATGTTCCAATTGGATGAGTTGTTGCGATAACCACTTCAAGGGCCAACATCACTCGGGACATTTCTCCACCTGAAGCACCTTTTGCAAGTGCGACTAGCGGAGCGTCTTTATGACCCTGAATAAACATAGCAACCTCATCGCAACCAGTTGTCGTGAAGTCGGATTCTTTAGGCGCTTCATAGTTTGCGGAATTAACTTGTGCCACAAAGGATGCATGAGGCATTGAAAGTTGCTGAATCTCTAAAGTAACTGCCTGCGAGAGCTTCTCGGCCGCTGTTGCGCGTTGAGAAGAGAGCAATTTAGCTTCCTTCAGTAGAACTTTCTTAATCCCTGATAGTTCAGACTCCAACTCTTGAAGACGTTGATCGCCACCTTCGAGATCAGCTATCGCATCAGCGGAATTCTTATAGCGCGTTGCCAACTCTGCCAACTCTTGATCCTGAGTCCCTGCGCCTCCAAACTTCTTTATCAAGGAGTTGATCTCGGCCTTTCGAGATTGCAATGAATCTAAACGGGCAGGATCTGCCTCCAACTTACTGTTGTAAGAGTTCAAAGCGCTGAGTGCATCATCTAAGACAAAGAAGCTTTCGCTAATCTGTTGATATATGCCCTCGAGTTGCGGATCTTTTCCACGTGAATTATCTAATGCTCGACGTGCGACGCCCAAAGAGGTTAGAGAACCAGCCTCTTCATCCTCAATTGCTGCAACCGCTTGGGCGGTTGCTAAACGAAACTCCTCAACACTTGAAAGGCGCGCAATCTCGCCTTCTATTTCGGAGAACTCGTTCTCAGTAGGGTTCAATTTCTTGTACGCGTTCGCAAATTCACGAAGTTCGGCGAGCTCTTTATCCTTTTGCGCAATGCTCTTCTTAAGGGCTGAGATTCGATCTTTCATTTCGTGGAAATCTGAGAGTGCTTTTGAGTAAGTTGCCAGATCTACTGAACCAAAGCGATCTACTAATTCACGTTGTCTCGAAGCCTTTGTAATATTTTGATTTGCTGATTGGCCATGGACTTCAACTAAATTTTCACCGATTGCACTTAATACCGTGGCGGTTGTACTAACACCGTTAGTACTTGCTTTGCTCTTTCCATCTGCAGCTACTGTGCGAGTGACAATTAATTCGCCATCTTCAACCAAAGCCTCTTCGAAGAGATACTCATGTGCTTTGGGAATTGAGAACTTTCCACTGGCTACTAAACGTTCCGAACCTTTACGCACTAACGCGCTGTCAGCCTTGCCACCCAAAATGAGGTTTAAAGCGGTTAAAATCATTGTTTTTCCAGCACCTGTTTCGCCAGATAAAACAGTCAAGCCCTTAGAAAGCTCCAGACTGGATTGCTCGATTACACCGATCGAACGGATTGTTATCTCTTCGAGAAAGGTGCGATCACTCACCACGCCATCCTTCGACGGGAAGTTTAAACTTTGCTACCAATCGATCGCTAAATAATGTGTTCTTTAAATGTGCTAACTGCACAATTCGAGAGTTCTTTGTAACCGTTACACGGTCTCCAGCGCGCAATGGAAACTTGCGAAGCGCATCTGCCGAAAGTAGCGCTTCGGCAGATTCGATCCCAACAGCAATATTTGATGAAGGAGAGATTACAAGTGGACGCGAAAAGAGAGCATGCGCAGAGATGGGCAGAACCACTAAAGCATCAACTTGAGGCCAGACAACAGGCCCACCAGTGGAAAATGCATATGCGGTCGAACCAGTTGGAGTTGAGCAAATCAAGCCGTCGCAACCCCATCGAGAAATCGGACGATTGTCGATTTCTAAGAAAAGCTCCACCATCGTTGCCTTTTCGCGTTCAACGGTAACTTCATTCAACGCCCAACCCGAAGTAACAACTTCACCATCGCGTTCAACTGAATAGGCCAAGGTAATACGTGGATCAATGACATAACTCTTATTGACCAATGCCTTAATGACATCAGAGATCTTTGAGCGTTCTACCTCGGAAAGAAAACCGACATGTCCCAAGTTCACGCCGAGCAATGGAATATCGTGGGCTTGAGTAACTTCCGCAGCACGCAACATCGTGCCATCGCCACCTAGAACTACTGCAACTTCAATTGGAGGAAGGTCAGCAAGAGTTGATTTAATCATTCCAGGAATATTCACATCAGAGATTGTGTAAATCGCAAAGGTTGATGCCAGATTTTGCTGAAGCTCAACCGCGGCAACCACTGCATCTACTCGACCTGGATTACAAACAACTAATAAATTTCTCATTACTGGGGTCCAATCGCTATCGCTTCATCGAGCATCGCATGATCGATTTCTGGTGCACCTCTGCGCAGCCACAAAAAGTATTCAACATTTCCAGCAGGTCCCGGAAGTGGGCTAGCAGTTATTCCTAAGGTGCCCAGGCCCACATCGTAAGCAGACTCTGCTACCTCAATGACTGCAGCCTTTCTCAAAGCTGGATCGCGTACAACGCCGCCTGCTCCAAGTTTTTCCCGCCCAACCTCAAATTGAGGTTTCACCATTAAAACAAAATCAGCCTCTGGCTTGGATACAGCGGCTAAGGCAGGCAAAACTAGAGTTAGTGAGATAAATGAAAGATCGGCAACAACCAAATCGATTGGCTCTCCCACCATATCCCCCGTTAAATGGCGAATATTGGTGCGATCTAAAATCGATACACGTTCATCCTGTCGTAAGCCCCATGCAAGTTGGCCATAACCAACATCTACAGCCACAACATGGCCAGCATTTCGGCGCAGTAGTACATCGGTAAAGCCACCAGTGGACGCACCTGCATCGAGGCAACGCTTGCCTGCTACAACTACCCCCGTAAAAGCATTAAGTGCGCCATCTAATTTGTGGCCGCCGCGAGAGACAAAATCATCACGATCACCAGCAATAACTATTGATGTCTCTGCATCCACTTGGGTTGCAGGCTTAGTTGCAGGAATTCCATTGACCAGAACCGCACGCTTTTCAATGAGATCAGCGGCCTGTTCCCGTGAACGCGCGAGCTCTCTACGTACGAGCTCAGCATCCAAACGAGTTTTCATAATTACGAAATTTAGAGACCGTCAATAGATGAAAGGGCTTGGTTGAGTTTTTGATGCAGCGCTTCGAAACGTTGTGCGTGATCGCCAACCTCCATCGCATCAATCTCTTGAAGCTCATTGCGCAGCTCTTCGACTAATGATTCACCATCAAATTGATTGTTCTGATCCATTACTTGGCAACTTTCTTAGAGACGGCTTTCTTGGCAACTTTCTTAACAGCTTTTTTGCTCACGGCCTTTTTAACAGCAGCCTTCTTAACGGGAGCTTTTTTCGCAGCTTTCTTTGTTGTAGAGCTCTTCGCTCCACCCTTTTTCAAGGAAGCAACCTCTTGCTTGAGTGCTTCAAACTCACCGCGCTTTACAAACCCCATTTTAGAAACAGAGCGCTCAACCTCATCCTCAATCTTTACCTTAAGAGCCTCACCGCTCTCCTTCATCCAAGCATTAACTGAGTCGGCAACATCGGTTGCTGACTTGTTTCCTAGTTGGACATTGTTAGCAATAGATTTAAGAGTTGATAGGAAATCGCTGTTCTTGCTCATGCCATAAGCCTACCTAAATTCGTGAAATCTCCAACGCTTCAACCTGCCAACGACTTGCAAGCCCTGATGGAGAGCTCCAGAATCGACGATGAATTGAGCCTGATACTTCAACCCATTCATCTGGTGTGAGCGATAACGCAGTTCGGCGTGATTTTGCGCTCCACGATGCGATATCCAAGGTGTCTACACCCGATTGCTTGTCACGAGTGACGATCAGGCGAAACTCGACAACCTTGTCACCGCTTGGTAACTCCTTTTCGATAGCCTCTTGTGAAACTCGACCTCGAAGCACCACATCATTAAGAGAGTAATCCTCTTCGATCTCTGCGTACTCAGCGCCCTTCTTCTTTGTTGCCATAACCGCCTCCTGTTTTGATTGGAGTGCAGATATTTAACGAAGGTGCCGACAGATATCTCAGCCGAGGTTACGAATGTGGGTAACTACTCTGCCGCTCTTTCAGCGGCATCTGTGAACTCATCAGCATCGAGTTCAGCGCACTTTGCAAACCATTCTCGGGCTTCTGCTTTTCTACCCGCTGCATCTAATGCATCTGCATAGGCATAACGAAGACGTAGCGCCCACTCATCAGTTTCATTGTTAAGTTCTTTACAGGTAAGAGTTACCACCGCTGCATCTAATTCACCTAGATCACGGCGTGCACCTGCGGCAACAATTCGCATCTCGATCTCTTCAGGCTTTGCTAAACGCTTAACCTCTGGAGAACCAGCCAAATTCAATGCTTTTAGAGGATTTCCAAGGCCGCGTTCGCAATCTGCCATTACTGGAAGTGATGAAACATCTCCTGAAATTCGATTTGCGGCACGTAACTCTTTTAATGCAATCTCGTAATGTCCTGCGCGGTATGCGGCATATCCAGCTGATTCGCGAACAACGGCCAAACGACCTGCATGGTGCGCAGCTGCAACTCCATGCTTGTGTGCCAATTGTGGATCTGTATCTTGATAGAGATTAATACACACTAAATGTCGAGCAACTACCTTTGCATTCTCTGCAGACAGTGAGAGCAACTCTGCGCGAACAGATTTTTCTAACTCTTCACCTGTAACATCTTCAGGAATATCGGGTTCGAAAATTCGTGGACGCAAACGAGATTGATCTCGCTCCATAGGAGCAGGACGTGCTCCGCGTGGATCTGAGCCATCACGTGTTTGACGTGGCGCACCTGCGCGGCTTGAAGAACCGCCACGTGCCGGAAGATCTTCACGGCGACGCTGTGAGTTCGGGCCTGATGGTTTGCGAGGAGCATCTCCAGATGGACGGCGCTCTCCAGAGCGAGCTGGACGCTCCCCTGGCTTTAAATTTTGTACGGGACGTGAAGGACGAGATGGGCGTTGATTTCTATCTTCCATCGTTTCTTACTCCTTCACTCTCTTTAATTATATTTTTTAACTGGTACTTCATTACTAATTCTAGGGAAATAAAAAAGGGGCGCTCGTTAAAGCGCCCCTTTTTATAAAAGAAGTCCGGCGACGTTCTACTCTCCCACAAGGTCACCCTTGCAGTACCATCGACGCTGAGAGGCTTAACTTCCGGGTTCGGAATGGGACCGGGTGTTTCCCTCTCGCTATGGTCGCCGAAACGCTATTGAGTTTTCGGTCTAAAGCTCGACACTTTTCCTAGAAGGACCAAGTGTCAGCTTGGATCGTGGATCTCGAGACCGTATCTCGAGAGCCACACAGTGGACGCGTAGCAACTTTGTAGTTAAATCCTCGGCCTATTAGTAGTGGTCAGCTCCAAGCCTTACGGCTCTTCCACTTCCACCCTATCAACCCAGTAGTCTAGCTGGGGGCCTTACTTGGTAAACCAATGAGAAACCTAATCTTGAAGCGAGCTTCCCGCTTAGATGCTTTCAGCGGTTATCCCTTCCGAACGTAGCTAATCGGCGGTGCTCCTGGCGGAACAACCGACACACCAGAGGTTCGTCCGACCCGGTCCTCTCGTACTAGGGTCAGCCCTTCTCAAGTTTCTTACGCGCACAGAAGATAGGGACCGAACTGTCTCACGACGTTCTGAACCCAGCTCGCGTGCCTCTTTAATGGGCGAACAGCCCAACCCTTGGGACCTACTCCAGCCCCAGGATGAGACGAGCCGACATCGAGGTGCCAAACCTTGCCGTCGATATGGACTCTTGGGCAAGATCAGCCTGTTATCCCCGGGGTACCTTTTATCCGTTGAGCGACGGCGCTTCCACAAGCCACCGCCGGATCACTAGTTCCTGCTTTCGCACCTGCTCGACATGTCTGTCTCACAGTTAAGCTCCCTTGTGCACTTACACTCGACACCTGATTACCAACCAGGTTGAGGGAACCTTTGAGCGCCTCCGTTACTTTTTAGGAGGCGACCGCCCCAGTCAAACTACCCACCAGACACTGTCCCTGATCCGGATTACGGACCGAGGTTAGAAGTTCAAAACGATCAGAGTGGTATTTCAACGATGACTCCACAAACACTGGCGTGCCCGCTTCAAAGTCTCCCACCTATGCTACACAAACCGTTCCGAACACCAATATCAAGATATAGTAAAGGTCCCGGGGTCTTTCCGTCTTTCTGCGCGTAACGAGCATCTTTACTCGTAATGCAATTTCGCCGAGTTTACGGATGAGACAGCGCTCAAGTCGTTACGCCATTCGTGCAGGTCGGAACTTACCCGACAAGGAATTTCGCTACCTTAGGATGGTTATAGTTACCACCGCCGTTTACTGGGGCTTAAGTTCTCAGCTTCGCCTTGCGGCTAACCAGTCCCCTTAACCTTCCAGCACCGGGCAGGCGTCAGTCCGTATACATCGTATTGCTACTTCGCACGGACCTGTGTTTTTGGTAAACAGTCGCTTGAGCCTGGTCTCTGCGGCCTTCCAACGCTTCGGAGGTAAACTCCTACACGTCGAAGGGCCCCCCTTCTCCCGAAGTTACGGGGGCATTTTGCCGAGTTCCTTATCCATAATTATCTCGATCGCCTTGGTATTCTCTACCTGACCACCTGTGTCGGTTTCGGGTACGGGCCGCAATAATTCTCGCTAGATGCTTTTCTTGACAGCATAGGATCATCCACTTCGCCTTACGGCTCGGCATCAGCTCTCAGGGTATATGTGATGCGGATTTGCCTACATCACCCCCTACAGCCTTACCCCGGGACAACCATCGCCCGGGCTGGACTGCCTTCCTGTGTCACACCATTGCTAAACTACTACAGAACCGGGTCAGCGGATCCACCCATTGAACTTACGTCCAACAAGCTTCTCGGCCTTAGCATTATCTGATTCGTCTTGGGCGAATATAAGCGAGTACTGGAATATCAACCAGTTGTCCATCGACTACGCCTGACGGCCTCGCCTTAGGTCCCGACTTACCCTGGGCGGATTAGCCTGGCCCAGGAACCCTTGGTCTTTCGGCGGAGGGGTTTCTCACCCCTCTCTCGCTACTCATGTCTACATTCTCACTTGTGTGGCTTCCACGGCTAGATTCCTCTGCCGCTTCACCAGCCACACAACGCTCTCCTACCCATCCAAGCCCCTGGATCTTGCGATCGGGGTAATGCTTGAATGATAGAACTTCGGTGCTGTGCTTGAGCCCCGTTACATTGTCGGCGCGAAATCACTTGACCAGTGAGCTATTACGCACTCTTTTAAGGGTGGCTGCTTCTAAGCCAACCTCCTGGTTGTCTATGCGACTTCACATCCTTTTCCACTTAGCACAGGCTTTGGGACCTTAGTTGCTATTCTGGGTTGTTTCCCTCTCGACCATGAAGCTTATCCCCCACAGTCTCACTGCTGCGCTCTCACTTACCGGCATTCGGAGTTTGGCTGATGTTGGTAATCTTGTAGGACCCCTCGACCATCCAGTAGCTCTACCTCCGGTAAGAAACACGCAACGCTGCACCTAAATGCATTTCGGAGAGAACCAGCTATCACGAAGTTTGATTGGCCTTTCACCCCTACACACAGCTC
>ERZ1034365.65-NODE-65-length-53038-cov-5.598176_pt1 | contig 53038 bp, 36 predicted proteins | sample MGYA00520615_ERZ1034365 | MGnify/ENA primary metagenome ERZ1034365 (study PRJEB33736, sample SAMEA104284505) | Azolla filiculoides | biome: Urban; feature: Water surface; material: Ditch water | place: Netherlands | collected 2015-10-28 | depth 0-0.1 m ...
GCTCCGTAGGCAGTAGTCCATACTTGATTAATGTCAGCATTAGAAGCATCGGCATACATGCCTATAACTTGGTCGTTTGCTTTGGCAGACCCTAAAGTCCCCCTTTGATCAATATCCGAAGCTAGTTGAAAAGTAATTGACAATCTAGTTCTGTATCCATCTTGTCCAAAACCTCTATATATTGCATTGGTTGATTTTCTGGCATCATCTACATTTGAAAATATATAATTTCCATCAAATGTTGAAAGGGAGTTAGGTTCCATAAAATCTGAACAGCTGTTCAAGAAGAATGGCAATCCTATCAGTAATAGTTTTTTTATGAGTTTCATAATAATCTTTTTTATGTTGATATTTATATTGATTTAATCATCCTTGGTATTAGAATGTAACATTCAAACCAAAAGAGTAAGATCTGTTTTTAGGATAAGAAGAGAAATCCAAACCTGGAGTTAATTGCTGAAATCCATCGCTACCTCTAGAACTATTTGTATCAGGATCATAACCAGAATATTTAGTCCAAATAGCCAAATTAGTTCCTGTAACAAATAAACGTACATTACTAAGAAAACGTTTTTTCATGTCTTTCATAGGAATAGTATATCCTATGGTGACATTGTTCAAACGTAAAAAAGAAGCATCTTCAATTGCATAATCAGTCAACACTGGTTTTCTGCCTCCAAAAGACATATTACCACTCCAAATTGTTTTATTGGCATTCATTTCAGCCAATTGAGTCAAATCAGTAATAACAGCTCCTGGAGTTCCATAAGCACCCGTTGCATCAATATAAGTAAATCGATGTGATGAGTCCATTGTAGCTAACATATTTAAATAAGAACCACCATTAGATGCCCATAATTGATTGAAAGCAATTTTACCCGTATTATACTCATCATTACCATAAGACCAGTTGAAAAAAGTGGAGATATCAAATCCTTTTACAGTGGCAGTCAAACCAAAACCTCCAGTTGCTTTAGGCGTTGTATTTCCAATAACTGTTCTATCGGAAACATCAATTACCCCGTCTCCATTTAAATCTTTCAATTTCATCATTCCTGGTCTAAGAGTAGCACCCAAAGAAGCTGCATTATTTACTAAGGGAACACCATTGTCATCTTGAGCCTTTAAAATATATTTTCCACCTGTATAGCTTGCAAAATCACTTGGTTTATAATATCCATCATTTTTATAACCATAAATTAAACCCATTGATTTACCAACTGCCAGATAATAATCTCTCGCATCATTCAAATCGGTACTGGCCCATCCTGTTGAAAGAAACAGCTCTTGTACACCACCAAGATTGTCAATTTTAAATTTGTTTATCCCAACATTAAAATTCCAGTTAAGTGAATAATTCTTTTTATCCAACAATTTAAAATTCAAAGATAATTCTGCTCCTTCATTAGAAGTGGTTCCTATATTCTGCCATTGAGAGGAAAATCCTGAAATTTGTGAAATCTGGGCTTGAACCAATAAATCTTTAGTTTCATTTCTATAAGCCTCCACAGTACCACTAACAAAAGAATTGAATAGTCTAAAATCTAAACCAATATTTTTACCGGTAGTTGTCTCCCATTTCAATTTAGGATTAAACAATACAGATGAAGTAGTAGTATAATATACAGCAGGAACATCACTTACAAATCCAGGTCCTCTAGAATCACTTGCTGAAAACAATAAAGAGGTGGAATTTGTAGGTACTTTATCATTACCCGTCTCTCCATAACTTACTCTTAATTTCAATTCATTAACGAACTTTACATTTTTCATAAAACTCTCCTTGTTTATTTTCCAACCCAATGAAAATGCAGGAAAATAACCCACATTTAAATCTTTTTGAAAAATACTGGATTGATCACGACGTATTGTTCCCGTAAACAAATACCTGTCATTATAAGCATAATTCACCCTTGCAAAAAGTGATGCTCTATTAGTGTCAGTAAGTTCATAAGTAGACTGCTGAGTATATTGGGCATCACCTAATTGCATATTTGAAAATAGTTCTTCAGGCGTAATAGATAATCTAAAACCTCCAGCTTGTACTGTCTGATTGTTTCCTCCATTAGAATAAGCTTCCTGACCTAGCAAGAATCCAAGTTCTTGATTTTTAAGATTTTTTACATTATAAGTCAAAATATTTGTTAATCTATAAGAAGTTTGCTCTGAATCTGATTTTACACCCGCCGGCAAGCCACCAAGTTGTTGCGCAAAATTTGTTTTTGGCCCATAAGCTCTAAGACTTTCTCCAAAGGTTTTACTTGATGAATAAGTAGATGTAAGTTTAAGATCTGAAAGAATATTCCAATCTATTCCTGCATTAAAAATATAATCACTAGACTTTTGATTTCTGTAATCTTGATTAACAATAACTAAAGCATCGGTTTGAGATTCATAGAAATCTTCATATTGTTGCGAAATAAGAGGATCTGTATAATCTACTACTATCTGGTCCAAAATACCATTTGTGGGTCTTGCAGTTGTAATATTAGAAACTCTTAATTGAGAACTCCCAGAAGTACCAGCTCCTTTTACTTCTTTATTTGTCATTCTAGCCCCTAAATGGAGTTTCAATTTTTTTGAAATATCATGATCCATTTTAAAATTTACCGCAAAACGATCTAAACCAGACCCTGGTAAGATTCCTTCGTCTCTATTTGATGAAACACTAAGCATCATTCTTGTAGCCTCAGTCCCACCAGTAATACTAAAGTTATCAAATTGCGAAACCGCCGTAGTACCAAATACTTGATCCTGTTTATCAATTGGCGTTGAATATTTATACAATTCTAAATCACCATAAGCTCCGTAATCTTTAGTGAATTGAGCTAAAGAAGCAGCGCTGGTCATTGCAGTAGTTTCATATTGCATTGTAGCGAACTCATAAGGAGAAAGAACATCATATTTTCTCTCTGCGGGAAAAGTATTCAACTGCATGTAATGATTATAGTTTACGGTTGTTTTACCCGCTTTTGCTTTTTTAGTAGTCACAACAACAACACCATTAGAAGCTTGAGACCCATAAATCGCAGTAGTTGCAGCATCTTTCAAGACATCTATGCTTTCTATGTCGCCAGAAGGAATATCAGTCAAACTAGAAACAATAAACCCATCCACTACATATAGAGGTGCATTACTTTGTGAAATAGAACTTCCACCCCTTACACGTATTTGAATGTCAGCACCTGGAGCACCATCAACAGATTGAACTGTAACACCCGCCATTCTTCCCGCCAATGCTTCTGCTACATTTGTAACTGCAACTTTAGACAACTCTTTAGCCGTAACAGAAGAGACAGAGCCCGTTAAATTCTCTTTTTTAATGGTTCCATAACCATAAGACACAATCTTTACCTCATCTAAAGCTTGGGCATTTGATTTTAAAGTTACATTAATAACGCTTTTCCCTGCAACCGAAACACTTTGTTTTTCAAAACCTATATAACTCAGTTCCAAAACAGCATCATTATTTACTAACTTCACTTTGAACTTACCGTCCATATCAGTAGTAGAAAAATTTCTAGTCCCTTTTTCCACTATATTAACTCCTGGCAAAGGAAATCCTGTTTCATCTTTTACGACTCCACTAACGGTTGTACCTTTTTGGGCTCGAGATTGATTGCTCAGCAATAAGCAAAATAACAGCATAATAGAAAAAAAACTTTTAATGTTTTTTTTAAATAAACTTTCTAAATTCATAATTTGGTTTTTTAAAATTAGTAATAAGGCAATATTTTTATGTCAGAAAAAATGATCTAAATTTTATCAAATCTAAATTTTAAACATATAATAATTTCCAAAAATAAATAAAAAAAATAAATAAAAAAAATAAATAAAAAAAATAAATAAAGACAAATAAAAACAAATAAAAACAAAATTTAAAAAACAAATTATAAAAATAAGTGAAAAAAAATAAGGTTTTTATTTAAAAAACAACTGTTACATCTCAAAATACAGCAAGTAAATAAAAAACAAAAAAAGTAATAAAAAAATAAACATAATAACCTTCAACTTGAAATGATAGATTTACAAAATTTTAATTATCCTAATTATGAGAATCTTTGTCTGTTTTTATATTTTTCTGACTTTTAACTCTCTTTTTCGACAAGTGATTCAAAAAAAACAGGGGAATCATACTTACTGATATTGAGTCAGACCCACACTGCTAAATCTAGATGTAGTCTATTGGGCAGCAGGCTCCAGATCTTACCTACCCAACATTTACAAAACCGGTGGAAACAAAATCAACGACGATTATGTAGATGCTTACGTCCCAATAATCGAAAACCAAATCCTGAAAGCAGGAATCCGTTTAGTCGGTGCCCTAAATGAAGTTTTCAAAAAGTAGCATTTCTACTTTCAATTACATTTTACAATAAAGTAAACGCCCTTTTCCGTTCGCTGGTAAAAAGACGTTTTCCTTTTCAGTGGCCACTGCTCCCCCACGCTCCTAAAAAATTTCTGTCACGGTTTTTGGAACAAAAACACGTACACTTCGTGACTCGCGCCAGAAATTTTTTCCCCAAAGCTGTTTTACATAATTGAGTATTATAATTCATCACAAAGCTTTTATATTGTTTTTTTTGTTTTTGCGATGAAGTTATAATATCATTTATGTAAAACAGCCCCTCCCCACCGCACCGGTGGTTTGCTCCAGGACAGCTTCTTGAGCGGCTCAAAAAATTTATTCCAACAATAACATATCCGTAATGAGCCGCTCAAAAAGCTGCCCTTCACAAACCACTAATATTCCTCCCGTAAAAAATATGTCCTGGAAAAAACGATTCCTTCTCGCCATGACGTATAATGGTTTTTAGCAACTTGGTATTGAAATCGGAAGTCTTTGCATTGATTTTGTGAGTAGAAAAAATGGCTTTTAAGTGTAGTGGATTTGCCTAGGGTAAAAGCCATTTTTTCTACACACAAAATCAAAAGTCCAGCAAGAGTATCGTTTTTTTATTTGCCTCAAAATAAGTGGTGATTGCTTTTCCGGAAAAGCAGTTGCCATACCGTCCTGATTTAAATTCTTTCTCCTTTTGTACTCTCAACACTATATCAGGCACCAGCTTTTCCACAAAAGCAATCAGAAAAACCCCAGTAAGCAAATAAAAAAACAATACACTTGCCTGCGCTACTGCCCCATCGCACAAGGTATTATTATGCATTGTTTTTGTGCGTGCAGACCATTACTTACAACGTTGATTCCTGAAAATTAAAATTCCAATAAAATAATGGTCTGCACCCACAAAATCAAAAATCCGGCAAGAGTATCGCTTTTTATTTGCCAAAAGATAAACAGTAATTGCATTTGCGGAAAAGCGGATGCCATAAAGGTTATTAATACAACTTTGCTTAAAATGAAGTTTAGTTTTTCTTTCAAATCAATGGCATCCACTTTGCCACAAATGCAATCAGAAACACTCCAATAAGCAAATAAAAAACAATACACTTGCCTGCGCTACTGCCCCATCGCACTAGGTATTATTATGCATTGTTTTTGTGCGTGCAGACCATTACTTACAACGTTGATTCCTGAAAATTAAAATACCAATAAAGTAATGGTCTGCACCCACAAAATCAAGTCCAAGAAATAGCCACTAAAAAAGCAACTCCGATTAAAAAAGGGCTATTACGTTTGACCATTAAAAAACAATAAACACCATCAAACGAAAGAGTATGGATTTTTAAAACAGAAAAAAAAATGGAATGGCGGTTAATGTGTTTTTCTGTTTTAAAAATCCATACCCTTTCCAAGGAAAATCATCAATCCATCACATTTTTTGATTAGTCTTCAAATGAAACTTCTCAGTTAAAAAGAAAATAAAAAAATAAAAAAAAGAAAGTAAAGGTAAGCTCCAGTTTCAAGAAAGTAAAGTTCAGGCCTCCGGTTTTTATAAAAAAATCTCCACCCAAGCCATTTCAAAACAACTTCCGATTAATAAATCATGCCTCCGATTCTAAGGACGAGTCGGGTAGTATTTTTTTATAAAAAAACTTGACTTTCTTGAAACTTCCACTAGGGAGATGACTTTCTTTTTTTTCCTTTTTTTTCTTTTGAAAAATTTTATGGGGCGAAGCGTAGCGAGGCACATGGATAGTTCAATGGAAAATAAATGAAAATTGAAAAGCTAATCAATTTAAATCCGAAGTCATGACAAATTTTATCATCAAAACCCACCGAAAAGACACGCTTTACAACAAACCCCATTTATTCATACTTAACAAGGGGATGAACAGCGGAAAGCCCCAAGACGAGCCCTTTGCAAACAGCTTTGTAATCATTTTTTCAAACGAAGAGGACCGGGAAAATATCTTTCTGGTCGCATACAGCTTGTGGAAAACAAAATTTTGGCACCCACACCTTTATGGTTCCGTGATTCCATTTTTGCGCCTCCCAGACTTCAAAAAAGAATTCAACCCCCAATCCAGTTTGATGTTGGTGGAACACGAGCAGCACCTCAAAAATGTGGAAGCACTCAAACTGTTGGAGCAAAAAGAAAAACAACACAAAGAGGACATCAGCCTCATAAATGACATCCGTAATGCCATTTTATACCGCTATTGCAGGAAATAATTTTTAATAACCTAATATTCAATACTATGAAACTATTCATTCTATACCAAACCGACATTTGGAAAAGCAAAATATCAAGAGTCTTTTACGGAATATTTGACAGCAGGCCAAAAGCCATTGACTGTGCAAAGTATAACGGATTATATTCCTCATATACGAAAGTGGTTATTGAAGAAGTTACTTTGAATGTTTTCGAAGAAATCTAAAAAGAAGAAGTTCAATTTTATTTAGGTTTTATGACATTTATCATGTTAATTTATTCTTAATATAAATACATTAGCCAACGTGAATACTTTCACGCACAGCTTATTAAATAACAAGAGTAATAATTCTAAAAAAGGAGGTACAACTTATGAGTTACACAAAACCTGAAATTTTAGCACAAAGTACATTGCAGATGGCAGAATGCCGTCCCAACAGCAAGCCTAGTGGCAGACCTTGTAATCCACCAAAGCCAGGTGGACGTTAATGTACAATTGAATCAGGCGACGGACGATGTAATACAATTAAAATTCGTCGCCTGATTACTAAAAGAGATTTATTATGTTTTTTAAGCAAAAATCTAATGTTATATTCAGAAACTATGAGTCCTTTGGATATATTTCGGACAATAGAAATTTCGGATATACACAAACGAATAATAACGGAAACCACATTGGAGACAAAATTCTATCAGAAAGTGGAGCTGTTTTTATGTCTGTTTTAAATAGAAAACCACAATCTCTTGATGAGCTTGCAAAAAAAATAAATAAGCAATTTACAGATGTTAACATTGCTACAATAAAGAACGATGCCAAAGAATTTTATTGCATACTTGAACAGGATGGATTTATTGTGTCTGGCGAAACATTTCAAAAGTGCGATGAAAAAGAAACGAGGTTTTCATACAAGGCATTAGAACCCAAAATAATAAAAAAAGATTCTTCTTGGACTATTGTACATCTTGAAAAATCCACACAGGAATTTTTAGAAGAATATTTTAAAGGCAAGCCTCAACTTACAAATTTGCATATTGAAATTACAAGCAAGTGCAACGAGAGATGCATACATTGTTATATTCCACATGATAACAAAGTAAGTCGTATCGAACCTGGTTTATTTTATGATGTTTTAAAACAATGTAAAAATATGAGGCTATTGCATTTGACTTTAAGTGGCGGAGAGCCTATGTTGCACAAAAACTTTTGCGATTTTTTAAGAAAATGCAAGGAATCTGATTTCTCAGTAAATGTTCTTAGTAATTTAACCTTAATTAATGATGAAATTATTAAAGAAATGAGGGCAAACCCCCTTTTATGCGTTCAAACCTCATTATACTCAATGAATCCCGATATTCACGACGAAATAACCCAAATCAAAGGGAGTTTTGAAAAAACAAAAAATGCAATTTTGAAACTGATTGAAAATGATATCCCTTTGCAAATAAGTTGTCCAATATTAAAACAAAACAAGAACTGTTATGGTGAAGTTATCAAATGGGCAAAAAAGCATAATATCCATGTTGGAGATGATTATGTCATCATAGCAAGATACAACCATACAACTCAAAATCTGGATTGCCGTCTATCTATTAATGAAATCAAAGAAATGATTGACGACAAGATTGCGAATGATTCAAACTATTTGGAACAAATCGAAATGGCAGCCGAGAAGAAAAAAAATATAACGTCAAACGATTTTGTATGTAGCGTTTGTCATTCCTCTGTTTGCATAGCATACAACGGAAATGTGTATCCATGTGCTGGCTGGCAGGATTATGTTGTTGGCAATGTAAAAGAAACTTCTCTCAATGATATTTGGGATAATTCTGAAAAAGTGCAATATTTAAGAGGTTTGCGCAATCAAGACTTTTCTGAATGTATTCAATGTTCTGATAAAGAGTTTTGTACTATGTGTATGGTTAGAAATGCAAATGAAAACCCTCAAGGAGATCCATTAGCAGTTAATAAGTATTTTTGTAATATTGCAAAACTTAATAGAGAAATAGTACTTGAACGGAAAGAGAAGTCGATGAATTCATAAGGTCAACCTTAGGGACAAAATATTAATAACAACAAGACCTAACAGTCTGACAGCACTTTGATTTAACATTGATAATTAGGATATCTTCAGCCCAATAATCGGAAGAAAGACCTTAATACAAAAAAAGCCTGATCATATGACCAGGCTTTCATTTTGTCTAATCCAAAGGTCACCACAACTAGAATTAGACTATTTTTTGTGCTTCTTGATGAGGTATTTGAGTGTCATCGATATAATAAAACTGACAATCGCTCCAAGAGAAGCCAATATAACAGTTTTTAAAACATCTTCCGAATGCAAATTCGGTAATACACTCAAAAAAGTACCTCCTGCAGTACCCATAAGGGTATGGTTACCCGTCGTCATCCACGCTTGGTGGCAAAACCGCTTCCCCTGTGGTCAGTTGGCTTACAGCCGAGACCACACCACCGGCAACAGCCAAATAGCCTCCTACAGTAGTCACCACGACAGGCAAAGCTATTGGCGCAGCCAGAATGGTTCCGCCAACGGCAGCCAATGCCAAACCTATATTTCGAAGCACTTTAAAAAATTTCGGTGTTGGAGCTTTTACTCGTTTTATAATATTCATCTTTTTCTATTTTTTTCTTTCATCCTTCCAAAGTCAGGAATCCAGATTGAACAATCAATTCAACACTTTCTTTTTTGTCAAAAGCTTTATAAACCAATTCTTTTAATTGGCCAAAAGCTTTTCTGGACATCAGACCTAAACCTGGTCCGGAAAGTTTGGTTACGGGAGCAATACAGCCTTTCAATTCTTGCAGGGCATTATTGGCTGGATGAAACAAAATCAAGCTTCTGTTTTTCACGTCCAAAACCTCCAAATGCCATTTATGCTTGTTGCTGTACCGCTTTTTTATAAAATATTTCCCCTCCGGAATACAGGAAACCTTCGTTTCGTTATTCTTCCAAGGCAATTCAATCGTGTTGCAGATAAATTTGCCCTCGCATTCGAGTTTACCATTGGTCCCATCAGGGAAATAAGTTCTAGTTAAAAATAAAACCATTTTTAATCCATTTTGTCAGACTGAGCTTGTCGAAGTCCTTTACAATCCGCTCACCTGAACCAAAGCCAATGGGTTGTAAGCTCCATTTTTCAATGGGTACATCTGTCCATTAACTTCTTGGTAAAACTCGACACCCAAAGCCAAAAACAAGGGCTTGGTGCTGTTTGGAGTCACTGCATTGACTTGGTTGATGGCAACCGTGGCCACCGCATCCCAAGGTAAAATAGCAGTTTCTGAATGAGCTTCAACAAAGGTTTCAGTTTCAAAATCAATCTCGGCACCAGCCGAAATAATTTTGAAATGGGTAGTTCCACTAGGTGCGGCAATCATGTTTGCCGGAACAAACGGATCAATATCAACAGTGATGTCTCCAGACACACGGTCAATTGCTCCCACATAAGGCGCAAACAAACTGGTACCAAGTTTCCCCCTGATGTTGAATTCAAAACCGGCCAACAATTCAGCTTCACCGTCAATCACGTTTCGCAACCCTCTAACGCTCGTCACGTCAGCCTGAATCACTTTGACCATGGCTTGGGTCAATCGACTCACCATTCTGCCATCGGCAGTATTGATGAGTAAAGCTCTCAATGCCGTTCTCAAAATCTTGCCAGCTGTACCTGCTCTACCAAACTCGGAACCATTCTCGCGTGTTCTTTGGAACGCAGGATCATTCTTGATTCTGCTGGCGTCAATACCCCCTTTTTCACGTGCCAAATGCCCATCTTGGGTTTTGTAAAAAGTAATATCCCCGATAGTACCTTTCAATTTAATTATGCCTTTTTGCCTTGCCATAATTTCTAAAATTTAAATTAACAAATCATTTTTTCACTTTCATTCCGAATACTCGTTGCAACTAAATCTCGAATGATTTCAAAACAAAGTTTCCTCTTTTAAAATCACATTTCAAATAGCGGATGTCAATAATGGTACTAAAAGGACTATAATTGCCTATTTAAATCAATTATTCATACCTTGATTTGCATAACTTTGTAATAAAAAAATAGGACGGGACAGAATGTCTTTTGACAGCAAGTTGAGGTTACTCAAAGCCATATCAAAGGCATAGATAATGTATTAAAACTAGATAAAAGTGATAGGAAGTAACACTAGGGTATGTATTTATCCCAAAGATGTACAACGTATTACAGGTAAAACATACAGACAAGCAAGATTGTATTTGAACAAGGTCAAAGAAAACCTCAACAAAGAGCCACATCAATTCGTTTCCATTGAGGAATTTTGCATCTTTTCAGGACTACAAATTGAACACGTTTTACGTTGTATTATAGGATAGGTTTTGATGCTTCTACGAAGCTCTAAAGCAACTCCATAACCATTGGTAACTAGTTCAACAAGCTGTTCAAATAGTGGTATAATCTGTTGGATAATAAAGAATTAATAACTAAATTTACACCATAAGATTTGATGTTTTTGCAGTTCAGATGCAAAATCGAGACCCTGTTTTTTTAAACAATATAATACATTATATTTCAACGGATTAGCAAGACGGTTCGAATCCTGCTCTCCCCACAAAAAAAGTCCTGAAATTTCAGGACTTTTTTTATTTACTACAGTTTCTTATTTGCTATTCTAAAACAAAACTCACACTCACATTGGCCACAATTTCTATTTCACCAATTGCCAATGTTTCTTTTGGAGTGGATTCATCCATATTCATCGATTTCATTGCATACATTCTGGGTTGTGGTGGCTGATTATAGGTTTGTGAATTATCTGAAATCAATATGGCCTTCCCTACTTTTTGTCCTAAAACAGAAACATAATCTTCAGCTTTGGTTTTGGCTTCTTTCATTGCTAATTTTCGAGCATCGGATTGCAATTGTATTAATTTGGAAGATTTGAATTGTACATCGTCAATTCTATTGATTCCTTCATTAACCAAACCTTCCATCAAAGCATCGTATTTTGATAAATCTTTTAACAAAATTTGAACTGACTGAGTGGCTATGTAATTAGATTTCTTTTTCTCGTAATCATAATTAGGATTTAAGGAAATTCGTTGGGTTTGGAAATCTTCTTGTGCAACATTCGATTTCTTGATGAATTTTAAAATGCCATCCATTTTCTTATCGTTCTCCCTTTTTACGTCCTCGGCTTTAGTTCCTTTTGTTTCAATTGAAATTGAAATCGAAACTTGGTCAGGAGCCACTTTTACTTTTCCTTCGCCAGAAACATTTATCATCGGAATTTGTTTTTGCTCCTGAGCGAATGAATTTGCCATAAATAGTATGGCAAGAATCAAAATTGCTTTTTTCATTTTATAAAATTTTAGTTTGTTTTCTAATTTCTATTCAAATCTTATGCCAATTATAACTTTCCTAATTTTGCCATCACAAATAGAATCAGAATAGGAATTGCTAAAAGTACTACCATAGAAGTATTATTTGTTAGCATTTCAGGGTCTTTTATCAATGTAATCAAATAACCGCCAATTGCACCTCCAAAATGTGCCGTGTGACCGATATTATCATTCTTAGCTTTCATGCCATAAATAGAATACAACAAGTAGCCAATACCGAAAAGATATGCAGGTATGGGAATGGGAATAAAAAATAAATACAAACTCATATTAGGATTAATCAAAATAGCCGAATATAAAATTCCAGTTACCGCTCCTGAAGCTCCTATGGCTCTATAATTATAATCGTTTTTGTGCATGAATAAGGTAAGAAGGCTACCAAAAACTAAGCTTCCCATATAAATTAATAAAAAAGAAGTATTTCCAAAATACTGAATGACAACAGGCGCAAACATATAAAGTGTGAACATATTGAAAAATAAATGTCCCAAATCGGCGTGTAAAAAACCAGAAGAAATCATTCGGATTTGTTCTCCAGCTCGAATACTGCCAATGTGAAATTCATATTTTCTAAAAAATGCCAAATCATTAAATCCTTTGTAACTGAATAAACAAGTGGCGGCAATAACTGCAATTAAAAGTGAGTCCATAACTAATTTGAATGTATTTTAAGATGTAAATCTAATTAATATTTGTGGTAATAAAATAGAGCAATGAATCTAAAATTACTATCCTGACCATTTTTTGAATTATATTTGTTGAAAATATGGAGTTAATGCGTTTTCTTATTTACCTTATTGTTTATCCGTTTTTATGGTGCATTTCGATGTTGCCATTTAAACTATTGTATCTTTTTTCAGATTTCATGTATCTAATTGTTTATTATGTAATTGGTTACCGAAAAAAAACAGTGCGGGAAAATTTAGCATTGGCATTGCCTCAGTTGTCTGCTTCCGAACGATTAAACATCGAAAAAAAATCATTTAGACATTTGTGCGATATGTTTCTTGAAATGATTAAAACAATGACTATTTCAAAAAAAGAGATCAGCAAACGTTTTGTATTTCCTAATCTTGAAGTATATAAAAAGCTTGAAGAACAAGATAAAAGCATTGCTATGATGCTGGCTCATTATGCTAGTTATGAATGGGTTATTTCGATGAATACCTATGTAAATTTCAGTGCATTTGCTATTTACAAAAAAATTGCAAATCCTCATTTTGATAAATTAGTTCGTGATATTCGTTCCCGATTTAAAGCAGCATTAATAACGACCAAAGAAACGGTTCCGTATATTATTAAAAATAAAAATAATCATTTATTGTCTATTTACGGATTTGCAAGTGACCAATCGCCCAAAGTTGCTTCTGCTTTTCATTGGCAAAAATTTATGGGAATCGAAGTTCCTGTTCATACTGGAGCTGAAATGCTTTCAAAAAAATATGATATGAATGTCATTTTCTTGAAAGTCAAAAAAGTAAAACGTGGTTTTTATGAAGCTAGTTTTGAAATCCTTTCGGAAAATGCTAAAGAAGTTCCAAACTATCAAATTACTGATAAATTCTTAAAACTAGTCGAACAACAAATTTATGAAGCTCCTGAATATTATTTGTGGACTCACAAACGTTGGAAACATAAAAGATAGATTTTAGAATGCCTATTGAATACAAAAAACCGTTTTAGAAAAATCTAAAACGGTTTTTTTGTTAATAATAAATAACTTGTTTTTTTATTCTGCCACAACTTTAAAACTACTATTTAAATTTTCGCCAGAAACATTCAATATATATATTCCTGACACTTTTTTGTTTGCAATATTTAAAGTAAAAGCTCCATTCGAATCAGAAACAACTTTCTCTTTAAGGATAATTCTTCCTGAAATATCACTTAATGTGGCAGTTGCCTGCGATTGTTTGTAACTAGGAATACTAACAAAAATTTGGTCTTTTACAGGATTAGGATAAACAGTACCATAATTGTTAAAGCTAAATTTTTCATTACTTAACATAGCTTGATTGTACAGGGCTGTTACTTCTGATGCTGTCAAGACATAATTAAACATTTTTAGTTCGTCAAACAATCCTTTGTATGGTGCAGGTGTGGTATTGGCAAACAACTCAAGGGCTCCAATGTTACCAATTACTAAATCTGTTGGTTCACCTATACCAACTGAAGTACCTGTTGCATCAGCCTTCTCGCCAGTTAAAACACCATTAGTATATATCCTCATTTTGGCTGCGGTAATATCTCTCATAATAACCACATTGACCCAAGTACTGTTAAAATAACTAGTTGCTGCTAATGTTGAATTAAGTTCAGTTTTAGTTACATCATTATCGATAGCAAATCGCAATTGATTACTTTTAATTTCGACATTAAATCTTCTACCTGTCGCGCCTGTTGTGGCATTTTTAGTCATTGAGCCTTTGCACAATATATAAGAACTTAAAGCTGTTGGAGACGTTGCCGGTAGCATACTTGCATCGGCTTTCATCCAAAATGAAACAGTAAATGAATTTTTATCAAAAAAAAGATTATCCTGATTTGGGACACTTACCATAAGTTTATTGGGTAATAATGTCGAGAAATCTATCGCATTATTGGCTTTACCAGCTACTCTTACAGCACTATTATCATAAGCTGCATCAATTTGACCATTATTAGCATAAGTTGAAATATCGGCAATTTGTTGTCCGTCGCCAGCAACTTCTTTAAAAGGCCAATGGCCAACAAGCTCAGGAGTCAATGCTTTGAAACTCCACACATCCCCAATTATATTTCCTTTTACATTAGAAGCATCTATTCTCCAATAGTAAGTTGTGGCAGGAATTAGACCATTAACTACATAAGAAGGAGAAGCAACATAAGCAAGATCGGCTAGCTTAGTCAAATTTGCTGCATCAGTTCCAAAATAAATTGAATAAGTGGTTGTGTTTGAACTACCCGTCCATTTTAAAGTTAAATTACCACTAACTAACTCAACAGTATTTGATCCTGAAGCAGGCGATGGAGCTGATGGTTTAGTTGGAGCCGATGGAATTGGCGGAGTAGTTAAGGATGCAATCGAAGTATAAACCGATGATTCTGTAGCATTGATAGCTTTAACTCTATAATAATATAAAGTATTTGGTGTTAAACCTGATTCGTTATAACTTGTTATATTAGCCCCCAATGTTGCAATTACCGTAAAATTAGTTCCATCTGTAGAACGTTCTAATACATAATTAGTTTCATTAGCAGCATTATCATTCCAATTCACAGTAAAAGAGCTTGCGGCTGGAACCTCAGTAGTAATTACATTAGTAAAAGTCACATTCGTTGGTGGAATAATAAAATCAGTAGGTGTTGTATTGGTTAGACCATTTATATAAACTTCTATATTCAAATATGGTGCATAAGTAGTGCTTACAGCCAAAGCATCGGCAACGTTTTTATTCAAGCCATTGGCATCTTCCCAAGCATCTGGCATTCCATCACTATCAGTATCCAAAGGAGCTGGAGCACCATAAACATGTCCAGCACCACCGTTACTAAAATTATATGGGGCTTTCGTTAAATCCGTTTGAACATAAACATAAGTTGCTGTTGTTCCTTTTGACATCAAATCAGAAATCATCAAATTATCAACCTGATCACGTCTTGGATAAGATGCTCCAACACCTAAAACAATTTTATCAAATGCATCTTGAGCAGTTAAAGTCGTATTCTTCATTGGATAATCATACGGCGTTGCCAAAATAGAAGCTGCATCTTCAACAGGATATCCTGTTAAATCGGCAGGAACTAATGTTCCATCCAAAATACCATTTCTATTATTATCGAAATAATTACCCGCTCCGTATAGAGAGAAAAGTGAGTTACCTCTATTGAAAGGAGTAGAAACTGTAGTACTTGTATTAGGACCTCCAATAAAATAATTATTGATAATGTTTACGTCTGAACTTCCTGCTGAATCTCCCCCCATAATGTAGGCGTCACCAGATTCGACATGTCCATAAGTATTGCCATAATTACCCCAATTATAAACCACATTATTTACAAATTCATTGATTCCTTTAATTTTATTATTTCGCGTTTTATTACAGATGTACAAATTCCCAATTAAACTTATCTTTCCACCAGATGGCTGCATCAATCCTCCAGCAGAGTGATTGTGACGATGCAAACCCTGACCTATAATACAATTTTGAAGAGTTATATTGTCTGGACTAGTTCCCTTACTGTCCCAGTTAATAGAAAATACTTCATCAGTACCCCAAGAAAAAGTCATATGATCTAAAATGATATTAGCTCCATTTGATATACCAGAAGCATCTTGATTTTGTGTCGTATCTCCATAACGAATACGAAGGTATCTAGCTATTGTATTACTTGAGCCAGAAAAGGACACTTTTCCTAAAAGTACTATCCCTTCGCCAGGTGCTGTTTGTCCAGCAATAGTCGTGTTAGCTGCTACTGCAATTGCAGATGCAAGTTTAATGACACCACCAACTTTAAATATTACAAACCTACCCGGTTTACTAACTGCATCTCGAAATGAACCTGCTCCACTATCGTCTAAATTTGTTACAAAATAAACTTCAGGAGTTGCATATCCTCTTGCTCCAAGTGTGTATCGTCCAAAACCAGAAGCCTCTGGAAATGATAATGTTTGAGCATTTAAATCACCAAAAGTGATGATTAACCCACAAATCATAAAAATTTTAAGCAAATGCTTAACAATAAAATTATTTTGTTTCATAAAAATTGGTTGTAATTTTGGTTATTAGCTACTATTTTAGTTAAAAGCTAATTTAGCCTTAAAGACATAATATAGTATCCTGTACCATCCTGCATCATCAAAAGCCATTTTAGACTTTATCGTTTATTTTAATAAGCAATAAAACACCTCTTTCAGAGTTTAAAAAACCAAAAGAGTCGTTTCATTTTTTATGTAGTTTAAATTGAAATAGAATAGTTTGCTTTCAAATCAAAAGCTTTTTGAATATCCTAACAAAATGGTTTGCTTGTAATAAGGCTTGAATGGACTCTCCATAAAGTCTCCTTTCAAACTCGCTCTATGAGACAAAGAAATATTTTTATAGATTTTAAATTTGGTTATAAATAAGCCTTCAAATAGTACGGTCAATGAGGTTTCTGAAAAATAGTCAGAAGAAATTCCTAATCGATATTGCATTTCTAACCATTTTTTGTATTTCCTGTCGTACCAAATATTAAACTCTGCACCCAATTGTTTAAAAACAAATAAATCATAGTTATTATTGGCATCAAATGTTTGGGTATAAAATCCTGTATTAGCAATCTCTTGGCTTGTCAATCCATATAAACTAACGGAATAAGGTGCAAAAGAAAGTCTGAAATAATCATTGGGTTGGTATTTTATTCCTGGCGAAAGCACAATTTCATAAGGACTTAAAAAACCTTGAATCTTTCCGTTATTGTTGTAATCTTTAAAATAATTACCATCAAAAGTGGTAAAAATAGAAGTGTTTGTTTTGACAATTAAATTTACGTTCCACTTGCTGCTTTTGCCCAGTGAATAGGAGAAATCGTGTAAGGTTACGAATTCATCACTGACTTTTTGAATATGATCTGTAGCAGAAATTCCTGTTTTTTGCAAGGAAAGATTCCAATGAAGTTCATTGGTCATTGCAAATCTATTTCCTTCTTTGTAATAATCTAATCCTAAATCTAAAGCACTTGTTGCTGAAAAAGCTTTTTTATCAGGTCCCGAAGACGAATTAAATTCTAATATATTGCTAACATTCAAACCAATACCAAAAGTAAATTGATACGATTTTACAGGTTCTTCACCCGCAGGAATTGGTTCGGGGTCAAATAATTTATTGGCAACTAAATTAGAGTCATATTTATCATATTTTATAGTACTTACCACTGATTTTAAAATTGATGCTTTTACAACTTTATTAGCTGAATTAATATAAGCATAGGTATATTTTGTGTGATTTTCTTTTAGAATATTACATCGAATTTCGGTGCTGTCTTTTTTAATTATTACATCTTTCTGAGCAAATAAACTATTCCCTACAAGAAAAAGAAGAAACAATAAAAAAGGATTAAATACAACAGTTTTTGTGTTTTTACAGGTTGATAAATCAAGCGTATTGTTATTCATATGGTTTCAGTTTGAGTAAAAAAAATTCAGGAGCTATTTAAAGAAAAACAGGAAATCAAATCTGATTTCCTGTTGATTATTTTAATCTATTTATTCGAAGCTCCTGTTCCTTTTTGATTAATTGCCATACAAGCACCATTTTCAATATCTAATAAAAAGTCAACTGAACCTCTTTTTGGGCTTGATTTTCCACCAGTTCCAGAAGACATAGTTCCTGTTTGAGACAAACCCCAACTCCAATCACAGGATAATGTGTATTGACCATCAGGCAAATCAGTTGAAATATCACAACTGCCATCAGGACAGGATAAACTTATTGTTTTTCCGTTACCTTTCATCGAGAAATGAAAATCTTGCATCGAAACTTTTCCTGCTCCACCACCTGAACCTTGAACAGTTGAACTAGAACTTACTGCACTCATTCCAGATGTTACTGAGGATGTTCTTTTTCCCGTTGCTTGTCCGCTAGCAGCATCTCTTGGGCTTTTCACTTGGCTAACTGAATTATCACTTGAACTCACATCATATATTACAACAAAAGGTTTGTGCTGTCTTTTTCCAGTAGCCATTCCGCTGGCACCATCTCTATTAGACATTTCAATTTTTGTGAAATTAAGCGAGCAACCTTGGTCTGTACTAACGACACTGCAACTTATTGCTCCTTTACCTTTTGCTAAATCCCAGTCTGAAGATTTTGCTGCTGGCTGTTGGGCAAATAATTGACTTGTAAAACTTGTAACTGCAATAAATGCTACTGTAAAAATAAATTGATTTTTCATGATTTCTAAAGTTAAAATGTTAGTTTATTTGTTGTTATAGTAGTAGATACTTTAAGTCCAAAAATTGTTACCCCTTAAAATTAAAAAATTAAAAAAAATAGTACTGAATTGTTTTCCAAAAATATAAACAGCTAAAATACATATGGTTACAAATTAAAAAAATATTATTCTCCTTTTACATCTGATATTTTTATAAAAGTATCCGAAGATTTTGTAGGCTTAGAAATACTGTCTTTAACAACTTTCTTATCTGCTTTACTCATTTTTATGGTATAATGTTGTTTTTCTGTAGTTGTCATTTTTCCCTCTCTTCCCTTCTGAGTAATTGTTTCATCTGACATTGATGTAGCAGAAGATTTGCCTTTTTGGATAACTGTTGCGTTACTACTTTGAGAAGTTTGATCGGAAATTTTCATATATCCGTTTTGTTGACTACTCGTTTTTTGGTTGTATCCCCTCTTAACTGCATCGCTTTTAACCTCAGTATCAGCATCTGGAGGCATATTTTTCAAATCATTACTCATTACTTTCCTACTAGCTGTTTTATTTATAGTATCCTTTTTGCTAACTTGCGCAAACGCTAAAACACCCATAAAAAAAGCTCCAATAAATGCGATCGATTTTTTCATATTTCAAGAAATTTAAAAGTGATAAAAATATTTTTTTTGTTACTAAACCCAATAATTCTATTTATGTTGCCATTTCGACTATTCACGGTCGTGGCGTTTTTGCTCAACATTCTATTAAAGCTGGCTCCATTATTGAAGAATGTCCCATTATAAAAATGAAACTTCAGGAAATGACAGTTAGAAAGCATATGTTGTTAAACTATTATGCTTTTATGATTGATGAACAAAGCGAATATACCGGAATTGCACTAGGTTATGGCTCTTTATACAACCATTCCGACAATTGCAATGCCATTTATTATTTCAACAAAGACAAAGAACTTATGATTTTTGAAGCTCTACAACCCATCACAAAAGATGAGGAAATTACTATAAATTATCTTGGGCCTGAATCTGCTGGACAATCTATTGAAAGCTGGTTTAGCAAACCTGAATTGTAATCTATTTTCTTAAAAAACTTTATAAATATACAAGTTTTTATTTAACACATAAAAAAACTCACACCTTTTTGTTAAAAATATAAAAAAAATGCATCCAATATATAAAAACATTGAATGCATTTTTTTAACTAATTCTGCTTTTTGGATTAACTATTACTCAAATTCCAGCAATAATTTTGAATTCATCAATAATTTGAGAAATAAAAATTACTACTTACTATCATCAAATGGGCTTTGATGTAAAATTATCGTTTTAAAGAAAAATGAGACTTAAAAGTTTTTGATTTTAAATCCCCATTTGGCTCCATTTCTGTATAATTCAAAGTAAACCAATAATCTGAAGCTGGCATAAAATTACCAAGACGAGTGCCGTCCCATCCTAATTCCTTGGGAGATATTTCTTTTATCAATTTACCATATCGATCAAAAATATAAATCTGTGCTTGATAGAAATTCTTGAAATTTGGAATATTCCAATAATCATTAATACCATCATTATTAGGTGTGAAAAATTTGGGATATCCCATAATAGTAATTGGTTTAGTGATTAAAGTACAATTAACACTATCCTTTACTGTAATGCTATGTTCTCCGTATGGCAATCCATTAAAAACATTGGATTCTTGAAATTCATTATCGTCTAATTTAAAAAGAAAAGGCCCTGTTCCTCCAACAACCTGAACATTTACAGAACCAATTGTTGCAAAAGCTTCACTAACATTTGCTATAAAATCACTAGCCATTATCGATGAAGTTACTGATGCGAAAGCTTGATTAGAACAGCCCGATTTTGAATTTGTAACCAATACGGAATATTTTCCCTTTTCAAGAGCAGTATAAGTACTTTTGGTATCGCCATAAAGTAAAGTACCATTCAAAAACCACTGATATTCATTTTCAACATCAGATAAACCAGTGTCCAAAACATAACCATTTACTAAATTTCCGGTTGAGTCTAAACAAACTACACCATCGCTCAAATGAGGTTCTGGAGTTAGATTTATAGTCACTGCTTTGGTCATTTTAAATTCACAACCTAAAATGTTTTTAAATTCGAATGTAACATTATAATTTCCAGGAGCAGCATAAGTATGTTTAGGATTTTCAACTGTAGAAGTTGTTCCATCACCAAAATTCCAAAGAAAAGTATTTAATGTATTATCAGTATTTAAGGTAGTATTTGTAAAAACCACCTCTTTTTTATCGCAAGCATTAGCAACTTCAAAATTAATTATAGGATTCTGAAGATTTAAAACTGTTGAAATATTAACCTTACATCCTGTTACAGATGTCAATTCGCAAATGTATTTTTTTCCGTCAATAGGGTTGTCAATTTTTATTGTTTGGGTAGTTTCACCCGTTTCCCACAAATACTCGAAACCTGTAGGAGCTGAAAGAGTAACCCCATTAGAATCAACACAATAACTAGAACCTATTCTAAGCGAGGAACAATAAGCATCTACATAAGCATATCCATAATGACCTCCTAGCGAGCAATCACTAGTTTCGAATTCTACAGTAATATTTTTACCGATATAAGGACTTAAATCCAATCCTACAGTAGTCCAATCTTTATAAACAACTCCATATTTATCACAAGTTTTAAAACCAGGAAGATTGCTTGTAGCAATTACATTATAAGAACCACAAGTAGGATCTATGAGTTCTCTGTTGTCATTATAAATGTTTACTCTAAAGTAGGCTTGTTCTTCGGGTTTATGGCCTGGATCTTGTAAAACAACGGCATATTTATAAATAAATAAGGAATTGGCTTCTGTAATATCTACAGTATAAGATAGTGATTCGGCTTCTTTTCCCGTGCTGTCATTACCTAATCTTGCAGAATAGGAACCCCCAGGAGCTACAACTGACAAGTTATCGCAGGTGTTTGGATCTACTCCTTTACCCTTCATGATAGTATGCCTACCTCTAATAATTCCTGAATATTTGATTTCTACAGGACAACATTGACCCGTTCCTCCTTCCCAACCAACAAGGGTACCCGTTTCAAAATCTAAATTATAACAGGATTCTTGTGAAGAAACTACGTTTGTAATTAGAAAAACTATTAGTAAAAGTAGTGCGTTTTTTTTCATAACAGTTTTCTATTCGTTTCAAAATCAGATGGAAGTTATTTTACTGATTTCTTTTTCTAATTATAGCCCTTGGATATTGTAAAATTAATACTAATTTTTATCTTATTGCTAATTTGTATTCACTTATACAAAAATCTTACCAAAAATTACTGTGCGAAAAAAAACATCTAATACTAAATATAAAAGCCGTTTTAAATTTTACTCAAAAACGGCTTTTAATAAACTATAAAAGTTAAATTCCTGCTATAATCTTTATTTCATCAATGATTTTCAATGCCAAAGCATCGGCTTTTTCTTGCGAAGCTGCTTCGGTATAAATTCGAATAATGGGTTCAGTGTTGGATTTTCTAAGATGCACCCAGTTTTCGGCAAAATCAATTTTCACACCGTCAATCGTAGTAATATCTTCGTTTTTATATTTTTCGGTCATTGCCACCAAAATCGCATCCACATCTATTTGTGGTGTTAATTCAATTTTGTTTTTGCTCATATAATATTCAGGATATGAAGCTCTCAAAGCGGAAACACTCATTTTTTTGTTGGCCAAATGCGTCAAAAACAAGGCAACACCTACCAAACTATCACGACCGTAATGCAATTCAGGGTAAATAATTCCTCCATTGCCTTCTCCACCTATGATGGCATTGTTTTTCTTCATCAATTCGACAACATTCACCTCGCCTACTGCACTGGCTTCATAGCTTCCGTTATGCAAATTGGTCACATCACGCAAAGCACGCGAAGAAGACATATTTGAAACTGTATTTCCTGGAGTTCTACTCAAAACATAGTCTGCACAAGCTACCAACGTATATTCTTCGCCAAACATTTCGCCATCTTCTGATATAAAAGCCAACCGATCTACATCTGGATCAACAACAATACCTAAATCGGCTTTTTTCTCGACAACCAATTCTGAAATATCGGTTAAATGTTCTTTCAAAGGTTCTGGATTGTGAGGAAAATGTCCGTTAGGTTCGCAATACAATTTCACGACTTCAACGCCCATTAATTCTAATAATTTTGGAATAATAATTCCGCCCGATGAATTCACACCATCAACAACCACCTTGAATTTAGCCGCTTTTACAACTTCGATATCTACTAATGGCAAGTTCAAAACCTCATCAATATGAATATCCATATAAGCATTATTTTCAATAATTTCGCCCAAATTGTCCACATCCGAAAAATCAAAAGCTTCGGCTTCGGCAATTTGAAGGATTTTCTCTCCTTCGATTCCATTTAAGAACTCCCCTTTTTCATTCAACAATTTCAAGGCATTCCATTGTTTTGGATTGTGCGAAGCAGTAAGAATAATTCCTCCATCGGCACTTTCTAAAGGTACTGCCACTTCAACAGTTGGCGTTGTAGAAAGCCCTAAATCGATTACATCAATCCCTAAACCAATTAATGTATTTACCACCAAATTATGAATCATTGGACCAGAAATACGAGCATCACGACCAATGACAACTTTAAAATTTGTTTTGAATTTATCGTTGATTGTTTGTTGTTTTAACCAGGTTCCATAGGCCGAAGCAAATTTTACTGCATCAACAGGAGTCAGGTTTTCGCCTACTTTTCCGCCAATAGTCCCTCTAATTCCTGATATCGATTTTATTAAAGTCATTTTGAATTAAATTTAGATTTAAAAATTTTTGACTACAAATATAATAAACACAGTTTAGAAAAGTCATTTAAAATTCATAGATTAGTCGAATGAATTTTCTAGCACATATCTATCTTTCTGGCGAAAACGACTTGATAAAAATTGGCAATTTTATGGCCGATGGCATTCACGGAAAACACTTCGATTCTTTTCCTATAGAAATTCGAAAAGGAATTATTTTGCATCGAGAAATTGATACTTTTACCGATTCACATCCTTTATTTAGACAAAGCACCAAACGTTTGCACGCTAATTATCATCATTATTCTGGAATTATTGTCGATATTTTTTACGACCATTTCTTGGCAAAAAACTGGAAAAATTATTCGGATGAAAAATTGGAAGATTATACAGAACGCTTTTACCAATCTTTGAGAGATAATTTTGAAGTTCTTACTCCTAAAACCCAAAAGATGGTACCTTATTTAGTTACTCAAAATTGGTTATTGAGCTATCAAACTGTAGAAGGCATTGAAATAATTTTAGAAAAAATGGATAATCGAATGAAACGCAATTCGAATATGCGATTTGCTGTAGCTGAATTAAGAACTTTCTACTCTGAATTTGAAGAAGAATTCACTCTATTCTTTGAAGAAATAAAATCCTATTCAAATCAAAAGAAACAAACCCTATAACCAATGAGTTTCATTCAAAATTTAGAAAACGCTTTTCAAGAAAATAGTAATCCTGAAAATGCTTTGGCTATGGCCAAATATATGCGAAATTATTTTTCGTTTTATGGAATAAAAACCGACCAAAGAAGACTTGTTTTTAAATCGATTTGGAGCGAAAATCAGATAGAAGTTTCAGCTCATTCTAGGGAAATTGCTTTGCAATTATTTTTAAAACCAGAACGTGAATTGCACTATTGCGGACTTGAAATCCTGATAAAACAATTGAAAAGAAATTATAGAATTGAAGATATTCAACTAATTGAAAAACTATTAATTACCAACTCCTGGTGGGACAGTGTCGATACGATTTCAAAAAATATTTTAGGTCAATATTTACTTGAACATCCGCAAGAAATCGAAAAAGTGATAGAACGTTTTTCGAATTCAGACAATATGTGGCTCAACCGCAGTGCGATTCTTTTTCAATTGGGATTCAAGCAAAAAACCAATTTCGATTTATTGAAATCAGAATGCGAAAAACATAAAAATTCTAACGAGTTTTTTATTCAAAAAGCCATAGGCTGGGCATTACGAGAGTATGCAAAAACGAATCCTCAAGCAGTAAAAAATTATGTAGCCAACACTAATTTAAAAAATTTAAGTCAAAAAGAAGCCTTAAAAAACATTCTTTGATTTCTAAATAAGTATTTTTGTACACTTCTAAAAAAGCAAAATGTTAAAGAAAACAATTTATAGAATTGAAAACCTAATTGCCTGGTCGCGGGATAAAATCACAAACAAACAATTTATATTTTTATCTAGTGTTTTGGTTGGTATTTCTTCGGCTTTTGCAGTAATTGTTTTAAAAGCTTTTGCCCACAGTATTTTTACTTTTGCTACCTATGTTACCAGTATTAGCATCTTCAAATACGGTTTTATCAAAGGAATGCTACCCGTTATAGGAATTATGCTAACTGTTTTTGTTGTCAAAAGATTTTTAGGAGGCACTATTGACAAAGGAACTTCTCAAATATTATATGCAGTTGCTAAAAAAGCTAGTATCATTCCGAAGAAGCAAATGTATGCCCAAATTGTAACTAGTTCGCTTACTGTTGGTTTAGGAGGTTCAGCTGGATTAGAAAGTCCTATCGTAATTACGGGAGCTGCTTTTGGATCTAATTATGCACAACGTTATAAATTAAGCTACAAAGACCGAACACTTCTTATTGGTTGTGGTGTTGCTGGAGGTATTGCAGCTGCATTTAACGCCCCAATTGCAGGGGTTTTGTTTGCTATTGAAGTACTATTAGTCGATGTCAGTATTTCGGCTTTTACCCCAATTATGATTGCTGCAGCAACAGGTGCATTAGTTTCTAAAATTGTTTTGAAAGAAACAATCCTGTTAACTTTCAAACAGCAAGAAGGCTTTGATTATCACAACATTCCCTATTACGTTTTACTTGGATTGATTACAGGAGTTGTTTCGGTTTACTACTCAAGAAATTTTCAAAGAGTAGAACATATTTTTGCCCGACTGAAATTTTCACCTTATAAAAAAGCTTTTTTTGGAGCTTCAATTTTAGCCTTATTAATATTTATTTTTCCAACCCTATTTGGAGAAGGTTATGAAAGTATTAAAACCTTATCTGAAAATGACCCAGGTCAATTACTTGAAAACACGCTATTTAGTAGTTACAGAAATAATAGTTGGGCACTTCTATTATTCATTGGCTTAACGGTCATGCTCAAAACATTTGCAACAGGAATTACTTTAGGAAGTGGAGGAAATGGAGGAAACTTTGCACCTTCAATGTTCCTAGGTTCCTATGTTGGATTTTTCTTTTCTACTTTTTTAAATCAAATAGGACTCACAAAATTACCTGTTAGTAATTTTACGATGGTAGGAATGGCAGGGATTTTAAGTGGATTATTTCACGCTCCATTGACAGCTATTTTCCTTATTGCCGAAATAACGGGTGGTTATGACTTAATGATCCCGTTGATGATTGTAGCTTCTATTGGATTTACAATTTCAAAACGATTCGAAAAACACTCTATGGATGTGAAAAATTTAGCCCGAAAAGGTCATGTTTTAACCACCAATAAAGACACCAATATCCTTACTACTTTAGACACTAATTCGATTATTCAAACTGATTTTTTGACGGTTAGTCCAGACGAAAATTTAGAAAAATTGGTCGATTTGATATCCCATTCGAATCAGGTTATTTTTGCCGTTGTTGACAAAGAAAAAAACTTATTAGGAATCGTTCATTTTAATAATATTAGAGAAATAATCTTCAACCAATATCGGGTAAAATATACTTTGGTGAAAGATATAATGATAGAACCTCTGGAAATTATTTATCCTACCGATAGTATGGAAACGGTAATGAACAAGTTCGAAAAAGCTAAAGTTGTTTTTCTTCCTGTAATAAAAAACAGTAAGTATTATGGATTTATTTCGAAATCCAATGCTCTCGAAGCCTATAGAACCAAGCTAAAATCGATGACAATAGAATAATTTGTATGCCAACACTAGAAACTCTTTTATTACAGCTCAATTCTATAAAAGTCATTGATGACACCATTCCCTATTCGCAATATATTCCATTAGATTTATCAATTTCCAATTTGGATTTATCTCAAATTGACATAAAAAACCCCAATGATTTTGAAATTTATATAGAAACTTATCTTAAAAAAAACAATGCAAAAGTAGCTTTTGGCGGTTATAATGAAGTGAGAAATCTATACAAACAATCGTCACTTTTTGGAGATGGACAAGCAGATGAAAGAAACATTCATATCGGGATGGATTTGTGGATAAAAGCTGGAACGCCTGTCTTAGCAGCTATAGACGGAATAGTTTATGGATTTGATTACAACGCTGGAAAGGGAAATTATGGGCCAACCATTATCTTAAAACATAATTTAGAAAATCATTTTTTTTATACTTTATATGGTCATTTATCAATTGAAAGTATTCAAAATATTGAAATTGGCTCCTTTTTCAAAAAAGGGCAACAGCTAGCTACTTTGGGCGATTCGACAGTAAATGGTGGCTATTCTCCGCATTTGCATTTTCAAATTATAAAAAACATAGAAGATAATTTTAGTGATTATCCTGGTGTTTGCAACCAAAAAGATTTGAAATATTACCTAGAAAATTGTCCTGACCCCGATTTATTATTAAAAATTAAATAATAAATATTCAATAGTAATTTCTTTATTCAAAATCACAATTCATTTATTTTGGGCTTATCACTATTTTATTACTAAATTAGATGCTATAAAAAAGTAATTCTAAAAAAAAATCATTAGCTTTACGTTTATTATACAATTAAATTAATGACAGCAAACGAAGGCATCATTACAAAATTCTACACTGCATTTGCCAACGCTGATGCTAATCAAATGTGTGAATGTTACCATCCTAAAATTCAATTTAGTGATCCTGCTTTTGGAACATTAAATGGCAATGATGTATGCCAAATGTGGAAAATGCTCCTAGAAAAAAGCAAAGGAAACATAAAAATTGAATTCTCAGAAATTAAAACAAAAGGACAGTATGGCTCTGCACTTTGGATTGCAACTTACAATTTTAGCAAAACAAATCGTAAAGTGGTAAATTCAGTATCTGCAAAATTTCACTTTCAAGACGGATTGATTGTCAAACACATCGATGATTTTGACATTTGGAAATGGGCAAAACAAGCACTGGGAATCAAAGGCTTACTCCTTGGATGGACAGGCTTTATGCAGAAAAAAATTCAAGAAAACGCTCGAAAAACGCTAAAAACATATAGTAAAAAAGAATAATATCTGAATCATAATTATTCTTGTTTTGAGTAAAACCTATTTTTTACACCTAATTAATGTTTTGAAATTAATTCAAAACAATCCTAAAAACTGAAACATTAAAGAATCTTCATTCTTATATGAAAACAGAAAATATAGCAAAAGAAAGCATCACTGCAAACGAAGATAAGTATCGTGCCCTTTTCGAATCAAATAGAGATAGTATTACTATATCTAGACTTGACTCGAAAGGAAATTCGAGCCTTTTTATTGAAGTTAACCTAGCTACAACTGAACTTTTTGGATTTAGTCAAAAAGAGTTATTAGCGATGCGTTTTAATGACCTTGAAATAATCTCCGAAAAAGAAAAAATCTCTAGAACAAAAGAGTTATTGTCTAAAGGGAAAATAGATTTTGAAACCATTATTAGGGACAAAAACGGTGACAACAGAAATATTGAGGTAAAAGCGGTTTTAATAAATTATGAAAGTAGTCCTGCTGTAATGAACATTGCCCGAGATATTTCAGTTAGCAAAAAAATTGAAGAAAACTCAAGAAAAACTGAAGAAAACCTAAAAACAATTCTCGAAGCTATACCAGATTTACTCTTTGAAGTAGGTCATGATGGCAAAGTATATAACTATCATTCACATAACAAAGATTTTTTAGCCGTTCCGCCTGATGAAATTGTTGGGAGTTTTTTACAGGACATTTTACCTCAACAAGTAATAGAAACTTGCTTTTCAGCCATTGAAGAAGCTAGCCAAAAAGGATGGTCTTTAGGCAAACAATATTCACTACAATTGCCACAAGGCAAAATTTGGTTCGAGCTTTCAGTCTCTAAAATAAAGGAAACCAAAGAAAAAAGCATAGACAATCGCTTCATTGTTCTTGCACGAAACATCTCTGTGCGAAAAGAAATAGAAAAAGCACTTATTGAAAGCGAAAAATTTTTAAAACAAACTCAATTTATAGCGCAGCTAGGGTCTTATACTTTAGAAATTGAAACTGGCAAATGGATAAGTTCTGAACTTCTTGATTCTATTTTTGGCATAGACCACAACTTTAATCGCACAATTGAAGGCTGGACATCCATTATTCATCCTCAATGGCAACAAACGATGACAGACTATTTTGCCAATGAAGTGATTGGTAAAAAAGAAAACTTCAATAAAGAATACCAAATCATTAGACAAAAGGATAATGAAGTGCGATGGGTTTGGGGAAATGGAGAACTAATTTTCAATGAAAAGAATGAGCCTATAAAAATGATAGGTACCATTCAAGACATTACTGAACGCAAACTAGCAGAATTTGAAATAATAAAATCCAAAGAAGAAGCCGAGAAAAGTAGAGAATACTTAGATAAAATCATCAATAATGTGGGTGATCCTCTTTTTGTAAAGGACGAACAAAGTCGAATTTTGATTGCGAATGATGCTTTTTGTAAATTATTTGGCATAAACAAGATTGACATTATAGGCAAAACACTTGCCGAAAATGTAAGCGAAAAGGAACAAGAATCATTTCTAAGAATAGACAAACAAGTAATTGCAGATGGTCTAGAAAACATAAACGAGGAAACACTTACCATAAGAGGTGGTGAGTCTTTAACAATTTCAACAAGAAAGACCCGATTTATTGATGCCAATGGCAATAAGTTGATTGTGGCAGTAATCCACGATATTTCTGAACGCAAAAAAAATGAAATAGAACTCAAAAAAAGTGAAGAAAATCTGCAATCTATTTTTGATTCTGTTTCAGAAGCCATTTATGTACTTGATGAAAATGGAACTTTTATTGATGTAAATAAAGGTGCCGAATTAATGTATCAATTGTCTAAATCCGAACTCATTGGAAAAAACCCTCAAAGTGTTGCAGCCCCTGGACTCAATGATCTCAACGAAGTAAATAGAATAATTCAATCTGTATTTGAAAACGGTGTTCCTATCTCGATAGAATTCTGGTCTATTCGCAAAAATGGTGAAATTTTCCCCAAAGAAGTAGTCATCAATAGAGGAAAATATTTTGGAAAACACGTTCTAATCGTTACCGCACGCGACATAACTAAACGCAAAAAAAACGAAATTGCACTCCGAAAAAGCGAAGAAAAGTTAATGAATATTTTTAATCTAGCCAATTCAGGGATTATTCTAGCCGATTTGAACGGTAATTTTTTGGAATTCAACGATTGGTGGCTCAAAATGACAGGCTATTCGCAGGAAGAATTCAGCAACTTGAAAAATTTAGGTGTTACCCATCCAGTTGATTTGGAAAAAAGCAAAAGGATGTTATCAAAATTAATAAATGGCGAAATAGATAAATATGAACTTGAGAAACGCTATATAAAAAAAGACAAAACAATCTTTTGGGGTCAAACCTCCGTATCTGCTATTAAAGATAAAAACAACACTATTACAAGCACAATTGGAGTTGTTACTAATATTACCGAAAAAAAAATAGCAGAACAATTACTTCGAGAAAGCGAAAAAAAATATCGAGGTCTAGTCGAAAATTCACCAGACGGAATTATTACCTATGTCGGTGACAAAATCACTTATGCCAACGATGAAGCGGTTCGAATTGTAAATGCTGACAATAGTGATCAAATTATTGGAAAATCGGTCTTAGAATTCGTTCATCAAGATAGCCTAGAAAGTGTAATTGAAAAAATGAAAGAAGTAATTGTTGACGAATATGCTTCTAGGGTGGTCGAAGAAAAGCTCGTTTCTTTAACTGGTCAAACAGTATATGTCGAACTAAAAGCTATTCCAACATTATATGAAAAACAAAATGCTGTTCAAGTTATTATACACGACATTACTGAACAAAAACAAACACAAGACAAAATAAAACAACTATCGCAAGCAGTAGAACAAAGCCCTGTTGCCATTGAGATTACGGATAAATTTGGAACAATCGAATACGTCAATTCAAAATTTCTTGAAACAACGGGTTATTCCTATGATGAAATTATTGGGGTAAATTCGAATATTTTAAAATCAGGCCATTCATCGCCAACTGAGTATAAAAAATTATGGGACACCATAAATTCTGGCAAAGAATGGTATGGCGAATTTCATAACAAGAAAAAAGATGGAACTAAGTATTGGGAATTTGCGTCAATATCTCCAATTTTAAATTCGCAAGGAATTACAACCCATTATATTGCAATTAAAGAAGATATTACAGAACGCAAAATTATTGAACAACAACTCATCTTAGCCAAAGAAAAAGCAGAAGAAAGTGATCGTTTAAAATTAGCTTTCCTTGCCAATATGAGTCACGAAATTCGTACTCCAATGAATGGTATTCTAGGTTTTACCGAACTTTTAAAAGAAAAAGATTTGTCAAGTGATATTCAACAAGAATATATAAACATCATTGAAAAAAGTGGCAAACGAATGCTAAACATTATCAATGATATCATTAGTATTTCAAAAATTGAATCAGGACAAATAGAAATAACTACATCCGAAACGAATATAAATGAACTGTTTGACTATTTAACCACTTTCTTTAAACCAGAAGCCAAACACAAACAAATATCACTTTTTTCATCAAAAGCATTGCCTCCAAATGAAAGTTTTATAAAAACTGACCGTGAAAAATTATACGCAATTCTAACTAATCTTGTGAAAAATGCCATCAAATTTACAAGCAATGGCAGCATCGAAATTGGTTGCGAAAAAAAAGAAGGTTATCTAGAATTTTTCGTGAAAGATTCTGGTTTAGGAATTTCAGATTCTCAAAAAAATATAATTTTCGAAAGGTTCAGACAAGCAAACGATACCATTAGTCGAACACACGAAGGCTCTGGTTTAGGATTGGCCATTTCAAAAGCCTATGTTGAAATGCAAGGCGGACGCATTTGGGTAGAAAGTAAAGAAGGAGTTGGGAGCAGTTTTTATTTTACACTACCTTTCGATTCAGAATATGAAAGTAAAGAAAACTTGGTTGTAGAAAAAATAACATCTTGTGACCAAGAAGAAAACAAAATCAATGACCTCAAAGTATTAATAGTCGAGGACGATGCGATCTCTAAATTGCTAATTACTATTGCTGTAAAACCTTTTAGCAAAGAAACTTTGAAAGTGAGCACAGGTTATGACGCGATTGAAACCTGTCGGAATCATCCTGATATTGACTTAGTGATGATGGATATAAATATGCCCGAAATGGGTGGTTATGAAGCTACAAAAGAAATACGTAAATTCAATAAAGATCTAGTAATCATTGCTCAAACCGCAAACGGAATGCAAAGCGATCATGACAAAGCCATTGCAGCTGGATTTACTGATTACATTTCAAAACCAATAAACATTTCTACATTAAGTAAATTAATATGCAAGCATTTCAAGAAATAAATTCGAATAATATATTTTAATACATCAACATTTATATTTTTTTCTTTTTTTATTTCTTATAAACTACTAATCAATAGTTTATAAAAACTATCATTTCTGTTACTCTATAGAAAAATAGTGGGTTTTATATAAAATATGATATTTTTTCACTAAATTTGAGTGTATCTAGTTTGCTTATTTACTAATAGCTATTAAGAATCTTCTTTTTAAAAAAAATATAAAACAAAACATAGTTGATCAATAGCAATTAATTAAACATCCTGATATCCGACTTTTAGATAATGATAGACTACACTCAATTCTATAAATTAATTATTATCAGAAAAGTCAACTTATTTCTAAAAAAACTGGTTTTAATTCAAAGAGGTAAAACTTTGAAAAAAAGCAAAATTAAGTCATAATTCAAACACTAAATAATTATGAAAAAGGGCGTTCCAAAATCAGAACTTGAAATAATTCTTCATAAAAAAGGAACTGAAATCAAAAAAAACAAAATTTCCATTGATGATTCTAACCATACAGCATCTGAAATAATTAAGATTTTAAACGAATTCGAAATTCTTAGTTCGTTAGAAAGCAAAAAACTAAAAGAAGAATTAAAAATAACCCAAGAACATTCAGAAATTACTGGTCCAAAATATACTGAATTATATGATTTTGCGCCTTCAGGCTACTACATTCTATCAGATTCAGCCGAAATTCTAGGATTAAACTTAATGGGAGCCAACATTCTAGGCAAAGAACGCAGCTATTTATTACACCGACGATTTACCTTTTTTATTGATGATGATGATAAAATTGCTTTTAGCTCCTTTCTCAACAAAGTTTTTGCAAGCGAAACCAAAGTAAGCTGTGAAATAAGATTATATATAAACAAAACTACTCTTTATCTTCATCTTGATGGTATTGTCATCGAAAATAAAAAGCAATCGCTTATAACTGCAATTGATATCACAGAAAAAAAAATAAATGAACAAAGACTAAAAATAAATGAACAAAAATACCAAACTATTTTTGAAAATGAAAGAGACAGTATAGGCATATTTAGACTTGACAAAGATGGTGAACCCAGTCGTTTTATTGAAGTAAATAATGCTACTACAAGACTTTTTGGCTATTCAAAAGAAGAACTTTTGTCATTTACCGTTTTCGACTTAGAAAAAGTGTCTAAGAAAACAAAGGACGAAAGAATAAAAAACCTAAAACTTCACGGTAAAATTGATTTTGAAACCGTGGTAATAACAAAAAGTGGTGAGAATAGAGATGTTGAAGTTCAAGTTGCACTCATCAACTACATCAATGAACCCGCAATAATGAATGTTACAAGAGACATTACTGAGCGCAAACAGCTGGAAAATAATATTAAGAAAGCCTATGAAAATCTAGGAACAATTATGGAAGCCATTCCTGATTTGCTATTTGAAGTTGGACTTGATGGAAAAATTTATCATTACCAGTCTCACAGCGATGAACTTCTTGCCGTACCACCAGAAATGTTTATTGGAAAATTTTTTCAGGAAGTACTTCCTGTCGAAGCGTCCAATGTAATTTTTGAAGCATTAAAAGAAGCCAACAAAAATGGGTGGTCAATTGGAAAACAGTATTCGCTAGAGATTCAAAAAGAGAAATTTTGGTTCGAACTTTCCGTTTCGCCAATCAATGATGTCAAAAACAAGGACAATCACTTTATTGCCCTCTCCAGAAACATTACTGTACGAAAAAAAGCTATCGAAGCCCTTAAAGAAAGTGAAGAAAAACTTCAAACTATATTTGAGACTGCCAATTCAGGAATTTTATCCGTAAACAAAAAAGGAGGATTTATTTTTGTTAATGATTGGTGGATAAAAAACCTTGGTTATACATATGAGGAAATATATAAATTGACATTTCTTGATATCACACATCCTGATGATATAGAGCAAAGTAAACTATTAATACAGAAAATTTGGAATGGAGAATTAGATAAATGCAGTTTTGAAAAAAGATATATAAGAAAAGATAAATCTGTTTTTTGGGGCAATGTATCCATCTCGCCCACTCGAAACAAAAACAATGAAATAGAAAATATTACTTCTATCGTTATTGACATTACGAGTCAAAAACTAGCAGAAGAAGCTCTTAAAGAAAGTGAAAAATTCTTAAAAGAAACTCAATTTATAGCACAGCTAGGATCCTACTCCTTAGATATTCAAACTAGTAAATGGGCAAGTTCTGAAATTCTTGATTCTATTTTTGGGATTAATTCAAATTTTGACCATACAACTGAAAATTGGACAACCATAATTCATCCTGAATGGAAACAAACAATAATGGATTATTTTACCAATGATGTAATTGGCAAAAAACAAGCATTCGACAAAGAATACAAAATAATTAAACAAAACAATCAAGAAGAACGATGGGTTCACGGAATTGGCGAATTAGTTTTTAATGACAAGAATGAGCCTATAAAAATGATAGGAACCATTCAAGATATAACCGAACGCAAAAACGCAGAATTTGAAATAATTAATGCCAAAGAAAAAGCTGAAATAAGCAGCGAATACCTGCACAAAATAATGAATAACGTGGGAGATCCAGTTTTTGTAAAAGATGATCAAAGTAGAATTTTGATTGCCAATGATGCTTTTTGTAAAATGTTTGATAAAAACAAAGTCGAAATTATAGGAAAAACACTCGCCGAGGACGTATCTAAAGAAGAACAAGAATCTTTTTTAAAAATAGACAAACAAGTACTTGAAGACGGACAAGAAAATATAAATGAAGAATTATTAACCGTCAGAGGAGGTAAAACTTTAACCATTTTAACAACCAAAACAAGATTTATAGATGCTAATGGTAATAAGTTCATTGTATCAGTAATACACGATATTACTAGACGAAAACAAAATGAAAAAAAAATTCAAGAAAGCGAAAGTTTTTTAAAAAAAACACAGCTTATAGCCAATCTTGGAACTTATACTTTAGATATTGAAACTGCCAAATGGAACTGTTCTGAAGTCCTAGATTCGATATTTGGCATCGATACTAATTATGAAAAATCATTAAGCGGATGGAAACCTATCATTCATAAAGATTGGCGTGAACCCGTTACAGAGCATTTCTTTAGTGAAGTATTGGGCAAAAAAAACACATTTGATTTAGAATTTAAAATCATAAGACAAAATGATGGTTCAGAAAGATGGATTCATGGTTTAGGTGAATTACAATTCAACGACAAGAACAAACCTATAAAAATGCTTGGAAGCATTCAAGACATTACAGAACGCAAGGAAAAATATAAAGAATTAGAAAAACTCAACAGAGCACATTTACTTAATAGCGAAATTAACAATCTGATCCTTAGAGCTCATAATCAAGAAACACTTTTTCAAGAAATATGCAAAATTGCAATTAATTATGGCAAATTTCGAATGTGTTGGATTGGTCTTCTTGACGAAGCTACAAATGAAATAATTCCAACAAATTGGTATGGATATGAAGAAGGTTATCTTTCAAAATTGAAAAGTATTCATATCGAAAATCCAGATGAAGGCAAAGGCCCCACTGCGCAGGCAATCCTTACAGGTAAATCTATTGTTTGCAATGATATCGCAAACGACACTAAAATGAATCCTTGGCGCAATGAAGCCTTAAAAAGAGGGTATAATTCTTCGCTTGCACTGCCAATCATAATTCGCAACAAAACCATTGGCATCTTTAATTTGTATTCTGAGGAAAGCAATTTTTTTATGAGTAAAGAGGAAATTGAATTACTCGAAAAAGTTTCAGATAATATGGCTTTCTCAATTGAAACAATTTTAAATAAACAAGATCGAAAACAAGCAGAAGAAAGATTTCGAGATATTGTAGATTCTACCAATGGAATTGTTTGGGAAGCTGATGCCAAGACTTCAACCTATTCCTATATAAGCAAACAAGCCGAACGATTAACAGGCTATACATTAGAAGAATGGTGTGTGCCCGGATTTTGGGAAAATCATTTGCATCCAGATGATAAACAAAAAATAATCGCTTTTTGTGCTTTACAAACAGAAAAAATGATATCCTATGATATTACTTATCGTTTTATTACCAAAAAAAACAAAATCATTTGGCTCAAAGCTCTTACAAACGTGATTGAGGAAGATGGAAAACCAAAATGGTTGCGAGGAGTAATGTTTGATATTACAGAACAAAAAGAAACCGAAGAATCATTATTTGAAAGTGAAGAAAAATACCGCAGTCTTGTTGAAAATTCAACTAATGCGATTGTCATTCATGTCAATGGTAAAATTGTTTTTGTCAACAATGAGTGTGTCAATTTAATAGCATCCAAAAACCAAAACCAAATTTTAGGAAAATCTATTTTACAATTTGTACACCCTTTCAATCGCGCAGAGGTTTACAAAATGTTGAAAGAAGTTTCTAAAGAAGGAAATTCTTTCCCATCAACTGAAGAAAAATTTCTTCGTATGGACGGAGTAACCATTGATGTAGAAATAAAAGCAATACCCACCATATTTCAACGCAAACAAGCCGTTCAACTCATCATACAAGATATCACAGAACGCAAAAAATCAGAAGTTCAACTTCGACAACTGTCACAAGCCGTTGAACAAAACCCTGCCACTATTGTCATTACTGATATCTTGGGAAATATACAATATGTTAATCCAAAATTTGAATTAACAACTGGATATTCGTTTGAAGAAGTTAAAGGTAAAAATTCAAGAATCCTCAACTCAGGTCATACAAAACCAGATGAATACAAAAAGATGTGGGATTCTATCGTTTTAGGCAACGATTGGCACGGCGAATTTTATAATAAGAGAAAAGATGGTACTTTTTACTGGGAATATGCCTTGATTTCGCCAATAATTAATGAAAAAGGCGAAATTACGCACTATATTGCTATTAAGGAAGACATAACCGGTCGCAAAAAAATTGAGAAAGAAAAACAACTCCTTACTGAAAGTTTAACCGAAGCACAAACTTTGGCTAAAATAGGTAGTTGGGAAACTGACTTAACTACTTTTGATGTAGTATTATCAGAAGAACTCTATAAAATTTATGAACTTGACCCTACTAGTTTTCAAGCATCGCATTTAGGGATTATGAACAATATTCATCCAGATGATCGTGAAAGAGTGGATGCACAATTCAAAAACTCCTTTAATAAAAACACTTATAATAGGATGGAACATCGCATTATAACCCCATCAGGAAAAATAAAATACGTAGAAGCTAATTGGCATATTTCATATGATGAACAAGGACATCCTTTGAGAGCTATTGGTACAACTCAAGACATAACCCAATCCAAACTAACCGAGTTTGAATTGACAAAAGCAAAAGAAAAAGCTGAGGAAAGTGATCGTTTAAAATCAGCCTTCCTAGCTAATATGAGTCACGAAATTAGAACTCCTATGAACGGAATTTTAGGTTTTACAAAATTGCTTAAAGAACCTAAATTGTCTGGCAAAAACCAACAGGAATATATTAATATCATTGAGAAAAGTGGCAATAGAATGCTAAGCATCATCAATGATATCATTAGCATATCTAAAGTAGAATCAGGACAAACAGAAATTTCAATATCTGAAACAAACGTAAACGAACAGATAAAAGATCTTTATACTTTCTTTAAACACGAGGCAAATCAAAAAGGATTAGAACTTACCTATTCCAATACGTTAAACGATAAGGAAGCAAACATCAAAACCGATAAGGAAAAACTAGACGCCATTTTAACCAATCTCGTAAAAAATGCTCTCAAATTTACAAATGAGGGCACTATAGAATTTGGATATGCAAAAAAAGGTGAATTCTTAGAATTTTTTGTAAAAGATACTGGCACAGGAATTTCTGAAAACCAAAAAGAACTTATTTTTGAAAGATTCAGGCAAGCCAACGAATCAGTAAGCAGAAATTTTGGCGGTTCTGGTTTAGGATTAACGATTTCTAAAGCTTACACTGAATTACTTAATGGTAAAATTTGGGTCGAAAGTGAAGAAGGAAAAGGAAGTACGTTCTATTTTACAATTCCGTTTATACCCACTAAAAATGAAGTAAAGGAAGAAGAAATTAATACAAAAATCGAAAAAATAGATGCTCCTTTACGAAAACTAAAAATATTAATTGTCGAAGATGATGCTGTTTCAAAATTGCTAATCAAAATTGCAGTCAAAAAATTTGCTGGAGAAATCCTGAACGCAAATACCGGAATAGAAGCCATTGAAGCTTGCCGCAATCATCCCGATATTGATTTAGTAATGATGGATGTAAATATGCCCGAAATGGGCGGATATGAAGCTACAAACAAAATAAGAGAATTTAATAAAGACCTTGTGATTATTGCTCAAACGGCTAATGCTTTTGCAAGTGACAGAGACGATGCAATTGCTGCTGGATGCACTGATTATATCTCTAAACCCGTAAATTTAGCGTCATTGAGTACACTAATTTACAAGTATTTCAAATAATTTTTTTGTTTGACCTATGTAAAAAACTAAAACGATAATTCAAATAAAATGAAGAAGAATTAATCTTCTCAAAAAAGTTTAAAAGCTTATAATCCTGAATTATTATGATGACAATCCCAACGAATAAGAAATTTTCAGTTTTAGAAATTCTGCAGTACACTGTATTGATTTCAATCTTGCTTTACTTTGGAAAACCTCTTTTTATTCCGTTGAGTTTTGCCTTACTCATCAGTTTCATACTTTATCCAGTATGTAAATGGCTGGAAAAAAAAGGAATTAGCAAAAGCATTTCTATTTTCATTTCTATTTTTGGAATCTTACTCTTTTTTGGAGCCCTACTCTATTTACTTTTTTTGCAACTAATTGAGTTTTCAAACGAATGGCAATTATTAAAAGTAAAACTTTTGGAAACAGGAACACAATGGAGTATTTATTTGTCGGAGCAATTCAATCTCAGCTCCGAAAATCAATCTTTATTTCTAAAAAATGCAATCAACAATTCAGGAGCACAAGCAATTTCATTTATACAAAACACTTTATCTTCTCTATCCGAATCAGTATTTTATTTAATAATTATCCCCATTTATTCGGCGCTTATTCTCTATTATCGTCAATTATTGGTCGATGTACTTTGTCAGATTTTCTCATCAGAAAAAAAAGAAACCATTCGAGAAATCCTTATTCAAACTATTCACTCCTATTATGATTTTATCAAAGGAATGCTTGTGGTGTATCTATTAGTCGGACTTTTGAATAGTATTGGACTTGCATTAATTGGCGTTCCGCATCCCTTCTTATTTGGGTTTATTGCTTCCATTTTAACTTTTATTCCTTATGTTGGAATCCTAATATCATCGCTTTTGCCTATCACAATTTCTTGGATTACCTTCAATTCTATTTGGTATCCAATTGGAGTAATAGCAGTTTTTAGTTTAGTTCAACTAATCGAAGCTTATATCATTTTTCCGCTGGCAGTTGGAAAGCGACTAAAAATAAATACATTAGTCATAATTGTAGTAATCATTATTGGCGGAATACTATGGGGAGCAGCGGGAATGATTTTGTTTATTCCGTTTGTAAGCATTGCAAAATTAATTGCAGAAAAAACCAATGGTCTAAAAACATTAGCTATCCTTTTGGGCGAAGGTGAAAGTAAAAAAAGTGATTAATACCAAATTTTTGAAAACGTTTCATTCACCTCAATTGTGATTTCTTTTCCAAAAATCAAAGCTCGATTGTCTCGAATATGTCCAGCCGGAAAGTCAAAAATTACAGGATAATGATACTCTTTTACAGCATTTAATATAATTTCACGATGGGTTCCTCCAAATAAGGTATCTTTCTCAATATTATAATCAAAATCACCTACGATAAGTCCTTTCAGGTTTTTCAATGCACCCGTTCTTTTCAAAGTGTACATCATTCGATCTACACGATACAAATCCTCGCCAACATCTTCTATAAACAAAATTTTACCATTTGTATTTACCTCAGAAACGCTTCCTATCATCGAATTTACTATCGATAAATTTCCTCCTATCAAAACTCCTTTGGCACTTCCTTTCTTATTCAAAGGATTTGATGCAATTTCCAATCCATAACTATAACCAAACAAAGCTTTATACAGAGTTTGCTTGGCTTCATCCGAAGCTCTTTTCATTCCGCCAGGCATTGTAGCATGAATAGTAGTAATTCCTAGATTGTGAATCGTGGTATGCAAAGTAGTAATATCAGAAAAACCAATAACCCATTTTGGATTTTTTTCGAAAGCTGTAAAATCCAATTGGTCAATAATGCGAACCGTTCCATATCCACCTCTTGAACACCAAATTGCTTTAATTTTTTTATCATCCAATGCCAATTGCAAATCGGTTTGACGCTCTTCATCGGTTCCTGCAAAATGATTGTGTTTTTTAAAAGCATTTTTTCCGACTATTACTTCCAATCCCCAGCTTTTGGCTAACTCAATTCCTGGATTAATTTCGGTAGAATCAGGAACAAATCCTGCGGGAGCCACAATCATAATCGTATCTCCTTTTTTAAGATAAGAAGGTTTTGTGAATTTCATAGATTGCAATTTATTCTGATCTTGTCTAACTAAAGGATCTTGTTTCATGGTTTGATAATGGGTTTTACATTGCACAAAAACGGCAATAAAAAGCAGTTGAATGCAAATTAAAGGAACTCTTTTTTGTGTTCTATTTTCTCGTTTTTTCATATAGAAATACTGCTTTTTTTTTGATAGAAATCTAAAAAAAATCAAAATCAAACTTCCAATTGAGTTCTTTTTTATACCACAATTGACCTTCCGAAACTTGTAAAGGGCAATCGAAATTATTGGTATATAAAGCTCCTGTTCCAAGTCCTTGTGGCATTAAATTGTGCTGCAAAAAAGTCCATTGTGCGATGGCATTTAATCCAATATTCGACTCCAAAGCCGAGGTAATCCACCAACCAATATTGTATTTTTCGGCTAATGAAATCCACTCTTTTGTACCACGAAAACCACCCACAAAACTAGGCTTCAAAATGATATATTGTGGCTTTATTTTTTGTAGTAAAGCTTCTTTTTCTTCCAATGAAAACACACCAATCAACTCTTCGTCTAAAGCAATAGGAATTGGAGTGATTTTACACAGCTCTGACATCCTGTCAGTATTATTTTTTTGAACAGGCTGCTCAATACTATGTAATTTAAAACCAGATAATTGATTTAATTTATCTAAAGCTAAAGTTACATCAAAAGCCCCATTAGCATCAACCCTAATTTCCACTTGCTCTGGAGTAAAATATTGACGAATATACCGCAATAATTGTAGTTCTTTATCAAAATCTATAGCTCCTATTTTGAGTTTCACACAACGAAAACCATCGGCTAATTTTTCCTCAATTTGTCGCTTCATAAATGACTCCTCACCCATCCAAACCAAGCCATTAATTTCGATGTTTTTTTCTCCTTTTGTAAAGTCTGACGGGAAGAGTAAAAAAGGTGTTTCACTTGCTAAGGATTGGAATGCCATTTCCACTCCAAATTGAATCGAAGGAAACTCGATTAAAGCTTCCCAAAGTTGTTTTTCACCTAAATGAATATTATCACAAGTCCATTGCAATTTGGTTTCATAATCAGGTCTATCGTCAGCGCTTAATCCTCTCAAAATTCCACACTCACCTATTCCTTTTTTTTCGTCCTTTTCCAAAACAATAAACCAAGTTTCTTTCTCGGTCATAACGCCACGAGAAGTTCCCGAAGGTCGTTTGAAATTTAAAATATATTTGTGATAGGTTGCTTTCAAAATTAGTTATCTGGTTTTATCAAGTTCAACTTTGTCTTCCCTTCTGGTTGACAATTGTAATAATTATATTTTTTCGTTTTTAAAAATCGATGCCACAGCCGCCTCATAATTTCGAATACTCTGTGCTTTTTTAATTTGTTTCAACACTTTATGCGGGTTCGAAAAGGTCAACGAAAAATATTCCCATAAATGATACATTTTTAATAAAATATGGCTTTGTCCCGATAAAGATTCGCTGTAAATAACATACAAAGTATCGTGAAAAGCACTGAATAATTCCATTTTGTTTTTTGGGTATTCAACTGAATTATTTCTTATCATACTCGGCAAGAATGGATCTGAAATCAATCCACGTCCAATCATCCAATGGTCAATAGTTGGGAAGCGTTCTTGCATTTCGTGAAACTTAGCTACCGAAGTTATATCACCATTGTAATACAATTTGTGTTTGGTATTGTCAATGCAATGCTGAAAAGCATCCAAATGAACACCACCTTTGTACAATTGTTTGCCAATTCGAGCGTGAATGGCAATATTCTTAATCGGATATCGATCTAAAATAGGCAAAACATCCAAAATTTCTTCAGTATTTTCATAACCCAAACGCATTTTCATCGACACAATAATGTCGGTTTCTGAATGTGCTCTGTCCAAAATATGATTGATTTGTTGTGTGTTTTTAATAAGTCCCGACCCCATTCCTGATTTGGTTACCATTGGATACGGGCAACCCAAATTCCAGTTCAATTCTTTATAACCCAATTCCCGAACATATTTGGCAACAAATAAAAATTCCTCGGCATTATTAGTGATCACTTGCGGAATCACTTCTAAATCTAAATTATTTTCTGGCAATAAATCTCTATGATAAGAAGGTTTTATTTCTAATTTTCCGTTCAGCCGAATGTAGGGAGAATAAAAAGTGTCGATGCCGCCAAAAATCTTGTTTTGGGCATTCCTGAAACGAAAATCGGTAAATCCTTGTAAAGGAGATGAAAGCAGAGTAAAGCTCATAAGTGTTTATAAAAGTGCAAAGATATATCATTCGTTTTAGGAATTGGCTAATCGCTAATAACTACACGATATTCGCAATTAAAATTTTTAACCACAAATTACACGAATTATCACAAATTACATTCTTAATTTAACTGAATTCGCTTTACTCGGGTCACAAATTTTATTATTTTAAGAATTTGTGTGAATTTGTGTAATTTGTGGTCAACTTTTTTTTAAAGCGAATGCCCTGTAATTATTCTAAAATCAACTGCATAAAAACCGAATCTAACCAACGATCAAATTTATAGCCCGATTCCTTAATGATTCCAACGGTTTTGAAACCAAATTTCTCGTGAAATTCCACACTACTTTGATTTTCAGCATCGATAACAGCAATCATTGTATGGAGTTTTTGATTTTTGGCTAAAGTAATTAATTCTTGAAGCAATAATTTGCCAATCCCTTTGCCGTGAAAATTCTCGTTGACATAAACCGAGTGTTCAACCGTAAATTTATAGGCTTCCCGAAATCGGAATTCGCTGTACATTCCAAAACCAACTACTTGCTCATTCAATTCGGCAATAATTACGGGAAAGTTTTTATTTATTTTTTCTTCCAAAATAGTTTGTTGTTGCTCAATAGTTCGAATGTTGTAATCATACAAAGCCGTCGAGTGCAAAATATTATGATTGATGATATCCAAAATGGCTTGGGTATCTTCGGGTTGATAAGGTCTGATTTGGATTTCCATTATAAAAAATTTCTTTTCAAAAGTATGAAAAAGTTGATTTAATTAAAGGATTTCGATAGTCAAGTTTGTAACTTTGCTGAATTGAGGTTTCAAACAACTTTAAACTTTTAAACTTTTAAACTTTTAAACTTTTAAACTTTTAAACTTTTAAACTTTTAAACCTTAAACTTTTAAACCAAATTTAATGATTTATCCTAAAATACCCCTTGCACAAAGCATCATCCAAATTTGTTTGGCCAAAGGAATCAAAAACATAGTAATTTCTCCGGGTTCAAGAAATGCTCCTTTAACCATAGGTTTCGTCAATAATCCCAATTTCAATTGTTATAGTATAGCCGACGAGCGTTGCGCTGCTTTTTTTGCACTAGGAATTGCCCAACAAACCCAGAAACCAGTTGCGTTAGTTTGCACTTCGGGATCGGCATTGTTGAATTATTATCCCGCTTTTTCCGAAGCATTTTACAGCCAAATTCCACTAATTGTCATTTCAGCCGATAGACCGCAAAGCAAGATCGACATCGGTGACGGCCAAACTATTCGCCAGGAAAATGTATTCAAAAATCATTCGCTATACAACGCCAATTTAACGGAAGAAGTTTCGGTTGAAAATGACTTAAAAATCAATAAAGCCATCAATAAGGCATTTGTCAAAAAAGGACCAGTCCATATCAACGCACCTTTCGAAGAGCCTTTGTATCAAACGGTTTCCAAATTAGATGTTGATGTAACGATTTCTGTTTTTAATAAAAAACATCCCAAAATATCAATCGACCAAATCATTGAGTTTACCAATATCTGGAACCAATCAAAAAAGAAATTAATTCTTGTTGGAGAAAATAAGCCCAACGAAATTGACGATGAAAACATAGAATTCTTAGCTAAAGACAATTCGGTTGTTGTGATGACCGAAACAACTTCTAATTTGCATCATCCTTCGTTTTTGAATAATATCGACACCATAATTACGCCTTTTACCAAGAAAGAATTCAAGAATTTTCAACCCGATATTCTGATTACTTTTGGCGGAATGGTGGTTTCCAAAAGGATAAAAGCTTTTTTAAGAGCATACAAACCCAAGCATCATTGGCATATCGATACTTTGAGAGCTTATGATACTTACGGTGCTTTGACCCAACATTTCAAGGTCTATCCCAACCAATTTTTCAAACAGTTTTTGCCTTTTACCATCCCCATCAAGAGCAATTATTTTTCGACTTTCGATAAAATTTCGGCTTTGCGAGAAACCAAACATCAGGAATATTTAGCTAAGATTCCTTTTTCGGATTTCAAGGCTTTCGAAAAAATAATTCCTTCCTTGTCCGAAAATTCAATGCTGCATTTGAGTAATAGTTCTGCTATTCGATATGCCCAATTATTTGCCATAAAATCTTCGATTCAGGTATTTTGCAATCGTGGAACTAGCGGTATTGATGGTAGTACTTCTACAGCAATTGGTGCGGCTGTGGCCAATGAAAGACAGACTACTTTAATTGCGGGAGACATCGGCTTCTTGTATGACAGCAACGCATTGTGGAACGACTACACTCCCAAAAACTTCAAAATCATACTCATCAACAATGGCGGAGGAGGAATTTTTAGGATTTTGCCCGGACACGAAGAAACGCCAGTATTTAACAAATTTTTCGAAACTTCGCATTGCTTGACTGCCGAACAATTGGCTAAAATGTATGGTTTTGAATACAGTATTGCTAGTGATGAAGCGAGTTTGGATAATCGTTTAAAAGCTTTATACGCTCAAAACGAGAGACCAAGCATTCTAGAAATTTTCACACCTACATTGGAAAACAACAAAATTTTGTTGCAGTATTTTAAGGAACTAACTTAATTAAACTCAAATTTAAAAAAATTTATACTGCAAATTTTAAATTGTCAATTTTAAAACAATTTACAAATTTGCAGTAGTTTTTTCTTATTTATTATTAAGATGGCAAGTTTTTAGATATCTTTATTTTTTAAATAATTAATCTTGATTTCAAATGTTTGAGTTTTTAAGTAAGAATAGAAATTGTCGTGTGCTTTGTTTTTTGTGTTTTGTATTGTCAATTGGTTTTTTGCAGGCGCAAGAACAAAAAACGATTCCCGAGATAGAGAAAATATACCTTCATACCGACAAATCCATCTATTTTATAGGGGAAGATTTATGGTACAAAGCCTATGATGTCCGGGCTTCCAATAATTTACTTTTTGACAACAGCAATATTTTGTATGTAGAACTCATCTCTCCCGATTCTGAAATTATTGCCAGAAATAAGACCAATATTGAAATAGGCTTGGGACACGGCGATTTTCAATTGACCGATTCGCTTGGCGTAAAACCTGGTGTTTACCAATTACGGGCGTACACCAATTGGAATAGAAATTTTGGCGAAGATTTTGTTTTTAAAAAAAATATCGAAATTATAGATGCTTTTAAATCGTATTCAAAAACCGATGAGGCACAAAATACCGCTACCGAAAAGCTAATCGCTCCAATGGGCAACCCAAACAACTTTAGAATTGATTTCTTTCCCGAGGGAGGTTCGCTTATAGAAAATGTGGCTAGTATTGTAGGCTTTAAAGGGGTGAATAGCAATGGAAATCCGATAAATGTTACGGGCGAAATTTATAATTCCGATGACGAATTAGTCACACCTTTTTCAAGTCCACACGATGGGATGGGGAAATTTCAAATGATTCCCATAGAAGGAAAAAATTATTACGCAAAAATCAAAACTCCCGATGGCAAATTAATACGAATAGAACTTCCAAAAGTGGCTAAAGAAGGTTATTTGTTGGGGTATAGAACGGTAAAAGGCAAAAACATTATATCAATATCGACTAACGAAAAAACCTTGCTCCAAAATCCGAACGCTGCACTAACTGTGGTGTGCAAAGCAAGAGGTGTTTCTTATTTTGAAAACACTCAAACGCTAACCCAAACTACATTTTCTTTTGAATTGTCCAAAGACAGCACTCCAGAAGGCATAAGCCAAATAACACTTTACGACAGCAATTCAAAACCCCAAAGCGAGCGTTTAATTTATATTGAAAAAGATCAGGATTTAGACGTTCAACTTTTGACTGACAAAGTGATCTACAAACCCTATGAAAAAGCTACTGTAAATGTGGTTTCTAAATCCAAAACAGGCGTTGCCAAATCGGCCAGTTTTTCAGTAAGCGTTACCGATATGAATAGAGCGGATGAGAAAAATTCTGGCACTACTATTTGTTCTTATTTCTTGTTAGAGTCTGACATTCGAGGCAAAGTATTTAATCCGGGATACTATTTTGATCCTTCTAATTTAAAACGACTAGAACATTTAGATGATTTACTTTTGACGCAAGGCTGGCGAGATTTTCTATGGAAATCAACCTCAAAATTCAGTGATTTGACAACCTATAAAGCAGAAAAAGGCATTACAATTTCTGGTAGAGTAAAGCAACTTTTTGGAAATAAAGCAAAAGCAAACAACAGAGTTGGTCTGGTTTTATTGAATAAAAACCATATGAATTCTTTCAAGACTTTTACAGATGTTTCAGGAAGTTTTAAATTTGAAAATCTAATGTTTTCTGGAAAAACCAAAATGGTTTTAAATTCTAAAAATGAGAATGGGAAATATGGAGGCGAATTAATAGCAAATCCTGAACAATCTCCTATGCCAGTTTCTGCTATAAAAGAACCCTTTATTTGGGATGAATCAACTCGTCTATTAGTTTATAATGTATTTAGAAAATTTACCGCTTTTGGGGTAAAACCCGAAAATATGTTGGACGAAATCCAAATCAAGGGCCAAAAGAAAAAATACGCAGTTGTCTCCTATGGAGCACCCGATTACAAGTACATTATTGACAAAGAAGAGGCAAAAAAACTGAGCAACAGTGCCGACCTTATTGAAGAACAATGTAAGGGAGTAATCCCGAACAATTTTAGTATGGAATTAAATTCTTATTTTGATGAATCACCAGAGAACAGCAAGCCAATTATTTTGATAGATGGTTATCAAGTTAATGAAGCCGGAGAGCTCTTGGGAATTGCACCCGAGGATATCCTGAAAATAGAAGTGGTAAGCGGATATGTTGTAGATGCTTTGTACGGAAGAGGTTCTGTGATTTCCGTTTTTACGAATGGAAACAGAAACAAGGCTGTAAGCGAAAACTCTTATTCCGTCAAGCAAGAAATCGATGGTTTTTACACAGAGCGTGTTTTTTATTCACCCACTCCAGAACAAGCCGAGTTGGATAATAAACTGGCTGTAAGAAACACCATCTACTGGAATCCGTTCGTGCATCCAGACGCAACAGGTAATGCCATTTTAAGTTTTTTCAACACTAAGGTCGAAACCAAGGTAAAAGTTGAGCTGGAAGGAATTACCGCTACAGGAATTCCAGTGACAAAAAAAGTGTATTACACCATCAAAAAATAAAGATTTTTTATGGTATATCCATAAATAGGCGCACATTTTTTTTTAATTTCTAATTAATAAGTTAATTAACGAATGTTGAATGTCATTCCCAGATTTGTTGCCTAAATTTGGGTTAAAATCTACTATCATGGATGTCGAAATATTAGCTCGAATACAATTTGCATTTACCATTGCTTTCCACTACATTTATCCACCGTTAAGCATCGGAATTGGGCTGATAATGGTTATTTTTGAAGGGCTTTATCTCAAAACAGGCAACAAAGATTACGAAATTCTAACTCGCTTTTGGATTAAATTATTCGCTTTGACCTTTGGTATTGGCGTTGCCACAGGAATTATAATGGAATTTGAATTTGGGACTAATTGGGCAGTCTATTCCCGTTATGTTGGTGATATTTTCGGAAGTGCCTTGGCTGCCGAAGGATTGTTTGCCTTTGGTTTAGAAAGCACTTTTCTAGGCATTCTATTATTTGGATGGAATCGAGTAAAACCTTGGGTGCATTTTGTATCTACTTTAGGCGTATTTTTAGGTTCAATGTTCTCGGCTGTTTGGATTGTAGTGGCCAATTCTTGGCAACAAACTCCAGCAGGTTACCATATCGTCGGTACGGGATTGCACGCTCGTGCCGAAGTGACTGATTTTTGGGCAATGGTTTTCAATCCATCGAGTTTAGATCGAATTATTCATACTTGGCAAGGAGCGATTTTAGCTGGAGCTTTCTTAGTTTTAAGTGTACACGCTTATTACATTAGAAAAGGTCGATTTGTCGAAATATCTAAAAAAGCTTTCAAAATTTCTTTGGTAGTGGCTACCCTATTTTCGCTTACTCAATTGCTTTCAGGTCACAGTACTGCCGATGGTGTTGCAGTAAACCAACCGGCCAAACTGGCTACAATGGAAGGCCATTTCAAGAAAAATTCCCCTGCCGATTTGTATCTTTTGGGGTGGGTTGATAAAGAAAAGCAAACTGTCACTGGAATTGGAATTCCAGGTGGATTATCGTTTTTAGTACACCAAGATTTTCAAGCTCCCATAAAAGGGTTGAATGACTTTCCTGTAGAAGACAGACCAAGTCAAATCAATGCCGTTTTTCAGTTTTATCATATTATGGTTGCCATTGGAATGCTGTTAATTGGAATGACACTATATGCTAGTTTCCTTTGGTGGCGCGGAAAATTATTCGAAACCAAATGGCTAATGTGGATTTTTTCCTTTTCGGTTATTTTGCCTCAAATAGCCAATCAAGTGGGCTGGTTTACTGCCGAAATGGGAAGACAACCTTGGGTAGTTTATGGATTATTACGAACCAGTAAAGCATTTTCTCAGGAAGTAAGTGCTAATCAAATTGTGTTTTCATTGGTATTGTTTACCGTGGTTTACTCGCTTTTGTTGGTCTTGTTTTTGTATTCGGTCAATAAAAAAATAAAACACGGCCCTTATGAAGAAGCAGTGGCATTTTCAAATACTAAAAACTTTTAATCTAGGCTTATGGAAACTTTTTTAGGAATAGATTATCCCACTTTATGGTATTTGGTCATCGGATTGTTGTTTTCGGGTTATGCTATTTTAGAAGGCTTTGATTTTGGCGCAGGAGCTTGGCATTTGTTTTTCAGGAAAGATTTGAGCCGAAGAATCGCCATCAACGCTATCGGTCCCATTTGGGATGCAAACCAAGTTTGGTTGGTCATTGGCGGTGGCGCATTATTTGCAGGATTCCCCGTGATGTATGCCACGATGTTGTCGGCCATGTACATTCCGTTTATGTTATTTTTGATGTTTAATGTTCTCAGAGCCGCTGCCATCAAGTTCAGAAGTGCCGAAGAAATGCTTTGGTGGAGAAATGCTTGGGATATTACATACAGTGTTTCATGTATTATGATTGCCTTTTTATTGGGCGTTGTTTTGGGGAATATTTTGCAAGGTTTCGCTTTAGGGCCTAATTTTACTTATCAAGGAGGCATCTTTTTTTCATTCTTGAACCCTTATGCAATTATGGTTGGGTTTACTACACTTTCTATATTTATGACTCAAGGAGCGATTTTTTTGTTATTAAAAACCGAAGGAAGATTACACGCTCGATTGACTTTTTTACTCCAAAAAGGGATGATCTTTTTCATCATCAGTTTCGGGATTACAACACTTTATACCTTGGTTTTTATTCCTGAAGTAACGGCCAATTTTAGAGAAAAACCACTCTATTTTGTTGTTCCTGTATTATCGTTTTTGGCTGTAGCCAATGTACCTCGTTTGGTTTCCAAAAAACAATATATGATGGCATTAGTGTTTTCGTCTTTGACAATGGCATTTTTGCTTATTCTCGTTGCTTTGCAATTGTATCCTACGCTTTTAATTTCGACCATCGATCCTCAATATAATGTAACGATTTACAATGCCGCTTCTTCCCAAAAATCATTAGGAATTATGCTGACTATTGTCGTCATTGGAGCACCTTTACTGGCAGGCTATTTTTTCTTTCTTTACCGAACATTTAATGGCAAAGTAGAATTGGACGATACGAGTTATTAGATAAGTCACAATGTAATAATACAAATAGACACAATTTTGTCATTCCGACCAAGTAGGAATCTCATTAGTTGCATAAGAGTTATTAGGTTGGTTTACAATAAAAGACAATCTCTAATTTTTTGAAACTACAGCCTACATTTTTCAATTGCCGTTGACTTTAGTCAACGGAATTTAGGTTTGATAAGTAATTGGCTTTAGCCAAAATGTTTATACAATTTAGGCTAAAGCTAATATATGTAGTATGATGATTAAAATTTATTTTTATCAATTTCATTTTGAATACTAATATTTCTATGATATAAAAATAAAACTGAAGATAATATAATCAGCAATACAATATGAGTGAATTTAAATTTTATTTTTCTCATCCTCTGTTTTTTATACAAAATCGTTTTTTTAGGAGTTACTTTTGCTATTTACTTATCTTGCACACGAAAGGATTCATGTGTCAACGAAGAAATAGGATCACTACATTACCTGAAACATCCCCCATTACCAATTTATTCCATCAACATCAAAATCCTGCATAACTTTATAAGCTTTTATATATGTCTTGTCAGATTTCATTTCTATACCTAATAATTTATTTTTATAGTCCTTGAAAAAATGTATTTTATATTTACCTTTAAATGCTTTATTTATACAATTAATCATTAGACTATCTTTATTTTGAATGTACCATTTAGAGTCATTATCCTTAATCTCATTTTCATAGTTGTATGTTTCAGGAATTGTTATTTTATTCTCATCAATATAGAATGTGAATGCGTTTATAAGTAAATTCTGCTTATAGTCCATATTATTATAAATCATTTCACTAATATCCCACATTCCTTTCATTTTATTCTTACTTTCATTTTCATAAAAATTCGTCCTACACGATATTAACGATATTAACGATATTAACGATATTAAAGTTTTTTTATTCATATTTATTATTTTGGCTTTTCAATTCTAAGAGTTGGTACACTTGTATTATCTGTTTGAGTTTACCCTGCTCCCGCGCGAATCCCTTCTCGTGGCACTTGAAAAAAATTAAAAATAATTTAGCGTTTTAATTATGGGTCATCACTAAGTATGAAACATTACCGAATGCGGTAGCGGGGGAATTTAAAACATTGCCTTACCCTTTACCTCCTCATTATTTGAGACCTATTATTGTTAAAACCTCATCTTTGTAAGATGTTTCTTTGGCTTTTAATTTACTTGTTCCGTTGATTTCCTCTTTTGTAAAACCAGCTTTTAATATTTCAGAAGTGTCCTTTACTTCTTGACTAAAATCTACTATTACATGTCTTTTATACTTTTTTGAGTATTTTATTCTATAAAATTTTCCAATATTGTTGTGAAATAATTTTGGCACTCTTCCACCATTACTTTTATACCTTATACTATCAACATAAAATTCAAAATAATTTGAGTCTCCTTTAGCCCAAGCTCTATAATAAACATACTTTCCAATAGAATTTAATCCTTTAGATTTTAAATCATTTTTTACATAGAAGTCAAAAAGAATAAAGAGAAATAATAAATAAAAAAAAACTATAACCAAAATAAAAAAAATAAAATTTATTTTAATTTAAATAAGACTTATTAAATGCATTTATATTTTTATTTTCATGTTTAAAAAAGAAATTATTAGCATATTTGTATAACATTCAATATCAATATGACCAAAAATTCTGAACCTACAATTCATGATATTGCAAGAGAATTGAAGATCTCTGCATCAACAGTATCAAGGGCTTTGAACGACAATCCACGCATTAGTCTAAAGACAAAAGAAAAGATAAAAGCAGTAGCTGATTCACTAGGCTACCGCCCCAATACGCTGGCATCCAACCTCCGGAATAAAAAATCGAATACGATAGGAATTGTTGTTCCGCTGATTAACAGGTACTTCTTTTCTGCGGTAATCAGTGGTGCCGAGGATGTTGCATTCAAGGCCGGATACAATGTGGTAATTTCACAATCGAACGACCTTGCTGCTGGAATTCTCTTATTCTATTCATGCATTTTTCTTGGAATGGCTCATCTCCCACTGCAAGAACCTCGTCGATCAACAATAAATCTGGATCTGAATGAACCGCCACTGCAAAAGCTAA
>ERZ1034365.66-NODE-66-length-53006-cov-4.358877_pt1 | contig 53006 bp, 59 predicted proteins | sample MGYA00520615_ERZ1034365 | MGnify/ENA primary metagenome ERZ1034365 (study PRJEB33736, sample SAMEA104284505) | Azolla filiculoides | biome: Urban; feature: Water surface; material: Ditch water | place: Netherlands | collected 2015-10-28 | depth 0-0.1 m ...
ATATAAAAACTATTTATATTTTAAATACTCATATTCAGTAATAATTTCTCAATCTTTATAATAATTATTTTTATCTTTTCAAAAAAATACATATTTGTTTTCATCTGATATGAATATTACATTTAAATCTTCAAAAGTATTAATATCAGTATTTGAGATTCTTTTTTGTTTAAAATAAACATTATTTTTATCTTTTGAATATACTTCATTAATAGGATTAAAAGTAATATAATCTATACCAGTTATTATATTACTTTCATAAAAGATGTTTATATTATCTTTAGAATAATATCATCATGGTACTCAATTTGCTAAAGGTATTTTTTCAAAAAATGAAACATTAACTCCTTCTATAGCTTTATTCTGGAAATATGCATTGTTAATATCCTTAGAATATCAATAGGATAAAGTTATAAATGATTCTTTATTAACATTATTGATAACCTTATTTGCCCAATAAATATTATTTTTATCTCTTCAAAAATCAAAATTAAAAGTACTTCAATCAGGATGTGTTAATGCAACTATAGGTTCAAAACTATTATAATCAACGTTTTCTATTTTTCATTTAGCACATGAAAAAATATTAACTCAATCCTTAATATAAGGCATTTTTATAACTTCAACATTCTCAATATAAACACCTTCTATTTACTTTCAGCCACAAAACAGACAATTAGTATCTTTATAAAGTGTAATTTCTAGTACTTCCACTGTACTCGGATCAATATTTTTTACCACAACTCATGCTTCATAAAAATATTTTTTATCTTTTGCATAAAATAAGTCTAAAGCTTTAAAGGTAGACAAATCAGCATTCTTTAATTTTTGACCATTAAAATACACATAATCTTTATCTTTTGCATAATAATTAAAATATTTTTTTAAATATAACTTATCTTTTATCAAATTGCTTTCTTCAGGATATAGAACATCAAAAGAATCATAATCAGATAGAAGGAGTTGGTTATCGAAGTAAATATTATTTCCATCCTTACTATAATTTCATCATAAATTATATTTTTTATCTATTTTATTTCCTTTTATCTCACTTAAATTAGTATTATTTTTATAATTTCAACAAGAAATTAATATAAAAGATAAACAAAATATTAAAATAATATTTTTCATATTCTTTTGTTAAAAATAAATTTATCTATTTTCACTTTACCAATTACTTAATTTTTTTCAATTTAATTTTGCAACCAACTCAAAAAGTGCAGGTGCTATTTCTTTAGTATATTTTCTGATATTGCTCTCAGCCTCTCTAATTGTAACATCATCAGTATAATAAGCTGAATTTATCCATATCCAATTTTTTACCTTTGTTATCAATATAACTTTCTCAGTTTCCTATATTTTTTTAGTTAAAATATAAAGCAAAAACTACCTTGTGGTCCTCAAACTTTAAATTTATCTATTTTTAAGCCATTTTGCAAAATATCAAAAAAGCACCTTTCTTTTATACAAGAGAAAAGTGCTTTATCTAAGTTTTTTAAAAAATGGTGGATCGGGAGGGACTCGAACCCTCGACCTTGGCCTTAAGAGGGCCCTGCTCTAACCAACTGAGCTACCAATCCAGAAGGGGAAATATCAAATGATGGTTGCGGAGGTGTGAATCGAACACACGGCCTCCAGGTTATGAGCCTGGCGAGCTACCACTGCTCTACTCCGCGGAAATGAATGTATGGTGCCAATGGGCGGACTTGAACCGCCGACCTCAGGGTTATGAGTCCTGTGCTCTAACCAGCTGAGCTACATTGGCAAGAAGAGTATGAACTGTTTCTTGCAATCGGACAGTGGGCACATTATATGGAAAAATTGAAACTGTCAAATATTTCTTTTTAAAATAAAACTCTCTTCGGAGAGAAGAGAGTTTTTAAATATGAGTTCTTAACGACGACCTGAACTTGTACCAGTTCCATTTGCTCGGTAGTATTCACGAATAATTGCTTGTTCACGTGCTTTTCTCTTAGAAACATCTCGTGAGTGAGTTTGACTATTCTTAAGTCGATTAGCAGTACGAGTTTGAAAGAATGCTTTCTTGTAGCGGAGAATAAGTTTTTCGTTTGATTCACCTTCTTTACGAGTTGCGAAGCAGATCATGAAAAGAGAAATAAGATATAAAAAATGATGAGTGAAAGTATATGAAATATAGAGGAGATGTCAAATAAATTCATACAAATTATATTTTATATTCATTTATACTATTATTGTATTGTCAATATATCTTTTCCGATACTTTGGTACTTATTTGTATCAGCTTTCTTTTTGTGGCACAATAGTGAATATATTATTGTTTTTTTTATCGTATATGTCTTATACAATTCTTCAGAAAAAAATGAATACACGCATTTTTTTAAGCACTTTCGAGGAAGGTGGATGAGAGAGTGTTAAAGAAAAGCAAAAAGAAACTGTTTCACGAAATGAAATCCTAAAAAAATGGCCAGAACTTCAAAAATTTTCACATGAGCTGTATCGAAAATTTGAAGCGCGTGCTACTATTTTATCTGAATTACAAGATGCACTCAATCATCCGACAAAATATTCTATTCTCTGATTAACTGATACAGAAAGAGATTCTGTTGAAGTGATTATGCAATCATTGATAAAAGTAGAAAATCCTAGTCCACAGAAACAAGTTATTGGTCGAGGAAAATTTGGGCTCTATAATCAAAAACAAGAAATGACATATTTTTTATGACAACTTCTAAAGAATCCAGTCGTTTTAAATAATTTTTTTTCCAAATCACTTGATAGGCAACCACTCGATCCAGATAAAGAAAAAAATATTTCTCGATTGTCTCGATTTCTTGTAGCTTTTTCAAATCACCCAGATGCAAAGAAATATACAACTCAAATACGAACATGATTACAATTTGCTGATCAATGAGACTATGAAAAACTCAAGAAATCGGTTGAATGAATTATTACAAACTATTCATCGATTTCTATAGGGGCCATTCTGAGTCCTGATGAGTCAGAAGGTCTTTGAATGGTACTTCGTCAATTATGAGACACAAAAAATGCAGGAGATATATTTATTAAAGAATGACAGCAAACTATTCAACGAGCAGTTGAAAAAAATGTTGTTTCCCCTGAACAGAAGGCACTTGGGGAGTATTTGAATAACAATATGCGTACGGTATCAACCAATATATCAATGCCAATAGCAGAAATTCAGTATAATAAACTTGTACAAGCACTTCCAGTAAATCATCCACAGAGAATACTTCTCGAGAATGATCCAAAGGCGAAAGAAAAGATCGCAGAAGCACATGCAGCTATATATTGTATTGATACTTTTATTAAAGATCAATGAGACAAGGGTCTCTGAGCTGCATTTTGAAAATATAATGACATGAAGGGGTTATACGGGATAGATAATTGGAGTGATGAGAATATTAAAATGACAAAAGAGATGGCTATTATGGTTGCATCTTTTGCGTTGACAGCTGGTATTTGACCACTTCTTGGCTCACTTGGAGTTGGAGCTCGAATCCTTCAATGAACCAATCTTGCACGAGCCACCAATCTTGCTCAAGAAGGGAAGGTTATGCGTGCAGGAATAGCAACTACAAAAGCAAAAACAGCACAATGAACTGCATGGACTCTCGAACAAGCTGCACAGATTGGACAAACAAGTACTATGGCTCGTTTCGGATCAGAGGCTTTAAAATTTACTACTCTTGATGCTTTTATTCGAAATCGAGTACGCGCTCCAGGTGAGGTTGATTGATTTGATGAATTTATAAAGAAATTATCAACGAACTTTGTCATGTTTTGAGCTTTTGCGGGCATGGAAAAAGTTATAGGGAAACTTTTACCGGTTTGAATTGCAAAGGCAGAATGATTCCAGATTCAAAATGGTGTAAAATTACTTGCATTTACATCATGAGATGTTGCTGTTATGCAAGCACTTCATGCTGCAGAGACAGGAAATATTGAATGGGACTGGATGAGTGCATTCCAGGCATTAGCATTTCGTGTTGGGATGAAAGGTACTCAAAAACTTCCAGATATTATTGCAAAGCAATTTCCAAATCTTTCAACAAAATGGGAATTAGCAAAATTTGAAGCAGGAGAAATACGAAATGGATCATTATCTCCATCCAAATGATATATAGAACCTCTACGATCTCCTGAGACTCAAATCTTTCAAGTAGAAAGTAGGAAACCAGCTCAATTAGGAAACCAGCATTGAGTTCGTGAAACTTGATCTCAAGAAGTGGTCAATGCTTCTAAAACAATTAAAGATGTATTGAATAGAGACGTATTTAAATCAACTCTAGCTTCTCCGGATGGGCTTATACGTATACGTATTGGTGAACTGGGATTTCCTGATATTGTCGTTGTTAAGTATAAGAATACTGGCAAAAGTGATAAGCAATATACATTTGAATGAGGGAGTGATAAGAATTTCTATTCACTCTCAGAAATACGAGCTAAAATACAACAAATGCAAGAATCGGCAGGAATTCAATTTGCGACTCAAAATATTTCAGGTCAAAAAAAGGCATATGAATCAACTCATCCTGAATCTATATTAGCAACACCAGAAATTCTTAATATAATTGATCAAGGAGTTAAGGATAATCCGCTTTTTATAAAAGCATGGTGAAGATATAAAGAATTATGATGAGAACTTTATCTCCATCCTGAATCTTGGATATCTTCCTCAGCAATTTGATGAAAATTAAATTGGGAGAATACTTTTATAAATATTTGAATCGGTAGAGGATGAGAAGGTTTGCATATGAAAATGCAAGAGCTTTATAAAGCTTTTTGAATTGAAACCGAGTGACATATAAATACTGTATTTCGTCATGAAATCGGACATGATATTACTATTCGATACCTGCAGAATCATCCTGAAGTTAAGAATCATCTTGAGTCTAAGTATCAAGAGCTAATGGCATGAACCATATCACCAATGGCTATGGATTGATTTTATATAGGAGCATGACGAAATGTTCAGATTCTTGAAGATTTTGCTGAGATGATGAGTTTATATATAAAGAAACCTGAAGTTTTTACTTCTTACATGCAACAATTAAAAAATGCAACAATAGATATTCCTGTAAAGAATTTTCTTAATGTTTTTGAAAATACTATTTATGGGTCTTATAGGGAATATATAAATTGAAGTAATCAATCTATAAATCCTAGTTCTAAAGCTTCAAATTCTATTATATGATCAAAATCAGAGAAATTACAATGAGTCAATTCACATACTATTTCTACCTCTCAAGAAGCTATAGATACTGCCATAAATCGTGTAAAAAGTATTCCAAAATGAACTGGGGAAGAAAGAGTTGAGCTTCTAGGAAATAAATATACTATTAATCGACATACTGATGGGAATAAGCTTGATACTGTAATAGATGGTAAAGTAAGAACTTTTGATACGGTAGAATCTTTTATTTCAGAGATTGCTCATTTGAGCAAAAAAATGGAATGAAATTGAATCACTTGAGGTATAGAAAAAAAGTCAAACCCAATTCTTTCCAGTAAGGGCTCAATAGATTCCAGGTTGCCTGTGAATGGATTGAAATATGTAATCACGAAAGAAGTTCGGTGAGATATTGCTGATTCTATGAAACGAGGGGCGGAGTGAGATGTAAGTAAGCGTATTCAAACCGGAGATACTGCAAAAATACGGGAATATGATACCATAATCAAAGACACGGTACTGAGGGTAAAACAATTGGATTCAATCCCTGAAATCAAAAAAGCACTTGAGATGAATATAGTCTGACCACGAAAGCCTGGAACAGAAGTAGTTGATACTATTGAACGAGAAACACTCAGGTTGCGTACAGAAGAAATTATCCAATCGAAGGCACCAGAGATTGTGCGAATTTTATCGAATCCTCAGGCACTTGAGGAAGCTGTAAAAGATCCAATAAATTGGAAAAAATGGTCTCTTGCTGGAATTATCCCCTGAGTTCTTTTACTTGCTTATCTTGCTAATAAAGATAAAGATCCATCTTCCTGACTCACTCTTCCAAATGATAGAGATACCACTTCGTCAGAAGCTGCAGCAAATTATTGTAAAAAATGTTACTCAGGTCCATCAGCAGTTTTGGATATTAAGAGAGAAATTAAAATTAATGGAAAAGTAAACATAGCTGATGAGAAGTATAGAATGTGAGTATCGAAGCGATGGATGGGATGAACACAATGGAAAAGTCTTGTTCCTGAATACCAGGCATGGCATGATTCGTTTGAAAATACTGATTTTAAAACAACAATGGATACAATTTTAACAAATAATTTTACCAGTAATGACGTACGATTATTACAACATTGTATAGGTATGTTAGATAATGGTAAATCACTGGATTCTAAATACTCACAAGACGGCATGCTGGGGACAAATACTACAAAAGCAATTTTGGATTATATGCATACCTGTGTTGGTGAAACGAAGAAGTCATAAAAAATTATCATACTATGCCCCAATTTCCCTCTTCCTACAATTCCACAGACAATCATCCGAAGATTTCTATAACATCCCCAGAGAAATCTCCTGAACTGGATCATCTTACTGAGACAGTTCAAGCAAAAATTCCGGATATTTTCAAAGCAAACATATCTTCACAAATGGGAGAACTTTTATGACGACTTCCAGCATTTGAGTCTCTCATATCAAGGAATCATCGTATATTTGGTGTAGAAATTTACCATTTTCTTACTTCTCGGTGATACGAAATAAAGACGACATCAAAAAATGAACAACAGAAGTACAGAGAAAAAGTTACAGAGTTTATAAAACGTTGAGAAAGTCTTGGTGCGCATATTGATGCAGATGTCTTTGTAGAGACGGAGATTGTATCATGAGCTCCTCGATGAAATACAACATTTAAATACTATCAAACATTTACTGAATCTGCCTGGAATCAATATATCGATAAACTCCCTGAGCTCTATGGTATGATTGCGCGAGAATTTGGTGATAATTCAGGTGAGAGAATTAGCGCAAAATTCCCAGCCTTTCTTTCTGGATATATGGAAAAGTGCGATAATTTGGTAATATATTGTAGAAATCAAGATAACCTTCCAAGAATTCAAAAAATGGTAGAACAGTGGATTCTTCGGTATTCTCTTCCAGCAGTGAATCGACCATTTTATCGAAGTGCTTTTTGAATCGATACGGCACCCGCTCATTGACAGGACAAGACAAGTTTCTCAGATTTGTGCGCTATTTTATCCATTGAATATGCAAAAAAATATGAGTCATGGTATAAAAAACAAACCGGAAAAACTCTTACTGAAAGAGAATATAATATTTTAGTACTTGGACAAGCATGCATGATGGCATCGAGCGAACCAAAAGAATTGAAAGCAGTTACAAAAAGATAGTGAAGTACTATTCTATAATTCCACTTCAAAGCAGGAATCCATCAGGTGAGTAGAGAGTAAATATTTGGCCATTGGTGATAGCTCTTTGTGGATGTAAGAAAGTAACATGAATACAATTATTATCCCATGAATCTATGGTTACATCCTGATCTTCTTGCCGATAACGAATTTTTCATTTTCCAACATAGGGAAGAGGGGGTGGATTTTTTGAAGACCATAACCATTCTGTTGCTATAAGAGTATTTTTATAGAGTTCAATATCTTCATCTCATCCAACTGTGATAGTGTTATTTTTTACATTTTTTTCAACAACAAACCGTGCAGGTCCACCACCTACGCCAATTCATTTTCGTTGTCCAATTGTATAACTAAATGCCCCATCATGTTCTCCAATTATTTTCCCATTCATATCGAGAATATTGCCAGGTTTTTTTGATATTCTTTTTTCGAGAAATTCTTTCATACTTACCTTTCCAATAAAACAAAGTCATTGCGAATCTTTTCTTTTTGCATTTGGAAGACTCATTCGTTCAGCTATCACTCGTACTTCAGATTTTTTAAGATGTCCTATTGGAAAAATTGCATGTGATCGTTGGTATTCAGTGAGTCGAGAAAGAAAGTATGATTGATCTTTTTCTGGATCGATTCATTTTTTTAGTATATATTCAGTATCCACGTGTTTTATTTGAGCATAATGACCAGTAGCAATAGCATCAAATCAAAGACCAAGAGCTTCTTCCATGAAAATATCGAATTTTATGAGATTATTACAAAAGACATCTGGATTGGGAGTACGTCATTTTTCATATTCACTATAAATATATGCTATAATACGACGCTCATATTCTTCTCGGTAGTCAAATGTATAGAGCTCTATTCAGAGATGGGTAGCAACTTTTTTTGCTTCCATAAGATCAGTTTCCGTTGGACAATCTCATTCATCTGCAATATAGTTAATCATAAAACCTCCAACTACTTCGTGTCATTGCTCGAGTAAAAGTCCAGCTGAGACAGCTGAATCAACTCATCAAGAAAGTCAAACAAGTATACGCATAAAAGAGTTTAGAGAAATATATGAGGATATTGTTTTAGTAAATTTTGAATAGGGAGAAATAATGGTTTCGGGAGATTATTTCCACTATACCATTCCCATCATTCACATTTCTCTTCTTCCAGTGTTTCTGGTACTCATTTAAATGAATCTACTTGAACAAAGAAAGTAACATAATGATTTTCAGTAGAAAAAATATCTTCTGTGAATCAGAGTATTTTGCCTTGAATACATTGTATTCAGGTTTCTTCTTTGCATTCGCGAAACGCACATTCAAGAATGGTCTCATTCATTTCTAGATGTCATCAAGGAAATCAGTAAACTCCTGATCAATGTTTACTTTTTCTTTTTCCTATGAGAATTTGTGATCCATTTTTAAGAATACATGCAACTCAAATTCGAGGATTTGTCATGGGTATTAAATAATTTCGTGCCATCCTTGAACACGAGTAATATATGGATGATCAATTGATTTTCATTTATTCCATGGCTTTTCGATAAGAATACACTCAATATCTCTATAGGCAAGATCGAGAGCATTTATCTCATTATCATCAATCATAAGAGTGATGCCTAATTCTTTGCAGACTTCGGACTTTGGTTTGTGACTATCAGAATAATGATTTACAAAGAATATTCTATCCTCAAAAATATCCCCAAAATGATAATGAACATAATCTATAGTAGAATCCTTTCGTTTATCCTCATTTCTTGCTGTAATAATTGAAAGCTTCTTTCATTGTGCACAAAGTTTTTTGATGGATTCTTTTGCGAGTGGCATGAGAGGAATTTCTCGTTCTTCTTGAGTATTAGAAAAAGTATCCCATATGTGACTCATTTCATGAGCAGTGATGTCAATATTAGGAATGCTCGTGATTTCATGCTCTATAATATCTTCCAGTGTTCGAAGTTGCATGAGTTTCCCAAGGGAATGTGCATATGCAAGCATTCATCAAAAAGTGAGTGCAAGTGTTTCATCAAGATCAATTCAGATATGAGAATGTCAGTGAAGATTGTTATACATGAAAAAAAGAGATTATTCAATTCGAAATGTTCCATGCGTATTCGCTTCAATGGCTTTTACAAAGAATGTTTCTAACGGCTCCTGAAGTGAAGAAATCGTGTTATTTGCAATAATATTTCCTTTATGAATGATTGCAAAGTTATCACATATTTCTTCTACATCAGAGAGGATATGGGTATTAAAAAATACAGTAGTTCCATCTTTTCCCAGTTCAATAATCAAATCTTTTACCATTTTTCTACCAATTGGGTCAAGCCCACTCATAGGCTCATCGAGAAATACAATTTCGGGTTTATGGATAATTGCTTGAGCAAGCCCAATTCTCTGGAGCATTCATTTTGAATATTTAGCAAGACGCTTGTCTCCAGCATGATCAAGTCCAACTTTCACAAGGATTTCTTCTATTCGTTCTTTAAGAATATCAGAGGGGATATCATAGAATTTCCCGTTAAATTCTAAAAATTCTCTTCCTGTTAGATACTTATAGAGGTATGTATTTTCTGGCATAAAACCAATCTTTTTTTTAATTGCTTCCGTTAACTGGTCATTTCCAAGAATATGAATACTACCTTCCTCTGGAATAATGAGACCAAGAATACATTTCATGGTTGTAGTTTTACCAGCACCATTTGGTCCAAGGAATCAAAAAATTTCTCAATTTTTAATTGTGAGAGATATATCGGTAAGAATTTGTTTTTTATCGAGCCATTTCGATACATGGGAGAGTATAATTGCTGACATGGGGATTTTTTTTATGAGAATAATAGTCTTTTTATATAAATATATATATTTCCTTTTAATAAGCCATAATATGTCTATTGAATATATGACGTATTATGTTGTAAACAATATAACTTCTTTAGTGTATGTATTTTTCATGGGAGTCAAGATGTGAGAAGGTGACAATTGTTCCAATTTTTATATGATTGTGTGATACAATATATTATTTTAATTATTCATTATATGGCTAAAAAAACTACAACAAGTAAACTTGTAGAAACTCTTGCAACTCTTCAGAAACTCCATAAGACTGAAAAGAATGCTGATTTAAAAAATCTAATTAGCTCTGTTGTTGCTCTTCTTGATGGAAATGTACTTTTGGCTCCTCAAGCTAAACCAGTGAAAGCTCCAAAGGTGAAGAAAGAGAAGGTAGCAAAAGTAAAGAAGGTAAAAGCTCCAAAGGTGAAGAAAGAGAAGGTAGCAAAAGTAAAGAAGGTAAAAGCTCCAAAATCTCCAAAGGTTGCAAAGGTTTTAAAGCCAGTAGTTTCTAAAACAGCGAAAACACCTGCTGCACCAAAGGCTGCTCCAAAAAAAGTGATTGCAACTCCAGAATTAGCTGCAGAGTAATTTCAAAAGAACTTTTAAAAATACCATTCATATGAATGGTATTTTTTAGTTTCAGATAGTGAATATAGATATAATATTAATTGGTTGATACTTTCTTAAGTGAGATACGAATTTCATCAATTTCATATCACAAAGGAATATGAGTTATGTGTATATTTTCAAGAGAGAAGTCTTTAATTACTTCCTCTTCTTCAAATATAAGATGTGCATGAGCTCCAGGAGTAGCTTCAAAATACGATTTTCCAAATACTCCAGGAACTTTTCGAATCATTCCAGAGCTACTCATATCTTCTAGGTTTCTATAAATGGTAGCTTTTCCAATTTTTGGTTCTATTTTCTTTACCTCAAGAAATACCTCTTCAGCAGTGAGGTGTTTGCAATTACAGAGAGAACAGATTATATCACGGTATTCATGAGTACGCATACAACGAGGTGTGAAAATATATTTTATATATATAGATAAAATATAAAAATGCAAGCAATATTTCTATATTATGATAATAATTATCATTAAAATTTGCATTCAAATCGTATACTCATATAATGAGAATTAATATCATATTAAATATTAATTTATGACACATACTATTCACAGATTACAAATATTAGTAGCTTGAGTTTCAGTACTTTCTCAAAAATCTCGCTTATGCCACTGGAATGTTGAATGAGCTGGTTTTCTTGAGCTCCATGAGTTTTTTGGAGCATATTATGATTTTCTTTCTAATGAGGTAGATAATTTTGCAGAGAGAATCCGGGCTTTGGATAATTATCCAAAAGCAACATTTCAGGAATTTCTTTCTATTTCTCCCATTGAAGAACAGGGAGGCATGACTTCGAAAGAGATGATTCAAACTCTGCTCCATGATACAGAAATTATTACTACACTAGTGAGAGAATGGATTCAGGATGAATCTGATCTTATAACCCAAGATATGTTCATTAGTTTTATATATGATCTTGAGAAGAAAGCTTGGATGATGAAATCTTTAAAAAAGGTATGAGTTATTGGTTAATATAAATGAGAACAATTCTCATTTATATTTGATTTTTTCAAGAGTATTCTTATAGTATTACCTGTAGTTATCTACACATTTATTATTCTAAAAATTATTACTATGTCTTGTTGTGAAAATGAATTCTACTTTTCTCAGGTAAAAATTGATACAGAAGCACCGACTTTCGATCTTCCAGCATATGATCCAATTAAGGATGATGAAGCACATGTTTCGAGTGAAGATATGAAAGGCAAATGGACGGTACTTTTTTACTATCCTGCTGATTTTACTTTCGTTTGTCCTACGGAATTAAAAGATATGGCTGAAGCAAAATCAAGGTTTGATGAGCTCGGAGTTACAGTTCTTGCTATATCTACTGATACAGTATTTTCTCATCGTGCATGGGTAAAACATGAGGGTCTTATGAGAAATTTTCCTTATCTCATGCTTGCTGATCATGGACTAGAAGTTGCAAGTACATATAACATTCTTGATGAGAAGTCTGGAATTGCAGGACGAGGAACTTTTATTATAGATCCTAATGGAATTTGCCGTGGAATCGAAGTAACATCTGGTCCACTTGGACGAAATTCTGATGAACTTCTTCGAAAAATTGAAGCACTACAGTTTATGGCTGCAAACCCAGGAACTGCTTGTCCTGCAAAGTGGGCAATTGGTGCTAAAACACTCAAACCTTCTATTAAGATTGCTTGAGAAGTTGAGGCTCAACTTCAATAATTCTTTGAGTTGAAAAATCCTTCAAGTTTGAAGGATTTTTTTAATATCTTTTTCCTATTTGAGTGAAAAGTTCAAAAGATCTCATCTTAGATGTCTTTCCTAGAAAGATTTCAACTTTTAATAGCTTCTTTTTCTGTTTTAATTGTATTTTTTATGCGAACACTTTTTATTTTCAGACAGGATTTACGACTTCATGATAATAAAGGTTTATTAGAAGCGATGCGAAATTCCAAGAAAATTCTTCCTATTTTTATTCTTGATTCCAATATTCGCAAGGAATTTGGAGTGAAAGATCCTCGATTTTGATTTATTCTTGAAGCTGTGGAGGTTCTAGATAGGGAATTACAAAAATATGGAGGGAGGCTTTCTGTATATATTGGAGATCCATTGGAAGTGGTAAAAGATATTATTCAAAAAGAAAAAATTTCGAGTATTTTCGCAAATCGTTCTTATTCCCCTTATGGAAAAAAACGAGATGATGCTATCAATGATTTTGCACTGAGTAGAGGCATTCCATATGTACTTGTAAAAGATTTTCTTCTTGTAGAACCTGAGGAAGTGGAAGTTCGAAAAGTATTCACTCCATTCTCAAAACTATGGAGAAAACATATTGAATTTAACCATATATATGCTTCTCCCATTTCTTTTGATATTGAAGATGAACTATTGTGATGAATCAATTGGTATATCCCACTTGAGAGGAGAGATATATGAGAAGTTTTTTGATATCCAAAATTTCATCCTTACTGGACTATTCCTTTTGGAAAAAGCCGATTAAAAATAAATTGGGATACATATGATGATACCAGAAATTTTCCATGAATCGATGGATCTACACGATTATCGCCGTATATTCGATTCTGAATCTTTTCAATACGAGAACTTTTTCGCCAATTCCAATATAATCCAACTATTATAAATGAGCTTGCATGGAGAGAATTTTGGTATCATATTGCATATTATTTCCCAAATATATATTATGAAGAATTTCAGGAAAAGAAGCGTCATATTCAATGGGAAATGAATGATTATTTATGGAGTAAGTTTCAAAATGGAGAAACAGGATATCCTTTAATAGATGCTGCTATTCGTCAGCTTTATGAAACGAATTGGATGCATAATAGACTCCGTATGGTTGTTGCCTCTTTTCTTACCAAGAATCTTTGAATTGATTGGAGAAGGGGAGAAAAGTGGTTTCGTCAGTACCTTATTGATTATGATGAGGCTATAAATATAGGAAATTGGCAATGGAGCGCGTCAGTTGGGGCCGATCCAAAACCTATACGAATATTTAATCCACTTCTCCAATCAGAGCGATTTGATTTACAAGCTGTTTTTATTAAGAAATATCTTCCAGAATTACAAGGAGTAAGTGCGAAAGATATTCATTCATTAAATCTTTCTCATCTGTATATTCCAACAATTGTTGACCAAAAATTAAGCGCTGCAAAAGCAAAAGAACGATATAAATAAAAACTAAAATGGGTGAAGGCTTTCTTTTGACATTCTCTATATTTTCTATAGAATTTCCCTCGTTCTCCTTGATCAGGAGTATTTTCGTTCACACTCTTTGCCGAATTTACCTTTTCAGGAGCGGGTTCCATTGAACCCGATTATTTCGTATTTTTTCTTTTCATGACACAGTTACACGAACAAGATGATTATTATGCACATTTAAAAACCGATCAAAAGAACGATGAATCTGACACAAAAAAACCTTTAAAATTAAAATTAAAGGTGAAGAAACTTGAAAGTGATGAGAAAATACCTGAAATGGAATCTACACCTGCTATTTCTGATACGCCAGTGGAAACACCGAAACCACAGGCAAGACTTATCGCACGTGAACCAATTAAACCTATAAAACCAAGAGAGGAAATTTCTATAAAACCAAGAGAGGAAATTTTAAAAAAGGAATTTGTTCGCAGAGTTTCACCAGTTTTCAATCGTGAAGAGAAAAAAGATGAACCAAAGAAACGATTTACTCCAGCTATTTCATTTAAACCAGCTCCATCTCCATTTAAGGCCTTGGAAAATCGACCTGTCATGAGTGGAAATGGGAGCTCTACCCCTTCGGTAAATTCTGGAGATAAGAAGCGTCTTCGTGATGATGCAAAACCAATTTTTCAGCGAAATATTGGTTACACCACTCCTACAAAAGATGGAACCGGAAAGAAAGGAAAAAATGGTAAGCCTTATACATCATTTGATGAAAAATGATGAAAAAAATGAGTAAAAGTACTCTCTGTTCATGATGATGGATCATTTCGTCGTGGACATAAGGTAGCACAAAAGAAAAAAGAAAAGTCTGCCGAAGACATTCAACAGATACTCGTAGATCGTACTGGACAAGAAGTTCCTATTCCAGAAGTTATTTCTGTAAAAGAATTTTCTGATAAAATCGGTATTCCCGTGGCAAAGGTTATGGCTGAACTTATGAAGAATGGAATGTTAGTAAGTTTAAATGCGCCAATCGATTATGATACATGTTATTTAATTGGTGAAACGTTTGGAATTAAGATTACAAAAGAACTTTCCGATGAGGTATCAGTGAATGATCTTATGGATGGAAATATTGAGGAACTCTTGAAAGAAGATGATACGAGTAATCTTGTGAGTCGTCCACCAATTATTAGTGTTATGGGACATGTTGATCATGGAAAAACATCGATTCTTGATTATATTAGAAAAAGTACAGTTGCTGCAACTGAAGCTGGTGGAATTACTCAAAAAATTGGTGCATACCAGATTGAGAAAAATGGAAAAAAAATTACATTTCTTGATACTCCAGGTCACGAAGCTTTTAGTATTATGCGTGCCCGTTGAGCCAAACTTACGGATATTGCAGTCATTGTTGTCGCGGCAGATGAAGGAATGAAACCACAAACCATTGAGTCTATTAATCATGCAAAGGCTGCAGAAGTTCCAGTGATTGTTGCTATTAATAAGATGGATAAGCCTGGAGCAAATCCAGATCTTGTAAAATGACAATTAGCAGAACAAGGTCTTCAACCAGAAGATTGGGGAGGAACAACCGTTGTTGTTCCAGTATCTGCACATACGGGTCTTGGAATGGATATACTCCTTGATATGATTATTCTTCAGGCTGAACTTCTTGAGCTCAAAGCAAATCCAATTCGTAATGCGGTAGCGACTGTTATTGAAGCTCATCTCGATCAAAAACTCGGTTCTGTTGCTACTATTCTTATAAATGGTTGAGTTATTCGAAAGGGGGATAATATAGTCTGTGCGAATTCATACGGTAAAGTACGAACATTAAAAGATTTTAAAGGAAAAAATATTGAAGAAGCTGGACCTGGTACGCCTGTACAGATTACAGGGCTTTCAGGTGTTGTAGAAGGTGGCGATATTCTTCAAGTTGTAGTAAGTCAGGAGGTTGCAACTGAACGAGCCAAAGAATACAATCTTGCAAAAAGTCGACATTCGATTAATGCATTTGAGGGAGCCTCTCTTAATATGCTCATGGCACGAATAAAGAGTGGTTGACTCAAACAATTAAAAATTGTTTTAAAATGTGACTCAAATGGTTCACTCGAGGCTCTAAAGGCTGCTTTATGAAAATTATCAACCAATGAGACACAAGTAACCTTTCTTCACGCATGAGTAGGTGATATCAATCAATCTGATGTCATTATGGCTGGAACGTCCCAAGCACTTCTTATAGGGTATAATGTTGGAGTAATTGCAAGTGCCCGAAGTACTCTGTCAAATTCTAAAATTGAATTTATTGATAAGAAGGTAATTTATCATATTCTCGAAAAAGTAGAGGCAATTATCACAGGAATGATTGATATTCGTTTTGAAGAACTTGAACTTGGAGTAACAAAAGTAAAAGCTATCTTTTATACAAAGAAAGGTGGTTCAATGATGATTATTGGTCTTGGGGTAGAATCATGAAAGATTGAAAACCGTGCAAAGATTCGTATTATTCGTGATGGACGAAAAGTAGGTTCAGGAGAAATTGTGAACCTAAAAATGGGGCCACTTGATGTTCATGAAGTACTTGAGTGAGATGATTGTGGTATAAATTATAAATGAGACGTACAGATAATCGAATGAGACAATATTGAGGTATATAAAATGGTTCAAAGGAAATAGTTCTTAATTTTAATATGACAAATCTTGATTTTGATCTTTTTTCCACTCTCTCAACAAGTGAGAAAGATACATTAATGCTTTTTTGTCAGGAACGTATTCTTCAACCATGAGAAGTACTCTTTCATGAAGGAGAGCTTGCAAATGTATTTTATATTGTGTTTGAATGAGATATTGTTGTCTATAGAACAATAGGGAAAGATGATGAACAGTATCTTTGAACGGTTACGCCTCGTGGTTATTTGTGAGAAATGGCACTTTTTGATCCATTGGCAAAGAAAGTTCGAATGGCAAGTGCTCGATCTACTTGAATTTCTCGAATTTTAGTTATGCTTGATTATGCAATAGAAAATTTTGCAATAAAACATCCTGAAATTCTTGCTTGTATACAAAAAGTAATCGACGAACGGAAGACTATGAATAGAAAAATCACTTGATTATAAGAAAATAATAGGAAAAATGTAAATTTGATTTGCATTTAACCCCTTTCCTTATATAATACGCGAGCTTATTTTTTATAAGTGACCACTTTTTCCTTTACTCATGCCAAAAGACGATAAGATCGAGGTTGAATGAACTGTACTCAAAGCACTTCCTTGAGCTGTTTTTGAAGTACAACTCCCAGAAACCTTTAATAGTATGGTTATTCGGGCATATGTATCAGGAAAAATGCAGAAGAATTTAATTCGTCTCATCCCGTGAGATAATGTGGTGGTGGAGCTCACGCCGTATGATCTCTCGCGATGAAGAATTACCTTCCGCAAACCCGTTGTTAAAAATAATCCTTCTTAAGTATGAAAGTTCGTCCATCTGTTAAGAAAATCTGTGATAAGTGCGTTATCATCCGTCGAAAGGGTGTTATTCGTGTAATTTGTTCTTCTGAACCAAAGCATAAGCAACGTCAGGGGTAATTTTTTATTTTCTTTTGTAAATAGTCAATATGGCTCGTATAGCTGGTGTAAATCTTCCCGATCAAAAACATGCTGAGATATCTCTCATGTACATATATGGTGTTGGTCGTCCTCTTGCTCAACAAATTCTCGATAAAGTAGGAATTGAACGTAATCGTAAAATGTGAGCACTTTCTGAAGAGGAACTCGATAAAATCCGTGAGGAACTTAAGGGTTTTGTAATTGAAGGTGATCTTCGTCGAGAAGTTGCTTGAAATATTAAACGTCTTCAAGAAATTGGTTCTTACCGAGGAACTCGTCATAAAAAGCGTCTTCCGGTTCGTGGTCAACGCACAAAAACGAATGCTCGTACTCGTAAGGGAAAAGCAGTCGCTATTGCCAATAAGAAGAAGTAATACTTTTTTGAGTATAAATTGCACCCCTCAAACCTTGTATCTAAAACACTTTTCTCTTACACACAATTAATTTCATTTTATTATGGCAAAAGTTTTGAAACGTTCTAAGAAAACTCGTAAAAATATACCCGAAGTAGTAATTCATGTGAATGCTACTTTGAATAATACTCACGTTGTTGTTTCTGATCTTGATGGACAAGTTCTTACTTGGTCTACAGGTGGTACAGCAGGATTTAAGGGTGCACGTGAAGCTACTCCTTATGCAGCTCAAATTACAAGTGAACAAGCAGTGACAAAAGCAAAAACACTTCATGCAATTGAACGTGCAACTATTTACGTAAAGGGAATTGGTTCTGGTCGTGAACAAGCAGTTCGTGGTGTTGTAAATTCAGGTGTTGAACTTATTGCAATCTACGATGTAACCCCAGTTCCACATAATGGTTGTCGTCGTCCAAAAAGAAGAAAACTCTAGTCACTTCTTAATCATATACTTCATTTCTCTTATTATATTATGCGTTATACTGGTCCTAAAGTAAAACTCTGTCGCCGTGAATGATATAATCTCTTCGGTACAGAAAAATACAATCTCAACGATAATCATCGTAAGCCTCTTGGTGGAGGTCGTGGATCGAAGCTTTCTGAATTTGGTGTTCAGCTCCGAAAGAAGCAGGCTGCAAAGCGTATGTTTGGTCTTTCTGAAAAACAATTTGCTCGTTACTATAAGGAAGCATTTCGTCGTCAAGGAGTTACGGGTGATAACATGCTTCAAATGTTAGAACGTCGTCTTGATACTGTAATTCTTCGTGCAAACTTTGCTCGAACTATTATGCAAGCTCGACAATTTGTAGGGCATGCTCACTTTACAGTAAATGGTCGAAAAAATAATATTTCCTCTTTTCAAGTTTCTATTGGTGATGTTATTACCATAAAAGAACGAATGAAGGAATCTCCAATTTATAAGACTCTTCTTGAAGAATTTCAAGAATTTGCTTCTAAAAATAAGAGCGCAACAGTATCTACATCTAAATGGCTCGAAATAGATGCAAAAAACCTCACGATCAAAGTTGTTGCACTTCCGGAAAAAGGAGATTTTGATCAGATGATTGATATTCAGCGTATTATTGAGTTTTACTCTAAGTAATTCCTCCTGAAACATCTTTACCTCCCATCCTTTCCCTTTCCTCTATGCATATCATTCATAATACTATCGGTGTGCCAAAGGTACGTCATGATAATATATCTGCAAGTGAAGCACGGTTCATTATTGAACCACTTCCAAGTGGATATGGAGTGACTCTTGGTAACTCACTCCGTCGCGTTATGCTTTCTTCTATTCCTGGAACTCGTGTTACTGGAATAAAGGTTCACGGTGCGGCACATGAATATACAACTCTTCCATGAGTTCGAGACTCTGTTCTTGATATCATGTTAAATCTCAAATGACTTATTGTAGAAAAAAGCGACGTTGGTGTTGAATGGATTCATTTAAAAAAGAAAAAAGCCGGACTCGTTACAGCTTCTGATATTACAGCTTCTGGAGTAAAAATTATTAATCCAGAACTTTATATCACGAGTATCGATGAATGATTTTCTTTTGAAATGGATATACGTATTGAACGTAATGTTGGCTACGTGAGTATTGAAGATCTTAAGAAGATTGAAGAAGATCCACAAGTTCTTTTGATTGATGCAAATTTTTCCCCAGTTCAAAACGTAAAATATGAAGTAACGAGTACTCGTTACTGAGAGATAACAAACCTTGATTCACTTGAGATTACTATCCGAACAAATGGTGTAATGTCTCCTTCAGATGTTCTTCATTTTGCTGGAAAAATGCTTGAATCATATTTTGCACTCTTCAATGATGAAGCTCTTCAAGTTGGTGGTGAATTCATTGCTGATATTAAACAAGTTATTGAGAAAGAAAAACAAGAAGTAAAGAGTGAACTTGAAAAGGAAACGTATACACCAATCGAAATTATGTGACTTTCTCCACGCACTTTGAATGCTTTAGTAAATTGAGATATCTTCTCTATTGAACAACTTACAAAATGTACGGAAGCAAAATTATCTTCCATTAAGGGATTTTGAAAGAAAGCTATGACAGAAGTACGAGATGCACTTAAGGGGCGAGCCCTCAAGCTTCTCGGTGATGACTAATTATACCACCTCAAGCTCCAGATTATAATACTTTTTCCCAACATGGCGGTGATAAAAGTAGGTTAGTCGGAAAAAATCATTTTACACAGTTTTTAAATTTTATCGTATGCGACATCGAGTTAAGAAACATCTGCATTTCAAGAAGAAAGATTGTGCTCATAGAGATGCAGTTATCCGTAATCTCCTTACAAGCTTTTTCACACATCGCGCTCTTGTTACTACCGAGAAGCGAGCTGTGGCTCTCACTGGATTTATTGATTCCGTTATTAATCTTGTTAATTCTTCTAAGGAGGAGTTTAATAAGATTCGTACCCTTAATGAGTCAATGTATACAAAAGAAGCTGGAATTGCTGCTATGCAGATTGCAGGTGAATATAAAGAGCAGAAGAGCGGATTTACTCGAATTACTCCGATTAAATACCGTGATGGCGATGCTGCTAAGCTCGTTAAAATTGAACTTATTTAATTGCTATTTATAGAATCATTTATGAAAACGATTGTTGCGAAACAACTCCGCGGAAATGAGCGTGCATGGTACGTCGTTGATGCGAATGGTATGAATCTTGGACGCCTTGCAACTCAAATTGCTCGTATTCTCTCTGGACGAAATCGTGTTGATTTTACTCCACATCTTGATAATGGTGCTTACATTGTTATTCTTAATGCTGGAAAGGTATCAGTTACTGGTACAAAAGAAGCAGTAAAAATGTATCGTTCCCATTCTCAATATATGGGTGGACTCAAAGAAACTACTCTTGCAAAAATGCGTGAAAAGAATCCAGTTCACATCTTAAAGCATGCCATTAGCGGTATGCTTCCAAAGAATCGTCTCCATGATGGAATGTTAGATCGTCTGAAGCTTGAGCTCGGTGATACTCATCCATATGCTGCACAAAAGCCTGAAACTCTTAGTTTGTAATCTGTCTTCATTAGTATATGACTGCTAACAAGTACATTTATGCTGTCGGACGTCGAAAGACTGCCGTAGCCCAGATTCGTCTCCACACTGGAAAAGGAGATTCAAAGATCAATGGTCTTGCTTTTGATAATTATATCAAGCGTTCCGATCTTTTCCATGTTATTCTTGCACCTCTTAAGGTTGCTGGAGTATTTGATACATATCATTTTGAAGTAACCGTTGAAGGTTCTTGAGAAAGCGCTCAAGCTTGAGCTATTCGTCATGCACTTTCTCGTGCATTGGTTGAATCTGATGTTAACCTTAAGAAAGTGTTGAAAGGAGCAGGATTCCTCTCTCGTGATGCACGTCAGGTTGAACGTAAAAAGCCAGGTCTTCATAAGGCTCGTAAGGGTCCATCTTGGTCAAAACGTTAATTTTATTCCGATATTTTCTCTTTTATTTTCTCGTTATGCCTACAATTAATCAGCTCGTTCGTAAGAAGCGTAAGGATGTTTCTCGCAAGAGTAAAACTCCAGCACTTCAAGTGAACCGAAATTCTCTTAAAAAGGAGAATACTCCTCTCGCTTGCCCACAACGTCGTGGAGTATGTGTTAAGGTGTATACTTCTACTCCAAAGAAACCAAACTCTGCTCTCCGTAAGGTTGCAAAGGTTCGTCTTACGAATGGTTATGAAGTAATCTCTTATATTGGAGGTGAATGACACAATCTTCAGGAACACTCTGTTGTTATGCTTCGTGGAGGTCGTGTGAAAGATCTTCCAGGTGTACGATATCATATCGTTCGTTGAGTTCTTGATTGTCAAGGTGTTGACAAACGAGGACAAGGACGTTCTCAATATGGTACAAAACGACCGAAGGCTGCGAAGAAATAATCCACTTTTTTGATTCCCCTAAAATATTATTCTTATGAGTACGAAAGGAAGCGTATCATTTGTAACTCGAAACGATCGACTTAATAAATTCGTGAATTATGTCATGAAGGATGGTAAGAAGACTCTCGCTTACAAGATACTTAATAAAGCATTCGATATTCTCCGTGAAAAGGGTTATACTAATCCGGAAGAAGTATTCGATAAGGCACTTGATAATACAATGCCAAAAATTGAATGTCGTCCAAAACGTGTTGGTGGAGCTATCTACCAGGTACCAATGGAGGTAAAGCCAGGTCGTTCTCTTGCTCTTGCATGTCGTTGGCTTCTTGCCGCAGCACGCTCTAAGAGTGGAAATGATTTTGCTTATTTTCTTGCACAAGAAATTATTGATGCTGCCGGTGAAACTGGAGTTGCTATCAAGAAAAAACTTGATGTCTATAAAATGGCTGAAGCGAACAAAGCATTTGCTCGTTTTGCTAATATGAAATAATTACTGACTTTATCTCTATTAATTTTAATCCAATATGGCTCATAAAAAGGCGATGGGTTCGACCGTCAACGGTCGAGATAGTGTAGCGAAGCGACTTGGAGTCAAAGTATATGGACAACAGTCAGTAATCGCTGGAAATATCATTGTTCGTCAGAAGTGAAATAAATTCTGGCCGGGTGAAGGTGTTCAACAGGGTACTGATTTTACACTTTTCGCAGTACGTGATGGTGTAGTTTCTTTTACTGAGAAGCGTCGAGTTCGTTTTGACGGACGTGTTTATCGTGATATCTATGTTCACGTAAGCTAGTTTATTATACAATTCCATTCTAGAAATCTCTTCAGTGTATGAAGAGATTTTTTTTGTCTACCGTTTTTTTTGTTTATATGGTATCTATTCTTATTTTAAATACTATATAATGTGTCTTATTATGAGATTGTATATCAATATATAGTATATACTATATATTGATATTATCACTTGGCAGTATGATTTTTTTATGTCAATGTATTCAGTTCTCCTATTTCCTATGCTATTTTGGCAACCTGGTGGAATCTTTGGTGATTACTTTTTCTAAAATTCTTTTGGTATTATTGTATATTTACAATATATTGTGCTTCGTTAACAACAAGTACAACTATATATAGATATATTTATAATATTTATTCTCATAATATGGCAATATATAAGATACGAAAACGAAATGGTATCATTGATACCTTTGATCGGGTGAAAATTGAAACCGCGATTGCGAAAGCTATTGAGGCAGTTGGAGGGCAGGATTACTCACTTATAGAAGGTATTACAAATCAGGTTATTTCTCTTATATCTGTTCGTCAATGAGATGCTATCCCTGATCTTGAAATTATACAAGATACAGTAGAAGAGGTATTGATTAAAGATGGTCATGATACAGTCGCAAAAGCATATATCCTATATCGTGCTAAACGAGCTGAAATTCGTTCTGATGAAGCAGTGATGATTGAGGTGGGGAAAACCATGGAAGAATATCTTGAAAAGAGTGATTGGCGTGTAAATGCAAATGCAAATTCTGGTTATTCCCTCGGATGACTTATTCTTAATACTTCATGAAAAATCACGGCTAATTACTGGCTTTCTCATATTTATCCAAAAGATGTTTGAAATGCTCATAGAAATGGAGATTACCATATTCATGACCTTGATATGTTTTGTTGATATTGTGCTGGATGGAGTTTGCGCCAACTGCTTGAGGAGTGATTTAATGGTATGCCGAATCGTATAGAATCTGCACCACCGAAGAACCTACAGGCAGCTGTTAATCAAATGATAAATTTTCTTTGAACTCTTCAAAATGAATGGGCTGGAGCACAAGCCTTTTCGTCATTTGATACCTATCTTTCTCCCTTCGTTCATAAGCATATGGAAGAAGTTCGGTCTGATATAAAAATGTATAATATGCAGTTTGATACTATCGAACTGCAGGAGAAATTTATTGAAGAAAAGACCTATCACTATGTCCTTCAACAGATGCAAAATTTTGTTTTTTGACTGAATGTACCTTCCAGATGGGGAACACAAACACCATTTACAAATATTACACTTGATTGGTCATGTCCAGAAGATTTGATAGATAAAGCACTTCATCTTGGTGGATATGAAAAAGGTTTGTATATGAAAACGTACGGGGAATTGGATCACGAACGTGAGATTATTAACCGTGCACTCTTGCAGGTATACTGAGAGGGAGATTATCGAGGTCGAGCATTTACATTTCCAATTCCAACCTATAATATTACAGAAGATTTTCCATGGGAAAGTGATGCAGTAAATAGTATTTTTGAAATGACCGCAAAGTATGGTCTCCCATACTTTCAAAACTTCATAGGTTCACAGTATAAGCGTGTTCATGATGAAGATGGTATCATACAGCGTGTTCCCAATAATGATGCATATAAACCATGAGCAGTGCGCTCTATGTGCTGTCGTCTTCAGCTTGATTTGCGTGAGCTTATTAAACGATGAAATGGTCTGTTTGGTTCTGCTGAAATGACAGGTTCAATTGGGGTAGTTACAATTAATGTTGCACGTATCTGATATTTAAATAAGGGCGACAAGGAATGATTTAAGAAGCGCATTCATGAACTCATGGATCTTGCTAAAACTTCACTTGAGATTAAACGTAAAGTTCTTTCTGATTGGTTATGAAAAGGATTATATCCTTACACTTATCGATACCTTCGATCTTTCCGAAATCATTTTTCAACTATTGGATTAAATGGTATGAATGAAGCAATTCTGAATTTTACGAATGGTGCTGAAGATATCACGACTGATCAAGGAAAGGCTTTTGCTATTGAAATTCTTGATTTTATGCGAGAAATTTTGAAAGAATATCAAGAATCTACTGGAAATATGTACAATCTTGAGGCAACACCAGCAGAATGAACTACCTATCGATTTGCTCGTGAAGATAAACGACAACATGCTGATATTGTCCAGGCGGGCACTCCTGAAAACCCGTATTATACCAATTCAACTCAGGTTCCTGTGAATTTTACTGATGATGCATTTGAAGCATTGGAATATCAGAATGAGCTTCAGTGTAAATATACATGATGAACCGTACTTCATCTATATATGGGGGAACGTATAACTGATGCAATTGCTTGTAAGAATTTTGTTCGAAAAGTAATTGAGAATTATCAGCTTCCGTATATCACGGTAACTCCGACTTTTTCGATTTGTCCAAAACATGGATATATTACCGGTGAGCATGATTATTGTCCGAAGTGTGATGCAGAAATTGGATATTCTGGCCAGAAATTTGATATGAACGCACGTATTCCTTATACGGCAGATGATCAAAAACGAAGTGATCTTGAAACTATTTTACTTTAATTTTTATAATATTTTTTCTATGGACTATTTTTATAATGCAAATGGGGATAAAGTGGAACGAACACGTTGTGAGATTTATACACGAGTAATGGGGTATTATAGACCAGTAACTCAATTTAATAATTGAAAAAAATCTGAATTTTATACAAGAAAGTATTTTACAGAAGGAAAAAGTGTTTGTAATTATTAATTCTGTCTTTTTATGATACAGAATATCCAAAGTACAAAAGATATGATTTCATTTATTATCGAAACGTATCATATTCCCTTAAAAGAAATACTTCCAGAAATATCTACCATGCTTACGAGAATGATCGAGGTACATGGTAAAGAACATCCAGAATTAGAGTTATTAAAGAAGTGTTTCATAGCTTTTCGTACTGATATGGAAAAACATCTGAGAAAAGAAGAGGATATTCTTTTTCCAATGATTCTACAGCTTGAAAATGCATATACGAAGAATGCTGAGAGACCAAAATTTCACTGTGGGAGTATTGAAAATCCAATTCATCAAATGGAATATGAACATGAGCAATTTGATGACTTATTTAAACAAATGAAACATATTACTCATAATTTTATTCTTCCAGATGATGCATGTAAATTATTTATAAAATGTTACGGAACATTTTTAAAAATGATAGAAGATACTGAGATTCATGCAACGTATGAAAATACTATTTTATTTGCACGGGTTAAAGAGCTTACTCATTTGTTGTAATTATGTATATTTCCTGACTCCAAAAACTTTCTCTTATTGATTATCCTGGAAATATTGCCTGTATTGTTTTTACTCCAGGATGTAATTTAAGGTGTGGTTATTGTCACAATCCTGATTTTGTTCTTCCAGAACGTATCCAAAAACTTAAAAATTCCTGGATGAATGAAGAGTTGTTTTTTGATTTTCTCAAAAAACGACAATGACTCATCGATGGAGTTTCAATTTGTTGAGGTGAACCAACATTGCAGGGGGATATTATTCCTTTTTGTGAAAGAGTTCATTCGATGGGTTTTTCTATAAAACTTGATACCAATGGAACAAATCCGCATGTATTACAAGATCTTCTAAAGCGAAAAATTATTGACTATGTGGCCATGGATATCAAAGATATTTGGGGATGATATGAGAATCTTACAGGTATTTGTATGGATATTGAGAAATATAAAGAGAGTGCTCATATTATTATTGCACATGCTCCGCAATATGAATTTCGAACAACAGTCATCGCATGAGTACATACTCCTGAATCTATCTGAATTATTGCATCATATATCCAGGGTGCATCCAATTATTTTTTGCAGAATTATCGACCAAAAGATACACTCAATCCAAACTTTATTGGATCGAGTGTATCAGATGAGATACTTATAAAAATGCAATCACAGGCATTATATTTTGTGAAAAAATGTGAGATCCGGAACTAATTATTTTTGTTGTATTTTACAAAATGCTCTCTCATTATCAGTATAACGTTCTTTCCATTCTTCAGGATTTCAGTAATCAGCAAAATCTTTATACCATGGATGGGTATGTCGAGGATGACTCGATGCTTTGAGTGGACACCAGTATCGTTCGGTTCTTGCTCAGATTTCAACTGCATATGAAAATACACCATTCATATAACTACAATAGAGACAATTAATTTTTTGAAACCAGTTGAGATAATCAAGAAATCGCCTTTCATATATAAAATAGTCACTTCTTTTTACATAGGGAATTCTATAGAGGGTAAAAGCAGTGTATTGGTAGAAGGTAAGAAATATATCAAGTATAAGACCAGGTATAACCATCATATAAATGAATGGTATTGAAAGGAGATGACGTATTGGTGCATTAAATATCATTCGAATGAATGATTCTTTGAATGATTTATTTCGTTTTCTCATCTCTTCTAGAAATATTACTCTCTTTTTTTGTACAGAGAATCCATATTTTTCTGAAAGTGCTGCATATTCCTTTCGAAGATCTTCTTTCATAGATTCAAATCTTTCGAGCAACTCTGTAATTTTATCGTGCATACTGTTTGTATAATTATTATGTCGATAGTATAGGAAGACTTGTTTGTCTTTCAATATTTCTTTTGACTTCTTTTTCTTGCTGTCCATAATCAATATATATTCTTTTCCTTCTATTGTATATGAATTCATCTTCATCACTTCCAGAACTAACCATAGGGAATAAATCAACTTTTCCTATCATACAATGATGAATGGGGGTTTGAATTTCAAATTGGAGACTAGCATGAACAGTTGCAAAAGAATGAGCAGTATGAACCCTTTCATCGGTAGGACATTCAGTAACTCCAGCATATAAACCACTTTTTAATGCATTGATTAAAGAAAAAAAAGCGTATTTTGGATGAAAGATTCCAGAACATGAGTTTGAGCGTATTTTTTATGATGCAAATATTGCTGCAATTTATGAGGAGGTGAAAAAAGCAAAAGAAGTAGCACAAGGGAATTGAGCTCTTTGGATCAATGTTATGGTGGCTGTAAATGATTATACACGACAAGTATTGGCTGCATGTGATGCTTGAGTAGACGGTATTGTTTCAGGTGCAGGATTACCACTCAATCTTCCTGAAATTACAAAAGAATATCCAAATGTTTCACTTATTCCTATTTTATCAAATCTGAAAGGAGTTCGTATTTTATTAAAGAAATGGGAACGACTTGGGCGTATTCCAAATGCAATTATTCTTGAGGATCCATCGCGAGCTGGTGGACACTTATGATCAGCCAGTGTAAATAATGTAGATAATTCTGACACTACTCTTGAGGTTGCTGTTCCGGAAGTAATAGAATTTTTAAATAAAGAATGACTCCATGTTCCTGTTATTGCTGCTGGATGAATTGTTTCTCGTGATGATATGAACCGGGTTTTGAATCTTGGTGCATCCTGAGTCCAGATGGGAACACGTTTTCTTGCAACCCATGAAAGCTGAGCGAGTGATGATTTTAAGAATGCTATTTTACATGCAAACGAAAAAGATATAACTATTTATACGTCAAATGCTCTTTTACCAGCACGGGCAATTGCTACAAGCGGGATTTTTCATATGATTGAGTGACGAGTAGCTGAAACAAGAAAGTGTATTGAAAATTGTTTGATTCATTGTTGATATCGGGACTGAATAGGTGAACTCAAGGGGAGTGGTGATACACCAGCTCAAATGTGTATTCTTCATGCACTTGCTCGTGGTACAGAATGAAATCGTCCTCATGCTAAGAGTGAAGCACTGTACTTTACAGGGGTTTCTGCTCTAAAAATCAGTACTCTGAAAAGCGTGAAAGAGATTATAGAAGAACTTACTTATTAGATAAAATAACTACGTATGTAGTTATTTACTAGAAAAAGATGAATCCCATTAATATGCCAGTCATTATCCCAATAATAATCCATTCTTTTAGAGGATATTGTCTTTTAAGAATTATTGCCATACAGGCAATGGTAGTAATGTTTTGTGACATCAGAAGAATATTGACTATATTTGCTGGGAGGAATTTATAAGCAAAAAACCAAGTCATTCCAGCAAGTGCTAGTAAGATTCAGAGAAATATTTTCATTCATGTTATATTTTCTCTGAGTGTTTTTGTTGAGATTTTTGATGTGTTTTTATAGAAAAATATTATAAGCGCAATGAAAGTAATAATTCCCTCCAATGCAACAAGTGTGGTAAGTGGAGAAAGAATAGATTGTTTGATTATATAAGTAGATGTTCATGAATATATCATCCATGATATACCAGTTGCTATAGGGAAGAATAGCTTCTTAGTTGATATCTTTTTTTCTGACCGAGTATCCCAGACAAGATATCCAATCCCAATAATAAAAATGCTTCCTAGTATGATTTTTGTAATAGAGAGCATCTCATTACCTCCATAGAAAAAAATATTCCAAAAAAACAATATAATAATATAACTATTTCCTATAAGCATCGTGAGGGTTGGTCATGCATTTTGAATGCCTGAAAATAGAGAATATATTCCAGTATAACCAGCAATTCATCCGATAAGAAGCACTCAAATCTCTTGAAAATGAAAATCTCCTATATGCCCTATTCAAAAAAGAGTAAGAAGCCCTATTCATATGAGGAGATTTACAGAATATTGGATGGCTATGAGTTGATATTTTCATCCTGTTTCATTTTCTCGAGAAGAGAGCGCATTAAATAACCCATATCATAGGGATGAAATCAGAACAAGAAATACTCCTATAAATTCATTAGATAACATTTGCTTCTCAGTTTCCCGTTACCACTTTTGCATGACGAAGCACTTTATCATTGAGCATATATCCTTTTTCGAATTCAAAGACAATTTTTCCTGCCTCACCAGTTGTCTGACTCATGACCTCATGTTTATCAGCATTAACTTCTTCCCCTATAGAATCAAATGTTTTTACATTCATATCTGCAAGAGTTTTTTCAATTCCTCAGATAGTAGAACGAACCCCATTTACCCAAGCATCGGATTCATCTCACTGTTTTGTTGCAATAGCACGTTCAAGATTATCAATGTGGGGAAGGAATTTTTTTACAACTCCAGAGGTAATAAACCACATCATTTCTTCACGATCACGCTCCATACGTCTCAGGAGATTTTGATAATCTGCTTGTGCACGAGAAAGTGCATCACGAAGCCTTATCAGTTCTTCACTTTCTGAAACTGGTTGTGTTTGTTGAGTGGAATCTTCTTCTGATTCTTGAATGGTTTGATTATTTTCTTCTTCTGGAAGATTTATTTCATCTGACATAAGTATAGTATTTAATAAACTAAAATGCGTTGCATATTGTCTCGAAAAGCATGAGAAAATCAAGTTTTCTCATCGAAAGAAAAACCCCGGATTATTCCGGGGTTTTTCAGAATCCTTTTTATTTTTTGGATGATGTATCTTTCCGTTGTATTATATCAAGTATTTCTTGATAACTTGAATCGAGTTGTGCTTTTAAAGATTCAACCCAATGAATGAAGTCATCTTTTGTATCAGTCATTTCATCATTTAATGTATTTCCATGATCTTTTACTTCTTTAAGAAGTTCTGTTTTTTTATCATATAGATATTTCAGTGCATCTTCTATTTTTTCAACTCCATTTTCTTCGGATGATTTTAAAGTTTCTAAGAGGTTATCTGCCTCTTTCTTAAAACTCTCCAGAGTAAATGAGGCTTTTTCTTTCAGTGATTCAATGTCTTTGCATTCTTCGATAGTAGATTGCATTTTATTTTTTATTTCAGAAAAAGCATGCTTATGAATGTCAACAATATCCTCAATGATGGTCGGTTTTTTTTCTTCCGTATCAATATTTAATTTTTCCTGTCTTGCTTCTTTTTTATACTTGAGAGCAATTGCAAGTCCTGCTGCATATCATGCAAGGAGAGTGATAATTCATTTTTTACTCATAGAAAATTGTGAAAGAATACGGCTGCATTGTACCACAAAAAAAAGATTTTTCAATTATTATTTGAATGCAGTTAAAAAACGTGATAGAATGGTTATTATAACGTATACGATTTCTAATAAACATGCATACAAAAATAAAGAATTTTGGAACTCCAGATAATAATGAGGTAGATGGTACTTTCAATGTTCTTATTTGGAATGTTCATAAATGCTTGTCCAATGTACTTGAGCAAGATTTAAAATATATGCTTCGATATTGTGATATAGTCCTTATGCAGGAAGCAGTTATTTCTGAATATTGGGAAAAAGCACTCGCATATTTTGATCGTTTTGAATGGAGTTTTTTCAAAAGTTTTAATCTTCGAAAAAATAGTGAGACATGAGTTCTTACCGGAAGTCGCTTCGATCGGATTGCACAATCGATTCTTCCAACAAAACATAAAGAACCTATTCTTCGGACACCAAAAGCCTCAGGAATTTCACTTTTCCCAATTAAGAATTCAATGGAGAAACTCATGGTAATAAATACACATGCTATGAATTTCAATTTTTGAACCCCATTTATGGAACAAATTTCTGAAATTGCAGAATCCATTCAATGACATATTGGACCGATGATTTGGGCGGGAGATTTCAATACATGGAGTAAGTGACGTATGGAATTTCTTATGCAAATTGCAGAATCTCTCTGACTTGAAAAAATTGATTTTTCATACGATCCACGCTTTTTAAAGCTTGATCATATTCTCTATAGAGGTTTGGCCCCGATAACATGTGAAATATTTGATACAGTGAAAAGTTCTGATCATTATCCGATATCTGCACAGTTTGAATTAATAAAATAAACTTTCGATTGGAATACAATTTGAAAGATTCTCTATTCCGTTGTGAGTGATACGTATATCATCTTCGATACGTATTCCTATTCACTCTTCAGGAATATATATTCATGGTTCACAGGTGAGTATCATATTTTCCAGAAGGGCTGATTTTCTATCTCCAACATCATGTGTATCGAGACCAAGATAGTGTCCAATCGAATGAGGAAAGTATGGATTTGTCAGAGGGGTATATTCTGTCATTTTGAGTCATAACTCTATACAGATAGTATATGCCATATCTTTTACTTCCTTATTCCAATCTGCAATTTTTATTCATGGATGGAGAATATTCTCGGCATATTCCTTTATTTTTTGTACACTTTCAAATACTTGCATGTAACGTTTATTTGATTTTCCAATCAGAAATGATCGAGAAATATCTGCAGCATATCCATTTATTTCTGCCCCAAAATCAATCAATAACCAGTCATTACAAGAAATCTTTCGTGAATGTTTTGTATAATGTAGGGTACAGCTATTTTTATTGCTTGCAACAATACTTGGGAATGCTTCTGTTGAATGATTTCTTCGAAATATATATGCAATCATAGCCTCTATCTCATATTCGAACATTCCTGGCCGAAGAGTATTCTTAAGAAATTCGTAAGCATTGTGAGTTATTTGTATTGCAGCTTTTATAGTTTCAATTTCATCAAGCGTCTTTATTTGCCGGAGAAGATGAATGTTTTCTCATATACCGAGTTGTTCTTGTTTTTCGAAAAGAATATTTGGAACAAAAGGCATATCTTTTCTATAGAGTATGGTATCTTTTTGCATCAACTCCTGTATGATTTCTTGAAATTTTTCTTGAGGATAGATATCTTGAATTCAAGATATCTGAGTAATAGTATATGGGTCCATTCGATTCGTTCCCCATAGAAGTTCTTTCTCATTCATGGGTTCTGAAAATATAAGACACAATGTATCATTCTTTTCTCATCATTTATAGAGAACGAATATACAATATGGCGATGAAATTCCAGTGAGATATAAAAAATCAGAATCTTGTCTATAAGAATAGTGTATATCTCCATTTCGGATATATTCTTGTCCAGAGTAGAGAATACAAATCGAGTTTTTTCTCATGGTTTCTATCAGTTTATTTCTTCTGATAGTATATATATTGACATTTAACATTATGAATGTATATTATGTTTAATATTAGTAATTTACTTTATGCAGTGTCGTTTTTGAATGAAGGGAATTATGAGAAGTATTTCAGATAATGATTTACGTTCAAGTATCCGATGTATTTCACATTATACAATACATTCACTCTCATCATATTATCGATTTGTTCGTCAAGCGCAACATCCATGAAGCTATACACGACTTTCTTCTAAATTGGAATTACTTGCATCTGAATTATGCATATTCTTTTCGGGTGAAAAAATTGACCCAATTATTTTTATTGCTTACTGGTATTATATAGAGGGGAAAAGTATTCGTGATATATCTTTTTGATTACAGAGAGATTTCCAGATTTTTTTTCCAAAGAATTCTTTATCTCATATGTTGGTAAACATATTTGAGTGGGAGCTTCGATCAAATAATTCCCATGAAACCGCTCTCTCACTTCAGAAACATGCAAAGAACGGTTCTTGAAAGTTTTCTATTGAAAAATTTAACTCCGAGCGAACTACTCAAAAAACAAAAGAAGTTCAAAAGATGGTAAACCAATGTATTCATCAGTTGCCATTATGTGATCTTGATGAGGTGGCAGTTCATTATGAATGAGCAAAGAACCTGAGTGAAAAGATTGATACTATTCTTTGTATGCGACACGGAAAAGATACATTCTCGTATATGCAATTTTTACAAGCCTCAGGGATGAGTATGACAATGATTGCAACATTTCTTTCTGAAATTATATATCACTTCTTTGAAGAGGTTTGAAAAGATTCAATCCATATTCCAAAAATTACAGGTTCAGAGGTAAATAAGCTATTACAAAAAAATAAAGAAGAACGTTAGTTCTTCTTTATTTTTTCGAGCCGTACTACTGTTTCAATATGATGTGTATGAGGAAACATATCAACAGGAGTAACATCGGTAATCATATATGTATTTTCTTCAAGGAGAATCATAAGATCGCGCACAAGGGTTGCAGGATTACAACTTACATACATGATAATATCCGACCCAAAAGCAAGTAGGTCCTTAGTAGCTTTTGGATGCATTCCATCTCGCGGAGGATCAACAATGAGTGTTACGGGCTCATTTACTTTTTGTTCTATAAATCCAGGAAGCCACTCTTCCGTCTTCATATTTATGAACTCTACATTATGAATGTTATTCAGGAGTGCATTCCGTTTTCCATCTTCACTTGCTTCTTTTACCAACTCTACCGAGTATACTTTTTTGAAGTGTTGAGAGAGTAGTATTCATATCGTACCAGTTCATCCATAGAGATCAAGTAGAATTCAGGATGGGGTTGAACTCTCTTTTTTATCAAGAAGATTTATAGTAGTAGTATAGAGCTTTTCAGCTCAGAGTGAGTTCGTCTGAAAAAAGCTTTTCGGATGAATTTCAAATCGATTTCAGAGAAGTTCTTCAGTAATAGTTGATTTTCCATGAAGAAGAATTGCTTCCCCGGTAACAATATCAGCTCGTCCAGTATTATAGAGAATATATACACTTACGATATCATTATATTTTTGTGTAAGGGTATTTATGAAAATACGAAGATCTCATTCTTCTTTTCGTGACCAATGAGGATAATTCGTATTTGCACTGAATATTACCATAGTTTCTCCTGTTTTCTTGCTTTGTCGAATGACAAGGTGTCTCCAAAATCCTTCCCCTGTCTTCGGGTCATAGGTTGGAAGTCATGATAGGCGCGAGTATTCATCAACACTTCGAAATATTTCATTCACTCTGTCATCTGCAAGAATGCAGTGAGTGCAATTTATAATTCTATCAAATTGTCCTGGTGCATGAAAGCCAAAGCGAAATTCATCGTGTACTCATTCTTTTGCGCTAATATATTTCCCCCAAGAAAATTCTACTTTATTTCTATATCATTCAGTTTCAGGAGATTCTACAATAGAGTGGAATTGTGTACTCTCTGTTTTATCTTTGAGTATATGGAATGCTTCTTTTATTTGATTTTCTTTTATCTCGGTCTGCACTTTATAGGGAATAGCTAACCACTTACAACCTCCATAAATTTGCCAATGTGTAGGTAATTCTCGTTCATACGGTGAACGAGTTGTTACTGCCATTATTTGTGCTTCAAATCTATTCTTATGAACCTTGAGTATTCTAAGGGTAACTTTACTTCTTGGAATCGCTCAGCCGGTAATGATAATTTTACGTCCATCTTCTGCTGTTGCGAGTCATTGTCAACCAAATATGAGTTTTTCAATCTCTACATTCTCGATGATGTCATTTTTTTTCATGGGAGTATTTCAAAAATAGTGGGTAGAATATACATGAAAAATAAAAAAACGGAAACCTATTTTTGTTCCGTTTGTAAATTATGATAATATTTCTCTCCAAGTCTTCGCAATCATTCAGCTAATTCATCATATCGAGAGAATGCTTTTGAATTATGGGCCCCATTTTCAACTCCTGTTGGAAACTGTTCAAGATGAACAGGTATTCATTTTTGGAAAAATGTTTGTTCTAGAATTTTAAGAAAAAATGGGACACCTTGAAATGTCGAATGGAATCTATATGCAATATGTTTATCTCGGGATCACTGCAATTGTTTTATGATAATTTTTTCATTTTCCACTTCCCAAGAAAGCGCACAGGTTGGTCTATATTTTTCCTCTTTTTCACGCTTATAGCGTACTACAAGAGCGTATCTTCCATCAATGAGAAGGGAATTTCAAAAACTTCCATCTGAGAATTCTCATTCTGCATGTTGAATTCATCCGAGAATTTCCACCATCAGTCGAGTGCTGTCTAATATTTTGCAACAAGGATTATGTGGATTTGTTAAAAAATTCCGGAATTCCGGAATTTTTATTTCATGTATTGTTTCATTCAGAAGAGAATTTTTCATAAAGTTATTATAGACGAGTTCAACTATTTGTAAGAAGATAGGTTTTTCCACTTGCAGTAAAATCGGTTTCGATAATATTTATTGGTTCCCCTGATTTCTCTTTGAGAATAGGGAATCGGATAAGTTCTGTATGGGTTTTTATATTCATTGGATTCTTAAAGGTAATCTTTACCTCGGTCATTCCTAGATTTTTATTTTCTTCAGTTATCACTGCTCATTGTATGAGGAGTTCACCAGTTCCTAAGTGCACAGTATCTGGATTGTGAACTATAATTGCACGGAGGGTACTTACTGATAACATCGGATTATTTGCATGAAAATTCAGTGTATTTTCTTTTTTTGTTAGAGTAACATCAATGGTACTAATATTCATTGAGGCACTTTCCAACTGGTAAACAGAAGCAAGAATTCCAGGTCCTGTTGTTTGCATTGGCTGGAGAAAAACATTGATAGAAAAGGCAAATATTCCAGCAATTAATCCACTCACAATATAGTCTTTACGAACTTTTTGTTTATATTCACGAAAGAGGTCTTTCATATTTTAAAAAAAATATATAATACTGGTGACTTTCCTAGTGTACTATATATTCATATTTTTGTCAAAATATTATGGCTCTTCGTATTTACATGTTTTTGCTTGCTTGAATCTTTTTCACAAGCACTCTTTCTATGGGTTTGTTATTTTTTTATATGAATCCGGAATCAAATCTCCAAATTGCTTTTTCCCTCTTGGCGCTTGCAGTTTTTCTTTCATGAATGAGTAGCGGTGCCTTCTTCATTTTCTTTTTTAAGAAGATATATTACCGTTGAGAGGCTTATATTGATGCTATGCATCGAAGTGTTCGTCAATCATCACTCATCGTATTTGCTATTTTAGCATGTATAGGTTTGTATGCATATGATATCTTTCATTTTCGACTGGTTGCATTGATATGGGCAACAGTAATATGTTTTGAAGTTATGCTTCAGACACTCGATTAAAAAAACACTCCAAAGGAGTGTTTTTTTAATTTACCCTTGCAGGACTTTCATTGATTTTTCATTTTAACATGGTTTCAAGATTTCATTTGTAGTTAATAAATTTTCAAGCTAACATTTCAAAGGTATCTTTTACTTTTCACATGAAAGCATTTTTATCATTTTGAAAACTTTTTTGAATATTTTTATTTGCGAGTGTCCATGCCATTGATCGATAGGTTGCCATTTTTCTTTGCAACATTGAATCACAGAGTGCTTTTCATTTTCCATAAATAAAATTTGGTACCGTATCGGTTGGAACACTTGAAAAATATTCTGAAAGCGATGTAGTTGCATAGTTCCCACAAATTTTATCTGCATTCTCCCATAATTTACACACATCTCTTGGAGATGGATCAAAAATATCAGAAATAGTATTTGTCCAAATAGCAACATCTTTACTTCTTTCTTCTTTGAGTTTCTCAAGTACCTTCTTCACTTCTTTATCCACATATTCCCACATGAGTGCACTTACGGCTGCTTGATATGCTCGGTCAATTTCCGTATTCCCACCACATGCAAATGTTCCATGGAGTGTTATAGTACTTGAGTAGGGTTTTTCTTCAATACATGTTTTTATTGCTGTTTGTGCCTTACTTATAGCACTTGAATCTATTGCAGTTGCACTACATCCACTTGCATATCAAGTATGAATATATGATACAGAGAGAAGAAAAATGAGAATAGATGAGATATATATATGTTGCATAATATTACTTTCAAAAAATGGTACGAAAGAATCCTTTTGATTTTTTTGTATTTTCTTCACTTTTCTCATCGAAGAGGGTGGTTTGGTCTATATTTGTTTCTTTTTGTAGAATGCCTTTCTTTTCGTGTGCTTTTTTTATTCCATAAATAGAAGCAATAACTCATCAAAGAATTACTCAAGTAACGATAGCATCCACGGTTTTAATGCTTTTATTTGTTATAGTATTAGGACTTTTTTGATCTGACATAAGGATATGATTGTAATTTTATTCATGAGATGTTCAGGTTGTTTCTGATTCTATTCATATTCTACCGATTTTTATAGATTTGCTTGGAAGTTTAATCTTCGGTATCTGAATAAATAAAGCATTATGTTCTGTAGATGCCTTTATTTTATTAAAGGCAAGATTTTCAGGAAGAATAACGGATCGAGAAAATTTACCATAAAAACATTCTTCCACAAGAAGTCGTATTGTTTCTAGGTAGATAGGAGCATGATTTCTTTCTCCTGAAATAGTAAGAATATTTCGAGCAATCGCAATATCAATATAATTCATATCAACTCAAGCAATTGGAGCGATAATAACTATATCATTTTCAGTTTCCAATATATCGAGTGCTATTTGACCAATATCATCATTATGAGATGCTTCATCTGATATATTTACATGAATTTCATCTTCATCATGCATGTATTCATCAGTATGTTTTGCTTCATGAAAGTGACTCTCCTCTTTGTGAGATGAACTGTGTTTTTTTTTGTCTTCGCCAACACCAAAAAGTTGAAACATACAAGAATAGTAAGAAGGTTAATTTCTGTCTATCCTATTGAACTTCTTGTGTTTTGCAAGTTTCTCAGAGAAGGTTACAAATACTTTTTATAATAGATATATTGTCTTTCTGAGATGCGATAAGTTGATTATTTTTAGAATGTATATTGGTATGTATATAGGTATCACAGTTTACAATTGATTCAGTAATACCTCGTTCCTTATTGGCTGCACAAATGAAATGATAGGGGGTTTCTCCTACAATTTCTTGAAGTATATCAAGTGAAGAATGTACAATCGGTATTTTCGAGAGTTTTACACGATTTAAAAGAGGATTCCATCCGTAGTAAAGTGGAACAAAAAGAAATCCACTTGCTTCTTGATAAATGATATTCGTTTCCTCTTCTTTGAGAGATCAGAGTATCTTTATATATTTTTGTATCCCAAGTTGTGAGATATGATTTCGTATATCCTTGTAGTCTTCTTTTTCTCTTCAGAGAATAACTAATTCTAAAGGATGTTCATGCTGTTTTTGTTTTATGTACTCTCCATAGGCAATAATCATTCTACTGAGATTCATATGTGCCCCCCATCATCCATCATATAAGAAATAACCATTGGTAAGATGATATTGTATTCGAACTTTGGTAATTTGAGCATCCGTATAACTGAGATGGATATCTTGTTCATAGGGTGGTATAACCTGAACCTTTTCTTCCTGTATATTAAATATATCAATTATATCTCTTGAAAGTGCTATATATGGTACAATAATGGCATCTGCTTTTTTAATTGAATTTCGTAACTTCCTTCCTGTATGAAATCGATCAAGCATTCCTCTTTTTGATCGATTGGGATAAAGGATAGGAGTGAGATTACTCAGAAAGAGCACTGACTTTTTTCTATAGAGTCGAGGAATTGGATTATCTATACTGAATAAGCAATCAATTTTGAGATCTAAATATTTTTTTGTAATAGAAAAAGTTTCATGAAAATATCATCGTTCTGATGAAATCAGTATTTTTATATTCTGTTTTTTTTCTGGATTATAGATGGAATAGAGTGGTTCAGTCAGAAAAAAAACACAAGGAACATCCGTTATGCTCTCAAAAGCATTGAGAAACGCATGCATCCATGTAATTCGATTTGTATCAGAGTCTGTAATTCGTGCATCGACTCAATAAATCATAAATATTGGAAGGATAAAAAATCTTTCTTCTATTGTATCATAAGTTTTTTGATTTCCCATGAAATTTCTCTTGTCATTTAGCTTTATTCATCGGAGAATAAACTTCTTTGTTTGATTTTTTTATATTTTTTATACAATGAGAGAGAACCAAATTCCCAATTAGATTACAGGGGTATGGTTTTATTTTTTCAATTATTTTCAATACTGTATGGCTTTTGAATATTATGATTTACTTTGAGTAGAGCGAGCAGCAAGTGCTGATGAGATTAAACGTGCATTTCGAAAGAAGGCTATGGAATGTCATCCAGATAGACATAAAGGAGACAAGGAAAAGGAAGCGGAATTTAAAAAAATTAATGAAGCCTATTCAGTTCTCTCAGATGTACAAAAGAAAGCACATTATGATCGATTTGGTTCGGCCGAGTGAACTTCTGGATTTTGATGAGGAGGTGGGTTTTCCCAGGGTTTTGATGTTGATTTTGGTGATATTTTTGAATCATTCTTTGGAGGTGGTTTTTCACAAGGAAAAAGATGACAACGGCGCGATATCGGTGAGGATATTGAAATATTAGTCCGTATTTCACTTGAGGAAGCAATCCGTTGAACTACAAAAACCCTCTCTTTTAAAAAGCGGATACTTTGCAAGGACTGTAAATGATCTGGGGCGAAAGATGGGAAATATAGTGAATGTAGTACGTGTCATGGAACCGGACAAGTTCGTCATCGTACACAGACGGTTTTTTGAGTTATGGAACAAGCAGCGCCATGTCATGTTTGTGGATGAACAGGGCAACAATCCGTTGAAAAATGTACTACTTGCCATGGTAAGAAATATGAAGATATATCATGCAAGAAAGATGTGGAAGTTCCTCCAGGAATTGAATCCAATATGAGTATAAAGATGCGTTGAGAAGGGCATGAAGGGAAAGATGGAAACGGTGATTTATTTGTTACATTTGAAGTTCCAGAGAAAGAAGCCTGATTTACTCGAGATGGATCAACATTACATTATACGGTAAATATAACCCCCCCAGAAGCAGTTCTCGGTATCAAAAAAAACATTGATTTACCAGTTCTTGGCAAGAAAACAATAAACATTGATGCATGAACCCAACATGATACAATTATGAGGTTTCGTTCTGAAGGAATGGAAATTGTATGACGTTGAACAAAAGGAGATCTCCTTTTGCATATAGCAGTAATAACTCCTCAGAAACTTTCTTCGGATGAAAAGAAACTCTATGAAGCCCTTCTAGAGTGTCAATCATGAAAAAAGATGGAAAAATCTTTTTGGGAGAATCTCTTTTAATAGAAAAACCATCACACGAAAGGTGATGGTTTTTTTGACTTTCTGTCTCTTCTGTGTTAGCATTCTTTCTAGTTATTATTCAATAATTATGATTGTATGGAGAAAGTTCATCTTGATAAACTTACCACGAAAGCACCAGAGGATATTTCACGGGAGAACATAGAAAAACGTCTTGAAGAAATTCGGGCAGAGATTATTGAAATCCAAAAAAAATTTCATGCAGATGGAAGAAAAGGAATTCTTGTTATTCTTCAATGAATGGATGCTTCTTGAAAAGATTCAACAATTCGTAAGGTATTTTCTTGAATCAATCCACTATGAGTTCATGCTGTTTCTTTTGGGAAACCAACCTCAGACGAGTTTAAGCATGATTTTCTTTGGCGTATCCATAAAGAGATTCCAAAGAAATGAATGATTACTATTTTTAATAGATCACATTATGAGGATATTCTCGTACCAAGTGTGGAGGGGTATATTGATAAGAAAACAATTGAAAATAGATATGAACATATCAATGCATTTGAGAAAATGTTAGCAGATGAAGGAGTGATTATATTAAAGTTCTTTCTTCATATGTCTAAAGAGGTACAGAAGAAACGTCTCGAAGAACGTATTACTATAGAGCGAAAATTTTGGAAATTTGATCCTTCTGATACGGCAGCAAGAAAGAAATGGGATGATTATATGGAGGTATATGAAGAAATTTTTGAAAAAACAGATACAAAATGGGCACCTTGGCATATTATTCCTACAGATGATAAGTGGTATAAGGCATATCTGGTAGCAGATGCTATTTTAGAATCATTAAAATCACTTGATCTCGTATGGCCAAAACTTTGAAATGAGTCTATTCTTCTTGATGATTATAAACTTGTAGAAATTATTGACAAATAGTTATATAGTATATATAGTATAAATACAGTAGAAATTCAACTCTTTAGAAAGGAGATAACCATGTTTACGACATTGGTAACGTATGGAATCCTTCTCTTTATAGCGTATTATCTTCGAGATGTACTCTTTAAAGTTGTAGGCTTCTTACTAGCTGCTGCGGCCGCTGGATTCGTATGGTTATTTGTCACGGGAGTGACGGGTATACCATTACTCGGATTCATAGCCGGTGTGTGTGCTATTTACGTATTCATGTCAAAGGTAAAACCTTGGCTTGAAAAGAAAATCAAACCACTTCTTGGAAGTGGTGGAGGTGGCGCACATCATTAATTCTTCCCGTCCAATTGGACGGGATTTTTTTTGGAAAAATTGGAAAAATTTTGCTTTTCATAATTTTCTTCATAGGATATAATCTATGTCTACATCATACGCAGATTTGGTAAATGTTTCATCTTTTGGAAAAAAACGTGAAGATAACTTCAATCCTGAACGGGGAGAAGTGGCTTTTTATTGTAAAGATTGTCAAAAGGTGGTTGATATTAACCGGTTAGAGCCTTCAATTCCTCAAAAGAAAAAATGAAGAGAGTATATCTTTCAGTGTATGACTTGTTCTGGAGAAAATATCTCAGTTTGAACAGTAGAATGACTAAAAGATTTCTATAAACGATAAAAGTATACAAAAATCTCACTTATAAAAAGTGAGATTTTTTATTGTGGATATAGGATACTTATTTTTTTCAAAAATATATTTGCTTATTTACGCATTATGAATATATATAGTTGTATACTTTGTATACTTCTATGGAACAATTATCTAACAAGGAACAAATTCTTTTACAAAAAGTTCGAGAATTTTTGGCAAATGGAGAAAAGATAACTATTCGACTTCTTCAGGAATCACTCGGTTATGCATCTCCACGTTCTATTTCTGTTCTCTTGGGATCTCTTATTGAAAAATGACTTCTCTATAGGGATGCAAGGGATATGATACAATCTACTCCAAATTTTTCAACTGACAGTTATCAGGTGAAATGAATTCCTTTGATCTGATCTATTGCTTGCGGTATGCCAATATTTGCAGAAGAAAATATTGAAACTGAAATTCCTGTTTCTACAAAACTCCTGTATCCATCTGAAAAATATTTTTTTTTAAGGGCTCAAGGTGATTCTATGAATCAAAAAGGAATTCAAGATGGTGACCTTGTTCTTATAAGACAATCAGTTATTCCTGAACCTTGAAAAATTGTAGTTGCCCTTATTAATGATGAAGCAACACTCAAAGAATTTCGAAGAGAATGAGAACATGTCTTTCTTCTTCCTCATTCGGATAATCCACGGCATAAACCGATTATTCTTGATGATTCTGATGGAAACATACTGATTCAATGAATATTTATACGAAGTTTTCCAGGGAATTTATTTTCATAATTATATACCTATGCGTTCTTATATTCCATCTTTTGTTATTGAGTCTGATTTTAATACAACAACTTTTTGAATTCGTTTCAAAAAGAAACAGTCGAATAATTCGAGTCAACAGTTACGTATTTTTTCTTAATTTTTTTCTTTTTATACTATGAACGATAATCGTAAAGAAGCTCTTGCTTCAGCACTTGCTATGATTGAAAAGCAATTTGGCGCATGATCAGTAATGAAACTTGGTGAAAAAACCCATATGAAAGTTGAAACGAGTTGATCTGGTTCTATAGCGCTTGATGATGCACTTGGTGGTTGATATGCAAAAGGGAGAATTATAGAAATTTACTGACCCGAATCTTCTGGAAAAACTACGTTAACTCTCCATGCAATTGCGGAAGTTCAGAAGGCTGGATGAACAGCAGCATTTGTTGATGCAGAACATGCACTAGATCCAGCATATGCACGAAGCATTTGAGTAGATATTGATAATCTTATTATTTCACAGCCAGATTATGGTGAGCAAGCCCTTGAAATAGTTGATGCTCTTGTGCGATCTGGCGCCGTCGATTTAATTGTTGTCGATTCGGTAGCAGCACTTACTCCGAAGGCAGAAATTGAAGGAAATATGGGAGATAGCTTTATGTGACTTCAGGCTCGTCTTATGTCACAGGCTCTCCGCAAGATTACCGGTGTTATTAATAAATCCAACTCTACTGTTATTTTTATTAACCAAATTCGAATGAAAATTGGTGTTATGTTCGGAAACCCAGAAACCACTACTGGTGGAAATGCCTTGAAATTTTATGCTTCTCAAAGACTTGATATCCGAAGAAAGGAAAAACTTGAATCGGGTACTTGAGATGATAAAGAGGCAACAGGAAATCGTGTAAAGGTAAAAGTGGTAAAAAATAAGATTGCTCCTCCTTTTAGAGAGGTTGAAATTGATGTTTTATTTAATGAATGAATCAGCCGTGCTGGTGAAATTATAGATATTTGAGTTGAAAGGGGTATATTAAAGAAGGCGGGTGCCTTTTATTCATATTGAGAAACACGACTTGGACAATGAAAAGAAAATGCTCGTGAATTTCTTAAGCAGAATCTCGACCTCCTTACAACTATTGAGGCTGAAATACGCGCAAAGTAATATTATTTGCATTTTTTATATAATAGGCTATCATATAGGTAGCCTATTATTTTTATGACAGAACAAGTACTTATTCCATCTCATTCAGATCCTCAAGAACTTCTATCAAATGATGAGGTTTTTTCACGTGATACACATGATGATATACTTTCATTGCTTGATAAATGAAATGGTTCAGTCGTTCGTCAACTTATGAAAGAAGTAAGTAATCACCCATTTATTGCTTTTTTTCTCTGAGAAAATTTTGATCCAAAGATAGCTGATAATCTTGTAAAAGCACGCAATAGATGGTCTCGTATTATGTTACATAAGGATAGTCTACCTTCATCAAATAATGATACCTTCAAAGATGCTGCTTAGATATATTTGTCTTTTTTCTATCTCACCTATAATAGGTGAGATTTTTTTATCACTTTCAAAATGAAAAAACTTTCTGCCACTCTCGTTCATAAAATTCAATTAACCCATGATGTTTATGAATTAACATATTCTCTTCCTGAAAATCCAAGTATTGCTCCATGACAGTACATGATGTTTCAGCTCGAACCCTGATTGAATAGATCATATTCTATTGCTTCATTTTCATGATTGAACTGTACTCTGATTGTAAAACGTATATCAGATGGGAAGGGGAGTCCTCGTATCTGTGATGCTAGTATAGGTGATATATTTCAAATTATGATTCCATTGGGACATTTTATCCTGAAAGCAACAAGTATTCCAAAATGTTTTATCGGTACAGGTACAGGTTTTGCGCCTCTTTTTTCTCAAATAAATGCAACGGCAGATATGTGAATTACTGATATTGTTGCTTTTATTTTTGGAGTTCGGAATATTGATGATATCTTTTATGAAGATATCATTCGGGACTTGGGGGAAGGATTTTTAAATTTTAAATATGAACAGTATCTCTCTCGAGATGAAAAAGATGGATATCGCAAGTGATATGTTACAGATTGGATTACAAAAGAAAATATAGAGAATTTTGGTGAGTTTTATATATGTGGTAGTCCTATTATGGTGAGAGATGCACGTACTAAACTTGAAGAACTTGGTATTCAGAAAGACAATATTTTCTTTGAGCAATTTTAGTATATATTAAAAAACACCTGAATGGTGTTTTTTTATTGGAGTCTATAATTCGTATTCATTGGAACTCGTTCTGTGCCATATTTTTTTTGTACTTCCTTGAGTTCTATATCATATCTTTCTTGTGTCCAGTCTTCTGTAAATCCATATCAAATTCCATTTGGAACTTCCTTAAATGTTTCCATTACCTCAAACATTAGTTTAGTAGTATCAAATTTCTTTGATAATACCTCATAAAACATATGTGACTCATGACGAACATTTATAAGAAGTGTGTGTGCCATTTTGGTAGCATCATCTATGGAACTTTTGATTACTACAAGCTCTTCGGGATGAACATATTTGAGAAAATGAATATTTAAATCATTCATGTTTCATTCTTTGATTCTTCTTCGAAGTTCTTGCCAATAAGTTACTGCGAGTTCTATATTTGTTCCAAATGTAATTGCCTGATAACGAAGTAAGTGAAGATATTCATTTGCTTCATCTTGTGATAAATATTCTTTTCTTTTATGAAGAAGTTCAAATCTGCAAAGAGCATATTCTTTGATTCCATCATAGAGTTTTGGATTTAATTTATCAAGTATTTCCTGATCACTTCCTCAGAGAAGTTGCACTGCCTTGAGACGTTCATTTGCATCTCAGCGAAAGTGGTACTCAATCCAGAGTTCCGTTGCTTCTTCTACTCTTCCCATTTCATCAAGTTGAATAAGAAACGGTCTTGCTTGTATATAAATACCTCACTCTATAGCAGTACTTGCTAATAATGTAAGAATCTGTATGGAATCAGTATTTTTAAATGTTTCAGATAATAATTGAAAAGATTCAATATATTTTCATGAATCTCTTAGAAATTGTGCATATTCATAAACAGTTCATTCAAATTCATTTTTTGTAAATTTATGTACTATTGGGTCTGTTTGGATTTTTTCCTCTTTCAGAAATTTTGTACTGAATTCAAGGGAATCAGAAAAGTGTCTTTCCGCTTTCTCTCTATGAAATATAGCCCTTTCCTCTTTTTCAGAATCTTTTCATCTTGATAATGTTTGAAGATTACATGCCTCCATCCAATGAGCAAGCCCAAGGATTTTTAACATTCTTGGTAGTGTTATATCATCTCGGGAATGAAGACGAACTTCATTTTCTATTTCTTCAAGAAAATAGAGGAAATTGTAACTTTCTCACTGATATGAGAGCTCATCAAGATTCGCTGCAAAATTGGTATAGATTTCCATAATTCTCTCAGGATTGTGGAGTCAGAGCTTACAAATGTGTTCTAGAATATCAGGATCATCAGGGTGACATGTTTCGGTCAGCATACTTATAGCTAAATCATTCAATCCATATTCATTTGCAAATAATCATATTGCCTGGGCTTGAGTATCATCTATTCACTGTTTTTGAAGAGCTTGAATACTACTATCAATTGCAGTATCATTGATAAATAAACATCCAAGCATAAGTGAATAAATCATTAGGTCAGTATCATTTTGATGAGGTATAGCACCATGTTGAAATTGTACAATGTATTCAATCTTTCGAAGGAACATTTCCCCATACTTTTCATATACTTTTCGTTGAAAACTCAGAAAGTTGCTACGTATTTCTATTGGTATGTTGTTAAGCGTTCCTCTGGTATGTTTATAAGAAGCCTCCTCTGTATCTATTGCTTCAATCATTTCCTCATCATGGATTTGAAGTTGAGAAAGTATCTTTCGAATTTTTTCAAATGTTCCCGTGTGAACGTGGGAAGTACCAATGTGTTGAAGAATAAATTGAATATGATCTACAAAAACAGCAGCAAAAGTTTGAGGTTCACTTTCATATTCTTCTCCTTCTTCTTTCGCTCTTTGTTTTTCAAAAAATTCTACAAGTTTCATGACATGTGGAACTGGATGGGATTCAAAAAAATTATATAAAAATTCATATCCTCCAGGTGTTTGTGAAAATTCATCAATATAATGAAGGTATGATCCTATCATTGTAAAATCAAGATATCAAAATATTGAACGATGTAATAAAAGAAGTTGTTCCATGCTAAGACGCATATATTCTTCTTCAAAACCGTGTTCTTTTTGAAGTTCTGAATTTTCTCATAAATATTGTAATATCCGAGCATTCCTTGAAAGTTCTCGTATACTGGTTGTATGTACTTGTTTTTCTAATTCTTTTCCAAGAATATGTTCACCAGGCTCTGTATGGTAGAGAGTAATCATATCATCAAGAGATGATATATCAGCAATGGATAATTCTTTTTTAAATGCGTATACTGGATCTGGATTTGGAATAATACTGCTATAGGTATTGTATAGCTTATAGGCTTCTCTATCATCTCATGCACGAAATCTCAATGCTATAAGGCTTTCGATATAATGAATATCTTTATATTTCTCCCATCATGTTTGGAGAATTGAAATAGCTGCTTGGATATCTTCTGCATTTTCAAGGAGTTCACAGAACGGTGCATGACACATATCATCTCATAACTGGATTCATGCTTCATAATATTCACTGGCACTTGTATAGTCTCACTCAAGTTGCATATAGAAATCTCCCGCTAGTCAAAAAAATTTCTTTTCTTGTTCATTCAGAGTATTTTTCTTTCCGTCAATAATTTTTTGTGCCTTTCAAAATAGAAAATCTACCCCATCAACTATCATATGAGAGATTTCTTCTTCCTCATCAGGAAGTGTTTGAAGAAATTCACGCGCTCATGAAAGTATCTCGGAAAAGTATCTCGGATCAAATTCCCCTGTTCGATCGAGATAATGCTTTGCAAGCAAAAATCATTTTTTTATAATACTTTTTTCTCATCCAAGAAATCATTTCTTTAATACCTCAAGAGAGAGAAGCTTTGTTATACTTGCATCATGTTCAGCGAGGATATCATTTCTATCATAAAAGTCCCTGAGTATTTTCTTTTGTGCTCGATGAGACCGATGACGAAATATTCGTGATTCTGGATTGAGCAGTGCCTCACATATTTTTTGTACGTCTGATAGTACTTTTATGTTTTCGCTTATATCCGGAGGTATTGTTGATTCCGGAAGATTTGATAGAGTCCTTTCTTGTATCATACGTATATATGAAAAATATATATACTTATAATAATAAAAAATATATTGTCAATATTATGTGTTCGTATATTTTCTTGGGAAAAAGAAAGTATATAATTAGAATTTTGTCGGAAAATCAGGTGGTTTACTTCAGAAATCACTCGGCTTTATTCAGAATCGATTTCACTCAGCTTCTTCATCAAAATTATTCATAATATCTTGATTCCATCGACTGAGGGCATATTGATTATCGTTTAGGCTCATATTTCTCCAATCGATAATAAAATCATCCGTTTCTGTTTCATCTCATGCTATAAAATATGCCATCATCACAGAATATCCTTGTTGTTCAGCAAGTTCATTGATTCGTTTTATGTATTCTTGTACTTTATCGGTAAATTCCTGTCTTGAAGGCATAGTATAATAGAAATAAGATTATATATTTTTATGTATAAATTCTTGAAATAAGTTATTTAGTATGGTTTCATCTATATCTTCTTTTGCAAATTCTTTCATTTCTAATAGCTTTGAAATTGAGTGAAGAGATTTTTGTTTATCATGAGGGCAGAATGGAATCAATTCACGGAGTGTCTTTGAAAAGGCATTTTCTACTCATTGATTTGCAAAGTATTGCCTAATTTCATCTTGTATTTCATATGAATGATATTGATATAAGAAATTTTTTTCCTCTTTGGTTGGTTTTAATTTTCTTCATATTTGATAGTATCAAATAATAGTGCTTATAAAACCAAGTCCTAAAATAAGGAGAATCCAAGTTGTATAGTTTTTATCTGAATTGTATTTTGTTTGTTCCTTCTTTTCTCATTGTATGGTTTGTAGTATAGTTTTTTCTTGTGTTGTAATAGAGATTGTATTGCTTAAGGATTTTCCATAGGATGCTGGTCATAGTATATAAACTCCTATAGTTTCAGGAAGAACTTGTATAATGGTTTCTTTTATAACGCTTGATTCTCCATTTATTATTTCAATATTCATACTTTCTGAACGACCTATAATTTTCATAGTATCAATTCCACTGAATACAAGTTGTTCATTTTGGTCTGAATTCGAACCAGTAAATACTGCTTTTATAGCAATATTACATATACTTTGAATTTTTTTTCCATCACAATCTGATGAAAGAAGTATGGGTGACCCAGCATACAATATTGATGAATACAGAATGCTAATGAGAAATAGAAAATATCGAATCATAAATATTTATATATTACTTCCTTTTCCAGACAATAACATCTTTTTTATTGGTTGTAAGTGTTAAGATGGAATCTTGAATGGTATACTTGAAAAGAGTAGAGTTTATAAATTTTTCTTCCACACGCATTCCATCGTTGTCACAGTACATGCGTGTCGAGAATAAATTCATACGAAGCGTTCATTTACTACTAATTTGATAGCTTCCACCAAATGCATTACAGAGTTTTCCAGCTATCTTTTTTTCCTTGAATTCCAGAGTTCCTGAATGAGTAATGTTTTTCCCATTCAGACTTATTATATTCCACTGAGTTCCTACAAATGAGAATGGAACAGATTTTTGAGAAAGTACTTTAATAAGAATATAGTCATTATTTTTCTTTTCAACTTTTAAGATAGAAATAGAACCTGGGAGAAATGTAAATCCTTGAATAATTCCAAAGAAATTTTCCCATTTTTTTGTCTTTGAATTTTGTACTTGAAGACATTTTCTCGATACCTTTTTTTGAATGCAATCTTTTAATTCTGATCCAATTGTAAGAGTTGACATAACTTCATTCTTTTTTTGTATTTTTATTTCTCAGGAAACAGTGTTTGCATGAGTAAAATTTGGGAGAAGTACGAGAAGAAACAGTATAAAATATTTCATAAAAATAGAAATGAATAAGTGCTAATAAGTATAATAAAAACCCATGAAATAGAAAGTTTTTCTATCGTACATAGAAACTAAAATACTATTTTTGCACAGTACTTATATAGGTATCTCGAGTTTGCTCTATCACTCGTATGAGTTGTGGACTTGGTCCTATATAGTTTCTTGGACTCATGCCAATTTCTTTCATAATTGCTTGAGTTTTCTGTGTATCACTTTGAATCCATCAACCGAGTCATACATTATTAAGTGTCATATAGAAAATATCTTCTTCAATATATCCTGATACGGTTTCAAAGTGAGTATTCATCACGAGTACTTCACCATTTCATCTGAGGATATAGGTATTATATGCATCTACATACTGATCTTTAAAACGAGTACCAATCACACAACCGGATGATGGATTTTCGGAAATGGGATGAACGGTGATTTCGAGGATATTTCCAAATGGACTACAGAGGAGTCTATGTGGAAGTTTTTCACGTAGATATTCTACATTCATGGGATGAATGCTTCGGAAAATTGGAGCTTCTTTTTCTTCTGTTGCCTGATTATTCAAAAACTGCATATTGTATTATTTTAATATAAAAATAAATATACGAAAGAGCAATATAAATGCAAGATGAGAAAATATTTCTTTGACAATTTTATTTATTATCTATTATAACAATTAAAAATTAATTATACATATATGTCAAACAATGTAGTAGAATGAAGATTTTGAAATCCAAGGAAAATATGAGATTCTCCTGTGAGTATTCAAGTTGTTGTCTCACATACATGAGCGACTGTCCATTCTCTTTCATCTCTTGTCTATATCCCATGGGTAAAAACCGCCCTTGAACGTGTACAAAAAAGAGATCCGATTTTTCGAGAGTTCTTTGATAGCCTCTTTCGAATTCAATCAGTATCGATTCAAAGTGATGAACCTGAGATTACGCTTGCTTCTATTATGAAAGTGACTGATCCTGAAACCAATGCAGAATGGGAACTTGATGTAGCGAATTTTATACGCTTTGTTGATATTCCTCCTCATGCTCTTGCTGATGAAGAATTTACTGAATTTATAAGTAATCTTATGAATGTTGCAGATATTACTGTTGGACTTTCTGTGAATGATAATGAGAATGACGAAGCAAGTCAAAATAGAACACGTGATATTAAAGATGCTCCAGATTTTTTATTATCAAAACCACTTCTTGCTCGTTGGGATGGAAAGCAATTTGTTGATGATTTTGAGTTGGTTATTAACACGACAGATGTGGAAAATTCTCTCTATATACATGCAAATCGCTTCCGTAATCCTCATGAGATTCCACTCTGGCATATGGCACTTCATATGGCACTTCAATGATTAGAGTCGGGGATTTCTCCAGAATCCAATATTCCTGTGGAGATTACTCATTATAAGGATGATATGACTGATACCGTTTGTATGAAATTTTCCGAGCTTCTTGAACTCATATATGATGCACTGGTTTCCCAATTTCCACTCTATGCAAATTTTTGAGATAGATTCCAAGTATTTCTCAAGGTGCATAAAAAATATATAGATTCTATGATTCTTCCACTTGATGAAATTCCATTCGATGAAGAAGAATAAAAAATCCCTCCAAATTGGAGGGATTTTTTTAGAGATTCCAAACGATGATATCACCTGATTTAGTAGTAAGAGTAAGGATACTATTTTTTATATTCCATTTTGCTCAGTCAATATTCATTGCACCTTCAAGAGTCATTCCATCTCCTTCACAGTACATCATGGTAGAAGCAAGTCATGGGGACTGTATAGTATCACCTTTAAGTGTATATCCTCCGAACATAGTATTACAAATTTTTGCCTGCATCTTATTGTATGTAAAACTGAGACTTGCAGGGGATTGAATCTTTTTTCCATTGAGCGTATCTATTTTCCAAGTAGTTCCTGCGAGTGGAGTTTTTGATATCACTTTCGCAAGGGTATATATTTTATTGGAAGCATCGGCTGGAGGATTTTCAATACTTTCTGAAATAACACGAAGACGATAGGTATATCCTGGTTCATAGGTAAAACCAGAAATAGTACTATACCAGTTTGACCATGTTTTCACGGCACCTATTTTTACTTGAAGACACTCCATTGATATTATTCCTGTACAAGTAGAAGTTTTTGGTCCAACTGTGAGAATATGTGTTTTTACTTCCCATGAGCGTACACATTTTGTAAGTTCTTTGTTCCAGCTATATCCAGCAGCAATAAGACAACCATGTAAATCTTTATCACCACCAATTGGTTTTGCATTTATTTCACATTCTCCTTGACTGATATTACTTGCTCAGGCAGCCTTTGCCATACAATTATTCCCAAAGGTTTGTTTTATTGGATCACATGGAGCCTGGATACACTGTACTTGTACAGATCCACAAACAGGCGCGTATTCCATGGTACACATGGTTTGAGTTTCAGCAGAGACTGACTGTGAGAAGCCAAGTATAGTCAATAGAAGAATAGAAAAAATAGAAGTATTCATAAGAAAAAATAAGAAAGTAATAGAGTTGTACTGTATATGACGAATTTAGAGAAAATAGGTGACAAAATTATATGTATTTTGATATAGAATTCTATAAAATATTTATTTGACAATATATTAAACATATATATAAAATATAAATGAAATCAATTACTGAAAATTCAGAGGAGCAGGGTGAAAAATACCTACAAATCCTTAAAAAAATCTTGGACGCAGTAAAAAAATGAGTGAATAATTTTGATATTTTTGCTGAACTCGTGAGTAGTATGGTATGGCAATCTCCAAAATGACTTGCGGTAAAATGGATTGAAAAGGTAGCTTCTGATGACTGGAATTCCCTTCAAGAGACTATAGATGATACTCTAGCAATAAAGCAGTTAAAACACCTGACACGAAAACAAGTTATTTCTTGATGCTCCCAACTAGTGTATCTGCTTGCTAAGAATCCAACATTTCTTCAGAAGATGACAACTCGACTTGCT
>ERZ1034365.67-NODE-67-length-52653-cov-3.959411_pt1 | contig 52653 bp, 70 predicted proteins | sample MGYA00520615_ERZ1034365 | MGnify/ENA primary metagenome ERZ1034365 (study PRJEB33736, sample SAMEA104284505) | Azolla filiculoides | biome: Urban; feature: Water surface; material: Ditch water | place: Netherlands | collected 2015-10-28 | depth 0-0.1 m ...
GAATAAACACCTGTAGTACCTGCTGGATACTGTTTGAACATCGACGCTTTGTAGCTGTCGGTGTTAAGAATAATGTTGTTGCTTAGTTTCATGATAAAAATCCTTTATCTAAAATGCCAGTAGTCTATCTGCTGGACTTCTACTACTATGACTATAGTATAGCACCATTGCTATAAAAAGTCAACCTACTTATGCTCCTACAAAATGTTGAATAATATCGTAGTGATCCTCGAAGCAATCTTCGCTAGCTACTTCGGCAATAGGAACCCATTGTGCTTTATCAGCATCATCGGATCCTTTGACTTTTGGCAAATCGCCATCTGGCAATACTATCTTAAATGCATGGGTAATTGTACGACCACGTGCACTACGTCCAATGGCGTCGAACACTTTATTATCTTGGATACTACCTACTAGTACCGGTGCAGGAACTTTGATACCAGTTTCTTCACGCAGTTCTCGAATCATAGCATCTTGTACACTAGTATCAGTTGCCGCATCAAGAAACCCGCCCGGTAACGCCCATAGTCCCCGACCCGGTTCAGCACGGCGTCGAATCATTAGCACGTGACCTGAACAGATAGTAACTGCGTCTACAGTAACAAAGGTTGGGGGATATGGGAAACTAGCATACTGCTTCTTGTAAGCATCAATGAACTCTCGTTCACAGATAACTTGTTGGTATGCATCAGTCTTCATAAAGTCTAGTAAGAACTTAAATGTACTGTCCGGAACTACATGACGGATGAACCCTTCATGCGCATCCTTGCGGAAATACAAGTCGCGAATGTCTGTAGCATTAAGTGGCTCGAGCAGTTCAACATCTTCATGTGTCCACTGTGGGAACATTTTTAAGTAGAACGTGCTTTCGTCTTTATCGTGTCCGATAATAGCAGTCTTTCCGCCTAGGGTTGAATACTTACTAACAATGCCTTGGACACGAGCGGCCCATGCTTGATTGTTATAAAGGCTATCGCGGTTAGTATCAAGGAATACTGAACATGTTGGATCACCAACACGAGTTGCAAGATTGTGAATCATTGCAATGCGTTCTTCTGTGGTAAACGGGTTCTTATAAGTGCGTGGTTGATTAGCAGAACCGATAATAATTACAAGATTGTCTGCTAAAGATTTTGCTCTACGGATAATTTCTACGTGAGCATTGTGTAGCGGCTGAAATCGTCCAATATAGACGACTGTATCGTATTTTTTATTTGGCATACAAAAATCCTTTGTATAATGTACTGCAAAGCGTCTATCGCTTTACTAGTTTTATTTAGTATAACACCCTCCGTAGAGGGTGTCAATTGATTTTGGTAAAAAATGGCCACCGAAGCAGCCATTTTGTATTACTTAGTTCCAATAACTTCGATTACTACTCGACGGTCCGGAGCCAAACAAGAAATTAGCTTCTTGCCGACTTGTCCCTTACAAGTATCACCAGTTACTGGATTAGCCTTACCCTTACCTTCTGCATAAACATTAGGTGATGGGATGCCACTAGCAACTAGGAAGTTTTGAACTGCTTGTGCTCGACGCTGTGACAATTTCTTGTTGTAAGCATCTGACCCAATGCGGTCAGTATAACCAACTGCAACCACTAGTTCAATATTGTACTTGCGTAGATCTGTTACTAGGTTATGTAACATTACTCGACCTTCGGGCTTAATATCAGCCTTGTCAAAGTCAAACAATGTTTCTGCTTGCATCGAGATCTTAGCACTTACTGGGCCTTTAGCAACAGCATCGCAACCCTCTACAGCATTAGCAGGAGTCCAATAGCCCGTGTGCCAACATAGTCCTGTGCCACTTCTAACAATCTGACCATTTGAATCAGTTAGGTAACCCTGCGGCCCAGTTTGTGCCATTGCCGCAGTAGTTACTGCTAGAAGAAGCGTGATTAAATATCGCTTCATCTAGTTCTCCTTAGAAGTTTGTACGTAGACCCATACCATAGGTAGTTGTCATTTGACCACCCGTTGGCATTAGGTTAGTACCAGTTTGATATGGTGCCCATACGCCGTTGGCGTTGTTCTTGTACTGAGTAACCATACCGTAAACATTGGTACGCTTGCTTAGATAGTAAGCCCAACCTAGGTTCCATTGTGTACCACCATCTTGGCCAACGTTAAAGCCTGATGTGTCGCTGGTAGAAATGTACGAAGCACGTGGCTCGTTGTTACCAAAGCGATAGCTAGCACCAACGTAGATTTGGTTGTTTGAACCCTTGCTTGCGCCTAGGTCAGTTGTGTTGTTAGTACCAAGGCTATTGCGGTTGTAAGCAACTGCTGCCTTTAGACCTGGGAGCCCTGTGTACTGTGCACCAACCATGTAACTGGTGTAGCCGCTGAACGGTGTTGTTGACGAGAAACCATTGTCAGCATTAACAGTTGAGTTCAACTTAGTTTGCTGGAATGCACCAGCAACGTTAACCCCGTAGCCGGTCCAACCTAGGTTCATAGACAGAGCATTCTGGCCAGCTAGTGTTGTTTGGGTGTTTAGACCAACTTGGTTGTTGGTTTGGTTGTTCATACCGTTGTTGTTCGATCCGGTGTAAGCGATGCTACCATTAATGCCGTAAAGTGTTGGAATGGCATACTGTAGACCTGTTGCACGAACTGCGTTATCAGCTTGAACATACCCAGTTCCGTTAACGTCGAACGGACGATAACCGATACGTTGCTTACCCATAGTATTGATTAGAACTGAGTCACTACGGTCACCTGGGAATACGTCCATGGTCAACAACGATGCACGATACGGTGTTGAGAAATAACCAGCTTGTACAGTACCGTACTTGCTGCCATAACCTACAAACGAGTCACGCATTGAACCAAATAGGTTGCTGCTGCCGTATGATGGACCTTGATCGCTACCAGTAACATTGACATAGGTTTCCAACTGGAACAATGCCTTGTTACCGTTGCCAAGAGCTTCTGTGCCCTTAAATCCAAGCAACGAATCGTTTGACTTTAGGTTGAACGCACCGCCTGTGGTGCCGCCAGGTGCACCGACGCCTTGTGATACATTAGTGCCTTGACCTGAAACGTCAGCAACACCATAAATGGTAACGTTGCTTTGTGCTAGTGCCGCGGTCGAAACTGCCGCAACTGATAGAGCTACAATACTCTTCTTCATATACTTCTCCTTAGTAAGTTGTGTGTGTTAACACTTAGTCCGTTATTACTAATAACGTTGTTGCGTGGTTAGCAACTGATTGAATGATGCTGTTGTATTACATCGTAAGTATATAGTAAGTTGTTGCCGCAATACAACAGGTTCTGAGCTGATTTTAAAGAATTTTGGTGATAAAAGGCAAACAGTGTTGTAGATATGCCACACAAGAAAATGCCCACCGAAGTGGGCATACTATTTTGGGTGATAAGGTATAGTTACCTCACGAGAGCAGTTTCTTAGGCTGCAAGTGCAAGTTCGTCGCTAGCTAGGCTAACTTCAACTTGCATATACTCGAATGTAGATGCGTTTGCATTTACTAATTTTACGCTGATAACGTCAGTCGTCTCTCGTGTTGCCGTCTCTACTATCTCGCCCTGTCGAAACCAGGTCTGCCCCATCAAAAGTTATCTTCCCACATTTTCTCAACTTCTGGATTAGGTTCGCCTGCACATACGAATGCCCATATATGCACACTGACAAATACAATAATCCAGAGATAATACCAATGCCATTCCATAAGATATCTTTTGGTGGAGCAGGGCGGAATCGAACCGCCGTCCACGACGCCTTTGCTTTGAAGGAATTACAACAATTCTATATTACCGCTTTTTCTTGGTAGCACGGCGGGCCGCACGTTCCATCGGTGTTTTTTTCTTTGCCATTTTATTTCCGTTTCTTTAGAGATCTACGTGCTGTAGCACGAATTGAACGCGGATGATGTGCTCTAAATTTAGCCATTATTATTTACGCTTCTTAGTTGCTCGCATTGCTGCTTCGCGGAGTCTTTTCTTTGCAATCGGTCTAGTCATTTTACTACTCCTTTAACAAAATCTTACTATTTTAAGGTGTCATTATACCAATCTTTAGCACATATCATAATGTACACAATGATCACTACAACAACAGTTCCTATTAATATAAGCATACTGTATTTACCCGAGAAAGTCAAACTATTTGGTTAAATATATACATAACATAGGGAGCGAAAACTATGGGCGAAATTTTTAAAATCATTGGCGATTTAGGTATGCCAGTAGCAACAGCAATAGCAGGCGGCTATTTTGTATATCTAACAATTAAACTATTGCTACAAGGCGTATTAGGTAGCATTAAGGGCATGGCTGGTATTATTACAGCCCTAGACAATCGTGTTAAAACAATGAATCACGATGTTATCCGTATTGACACAGTAGTATCAAACGCATTAGGCTTACGTCCTGATGTAGATCGTATTAGCCGTGCAGACGGTAAAAACGATGCACGTAGAGATTAAGGAATAGATTATGGGTGAAATAGCAGAATTAGTTAATAAGTACGGGTTCCCAATTGTTATGGCAGTTGGGCTAGGTTACATTATTAAGTATGTATGGGAATGGTCAACTAAAGAAGTTAAACCGGTCCTTAGCGAAGCAAATACTGTGCTAATCGCCTTAATTGATCGTATCCGTATGCTCGATAACGACTTGATCCGTTTAAACCAGAAAGTAAATACTGTACTACATTTACGTGGTAAAACTATTGAATACGAACGTGTTGAAGCAGAAGCAGAAATCAACAAGCAAGTACTTAAAAAATCAGAAGACGACAAATCAGCAAGTGCTGGTGAGTCATAAGAAATCGCCTTAGGACCGTGGTAGTTTACTGCCACACAGGCGTCGGCGGCCACTGCCGTTAGTAGTACCGATTCGCTACCGGGAACCTATAAAAGTGGCACTTTTTTTTGGCTATGTTTTCAACGGGTTAAATACCTACACGGAGAAAACTATGACAGAACTTATCTACACCTTAGTTGTAACTCAAATTACTATTGCTTGTGTAACTCTTTACTTGCATCGCAGTATGACGCACCGAGCAGTAACATTCCATCCAGCCGTTGCTAACTTTATGCGCTTTTGGCTTTGGCTAACAACTGGCATGGTTACAAAGGAATGGATGGCCATCCACCGCAAACATCATCAAGCCAGCGATACAGTTAATGATCCGCATAGCCCGCAAGTGTATGGCATCTGGACTGTGTTGTTTAAAGGTGCATATTTGTATGTGTTAGCAGGGCGTGATCGTGAGATGGTTAATAAACTAGGTGTAGGTGCTCCGGACGATTGGATGGAGCGTCATGTTTACACCCCACACAGCCGCCTTGGTATTCTTTTAATGTTGATCATAGATCTTTTGTTCTTTGGACCATGGGGCTTAGTAGTGTGGGGTGTACAGATGATTTGGGTTCCCTTTTGGGCTGCGGGTGTTATTAATGGCCTTGCACATTGGTGGGGGTATCGTAACTACGATGTTAAAGATACAAGCCGTAACCTAACTCCTATCGCTATCTGGATCGGCGGTGAAGAACTACACAACAATCACCACGGCGATGGTAGTAGTGCTAAATTTAGTAAGAAGTGGTACGAGCTTGACATAGGTTGGTTCTACATCAAGGTATTAGAGAAATTAGGGTTAGCTACCGTTAGAAAATAGCATAAATATAAGTTATGCGATATCGTGAATTTAAATTAACCGAAGAACAACTTGACGAGTTAAAGATGAGCCCTAGTTCGCTAGGTGCGTTTGCTAAAAGTCCGCTAGCACAGGGCATACAAGCAGGGTTCGAAGCAGAACTAGTATTCCCAGGAATGGCTGATGGCAGTGGTGAAATGGAGCCTGACTATGATGAAGATACTCGTGCTGACAGTATTGACGACATTATCGATTTCTTTAGTACCGGTGATTATGGGTTAGGTGATCGCGGTGCGCGAGACTTACGAAGTTCTCTTGAAGAGTCTTATTGGGAATATGCTGACGAAGATCTAATGTCCAACTTCCGCGAAGAAGCAGACGATCTAATCCGCGAATATATTGAAGAAAACGATTTTGACTACGACGAACACATTCTCGAATATCTCACCGACGAACTAAAACTCAGTGACGAAGAAGCTGAACGCATAATGGATGCAGGCCGTCAAGCAACAAGCACTAGTTCATCTCCAAAAGAATACTTAGAGGCTATGCAAGCAGCTAGTGCCAAGCTAGATGAGCTTGTTGAAGAAAGCATTAACGATCAAGACCGCACATACGATCGAGTATTAGAGTCATATCGTGAAGATTACGCCTATCCAGAAGAGCGTCAATGGTTAAGCGGACAAGATTTAGATTATATGAGCGAAGTTGCTGATCGATACGGGTTAGATTGGCCGATTTGGCGCGGCAACAGCGAAGAAGGCTTCAATGAAGGTAACGCCGAACAACTTGCTGATGACTTATCAAAAGTATTAGGATATACAGTTAAAGTGTCAGGCGGATATCACGCCCAAAAGAAAGACTCAACTAGTTGGTACTTTGAGCCTGATGGTAGCTTAGAAGCTAACGACACCGACGATATGCCAGTGGAGATTGTTAGTCCTCCGATGCCACTGGATGCATGTTTAAAAGCATTAGATGATTTCTTTAGTTGGGCTAAGACTCACGATGCTTACACAAACAAGTCAACGGGATTTCATATGGGTGTTAGTTTGCCTAATGTAGGCGGCAAAGTTGATTTTGTTAAACTAGCATTGTTCTTGGGCGATGAGTATGTGTTAAACGAGTTTGGCCGCAAGGCTGTTGCGTTTTGCGAATCTGCAATCAAGAAGATCAAGAACCGTATGAAGGGCAGCGACGACCGTGTTGCAGATGCTATGAACTTGATGCGTAAGGGCTTAATCGACGTAGCCCATAACACAATAGCCAGCGACGAAGGCTTTGGCAAATACACAAGCATTAACCCTAAAGGCAACTACATCGAGTTTCGATCGGCAGGCGGCGAAGATTACTTTGCAGACATTCCTCGACTACGCAATATGCTACTGCGCTATGCACAAGCAATGGTAGTTGCTTCTGATCCTGCAGCAGAGAAAAAAGAATACTATAAAAAGTTGTACAAACTTATTGCCCCAGCAACAGGTGATGCAAGTTTAGATTTGTTTGCTCGTTTCGCATCGGGTGCTATTAGTAAAGAAGAACTAAAGCAACAATGGGCAACTGCCGCATTAACAAAAGATAAACCAACCGGTGATGCAGGATGGGAAATCTATAACAAAGAAACAGGCGAAACATTAGAAGTAGTAAAAGCTGCAAACCGCGATGAAGCAGTGGCCCTTGCTATAGGAAAGTATTCAGGAAAAGGATTTGGCTTTTCAGTTCGCCCTGCAACTTCAGATGCTGAACCTAAACCGAGTCGTCGTGTAGAACTTGCTAAACGCATTAAGAAACCGACACCGGGCATTGATATTACAAAGCAGTACTATATTAAAGATCCATCTAACGATAAGATCATGCATACATATGATGCTGCCGATAACACAGCCGCGAATCAAGTACTACAGCAATGGAAGATGCAACATCCGGGTAGTGACGATTTTATTTACGGATTAACACGAATGTTGCCGCAAGATGTTCGAGCAATGTATGCATCTACTAGCCCGCAAGCGCCGGAAGTTCCGGGGCAACACCACACATCAGCCGGAGTACCAATGTGGGAAATTTACAATCGCGTAACAAATGATCCAATGATTTATATATTTGCCGATCATACCCAAAATAGTGCATGGCAAACTGCCCAGACCTGGGCTCGTGGAAATGGATATGCTGACAATTTGAGTGATTTAAGCGTAAGACCGTATATACCACGCTAATGATTGACAACCTTAAAGTTTGATGCTATAATAAGAATATCATCAAACTTTAGGAACATATATGCTGTACTTTGCTTACGGAATGAATACTAATATTGATCAAATGGCACATCGCTGTCCAAATGCTATTAGTTTAGGTGTAGCAGAACTGCCCGATTATGAATTAGTATTCCGCGGATGTGCAGACATTGAGCCAACACTAGATTCAGGTATGGACGGTGTCTTATGGGATATAACTGACAACTGCTTGGCTGCGCTAGACGTACTCGAAGGGTACCCGACATTTTACACTCGTTATTCGGTAGACGTATTTCACAACGGCGAGTGGAAGTCTGCACTTGTATATAAAATGAACGCAGGCGATATCTTCCCTCCAAGTGCTGGATACCTGCGTATGTTGTTTGAAGGCTATTCGGAACACGGTGCAGATGTTACTCAAATCTATGCCGCAGTAGATGAAGCGGAAGCAGCATATACGTTACTTGAGAGATACGAAACTGCATAAAGAAAAGCCCCAATTAAGGGGCTTTTTTATTTCTCGTTCGCTATAAACTCACCGTTCCAGTTATCTGGTAGGTTCTGTTCTTTCATAAACTCGCAGCGTTCAATCCAAATCTTATAGTACTTGTCCATTTGTCCGCCAAATAGACCTTTCATCTTTTTACACATAGCGGCAGCTTCGTCAAACTTCTTAGCCTTGTACAAGGCATGCATCTTTTCATGCTGTGCCTTGTCTTTAGACCAATCTTCACCATTAGGACGTAATGCTGTATAAATCAAGTCTGCTACAGTTTTACCCTTAGGTTGTAAGTTGTCTAGCATTAGATAGAAGAAGTCGTCCTTAGTTCTATTGTATGTTTCTGCACCAATGATACATAACACACCGTAAGCCTTACAACGTGCTTCTAAACGAGCCGCAGTTGAAACCATGTCACCCAGAATGTCATAGCTATGTCTATCAGTGCTACCCATCTCACCAATGAATCCGATACCTGTGTTACAACCCCAGCCCATTGCCGCAGGTGGTAAGCCTTGTGCTTCCATTTCTTTTGTATAAGCATCAACTGCGTCTAACATCTGTAAGCCAACAGCAACAATGGTACGAGCGTGGTTAGGATCTTCGATAGGTGCGCCATGTATGTGCATACTTGCATCGCCTACATACTTAATAACCATACCACGATTGTCCATGATAGGTTTGCTGATGCTGTCCATATAACCGTTCATATACTTGCCAAGTCCAGCAACGTCATCACCGTAGTGTTCACCAATAGGAGTAAATCCACGCAAGTCACTAAACATAACACTAACGTCTTTACGCACACCACGTTTGATTAAGTCTGGATCTTTTTGTAGCATTTCTACTACTTCTTTTGAGCAGTAGCCAGCAAACTGTTTCTTAATTGCTTGCTTTTGTAAGAACTCACTTACGAACTTAACGCCATAAGTGTGCAGAGCAACAAGAGTAAGGCCACCTGTAATGGCAGTGGCATCAACCAAAGCGGCGAATTCACTATACACCACCCAAGTAATAGGAATAGTGGCGAAAGCAGCAATAGCAGAGAAAGAAAGTCCAACATAAGTCCACCTCGAAAGTAAAATAATGCTGGTACCTAGTAGAATTAATAATAGTATTTCTACACCATCAGCATAGTCCGGACGTTGGATTACCACACCATTTAGCATAGTGCCTATTACAGCAGCCTGTACATCTTGTGGCCACATTGCTCCTACAGCAGTTGGTACTGGATTAGCAATACCTGCTGCACTTGTGCCTACGATTACGATCGCCCCGTCGAAATCCTTAGGTAAGTCTGTTAAACTGTAACTCTTATTCTTTTGGCTCCAATCGATCCATACACGACCTAAGTTGTCTGTAGTAATAGGACCAAACTTTGGAATACGCATCTTTTCAACACCGCCTTCGAACAGTTTAACTTGAACTGTTGAATCACCTGCGGCTACACGTAATGTTTCCATTGCCATGCTTGGATATACTTTACCATTAACTGTTACAATTAATGGCATACGACGATTAACACCGTCTATCTCTGGCATAGTATGAACCGAGCCTACACCAGCAGCGTTCTTTTCTACACTGGGTACGTTAGCAATAAGTCCGGGATACTCAACAATCTGATTCATGAACTCTGCGTTAATAATAGCACTACCCGGTGCTCGACCTGTATTCTTTGATGTTGCAGCAGGCACGTTGCCTAGTACAACAGGATATTGGCTTAAAGCACTAGCGAGAGCGCCATCTTGCCCGCTTCTGTCAGCGTCGGGCATGATAACATTCCAAACAACAAGGCCAGCGCCATGTTTATATAAATCACTAATAATGCGAGCATATTCACCTCTAGGGAAGGGCCATTGTCCGTACTTAGTTAGAGCCGCTTCGTCAATGTTTACCGTAACGATGTTATTTTCGGTAGGTGCTTTGCTAGTGATTAATGTATCAAAATAGCGTAAACGTACTGATTCAACAAAAGTAGGATCTGCAACACGCACACCTACAACTAGGACAAGAGTGATTAGAGCTGTCCACGGACTCGTTAGGATCTTTTTTAGCATCCAGTATTTATTATATTACACTATAACGAATATATGCTGCGATAGTATCTGCGTTTTCTCGCAAACTGTGGCTTAGCTCGCCTGAGCCGATATTGTGTTCAACCATACGTGCAATGTCGTGTAACTGCTTTACTGCGTCTTGCAAATCTACTAGTTTCTTCATCTCGCTCATTTTATTGTCCTTGAGTTACGGTTACTGTGCCGCATCCACCTGCGGTAGCGCAATTATGTGTTACGCTGTAAAACTGCTGTGTACTACCTTGCTGTGTTAAATTGATGCCTGTTGCTGTGCCAGATAATGTAATACTAGCCATGTGATTACCTGCACCTTGTTGGTTAATATTTACAGTTTTATTACCACCAGACAAGTTTACTTCAGCGTAATGACTTCCGCTGTTTTGCTGATCTATCGTAAGTGAATTATTATTGCCATTAACCGAAGCAAACACTCCTTTGCTAAATGCCGCTGTTTCGTTACTTGTTCGTTGTTTAATGTTTACATTATTTGAATTGCCGGCAACAGACAGATCGACATAGTCTGTTTGAGTATTGTTATTTGCTTTTTGTGTAATATTAACAGTATTGCTCGATCCGTTAATATATGATCGGACGTAGTTATTTTTAGTACCAGTTTGCTCTACAGTAGTTACATTAAAGTTACCAACTTGTTCAATGTTAACTTTTGTGTCTGCTGTAGTACGGGTGACGAATGCAGTAATCTTTCCTGCGTTAACCGAATTAGCAGAGAACGCAGATGCACTAGCACCTAGTCCTAATGGTGGTGGCCAAAAGTCTGCAGTAGTAGCAACTGCTTGACTATCTAGGTACTGATATGTTCCATCCATTTGCGGATCCCATAATGCTTGGAATCCCCAAGTCCAGCCACCATAATTATTGCCATACATTTCTACTTTAACAATATCACCAATGTTTGCTGTATAAGAACCGTATGCGGTATAACAACAATTGTATTGAGCAACTACGGTTCCATTAATCTTTAACCAGCCGTTGTCATCCCATCCAGTGCCAAAGTTAATTGTTCTTGCACCGCTTGTCTGTGTTGCTGTTCCTGGCCACTTAATCCATCCATAGGCATACATCTGAGCAGAGTTAGCACCATTTTGATTATTAAATGGCGTGTTAACTATCCCCGATCCACTACCACAACAGTCCCACCATTGATAGTTCCACCCTTGCTGCCCGGCATGTGCAGGAGGCGATGATAGCATGCCTACTATCATAGCCATAGCTATAAAGATTACCCACCATCTAAAGTATTTCATCGTTTTAATACTCCTAGACTTTGTTTAATGATAACTGTGTTGCCTCCGGGACTACCGTCGCCTAATACTTCTGCTGCTACGTTATCATTTTGTATAATAGTTAAACTGGTGTTGCTAGAGAAGCCAGTAGTTTTAACTTCGGCATAATGATCTTCCGATTTACGAAATGCTACGCCACGGCCTTTACCCGACATTTCGCCTGCATCTGGATTATCCCAGCGCACACAAATATTTTTAGCAGGATCACAGCCCTTCTTACCATCGGCAAAGAAGAATGGCAGCTTAGTAGTCGTTGGCGCTTCTTTAGAAGCTTCGAGTCTCAACATCATTTGTCGCTGCGCTTCTGCTTCTAAGTCCTCTTCTTCTTTATCCTTTTTGCTCTTACCTGCGGCGGCAATAGCACGTTGAATTTCTTGTGGTTTTACAATGATTAAGTTATTACCGATCTTACCTTCTGTAATGTTCATAACTACAGGAGGAGTGGGTGGTTGGTTTGCCGATGATACATAAGTACCTTCAAATGCTCGATCTAGTTCAACGGTCCCGGCGGCATTACTTACTTCAATCTTTCCAACCTTGCAGCGTTGTTCGTCCATTTCATATTTTTTCTTTTCTTCTTCTTTCTTGCAACTTGGAAGAAGCACAATTAAACTTTCACCAGTTTCATCAACTGTCATTGTAAAGTCTGTGCCACGCACAGCAATGCTAGCAGTTGGGGTTTTTACATCAACTGCTTGCGGATTGTTCTTAGCAATTTGTCCAGATGCGTAACGCACCGTACCCATTGCGGCTTTAATACCTAATTTACCTGCATCGGATTTTTTAGGATCGTAGACAAAATCGTCAATAAGCAACTTACTGTTTTCAGTTACTTTAACTTTAGTGTCATCTTTAAATGTTATGTTTGCAGAACAAGCGCCTGTGGTATATGTGTCCATGGTTTCAATTTCAGTACCCTTTGCACCGGGTAACTTACTTTTGCCACGTTGTATCTCACAGGCGGTTCCTTTGTTATCAGCAACCGTGCCGATACCAGCCCATAAAGGGCTGGTAATTGTTAGCATGAGAGCTAACAGCACGTATCGCATGATTATCTCGCTACAGCAGTCAACGGACTTACAATAGCTGCATTACTTGTTCTTACAGTAACAGTATTATGGCTTCCTGTTGTTTGGATATTAACAGTTGTGTCATTGCTGCCCTGTTGCTGAACGCTGTAAGTATTGTAGTCACCCGAGCTGCTTAAGATTAACTCATGGCCACTACTTCCTGCTGCGTCAATTTGTTGACTGTACAAGTTGTTGTTGTTACCTGAAACTGTAACATTACTGATTGCACTACTTGAGGTAATGTCTCTAGTAATGTTATTAGTGTTACCAATAACGCTTGTAGTAACAGCGTTGTCGTTACCAACTAGATTTGTAATTAAGGTGTTAGTATCACCAGTTACGGTCTCAGTTACAACATTACGCATATTATTTGCGTTATTTGCATTTCCAATAACTAACTTTGTTTTGTTATCATAGCCAGTAACAGTACTTGTGTAAGTGTTGTTACCACCTTTGATGTTGTATTGACCTAAGTTATTATCACCAGTTTGTGTCATTGTAACTCTATTGCTACTACCGCTGATAGTAGCATAGTTGCTTGAACTTGGGGCGTCCCACGCACCGTTAGTACTTGCCGTACCGCCGATGTTGTTACTGCCGCCAACTTGTTCAATAGTAACGGTGTTGCTGTTACCGATTTGTTCAATATACACATTGTTAGGACCAGAACCTGCACCTTGTGTTGCGCTTTGTGCGAATACACTTGGTACAACTGCTGTTAACAATGCCAATACTAATAGATTTAATTTAGTACTCATTGCTTCGCTCCTTGAGGGGATGGCCCCTCCTGTTTAAAGGTCCAATGCCCTTTACGAGCACCTTCCTTAATGGTTTCTACTACTGCGGCCTGAACTGCTAGGTTTGTTGCCTTATTAATGCTTTCGTTAATACTTCCGCCTATTTCAGCTTCTACACTCTGTTCGCCACCAGAATAAAACTTTAACATATTAGCCTTGTCCATATAACTTAATACAGTCTTAGTAATAGTTACAGTTGTTAAAACTTCTCCAGAACTGACACTTACGGTTCTAAGTGTCACTGTCACTGTGTCTGATTGATATTGTGTTGTAGCACCAATACCAAAAATGCGTAAACCTGCTCCACCTGTTAAAGTGTTAGAATCGTAGCCTACAATCGATCCTTCTATGATTAGCCCAGCAAATAACATTGGAGGCAATGCTTTAGCATCACGTCCTTGGTATGCTTCACGCATTTGTCTAATCATTTGACGCTCTTTAATTAGGTTGTCTAAACCCACACGCTCAACTACTGTAAACCAACGTTGTTGACCTACGTCTTGTAGAGCCTTAATTAAATATGCTTCCCCGCCCTGTGTAACAGCAGAGCTTAAACTAGCAACGTTAACCTGTTGTTTACGTTGGCCGGTCTTATCCATGAACCCGTATACTGCTACAACAATAGGTCCACCTGCTGGAGGCAGTAGAGTTTCAGACTGTTTCTGCATATAAACACCTGATTCTACTTCTGGTGCATCAAATTGATTGCCTGTTAGTTTCTCTTTAATCGCCGAGCTTGTAGCACACCCGGTGAGGGCTGAGATTAACAGTAGAGATAAAATAACCTTCTTCATTTTCGCTCCTTAGAAGGCAAATGTGCCGACTGGCACTTTCATATCAGTAAACTGGCCAGGGTTTGAGTCATTGACAATTCGTACATTAATGTACTTGCCATCATTGCTTAAACTCCAGTTCACTGTATTACCACCTACACTCACTTGGCCTGTACAGCCGTTACCCTGGCAAGCAGGTTGCCCTGTCGCTCCGAATAACGTGTCTGTAATTTGCTTGCTTAATTGTGCGTAGATACGGCTTTGCAAGTTAGCAATAAATTGAGCCTGTGGTGTATTCGCTGCATCGCTCACAGCTTTTGCTTCGGCAGCTTCGCGGGCCGCTTTATTTTTTTCTTTGGCTTGGTCTTCTAACTGTTTTATAGTTAGTACATGACTGCTATACCCTAACCCACTAAATGCAGGACTATTAAAAGTATGCTGAATTTCAGCTGCAAGTGATGTTGTCGAGCATAGAGCCAACGCCAATAAAACAACGTTTGTCCTATACATAATGTTCGCTCCCGATGATCGGTATATTATTTACAGTCGCGGGGCAACAAATTATGTTAGTGTATTATTGTTTATGTCAGTTTAAACGTCAAGCATCCTTTAGTCGATGTTCTAAAATCGATAGCAGAGGTTGCTTTGATGACTTTGTTGGCGATTAGCGGAGCAAATTCGTCCGGACTAGTTTGGTATGAATATGTAACATTGCTGATATTCAACATTAAAATGCCAGTGTGATTTTCTAACTGTTGGTAATATGAAAATGCAACCCTAGACATAGCTAATGTTAAAATATCATAATTTACGTCTCCTTGCTCATCAACTGCTACCGCAATATCGTCGATAAGATCGGAGACTTCTGCACGAGAGTCAGCAAATATAGCAGATGCAACATCTTTCAATGTCTGAATCACTGCGTCTTGCCCCATTTTTGTAAAGTACGGCTGTAATACCTTTAATGTTTTTTCATTAATCTGCGCTATGCCGCCTTGACCAACTTGGTTTACATTTTTAAATCGGCCGCCCACTGAGTTAAGGGCCTTAACTAATTTATTCAGGGCTTTCTTAGTATAAGTCGTTTCAAACCCGGTTTGACCTTTAAAGAAAAAGTCACTACTTCTATGAGAGGCTTTAACTTCAATGTCCTGGCCACTAATGGTAATGTCGTGCTCGCCTTTAGTGGTATCTATTCCTGCAAACGCCAGTGCGAACTCTCCCTTGCCGGATGCAGACGCACTACCTAGCGTAGTTTCCATTAGTCGCTGGACTATCGGGCGGTATTCTTCTCTCGACAGCGGCACAGGAATTGCCCCACCTTCGCCCTGAGAGTTGATCATTGCAGGGCAATCGATTACTCCGCCATGTAAGCAATCATTTAAAAAATCAGTCATGATGTCAACTGGAACTTTTCCTGCTAGTGCTCCGATTGCTAAATGAATTTGTTCTCTAATTGCGTTAGCTTTTACAAAGATCTTGTGCTTAACAACATCGCTTGCCATATGTTTAAACGTGTCTAGTTTAATATAATACACAATCTGCATTAACTGGTCAGGCGTGGCTTGTTCGGCATATTGTAAAAGTTCGTCTCGGTGGCTAATTTTTTGCTTACGAGCTGGACGAGCATCTTCAGTTGCTATTTCGTCAGGGGCTTCTTCATCGTCAAATTCCGGCTCAATCTGCGTATCGTCAACGGGCAATGGCTGTTGAGTAGGTTGCGCTAGTTGTTGAGTAGGTTGTTGAGTAGTTTGCGCCGGTTGTACGAGGCCACCAGTTGATGTCGTAGAATTGACTGTTTTCTTTAATGTAGTTAATGCCTTTACAATCGATGTATCAGTAACTGGAGCATGATGTAACAGATAATTTAGATCAGCAAGCGGACCATCAGCTGATTGTACAAATTCTAATAAAGTCGGCTTGAATTCAAAGTATCTCATAACATAGTATTTATCGGATTTCTGGAAACAGACATTCCTGGATGAATACTGCTACATCTTCTTCGTTGAGCCCTAAACTAGCCATAACCTTAGGAGTATGCGGGTTACATTTTTGATTCTGTGCGTAGTAGTTTTGTTGATCTTTAGTGTTAGTTGCAGTATTATTAGTCTCTGCTACTGCATTTAGATAGTGTGCAGTAGTTCGCTTAACTATCTGAATAATTTGATTAAGTTCATCTTCTTTTTGCACATTACCTGCAGCAATCATAGATCCAGTAAAAATACGCTCTGCCCAGTCTGGCAATTTGCGTGTTTTATTCCATTGCAAATCTCTAGTTGCTTCGGAAAACCAATCGATTAGTGGGTGTTCATAATCGCCTGCTGGGCTAAAGTCATGAAAGCAGCCTGTAATTTTATTACGGCCAGCAATAACATCAAAACCGTAGATAGGTGCTGGGTTATGTAAATGTGGAAAGATGCAACAATGCATCATCCACAGGCCTTTTGTTTCTCTGGCGTCTACGACATCAACGTGAGCGCGACGATAAGAATCACTGGTCCAGACGCGATTAACCCAACCAGGCTGATTAAAACGATCCATTCCCACTTCGAAGATTTCTGTGCCGGTTTCTTCGAAGGACCTCTCCAGAAGGTGTTGGATCTCGATGAGTGAATCCCAAACATTACTTGTTGTATTCATCAGCAACATCCATCATTTGTTCAAATAACTTTGTAGCAAACTCAAATGCTACCTTTGCTTCATCTGCTAATGAATCGTCTAGTTTAGTACGTAGTGCTTCTTTAATCTTTTCTGGCTCGTCGCCGAACTGGTAGTACTTTCCGCTACCGGGCACTCGTTTAGCAATCATCTGTCCGCCACTTAGATCTCCCATGTGTCGTGTATAGATATGGGCTAGTAGCTTTTTAGGATCGTCCTTAATACTAAGGATGTACTTAATATACTCATCAACAACTGGACACATCGTCGGGAGCTCTGTGTTCTCTGCACCCCATAGTTCAGTAAAATCTTCTAGGATAGCCGGCGCCCTGCGAATTTCAGGAAGGTCGCTGAAAATACCGTGGGGCATAGCGCACACTTCTAAAATTTCATACATCGGATGTTGGTTCTTTAGGTATGCAGCGTATAGCTTCGGATTAACATTCCCTGAAAATAATACTTTAACAAATGGTCGTGTTTCTGCTTTTCTATGCTGTTCGTATGTTAGGTCTTTTAAACTCATTCTTCTTCCATTTTAATTTGTAGCGGGTACCCAGCTGATCGTGCAGAATTAGTTGCTTCTACTGCTTTAGCCTCTGCGATTTCAAAACTGTAAACGCCTGCAACTCCGGAACCGGTTTCGTGTACTTGTAGCATAATATGTTTAGCAGTTTCAGTAGTATGCTTAAAGATTTCTATTAACAATGATGTAACAAAGTCCATAGGTGTATGGTCGTCGTTAAGGAAGATTACCTTCCAATTTTTAGGTTCTGATACACGAACTTTAATTTTTTCATCTAGTTGGATGTCAGTGCTAGGCATTATATATTCTTTCTTTTATAATGGGGGAGTTTCCTCCCCCAGGTTTATTTACACTTACTTAATTTCGATACTGCGAGGTTTGAGTGCTTCTGGAATTACATGTGTTAGTTTAACACTTAACACTCCTTTAGTCAACGTCACATCGCCCACTTCCATGTATTGTGGAAGGGTAAATGAGCGTGTAAAGTCACGAGCTGCTAGTCCGCGATGGATATATTCCCGGTTAGCTGGCTCATTTGGAGTTTGGCTAATGCCTGTGATGATTAACTCATCTTGATCCACAGTAACTGAGATCTCGCTCTTATCAAAGCCTGCTACTGCGAGCTCGATCTCATAATTGTTATCATCGTATTTGATAATATTGTGGGGCGGATAGTTATTGTTGTTTACTGCGCGAGCTTCGATGTTATTAAAAATACGGTCAAAGCCAATTAGTGCTCTACTTAATTGGGCAAGAGCTGCCTGGTCAATAGTTCTTAGTTGTGTCATTTTAGTCTCCTTATTAGCAAGAACTGTGGAGGGCCCCGAAGGCACCCTCCGTACTACATTGTATTATGCTTCTTTTTTGTCAACTTCTGTGAACTCAGCATCTACAACTTGTTCACCGTTTTGTGTATCCGGTGTTTGTGTTTCGTTGATTTGCTTCTTTTGTGCAAATACTGCTGCAATGCTAGCCAATTTGTCAACTGCTGACTTAATGGCTTCAACATCGTCGCCCTTAATTGCTGTATCAACTTCTGTAATAGCAGCTTCTGCATCACTAACTTCAGTTTCAGTTAGTTGTGCTTTGAGTTCTTCCTGATCCTTCTTAACTGAATGGATCATTGCATCTGCTTGATTACGTGTGTTGATTAGTTCAACAGCCTTCTTATCTGCTTCTGCATTTTCTTCTGCTTCACGCACCATGCGTTGGATTTCTTCTTCACTTAGGCCTGAGTCACTCTTAATAGTGATCTTGTTTTCCTTACCTGTGTTTTTATCCTTAGCACTGATATGCATAATGCCGTTAGCATCGATGTCAAATGTAACTTCGATCTGTGGAAGACCACGTGGTGCAGGTGCAATACCGTCTAGGTTAAACTCACCTAGAATCTTGTTGTACTTGACTAGTTCACGTTCGCCTTGCGCTACTTTAATAGTAACAGCAGGCTGATTGTCTTCGGCAGTTGAGAACACTTGGCTAGCCTTAGTAGGAATAGTAGTATTCTTGTTAATGAGCTTAGTCATTACACCGCCCATTGTTTCAATACCTAGTGATAGCGGAGTAACGTCTAACAACAGAACGTCAGTCTTATCACCGCTTAGTACAGCACCTTGAATAGCAGCACCTGCGGCAACTGCTTCATCTGGGTTAACGTCTTTACGTGGTGTTTTGCCGAATAGTTTTTCAACTGCTTCTTGTACTGCTGGCATACGTGTTTGTCCACCAACGAGGATAACTTCGTCAATGTCGCTAGCACTTACTCCTGCATCCTTCATAGCAATCTTACAAGGGTCAATTGAACGCTTGATTAGGTCTTCTACCATTTGCTCAAACTTAGCACGAGTAATAATAATATTCATGTGCTTAGGACCCGTTGCGTCTGCTGTAATGTACGGCAGGTTAACGGCAGTTTGTTGTGCGCTAGATAGTTCAATCTTGGCCTTTTCAGCAGCTTCCTTCAAACGTTGTAGTGCTAGGAAATCTGTCTTGAGATCAACCCCTGCGTCCTTTTTGAACTCAGTTACAAGGTAATCCATTAAGCGTTGGTCAAAGTCTTCACCGCCAAGGAATGTATCGCCGTTAGTGCTCAGAACTTCAATTTGCTTATCGCCGTCGATATTAACGATGTCAATGATCGAAATGTCGAATGTACCGCCACCAAGGTCGTAAACAGCAACTTTGCGATCTTTACTATCAGCTTTATCAACACCGTACGCAAGAGCAGCAGCAGTAGGCTCATTGATAATACGAAGTACTTCCAAGCCGGCAATTCGGCCAGCGTCTTTTGTAGCTTGTCGTTGACTGTCATTAAAATATGCTGGAACAGTAATAACAGCCTTTGAAACCGATTCACCTAGATAATCCTCCGCTGTCTTTTTCATTTTACGCAGAACTTCTGCTGATACTTGTTGCGGAGCAAGCTTCTCGCCATTTGCTTCGATCCAAGCATCGCCGTTGTCTGCTTTGACAATGCCGTATGGCATTAGGTCAATATCTTTTTGTACTTCTTTCTCATCGAACTTACGTCCAATTAGTCGCTTGCTAGCGTAGATTGTATTTTTTGGATTTGTTACTGCTTGACGCTTGGCAGTTGCACCGACAAGAATCTCGTCGTTTGCATAAGCGATAATTGATGGAGTAGTGCGGGCACCTTCACTGTTTTCAATAACTTTAGCTACGCCGTTTTCTAATACTGCTACGCAACTATTTGTTGTACCCAAGTCGATACCGATGATTTTGCTCATATTATTTCTCCTTATGTTAAGCAAGAATAATGTAGGCCCTTACGGCGCTCTACATTTTTATTTATCACAGAGATTCTTCAACTCTGTAAAAAAGAATAAAAATTTATCGTATGCATCTAAACTAGTTAGAGGATCTTCAAACTCTTGTAATTTTTTAAAAGATACTTCTGGCAGATTCCAGTCCTTGCCTCTGGAATACATGTAGTTGTAAGCTTCAACTGCTTGTTGTGTTTTATCTGCCTGTTTAACAATTACTTCTTCGTCATATGTCGGCGGATCAATGTCTAACGACTTGTAAATCGCCTCCATTAAACTATCTTCTAGCTTTTTAATAACAGCATGAATTTCTGGAATGTGTTTTACAGGGCTAGGCAAATCATTAATGTATGCTTCTGCAGCATCATGCAGCAATCCAAATAACTGTATATCAGGACCGTGTGGTGCTAAATCTCGTGCTACTTGAATGCAATGCTGTGCAACACTATATGGGATGTATGGAATACTATGTCCGCTAAATCTAGGCATACGACTTAGTGCCCACGCAATGTCTTCGATTACAATAGTAGACGGATCTGGGTTAGACACATCTACTTTGCGGCCCGAAACAGTTTCAAGATACGCCATGTTATCGTTCTCTAGCAAACGGTGTAATATAGTTTCCGTCGCTCATTGTTGAACTGCGCAATGTGTTATACACAGTTTGAATACCTACTGCTTGATTCCACGCATCTTCTAAAGCATGGTGAGCTGTGACAGGAGGGCGTTGAGGATTAATGCCAAGATCAAATGCTGTCCGCACATCACGTATTTCCCAAAACTTCCAAGGATTAGCCCGGCCTACTTTTTTGAATACGTGTTCGCAAATCATAATGTCAAAGCACGATCCATTTGACCATACACGCTTTGCGCCCCAACAGAATTTATAAAGTTGTTCAAATGCAGTTTCTAGACTAATTCGATCATTAGGGTCAAATGCTGCGTCTTGTGCTTCCTTGCTTTGTTGTGCCCACCAAGCAACTGTGTCATCATTGACTACTAGCCCGTGTCTGTCGCAACTGTCTTGATCAATTTTAACATAAAAACTATCCATCTTAGGATCAGACAGTTCGTGCCCAAACGGGTCAAATTTTACTGCTCCGATCGTAAGAATGGCAGCGTCCGTAGACGTTGCCAATGTTTCTAAGTCAATCATAATATCAGTGTTTGCCATGTATACTCTTTCTTTGTTTGAGTATAAATTATAACACTGAAATTAATAAAAGTCAATAGTATTTTGGTGGTAATTGCTCTTTTTGGAGTTTCTTGCGCCAACGTGCTTTAGCTGCACCCTTCTTACGCTTACGCTCAGTAGTTGGCTTTTCGTAGAACTCCTTCTTGCGGAGTGTGTCTAGCGTACCTGCTTCTTCTACCTTACGCTTAAAACGGCGTAACATTTGGTTAATGTTTTCGCCTTCTTTAACAGTAATACCTGTTCCTTTAGTTCTGTGATGTATCGTCATCTTCTTCCTCGTCGTCCTCTTCATCGCCTTCTGGGCTGATTAATTGTTCTACAATTTGGTTAAGGTCGTATATTCTGTTTTTGTTGATTAGATTATACGGCGTTAACTCGTCACTAGTTATATAGTGTACATTAGGTTGTGCCAGCATAAAACTGACAAACTTTTTTGTAGTTGCGTCGCAATTATCAACATCGATAATAACTACGTCTGCTTGCATTGCTACACTCAATAACCAACTAATGTCATCGTCGTCATTGTCAAAAATGAATACATTCAAATCGTCGACACTATGACTTAAAATAGTTTGGAATTGATGTTTAACATCGGTACTAGGCTTTACTAACAAATAACTTAGAGTTAAATTGAATAGTTTATCCGGCGGTGTTATTACTGTTATTTTCCCTAAGTTCATATATCCTTCTTGCAAAATATTCTAACTGTTCCGGGGAATAGTTATTAAAACGCGGTTTATCTGTATTACGCTTGATAAACTCTACTAATACTGGATCTTCATCTTCAGCTAACTTAATGCCGTTGAATTGATCTAATGAGAACTCTTTATATAATTGATCAATCGGTTTTAAGTGTGCGTGTCTGTTTATTTTTGCCCACAGCGTAGACTGTGATTGTTCTGAATTTTGTACGTACCCTACTTCACTTCCTTGAGTATCAACTGTCCCGATTGATCCTTCGTCATGTAGTTCTTTTTTTTTGAAGGTTCTTCTTCAACTTCAACAACATAATCGCCCGGGCGTTCAAGTGACTCAGTATCGTCTAGTGTTTCTTCGGCAACGAGCTTGCTAATTTCATCAATTGCTGTAGCCTGGGCAGGTTCTTCTCCCCACATCTGCGCCAACGAAATAGTTTGAGTAGTGGGCTGAATCGGTAGAACTTCTTCTGTTGGTTGGACAACTGGTTCAGGTGTAGGTTCAACTATTTCTGTTTCAGGTTCCTTTTCAACTTCGGCTAACAATGCATTAGCTTCATCTGCAAGAACTTGCTCATCAATAACCGCAAGTGCATCTGCAACCTTATAACCCCTGTATGATGTATTGCCTACATTTGTCTCCGGTACAGCTTCTGGTTCAACTTCTAAAGGATCGTGACCTCGACGATGCCACCCAAATGTCATTTGAGCTGCTAGTAACATAATAACTGCTAGCGGATCGAATACCGAAACAATAATGATGATTACCCAAGTAACAGCTTTTTCTAAAACATTAGCATCTGGATTATCACCATAAACAAAGGCAGCAATATATTTGATCGGCCCAACTTCAGCTTCAACTGCACGAAGTTGACTTGCTACAGGGGCTTTTTGCTCCAGTAGTTTACTAACTTCAGCTTGTGCTTGGTCAATGGCTTTGTTTGCTTGGGTACGTTCTTTGGCTTGTCCTCTACGGATAGACACAGATCTTTCTGCACCTTGTTCAGTAGTTGATCGTCCCATTGTTTGGTTAACTGCTTCATCAAGTTGACGTAGGACTGCGCGGTTGTCATTAATGATTTCCTTTTGAGTGCGAATCTTCTCATCGAACAATGCTACTTGTGCAGCAACATCGCCCGTTGGAATTGCTTGATCTAAGTGTGCCTTACTTAAGAATCCAAAGATGCCCATTGAGGTGATCATCATTAAGACGAACACCGCAGTGGTCATGTACACCTTCATTAGTTTAGGGATTTTATCCCAGTTAGCCTTTAACCAACTAGCACAGACTAGTTTCGCTAGTTCGAGTGTTGTACCCATAATGATAATAGGTATCGACGCAGCGGCAAAAATAGCGGCCAAACCTACTACGGAATAGTAGATTGCGACCGCCGAAATTGTAAGACCTGTGATTAATAGTAAGTAGGCTAAGTGCATAATACCTTTATACTACACTCGACAATTCAGTTCCGTCAAGTAAAACGACTGCTACGTCGTCATAAAGGTCAGCCAAAGCATCTGGCTTGTTTACTGTAATTGATTGTAACTCACCGCGCCCAGCAGTTGCATTGTATGTGTTGTATTTTTTAGTATATGCATCACGAGCAATTGCTTGTCCAACTAGATAACGGATTGCTTTAGCAGTACTATCAATAGTTACTGCGCCACCAGTTGTTGGTGCAAATGTTGTTGCAATAGCTTGTACCGCAGGCAATACAAACGCATCACGATCATACTTAACTGTAAATGCTAGTGCAGTTGGTACGTTATCAGCAACTGATGTGTCGGCACTTGTTACTTCAACGTCAATAATTTGTGCATCTGCGTGTTTTGTAAGTTCTTCGATAATAAATTGGAAACGCATATTGCCGCGAGCTAAACGCTGACCGTTAGCATCTGAACTAGGCTTAGTAGCATATGAATCCCAGTTGTATGGGTTTACTGCACCGTTAGCTGGTGCTGCCGCATTCCAAGTTGCTGTACCTGCACCCATTGTTAATACGACTCTGTAAAACCCAGGTGCTAGTTGGTTTAAGTCTTGTTGAAAACCTGATGGCATTTTAATGCTCCTCTAATATGATCTAATATTTATCGCAAAAAGCGGCTTACTCGTAAAATACGTGGTTACCGATTCTGCCAACTTTTTTCAAACGCCAACCCGGGCGTACATACGTTGCATGAAAATGCTGTGCGTTTGCGTATTTTAAGCGGTAATCGCTATATTCACCTTCTGCTAGTGCAACTGCAATACGCTGGCTTTCTACCCAACGAGGATCATCTTCTTTAGGCATACGTGCCCTAGGGTGCCACCACGAGAACTGTTTTGGTTGCTGGACTACGCCACATACTGTTTTGGGGAAGTTTGGGTCTTCTACCCGATTTAATGTAACTATTCCGACTGCTACTTTGCCCTCTTCCGGTTCACCGCCGGCTTCGTGGAATATATTACGTGCTAGACATTGTATGTCTTTCTTTGTTAACAATGGTGTAATAAATGAGTTAACAAGTGCGCCTAGTGTATCATGTGTTTGGTAAGCAATTTGCTTAATTAAACCAGGCTGTTCTACTTCTGTTACTTCTTGTGCTTGTACTACCGTTACTGCTAATAACGCCGAGGCGATTATTATAGTTTTGATTGTGCGTATCATGTTTTTCTCCTTTACGCTGGATAAGGAAATCGCTAGTTCCCCCTTTATGTGGCTCTTAAATTCTCCTTTATGAAAAAGCCGATACTACTAATAGTGGTCCGAAACCCTTCGGTACACTATATAATTAGTCCATATCTCACCCGAGAAATATAGTACTTTTAGTTATCCTACCCTCGACGCATCTTAGATATTTCTATAGCGTCTGCTTGGCTAAAAACCGGTACTGCATTGCTCTTGTGCATTGTAGCAATACCAACGATTTTATCGCCTGTGTACACCTTTTCCGGTGCTTTTGTTGCTACACCAGCACCACTATCTAAACTTTTAATATGCCCAGTAGTGTTGCGGTGTGCAGGTATTTCATACATTTTGGACAGCGTAGGTGCTGCCATAGCACGGCTACGCTTTTTGTCCTCTTGTTCAGCGCCGTGGCGCTTCATCAGGTCTTCCCAAGATTCTTTCAATTCTCTCGCCTTTCGGGCAGCATCAGCATTGCGATACTTTTGCTTGCCCTTTTTCTTACCTGTTGTAGACAGCCACGGTCCTTCAAGATGCATTGTCATGCTAGGTCCTTAAAACCCTTTTGGTTGTGGCCAAGCACCGCCTGCGGTTACGTTCGGAACATAACGATAGCGTTCTGCCCGGCCTAGGTTGCGGTCGGTTACACCCTTGTTAAAACCATCGTTATATTGAGTATCGCCAACGGAGGTGTTGTAAGTTGAGTTATAGCTCAACCCATTAAACCCTGTGTGGTAACCATGCTTGAACGGAGTGTCGCCTTCCGGAATAGCATTTTGTACACGATGACCGGTTGCAGTTGTTTGGACAGCTTTGTCGAACGCTTGGCTAGGATCAACACCTAGTTCGCTGATAACTTCATAGCGGCAAGCACGACCCTTGGCATTGTTGTAGTCAGTTGGAATGCTTACAACGTCACGTGGGTTAATCTTAACGATAACAACACGGTCACCAGTGCTACGACCAAAATGTGGCAGGTACTCTTGGCTACAGAAGTGCAAACCATTTGAGCAAGTGTTGTTAGCTTCATCGTCAACTTCGTTACGTGGCATCGAAACGATAGTACCTGGACTATTGTTCATAGTGCCCGAGTGAATGTCCTTGAAGTCTTCGCGGACCTTCTTGTACGCAAGGAAGTGACCATCTGGAGTAATTGGAAGGTTATTCTTTTCCAAGAAACCATACAGTTCATTAACACTACGATAGCTCGGATTGTCCATTAAGTTTTCCATGAACAGCACCAGCGGCTTAATTGGAAAGCCGTCCTTGAGCATTTCGATCATACGAGTCGAAATAGCGTTGTGCATTTCCTTACCTTGCCAGTAAAGGGTTTCGCCCTTAATGCTAACAAAGCCCATACCAAAGTCAAGAACAACTTTCTTGGGTTCGATAACATTCTTAACAGCTTCCCAATCTTCTGCCTTGATAGCATCGATTACCTTTTGGTAAGTGATGTGGGTCTTGCTAATTGTATGTGGCTTGTTGTCGATAACTACGACAACGTTGTTGCCTTGGATGATATATGGATAAGTCATTTTAAACGCCTTTCGAATTGTCTACGAGGTTAATATAATCTGCAATTTCTGTGTTGCCTGCACTACTTAGATGGCGGAGAACTGGATATGCTGTATTCAGTTCAACCACTTTATTTTTAATACTCTCCAGCACTACTTCAACATCGATAGGACTATTAAACTTGCGGAGAACAGTTGCAAGTGTGTACTTTTCATAGCGGCCGGACTTGCGAGTCATATTCAGTTCCTCTACAGTTTTGGCATACACGCTGTTTGGGTCCACATGCTTTACAATATCTACATTATACTGCATTGGCTTCGGACAGTCAACATAATTGAGCAAAACGTGGTGGATATCTTTGGCTTTAAGGCTCTTAACTGTGTCAACAATATGATCCTTTAAGTTAACCCAATTTGCTTGGAGTTTAACTGCATCGATATCGCTCTTGCGGACGCCGTAAATGGTGCTTGGAAGATTTGGAATACCAGTCTTGTCCAAATCGGCCCAATCGCTTACACTAAGGCCAGGCTGCAAGTCAACTAGCTGGAAGCCGCTTAGGGGCAGATAGTAGTAAGTTTGGCTAGCATCAAAGCTGTCCAATTTACCGGCATCGCGCCATACCTTTTCCTTGCTAGTGTGATAGCCGCCGTAACCCTTTTCTTCCATTTTAAGAATGGTTACATTCTTGCCAATACCGGTACCGGTACCAGTTGCACGTTCCTTCTTGAGCAAATCGCTTGCATTGAAGATACGGTTCTTTGGCGGATTGTGCAGGGCCTTAAAGAACGCAACCGACTTTATTGGCTTGAACCGGTTAGCTGGTTCTAGCACATACACATCGTGATAGTTGGTGGTTGTGTAGTCAATATTCGCATTACGCCAGTGATAACGAGCACGTTCAGTTGCACCAATCTTAGTGTCGTTAACAACAAATTGTGTGCCTGGCCCAACATTGATATCCCAGAACGATTCATTGTTTTGACGCCAATCACGATACTCTTTTAGCGTGTTGCAAGTATTAGAGCCCCGCGACTTATCAAACGCACGGACAGTGATGTTGTACTTCTTAGCAAGGTCGGACAGTTTGAACTTAATGCTTGCATGGCGGACTCCACAAGTAACTGTTACTAGTGGAATGCCGTGTTGGTTAATGTAAGCTGCAACTGCTGCACGATACAGAATAATATCGCCCTTCTTAACAAGGTAGTGCGAGCGTTCCCACAGATTTTTAATGGCGTCTGCTTCTGTTGCCACTTTGTCAAGCAATACTGCATTAACTGCTTCGAGCTTACGCTTAATAGCAGCAACAGTTTCTGGAATGTACGACAAACCTTCACGCGATGCTTGGAAGTCCAATTCACCAATAGCAAACTCCATAACAAGGCCGCAGCTGAGCAAAGATGCAACATCGCCCAAGTCTTCCAAGTTTGGAATATCAATTGGGTAAGCAATATTGCCCATTACCGCAGTCGATGTGCGATAGCCATTGTTAATGTGTACACCGGGGATAACGTCCTTTTCCTTGTAATCAACAAGTTCGAACGTAAAGTTGTTTTGGCTAGAAATAACTGGCTTCAGCTTGAACCACTTGTAAACTACACGAGCTTCGTGCCAAAACTTATCAAAGTCCCAACGATCATTTACGCTGAACTTAACTTCAACACCTGCTGGCTCATCACTAGCTTCTTCGGCCATCTTAGCAATGCTAGGAATACCTGCATCGTTAATAAAAGCAGAGTAGATACCTTTTACGCCATCCTTGATAGCAGTAACAGTGAAGTTGTCGGTGTAGCTAAATGGTGACTTGGAACCTAGACCCAGCGCACCAATAAAGTCGTTGCTGTTAGTCTTAGTTGATTCAAAGTAAGTGGTGTAGATGTTAGTAACTTGGTCATGGGTTAGGCCAGTACCGTAGTCACGGATACTAAACCATGGTTCAAGTTGAGTAGGCAGATGTACGTCAAATGGAGTATCACCCTTGCCGGCTGCAATATGACTGTCTACAGCGTTGCAGCTCAGTTCGCGGATAATTGCACGGATCTTGTTAGCATACAAGCCCGAGCTAAGAATGTTAAATGCTTTAGCGGAGTTGCGAATACGGAATTCGCCAATTTCAGCAACGTTAGAAACAATAGCTTCGTTTTGCGGAGCATTATGTAACAGCATTGGGTAAACCTTTCTGTGTGTGTAATTTCAAACTATGTACATATTATACGGCCAAACAGCCGAAATGTCAACCGAAATCTAGCTACGGTTTAGCCAATCTTCTTCTACAATCGTTGTTAATATGTGTTCTAAGTCCATTCCGCTAAACTTTTGGCCCAATTCGAGCTCTTCGTCTGGGAAGTCTTGCCAATCTTTTACACCCAAAATTTCCATTAATTCCCATCGGGTAATTGGCTCACAGCGTTGGTGTGCTACCCAAACCACTGTCATCATTGCACAGGCAAAACAAACCTCGTCACGCTCTACATCGTGTTCTTCTAACCATGTTACAGTTTCTTGTAGATAATAATCAATATCTTCTACACGTAATTCTAACTGTGTTATCCAATCGCGAGTGTCATCGCGTGTCCAAGGTTTATATGCCATATCGAACTCCATGTCCGATATTTATTACTTGCCAGCAGCTTCCTTGCGAGCGTTCTTAACCGTTGTTACATCGTTACGAACTTCCTTGCATAGCTTTGCAAGTTCTTGTAGTGCCTTACGAACACGAGTACCAGCAGCGCCGATTTCCTTGTCGTAAAACTTTTCAAAATCGCCTTCTGCTTCTTCTAGAATCTTTGTAAATTCTTGGTATCTATTTGTAGCCATTTAATTCTCCTTTGTGAAGAGTGTAATCACTCTACTGTAATAATTTAGCAAATTAAAATTAAGGTGTCAAGAGATCTGACACAAGTTCCAAAATTAAACTGACGGAGTACTGTTAGTAGTAATATTGTTAGAAGTTAATTGAGTTCCTTGTTCAATGCCATAACAAACTGCATTTGCCGGAGCAACTGTTGATCTCACAACTACATAATAACCAGGGCTAACGACTAATCCAGTTCTTTCTAGGACTCCTTTCGGTAGTAACTCTGTTTCAAATTCGATGTAGCTATCGGTACTTTGCACAGTTGGGCTAGTTCCAATAGACACTCTGAACTTCCCAGGAACATTAGACTTATTGATAAGATTTAATGACAACACGGTTGCCATGTCATTGTTATTTGTATATATTGCTTGAGGAATAGTAGCAAGTAGATCCCTTGCACCTAAAACACCATTAGTTGCCATGTTAACTCCATTAACTGATATTATATTTATGCGTGTTTAACACTAGTTTTTATTAGTGATAATGTTGTATATTTCTGCCCAGTTCTTAACAACTGGATACTGGCAGTTGTGATCCATGTTGTGCCCATGCTCAACTAATAAACTTTTTAAGCCTAATTTATACCCAGTATCAGCATTTTCTGGTTTGTCTTCAATCCAGTAGAGCCCAGAGTCTTTATATAATTCAAGTTCTGCGTCTTTAGGTGAATTTGTTTCAATGCATATAACACTTTCAATAGCTGTACCGAAAATCTTTCTAAGATTCATTTCTCGAAGTTTAGCTGCATTTTTGTCTGAGCTAAGGCTAGTTATTACACGGAATTGGTATCCGTGTTCTTCATGTAACCTCTTAACATAATGCGTAGAATCTCGCAATGCTGGAAGGAATCCGATTGCAGCACTTTCATTAAACGCTTTAACTCTTTGCAGAATTTCGTCCATGTCAGTGTTAACATAATGGTGCGTTAAGTAGTAGCTCTTTTTGCCAGCTTCATTAAACTCGTAACCGTGCTCTGTCATCCAAACTCTGAATGCCCATTCCCAGTCTAAGAGTACGCCGTCTGCGTCTGTAAGTATAATGCGATTTTCCATACCTTATTATAACGCAGGTATGCTAATAACGCAAATAGTTTGGTTAACCGATATTTGTTGAGCTGACACCCGGGCCAGCTGTGGCACCGTCAACTCGCGGGTCACCAACTCTGTGAACAGCTTTGCCTTCGATTGTAACTGTACCACTGCCACCTTTTGCTGTTTGATTACCTGCAGCGTGGACTCCGCCGCCACGGGGATTATATTGGCTATCATTTTGGCTGCTAGTAGTTTGGTCTACTAAAGCAACTTTTTTTCCGCCGATTGTAACGGTAGACGAAAGCCCCGTGTCAAACGGAGCTCCGCCATGTACGTTAGTATCGCCTTCTACCGATACTGATCCCATTATACTAATTTAATTCCACTAGTAGACTCAAGGAACTGTTTAGCAAAAGTTTCATCAGTAGCTTCTGCTACAGTTACAGTTGTTTTAAGCAACTTAACGTCTTTATCAGGATGTACTGTAAACAAGTAAGGCATTAGCCCCGGCCCTTGTTGCCCCATACCGATTACCATCGGGCGCGATAGCTTATAGTAAGCATCAGTTTCTTCTACTAGTTTAGCTACTAGTTCTTCGCCTGAAGTTAGTTTTAAAGTAATTACTTCGCCTACTGTTACGCCCTTGTCGATTAACATATATTATCCTTGTAAGTGTGTTTTTAGTTCTGTGAATCCACCAATGAGGTGTTCATCGATGAAAATTTGTGGTACTGTTCTTGCGCCCGGTACTGCTTCTAAAAGTTGTTCAGTAGTGTAACCGTGGCCAATTTTCTTTTCTTCAAACTCAATGCCCTTGATCTTTAGCAAGCCTTTAGCTTGATCACAATAAGGACAATTATCTTTACTCCATACTACTGCTTTCATTCTGTTACTTCCTCTTTAGTTTTCATTACTAAAATCTTGCGATCTTCCCATAGCTTATCGTTTTGTGTTTTTAACCGTTCGATGTTTTCTTTTAGCTTTGCTATTTCTTTACGTTCGTGAGCGTCTTTGCTATCTTCTTTCTTGCGAGGTTCAACCTTAATAACACACGGGCTATCGATTTTAACTGACATCACGTGAATGCTATTGCTCCAATTGAGTAGCTTGTCGCTTAACCAATCTAAGAACTGTACACGTAAGCACTTGTTCTTTTCTTCAATGTCGTGAAACTTGTTTAGCCAACTTTGCATTTCTAAAGCGTCTTTACTCGGACCGCTCTTACGAGCTTCATCAATGCGCTCTTGCGTTAATCCTGCGATACTATTTGTTACTTTTGTCATACTGTATCTCCTCTGTGTAATTTATAAATTTGGTAATTCGTCGTAGTTGATGCTATCGCTCATAACGCCAATAACATAACTAGTCGATTCCGTTTCCTGTAATGCCGATTGCTTCTTACTTGTATCAGTGTGCTTATTAAACCAAGGAATCGGTGTTGTCTTTGGTGCAGATTGCATGTACTTAATGCCGATGTCTTTTAGTGCGCCAACTGCTGTATAGTCAACAAAGTCCTTAAGAATGTTAGCATTAAGCCCAATGACCGGTCCCTTCTGGAACAAGTAGTCTGCCCATGCTTTTTCTTCACGGATAACGTCTTCATACATAGCATATACTTCTGCTTCGCATTCTGCTTTAACTGCTGCGAATCGCGGGTCTTCCTTAACTACTTGATTAATCAAGTAAGCAGTCCACCCCTTGTGTAGCAATTCGTCTTGTAGGATCAAACTGATAATGTTGCCATTACCGATAAAGATCTTGTTCTCAACCATTGCTAGACTTGTAGCAAACGATACCATAAAGCGGAATGCTTCTAATGCGTAACTTGCATGTAAGGCTAACCAAATTGCCTTAATGTGTTCGTGCTCCTGTCTTTCAGGAAGCAACCCTAGCTCTTTAGAGCAGTTCATTTGATGCAATGCTTCGTAGTAACGTCCAACACTACTAGCCATATCAACAATTTCTTTAGTGTCATGAATTGTATTAAACACATCCTTGGGCACATTGTAGATGTTACGAATGATGTGGCTATAGCTACGGCTATGAATGTTTGTTTCGAAGAAGGTCCAGTTATACACTAGAGCTTCTAATTCAGGCAACGAAACGACCGGTGTAAAGATTTGGCTTGGGCCTCTGCCTTGCAAACTATCTAATGCTGTCTGACGCAATAGGTTGCTAGTAAAGATGTGTTTAACTGCATCACTGGCATCTTTAAAGTCATTAGAATCTTTAGTCAGACTAATCTCTTCTGGCACCCAGAAGAACCCGCGAGCGGTAGTTTCAAAGTTTGCAATCTTTGGATACTTACATTCTTCGAATCGTTGGATAGTAACCGGACCTTCTGGGTCAAGGAACATCTTACGGTGCAAATAGTCTGTTTTTGTGTTTAGGTCGTACTGTGCCTTACTCATTGTTTGCTCTCAATATAATTTTACCGCTATCTAGATATACTTCTTCAACTGTTACTAATTTATTGTCTATTAAAACATATACAGGCACATCTGGAAAAGCCTTTTTGGCAGAAGCACCACTAACTGGCCTAGCTAATGATTGCCAAAGAGTTAATATCTTTTGGTGGATGTCGTATGCGTCCATTATAGTTTGCAAGCCTCGCAATCTGCATCAGAATCATTAAAGTCGATAATTTCTAACGGAGCTGCTTCTGCTACTGCCTTAGCACCTTGTTTATTAAGCAAGCTGTAGTAGAATGTTTTAATTCCCCACATATGTGCCATCATTAGATTTTTAGCAATTAATGTAGTAGGCACCTTACGATCTGCAAAGTGCGCTGGATTATAAAAGGTGTTAGTTGAAATACTTTGGTCAACATACGCTGCTAATACTGCTGCTGTCTTTAAGTATGCTTCACAGTCTTTCTGTTCCCACATTAATTGATACTTGTTCTTCAACTTATGGTATTCAGGAACTACTTGTGTTAGGCTTGCTGCCTTTGATTCTTTAGTGCTAATTAGGCTCATTGGCATTTCTATTCCGTTCGTTGAATTAATAACAACGGAACTAGACTCTACCGGAGCAATGGCCATAAGCGTAGCATTACGAACACCATACTGCTTCATGTTAGTGCGTAATGATTCCCAGTCAAGTTCAGGAGTAAAGTCAGTAAGGGTGTTTACACCATTGGCTCTACGCTCCCACGGAAAGACGCCCTTGCCGTACCATGTTTGATCACTATTCAAACACTTACCACGTTCTTTAGCAAGATCAACTGTTGCTTCAGTTAAGTAAAACGCCTGGTGTTCCATCCACGACTTAACATCGTGTAGTGCATCTTTCTCGCCGTATTTGTAACCACGCTTGGCATGCCAGTAGGCTAGATTAGTAACACCAATACCTAGTGGTTGGATTTCATCGTTACTTAACTTACTTTGAATTGACAAATAGTCTTGGTAGTCAAGAATGTTACACAAACTGCGCTGTAGGATACGGCATGCACGTCGCATATCTTCTGGGTTACGGAAAGCACCCCAGTTAATAGACCCTAGTGTACATAGCGCAATGCGGCCAGCATCGTCGTCAAGTCGTTTAAATGTCTTTGTTGGTAATAAAATCTCTTGGCAAAGATTGCTTTGATAGATTGGATCTACTGTAGTATCGAACGGGCCTTGGTTCTGCACGTTGTCGATAAACACAAGGTAGATACGACCAGTGTCTGTGCGCTCTTTTAAAATGCCGCCTTTAAATACTTCTTCAGCTGACATTGTCTTCTTGCGAACGTCTTTGCGCTTTTCGTACTTAACATACAGTTCTTCAAACAATGCGGTGTTGCTGTAGAATGCTTCGTACAAGTCTGGAACTTCGTTAGGATCAAAGAATGTAATTTGTTCTTTGTTTTTAAATCTACGCCAGAAAAAAGAATTTAGTACAACTGAGTAATCCATAAAGCGCACACGAGTTTCGTCAGTACCTTGATTATTCTTAAGAACAATTAGATCATCAAACTGATAGTGCCAAATAGGATAGGTTACAGTAGCACTTGCATTACGGATTCCACCCTGCGAACAACTGCGTAAATCACCGAACCACTTCTTTAAGAAGGGAATCATGCCAGTATGCATGATCTCGCCACCGCGAATTGGGGAGCCCAATGGGCGAAGTCGACCGATTTCCAATCCAATCCCCGCACGTTTACTGGCATATTTCGCCATCATTTCGCCAGAGGCAAAAATACTGTCAAGGTCGTCATCACTACGGATGAGAACACAACTGCTGAACTGCTTAGTCGGCGTACCTAACCCAGCAAGCACAGGAGTAGCAAGAGTGAATAGTCCGTCACTTGCACAATTATAGTATTCCTTAATAAACTTCATACGAGCAGCATTAGGCTCTTCTTTATGGAACACGGTAGCTGCTGCAACCATATATCTAATCTGCGGTGTTTCATAGATATCTTTTGTGGCGCGATTGCGAACTAGGTACTTCTCGATTAACTGCTCAATTGCTGCATAAGAATATTCTTCATCCTTCTCATGCTCTAGCATATCGTTCATTTTATTCCAGTCGTCTTCTGTATACCACTCTAGCAATTCCGGAGTGTACAAGCCAACTGCAATATTTTTCTTTACGATTTCGTAGAGGTGCGGAACCTCGTAGTCTCCATATACATCTTTACGTAGCATCGACAATCGTTGTTTGCCTGCTACATATTGATAGTTGGTGTGTCCAACATCTGGGTTTGCTTCTACGTCGATTAAATCAACAATCGCTCGTAATGTAATTTCGTCAATTTCTTGTGTAGTGATACCATCATAGAAATGCGGCTGACTTTTAATTTCAATCATTGACTGACTTACATCAGCAATGCCGCTACACACTTTTGCAATCTGCGTTTGCCACTTTTCTACTGCTAGTGGTTCGCGATTACCGCTTCTTTTAATAACTGTTATTCTGTTCATTGTCTTCACTTTAAAATGAAATGGCTTTCTAATACTAATCTTTAGGAAGTATTTAGTGACGACTTTTTAGTTTGGAAACCTTCTTGGAGGCGGCGTTTTATGCCGTAAAATCAATGATTTATTAACAAACACAAGAGTCGTTTAACCTTATCATGTGTATAATGAGAATTATATACACACTTAATGATAAAGTCAACGACTTCTGGTTGATTACGACTGCGATGTATAAGAATAAATGAATGTGCCAGCATCGTTTGCTAACTCATTCGAATATTTTAGTTGGATTGAGAATGGACGCTGTCCGTAGGCGCCAGTATATGCGCTACCAGAATGCGATAGGAATGACGCACGGAAATCTAAAGTATATGGCTTTGCGTTGTCTTCAGCGCCAGTGTAATCATAGTCATCGCTCAATTGAAGCGTAGCGTGAATTAGATCTGCTACAATTGTAATTACACCACGACGAGTAAAATTGTATTCTGTACTTCTATATGTATAATCGATCTTGTAGGTAATCGAGCCAGGATAATCACCTGCGCCTTCTCCCATTCCTGCTGCAGGGCCAGGGATGCCATTTGAGTTAGTAGATGGCGGTAATCTTAGCACTGGCGCATATGACCCAGTCGATGTAACTCCAAGGTTATTTCGTAATTCTCTTATACTAAAAGTATTGTAAGTAACGTGTCCAGAAACTTCCGGAACATACGGAACGCCAACGTAATCGGTTGTAGGTACTGCTAAATCATCAGCACGATCTGACTTGATGTTAGAAACTAAGTTTCTAAATTTTTTGTAAAATATCTGTGGGAACTCTGCTGTTAGGTTGCCGCCACCGTTATTACCGACATTAACCAACTTGCTATTATTAACATTTGTTCCAGAACCTAAATATAAGTAAACCGCATGGTGTTTTACATTATTAAATTCACAGTTAGTAATTACTGTATTTCTAGGACCATACTGTTCGGCAATAGGGCCAGCACCGTCGCCAGTGCCCATAGCATACTCGCCAACTGCTGGATCGCCACCAAGTACAAACCCCTGTCTTAGATTTGTAAAGTAGCATCCCTTAAATGTATTATCAGTAATATCGTTTTTAGAAAATAGTCCGTAACAGAATCCAGACAATGTTACATTATCAAAAGTGTTATAGCTACAGGTAACAATCGACGACTCGGCAGTCATTGATAATGCTCTGCTGTTAGTTTGGACCGTACCGTCCCAGTTGCCCTTGATATTTAAATCAGTAAATGTGCTGTTGCTAACAGAATTAAACAACATAGCTACTTGGTCAGTAGTATTAGTAAACAGAGTGAACCCAGTTAACGAAATGTGTCTTGGCTGCGTAATTCCAAGCGTAGGCTCTGGATCTGGATTGCCGATACTTGAACTATCGTTAACAAACACTATTGCAGTTGAGTTACCGGAATACTCTAAAATAGTCTTTTCAGCGCCGGCACCTACAATAGTTGCATAACTTGGAATATACAAAGTGCCTGTAATGTTATATACACCAGCTGGCAATTCTAAAGTTACACGAGCTTTAGCACCGTCGGCTGTATTTTCTGATGCTTTAGTTGTAGAATTTAAAAATAATTGGTCAATTGCACGTTGTAGCGCAACTGTGTCATCTGCAATGCCGTCACCTTTTGCCCCAAAGTCATAAACGTTAACACGATCATCTAATCGATCTTGTAACTTTCTAAAAATTGGAGAATTGGCATTGACACCTGTAGTAATCGACGGATCGTTGATCTTGTACAGGTATTGAACTAGATTAAGGATATTACCATTTACAGAAAGATCATTTTCTGTAAGCACTTTAATATTATCTACATATGGCGCACCTTCTGCTACAGATCCAGTACCGATCCACAGTTCTTGTGTGTCAACAGCCCATGCCATTTCACCACTAGCTAGTTGTGGTAATCCTGTGCCGCTGTTTGCTTTGCCACGGCGAATCTGAATTCTGGAGATTTGTACTACTGCCATAATAATATCCTCTTATTGGATATTTATCAGTTTTCGCGGTAGTATTGTTCCACTCTATTCCACCACTGAGTTTCCCAGTAGCCGAAATCTTCAGGTTTTAGTATAAACTCTTGGTATTGTGGTTCACCCCAGATCATAGGCTTGATTTCGGGCGGTTTAACGCACATGAATACAACACCTTTACGTATGTTAGTACCATGTACTTTATTGTGTGCTAAGGCATACGCAACCATTTGTAAGTAGTAATCTTCAACCCATTCATCTTTCTTGGGCTTGTTCGTCTGCTTATGGTCCATAATTGCTTCGTCAGTTAAATGTACACCGACTAAGTCTGTAGTACCTGCATACAGCCCAGGATAGTATAAGCCTACTTCAACACCCCAGTATTCAGTAACGTTCTTAAGCCCGTTTTCAACAATGTGTTTAGCCATCTTGTGGCTTTGTACACTATATGGGTTTGAGCCAGGTTCATTAAGCGTACCAGTAACAATGTAGTCTTCAATGAATTTGTGCATACGTGTTCCACGCGATGCAGCTTCTGTAACAATCTCTGTTGCTTTCTTTTCACCAACAGCTCGGCGCCAAGCCATAAGGGCTGCAACTTTTTCTGCTGGTTTAGTCTTGTCTAAGATTGTTGTAACGGACGGTAATTTGCCTCCGTCTGGCGTAGCGTATAATCGTTTACCTTCTACGCTTTCTCTGTTTAGTGGTGTATAGTTATAACGTTCAGTCAATAAGGTCATACATTAATTATAAACGTATGACCTTATAATGTCAATAACTGATTAAGCCAAATCGCCGCGCTTAGTTGCACTCATAGCCATTTGTGATACTGCGCCAGTGTCATCTTGTTGCTGCGCTACTTCTGGTTCGTCGCTTTGAGCTTGTGTCTTAACTACTAATCCAGATCCGTCGAAACGATCTACTAACTGCTTAAGGATTGGATCTGAATCCCAACGTGCTGCGAAACGATCGTAGTCGATACTAGGAGCCCCGTAATTTGAACCTGCTCTGTTAAGAGCTGTCCAAGTCATCGGGGCTTCTGAGTGTTTATTGTTTGCTGCTGCTTGAAGAGCCCTTAGTGTTAAAACTAAGGGATCTACGCTTTCAATTACTTTTTTTTTGAATTAAGCATCATGCTTAGTTTGCGGCTATATTCCACAGACTCGCGCTTCATTCTGCTTGCCTCAGGTGCTGGAGGTGTGCCTTCTTCGCCTGGTAATGCAGGTAGTTCTTCTTCGCCAGGAACTGGAGGAGCAATGCCACCTAGATCAGGGCCGCCTAGTTCGCCGCCTGCTGGTGCGCCCATTGTCGACTGTTCGCCGCCTGATACGACTGCTAAACCGTTACTCAGACCTTGACGACTTGTTTCAAGTGCTGTGTAGATTGCTTCAAGTGCTGGCTTAACTGTCTCAACGTAACTTTGTGCTACGTCACTGCCTAGTTGGTCTCTTATAGAGTCTTGTAATTCTAAAAGTTGTTCTGCCTTCATAGCAGCAACGTCTTCTAGCCAGCCTGTAATACGGTCAACCATATCCTTAGTTGCCATGATGATCTCAGCCTTGCTTTCTTCGCCTTCACATAGTAACCATGCAGCCTTTGATTCACTTAGGTCGTAACGTAAACGTAGTTCTGCCTTTAGTTCTGTGTTGTCTGATTCGCCTAAGCTAATACGCTGAATAGCCGATTCGATCCAACTATCTGGAACTGACTCGTCCATAGCACGTTTACGGATTGTTGCGAAGTAAACGTTTTCACCTTTTTCTTTGCCGTATTGTTTCTTCATTGATTTCTTCATTCCTGATTTATCAGTTTTTGCTTTAATGTTTTTTTCTTCTGCTTTTTCAGCTGGTGTCATTTCGCGTTCTGCAATTGCTTGGTTAATACAATCAAGGAACAAACGAGTCTTTTGATAGTCTGCATTTTCTAATACAGAATCATAGCTTTCGTTCATTTCGATCTGACTTAGCTTTGTGCGTAGCTTATTACGTGCATCTTCTAGTTGCACGTCGCTGAACTGTTCTAGGTTAATCTTGTACCCGAACTGTTTTGCAAGGCCTTCGTTAAGTGCCTGCGCTGTTACTGGTTTTGAAAATTCTCTAATTTGCATGATGGGGCTTCCTCAGCTGTTTCTTATTACGTATTTATACAAAAGAACCTTTAAACATTCGAGAAATTTCGCCTTTGTATTGTCTAGCTAACAACTCGCTATGTTCTAATCTATCTAATAATATCAAGTATCGACCTGTATCCTTAGTTAGTTTAATGTTATGCTTATACACTTGCGAGTCACAATAGTTTGCCCAATAACGGCTATCTAATGTTTTAATCTCTTTAAACTTGCGTATCTGTACACAACTATACGCTTTTGCGGCTAACAATGCACAGCTTTTGAGAAAGAACTCTTCAACTAACTCTTTAGTCTTGTAATTAAACAACCCCCAGTTTTCGCTAGGTAACTGTCTTACTAGATAATCTTTATACACAGTATCACCGTTAGGTAATACAGTAATAGGCAACTGCTTATTAAGTTCTATAGTGAACTGTTCAGCAAGTTCTCTAATTACACGTTTTTTAGGTTTATTGGTATGTTTCATTGGCTACTATTGTAGGATCCTTCATCCCTACTTTAATTACCAACGATTTGCGAATCATGGCCTGAACTCTGAACTGTTCCTGCTCGGTTAAGCTGGACAACTTAACTGGCTTTTTCAGTTTTTCTAGCAAAGCTGTTTCTTCGTTAGTTGTCCAAACAGAGAAATTATCAAGGAGGCTATAAGGATCCTCCTTGATTTCTTCTAACACTCCGCCGACTAATTCCGTTATTTTCATAGACCGGCTAGTCGCTTAATTGATTCCATCTGTGCATTAGGATCCATTGCAGGATTAGCAGCAGCTGGAGGTGGTGGCGGAACTTCTTGGTCTGGAGCAGCACTTGCATCGTCTTCATCCATTTCGAAGTTATCTCTGTGTGGTCTTGCTAGTCCTAGTTCACGGCGTTTAGTTGCTAAGTCCTTTTCGATTGCATTAAAAATGCCATCCATTGCATTCATGTCTTTCGGTAAGAAGCTACCATAGTGCGGTGCAATTAACTTTTCGTGTGCCATCTTTGCATACTTCTTAGCAGCCATGTACTGTTCCGGAGTTTGTACACTCTTAACAACTCTAGCTAACTTTGCTAGTAATTGTGCTTGTTGTGAATGCTGCTCTTCGCCGCCTTCTTCCATTGAGCCCATTGTTTGTGTTTGACCTGTTTGGCCAACTACATCAACTTGGTCGCCTACTTTAATAGTAGGTGCAGCTTGTGCGCCTGCTTCGCCGGGTGCAACTTGTTGAGCACTAATTTGTACTTGGCCTTGAGCAGCAGGAGTTGCCATGCCTTTTGGTACTGTAGTTTCTACGCCAGTAACATCGTCTTTATATGTTACGTTACCTGTGCTAGTATCTACACCAGTGACCTTAACTGTTTCGCGTAAGGTAATATCTTTAACTTTCATTTTGTTCTCCGATGCTGAGTTCAGCACTTTGTAATCTATCTATATGTTTATATAGCTTTTCTATATGGCCGCGAGCACGTAATAGTTTAAATGCCAAGTTCTCTACTGAAAACTCACCGCCTTTTTCTAATCCTGCTTGGCGCAATCTACGAATGTCTTCGATAGTTGCTTTTGCTTGTTCTAGATTGTTTGAGCGCAATGCTTGGTTTAACTTGCCCGCATAGTTACGTGCTTTAGCTTTAACTTCTTCGGGGGTAACTTTAGGCTCGTCATAGCTAGGTTTGCTAATCCATGCATCATTTAATACAGAGTAAATGCCCGCTGAGTGATGCTTTTGCTTGCTGTCCTGTACGTATAACTCTACGTCAATACCGTGTATAGTAATGTCGTATGTAAAGTTGTATTGATTCTTCTTAGCATTGTATAGCTCTTCCAGTTCTGGATTGTCTGCTGGCATGTCAGCGACTAAGTGCAAATCTAAATCTGAGCTGTCTGAATAACCATATGCTGCATTACTACCGCTGATAGTAATGTCGCGTAGATTTAAATTAGGAACTTTAAGAAAGTGTGCAAAGTGTTTAGCAATAAGCATTAGCTTATAGCGCACCTCTGTTTTTAGTTTATTGTTTTCCCATAGTACCGGGTTGAGAGTGTCATGGTACGATATAGGTTGTATTGACAGCTCATCAAATCGCATATTTAGAACTTCATTAAAATGGTAACAACAGTAGAAATTAATCCAGCTACAATGGTAGTTGTTGCGCCGATAATAACTTTGCTCATGCTGTTTGAACTTTCAGCAATTTTACTTGCAAGGCCTTCTACCTTAGTCTCAATGTTAGTTAAACGCTGCTCTAAGTTCTGGTAACGAAGTGCACATAATTCAACGTGTGATTCTAGGTTTTCTTTCTCAATTTGAGTAGGTTGTAACTGCGACATTGACTCTCTCCAAATAGCTCGCTCAGAGCATGGTATTAACTATATTTATTGCTTTTGAAAGAAAACAATATTTGTCGCTGGTCCAGATGTTACAAAAACATCATAGTTTTGTTCCATAGACTCACTTAGTCCACTTATATAAGGTACTGCGTCAAAGTCTTCTTTTAAGTACCCGACTTGATCGTCGTCTATAGTATATAGATAATCGCGTTCTGTTTCAAATTCAAAGTACCAAACATTTATAATTTTATTAGTTTTGAATCCAATTACGTTGCCTGCAATTTCCATTAATTTAGGCGGAGTTACAAAGCTAATGTTTGCCCTAATTCCTAAAGTCTGGATAATTGTTTGAAAGTTTTGCTCTTTCCAACGTAAGCCTTCTGTTCCAGGCACTGGGCGATATTGGCCAGTATTAGTAATGTCGACTGTGGTGTATAAACTATAATGCATGGTATATTTAACAGTCGTAAAAAAAGCCTACTATAAAGTAGGCTTTCCCTTCCCATCTCAAGGAATTAACTATTATTCGTAGTTTTGGTCAAATGTAGCAACGATAGCTGCTGTTACACCAGTTGCACCGAAGTCAGAGCCAACTGTTACGTCGCCTGTACCTTGTAGTGCTAGGTAAACTACATCTGATGTACCGCTAACAAACTGTAGTGTCTTACCGTTTACTGTTTGGTCGCTTGATAAACCAGCAACTACAAATGCGCTGTCGCCTGTACCGTTAGAACCGTGTGCAGTTGTGATCTTTTGGATTGCTGCATTAACTTCGTCGTTAGTGATGTTTGTCTTGCTTAGTGTAACGATAAGTGTACGTGGGCCAAGGCCGTTTGCCTTAACGTTCTTTAGGTAATTTGCACCTACTGTTGTATTGATTACTGATGGCATAATATTTCTCCTCTTTTGTCATCAACGCCCACACTCTGTGAGCTTTGTATATGTATTTAGTATTGGAGGAGAAAAACTAGGTCAAACAGACAATTTTTGGCGTAGAGATTTAAACCAGTCTGCAGAACCTTCTTTAAGTTCTGGATACTTTTTAGCCATATCGTCACGGAACTGCGCTAGTCTAGGGCTGTTAATGCCGCCCGCAGCAGCGATAATGCTTTCTGCGTTGCCTAGGTCGTCTGCACTAGCATTAGAACCTAGTACTAGTTTAGCAATTTCATCAATATTATGAGTAATGACTTCGCCTGTAGCGCGATTCTTTAGCGCACCGCCAAACCCGTCATATTGGAATGTCTTAGGAGGGTGCCCTGGAATACTGTTAACTAAACTAGCAAGTGCCAACTGTTGATCAACACCTTTATAAGGGCTGTCTTTTACAGAATAGTCATGCTCGTGATGCTGGCCAATGTCGTGAGCATGTTTCATTGTCATTAGATCAACTTGGAAATACGTTGGCAATCCGTTAACTTCTCCGCCTGTCGGTAACCCAACATGCACATTTTTACCTATTTGCAATGCTGGGAATTTCTTGCCCATATACTGTGCAAGTGCTACACGCACAGCCTTATCGTCTGTTTCTGGCGATAATCCTAGCTTAGGTTTAATAAGATCTGTATCTACAAACACATCAACATCGCCAGAGTCTAATTTAGTAGTACCCTTTTTGGCGTAGCGATGTTCTGGATCAAAGCTGCCTGCTCCGCCTGCTCTCCAAAAGCCCGAGTCACCGAGCCCAGTTAAGATCGGTTGTAACTGCTTCTTAATCTGTGCAAACTGTTCCTTAGTAAGACGTACTAGCACACCCTTAGTAGGGTTATTAGCAATATCATCAATACCTAGCTTTTTAAGTGCGTTACCGCTCATTGCTTACCTTCCTGAATCTTTTTAATGCCACGCTTAAACTTAGTAGGATCGCTAGACTTAATTGAGTTGATAAAGCGGCGTTCTAGTTCAGCAGCAGTTTCTAAGTCGTAGTTCTCGCGAATAAGATCCAAAAGATTAATAGCACTTTGGATTAAGTTTGAGCCTCTAGACTCAATAACTAAATCGGCATCTCGGCTTAGGCCAATGTCGCTTAGTTCTTGTAAAATGGATCTTGTACTTTTACGCATAATGGTTCTTCCAAATGTATTTATCGTATTGTAACATTGAAGTTTGGCAAAAATCAACCTAGTCGATAACCTTGACTTTTATTGTGCAGCGCAATATAATATAAATACTATCATGCACATTGTACGTAGAGTTTTATCTTCAGAATACGGAAAGTATCGAACCCATTTAAAGGCACTAGATACCGACAGCAGAATCTTACGATTTGCTGCGCCAGTGACTGACGATGTTATCGATTCAATATGCGACAAGATTGAATCAGACCCACAACACCATGTGTTGTTTGCAGTCGAAGATGAAAACTTAGATTTTATAGCAGTTGGACACATAGCTGTGTTTGACGATATGGAACTAGCATTTTCTGTACTCAAAGAGCATCGTGGTAAGGGTATAGGCAATCAGTTAATGAAGCGTGTTATTCAACATTGCCGTGTTAACGGATACCTAAAGGGCTTTATGGTGTGCTTACCGCATAACTCTGCGATTAAGCACTTGTGCAAGAAGTATGGTATTGGCGTACATACAGAGTACGGCGAGTCCATGGGCGATGTAGAACTAGCAAAGCCCGACGTAGTAACCTATATTAATGAAGCGACTAGCTATAATTTAGGGGTATATGACTATATGAGCAAACGTACCTTGTTACCTTGGACGATCTTGTCACATTAAGTCTTGCAGTAATCTCGAAAGAGATATATAATAAGATACTTAACAATTTAGGTATTTTAGTAAACTAACACACACAGGAGAAAAATATGTTTACACCAGAAACAATTATTGACACAGTAGAAACAGCAAAGCTAAACGCAATCGAAAAGGTTGTAACTAATGAAGCACTACGCGATAACATTCGCGCTGCAATCCGTGCAGAAGCACAATTTGCCAAAACAATCGTAGCAACTACAAAAAACATCACTAACGAGTTCGCACACTTCAAGTATGAAGAAGTTGCTAAAACTGTTACAACTCATTTTACTAATTTCTTCGACACAGTCAAGAAAACATACAGCAAGTAATCATTTCACACACAGGAAAATAAAATGGAAAATACACCAAAACTACCAGAAGTAAAGTTCAACAAGAACGGCTACGAAATCCGTACAGACATTCTAGCGATGGCAAAAGACCAAATTAACAACGAATTTCAAGTTAAATTCCAAGGTTGGTCAATGACTGCTCAACGTGATGAAAAGACCGGGCAACTAGTTACTACAGTTGGCATGCCTGAGTATCCAGGGATGGACAAGGTTCTAGAAGCTGCTGAAAAGATGTACGGCTTTGTAAATCAAAGCACAAAGAAGTAATATTATATTATTAAATTAACAACGTATCGCGTATAACGCTTATTATAAGAAGAAAGGGCTCTTAGGAGCCCTTTCTTATTTGTCCAAACTTAGTCAACTAAACTGCAACCTCGTGCGTTATTAGTATTATCCGTATAAGGAATATATTATGTTAATGAGGGCAACCGATGAAGCACTTAATCAGAATATTGATTATGACGTTATTACTGAGTCAGAACAGTATCGCTCAGAGTGGACAAGAATACTCGACACAGCCTATGAGTATGAAGCAGCGATCCGTGCAGAGCGTACCGCGGCTAAAGAAAGTCAAACTATTCAGAAGTAATCCGTATAGAGTTACGCATCGCTACATTGGTGATAGCGATGACGATTATGTAGATGATGATTACCTAATGAGTCCGTATCGCAGACAGGACTTGTTTAAAGTTATAGTACTAGATGATAGTATTAGTGATAACGTGCGCTGGCGTTTATTCTTAGCTAGACGGCTAGCAGTATTAATACACCAATCAATATACAATTAATCGATTGCTAGTTGTTTAAATAGATCTGGGTGCAATTTGCCCCATTTACGCATTACTACTGCTGCTTCAGCATTAGCTTCATTTTCAATAGGACTGCCAGTAGCACCATCATCATTACTGGTAATGCGGCCTTCTAAGTCTTGCTTAAAATGTACGAGTTCGTGTGCGAGCGTCCTGCAAACGTCCATGATATGACGATTGGCTACTGTGATATTAATAGCTTCGTTACCATACCCGCCAAAGCTGCTGTTCTTAACACTACTACTAGAGTCAAATTTAAAATCAAACTTTGGTAGACTAGTTAATTCTAGTTGTTCGGCAGCAAAACGAATAAAATCTAACAGAATTTTATAAGTATCTTTCTTATTTAGGCCTTCAGTGAGTATTTCTGTAACTTTCATCGTGTATTTATCGTTATAGTAGTCGCTCGGCTATAATGTTGTAGCCGGTTAAAACACCGTTATCGCCACGCATAAATGTAATACGATAGATACGTCCTAGATTTTTATCTTGTAGTGTAACTGTGACAGTATCGCCGGGATTGTCCATACCGTGTGTGTTACACAATGTAACCCAACTGTTGTTTGGCACTAGATTGCCTGTGCTACCAACTTGTTTAATAGCGTCGCCGCTGATTGCGGCTACGGAGGTCCAAGCACTATTCTTTGTCTGTCCACTAACATTACTAATAATCTGCGGGAATATGCCGCCGCTATTGCTAACACGGAAACGATAGTCGTCAATAGTAAGCTCAGTCTCAATAACAGAGTTCCAAGCTAATCTGCCAAGGCTAGGACTACGGGCTGTTACTGTTGCGTCCAGGTTGACAGTAAAAGCAGTAGGGCTCATTGTCAGCACATTGGTAAATGCGCTACTTGAACGGAACTGGAACTGCCCGTTTGATGCGCCGCCAATGCTAACATCAAAATACATATTATTGCCGGTGCCGTTGTATAGGTTACGGAGAGCACCTTCTCGAGGCATCTGTAATGCTACTCCACTCTCAGCGGCTGTTCCAGCAATGAACGCTGTTGCGGCATTACTGGTAACACCTGTTAGTGTGCCAACACTTGTCAAACTACTTGATACTACTGTTGAGTTTAATGTTGTTCCAGTTAGTGTACCAGCGGCTGCTGTGACTGTGCCACTTGATCCTAATGTAATACTTGTGCCGTTGACTGTAACTGTTGTAGGAATAGTTGGCTTGTTCTTTATATAATCTAAAGCTGTGTTGGTCGCTTGATTCCAATCACTTTGTATCTGTGCGGCTGGTATGGTTGGCTTGCTGATTAAGTCTGTGTAGCTACCGCTAGTAGCCACCGTGGCAAGTGTTGGAGTTCCTGTTACACTGGCATAGGCTATGCTGCCAGTAAACGCTGTTGTCTGCTCTGTGTTGTCTGGGAACTTTATCTTATCTTCGTCAAAGGTCCAAGTAACTTCTGATCCTAATCCCGGTAGTCCAGTAATTAAACTAATAGTAGCGCCGGTGCTATTAGCTGTTACACTATTACGCCATAATGTCTGCGGAGTTGGGCTTGGATTTACCCACACGATTTGAGCTGTTGATGTTAAGTATCCAGCATCGGCGTGATTGCCCCAACTATATGCGGAGCCCCAGTTAGTAATATCAGTGCTGGTTATTCCTGCGGCATCGCTGGCTGTGAATACTGGATCTGTTTCTGTTGTTAGATAGTTTTGTAAATCACTGATTTGACTTTCAGTAATACTAATGCCTGTTGATTTATCCCACGCTGTGAATACAGGATCTGTTTCTGTATATGTTGTTAAGTAGCCGCGAGTGGTTACATAAGTTTCTGTAGCGTATCCAGTTAAACTAGGTATTGTTGGCTTGTTAGTTAAATCGTTATAACTTCCTGAGAACAATGTAGGCTTATTAGATAAGTCATTGTAACTGATAGTTCCTACGCTGGTTAGATAACCACGAGTGGTTACATAACTTTGTGTAGCGTAACTAGATAAGTCGGGCTGAGTAGCACTGATAACTTGATTGTTGATAGTAATAGTTGTACCATCAACTTTAACACCGCCTTTAGTTGTAGTACTGGCAGTAGGAAGTGTATAGTCACTGCCTCCGGATCCACCGCTTACTACATTGCCGCCGGGAGTTACGCCATCGCTAAGGCGCAGAGTTCCATCGGCAATATCAAAAAATAGATTGCCGATTTCGCCAACAAATTGTTCTACGTCGCCGTTAACTAAACCGGCCTTAATTTTACGGAATGCCATTAAAATACCCTAGTTAGAGTATTTATCGGCTAATGAGTTGTTTAATTTTGTCCAGCAAATCGTCATCGTCTCGTGTATCTTCTGACCCGAGTGTATCGTTTGCTGTAAGTTTATCAATAACAGGGCTTTCTTTACCCTGTTCTGCTTTGGCTAACTCTAACTCTTGCTGTAGAGGCGGAACCATTACTGGATTTTGCTGTAAATCTTGGTCGTTATCACTTTGCCCTGCACTAATTTCAGGCTCTCCATCACCATTAATCTTAATGTTGATAGGAATGTTAATAGTGAATTCTTGTGCTCTCATAGTGTTATTTATCGTCGATCTAATGCTTTGATTATTTGTTGATCCAGTTTATCGCTGTAGTAATTCGAGAGATGGCTGCTGTGCCAAATGCTACCACACTTAGTCTAGCACCTGGGGGAACAACTAGATTATAGTCCCTAAGTTCATAGATCTGACCACCAGTTTTAGGACAGGCCATAGTCAATACCGGATAGTTATTGGTCATATTAACTTCTGCTTCTGTGGTGTTGTCAAATGACACCATAAAACTATCTTGGCTGGTATAGTTATATATGGCTGTACTTAGTGCGGCATCCATAACCAACATAATCTGTACAGGGTCGCCGGATTCTGCAGCCACTGTTAAGTTTAGCAGTCGTGTTTGTCTAGTATTAATTTTATTGTCAAACACATAGGGATTTTGTAGTGTGACAAGATGCCAGTATTTGTTAGATGCTAACGATATCTGTGTATTTGATGTTGAGTGAGGGAATCCGTTGAATACTTCTTCACCTTCAAGTGCTGCCATCATTGACGCAACTTTTAGAGTCACAGCGTTACTGCCGCCGGTATTATAACAAACAGCCGCTATCTTAAATGACGCAGACTTAACTTCGAGAACACTGTTATGTACGTGACGGTGGAATAATTCAAACTGGTTTGTTTGAACGTTGAGCACAAAGAATGTTGCGCCAACCCAATCATACTTTATCTGCCATTCGTTATACTCTGCCAAATTAATGGCAGCAGGTATGGTAAAATCAACATCTTTGTACTTCCACTCTGTGGTGTTGGCAACTCCTTGGACTTGACGAGTAAGGGTGGCATTCAAGTTGCCCGAACCGGTAACGCTGAATGTGCCGGTCTTATCGCCATTGCTACTTGCCATTAAATGAACAGTATCATCAACTTGATTTGCTAACCATACTCCATCTGTCATCGAGGCTGCGATTCTTTGTGCGGCTTTGTTAACTGTTTCACCAGTGGCAATGCTGATAGTATAGACTGTGCTGTTTAGGGTTAGTGTCACTGTTTGATTGCCAGTGTAAGAGTTAATCTTCAATGAGTAGATTGCCGCTCGTCCGCCGTATGTGTGTTGTAGGCCAAACTGTGTTCCATTGTAGCCAATGTAGAACGAACTTTCTTGATTCTGTGCTCCAATCATCTGTTGAGTATTAGCGGCCGCAGTATCAAACTTGGCAAGGAATCGCATCACATTAGATTGTCCAGCACGATGAACGGCTAATCGGCGACTTCTAAACACTCCATATGAACCTGCGGTAGTAGAACAGGCTATGTTATAAACACCATCAACCACAGTAGTGCTTCCACTTAACGCAGTATATGTCTGCGTGTCGTTGGGTCTAATGCCATCGTGTCCGTTGAACTGAATTAATGGATGAAGTGAGATGGCATAGGGTTCGCCGTAGAAGTTACCAACTGCTAAGTCTGGTTTAATAGTAGCAATGCCTTCTATGTAGATAGGATTGCTAGACGAGTTGGCTGCGGTCGTAGCACTAATAGGGATAGGATTGCCTGTATCGTTCTTGATCTCTACTTCTGGCATTGTGCCTATATTAACAGTGCCACTTACAGTAATGTTTTCTAATGCCGATAGTGTATCAGCAGACAGGCTAACTGTACCATCAGAGCCAATGCTAACTGTTCCACTTACTGTGGCATTGATGTTTTCTAATGCTGTTAGGCTTGCGGTGTCTAATGCTACTGTACCAGTAACTGCTATGCTACTATTTGACAGTTCAACTAACACACCATCGTTAATTGTGCCACGCATACGATCCCAGTTAGTACCGTTGAAGATCATATTGTAAGACTCGGACGGGATCGATGCTTGCCCTGACTCGCCGTCGTTGGTTACCTGTTCAAATGTTAAGTTGTTTGTCCCATCCCATAACTTAACTTTATCAACAATAACATCACCTTGTAGAGTAATGCCATCAACGTGTGTGCGGACAAGTGGCTCGCCTGCGTCGTTGTAACTCATAGCATTTGTTAAGTCTAATAAATTAGGCTCATTAGGATGCTGGTAGTTGGTTGAATTAGGTTGTTGAACGCCCATGCTTAATAACCCTTAGTTGCCGAGTTGTGTGCCCACGTTAAGTCGTCGCCGTTGTATTTGTTACTGCCTGTTGACATGTATAGCTGAAAGTTTTCTGCGCCGCCGTACTCAGTAAACCAAATACGCACAGGATACCACACACCCGTAGTCAATGCTATGCTGTTTGGATTAGTATTGTAGCCGCCGGTATATCCACTAAACTGATGATAGTTAGTAGCAGTAATGTTAGCTGGTAAAGCGTTATTACCTATCCATATCACCACGTTGTCATCACAACTGATGTGAGTATTGTAGTCTCCAGTGATAGGGACTTGTAAGTATCCTTTCCATTCAAAAGAATATCCTGATTCGAACGGTAAGTCTCCTCGATTACCAAAACTTACATACTCATCAATTTCATATGCGGCTTCTGATATAGGACCATTAGCTGGTGTGCTAAAGAATGTCATATTAAATGTTGTACTACCGTTACTAGCATTAAAATTACCAACATACTTGCGACGATATAATCCAGATGTTTGATTTGCCACTGATGCTACACTAGCAGGTGTATACTTTGTACCTTGTAATGAATAGTTAGGTATACTTGCGGCAGCGGCTGTTAAGTAAGAACCTGAATGAATATACGGCTCGTTTCGATCCATACCTGCCGGAATAGTGTACGCTTGCTCAATCCAAGGACGACCTACAATTAATCCTCCAACGTTTGGATTATCAATAATTCCGTTATCATCATACTGTGTAGGTAATTGTGTAATGTCGTATGTTGAACGAGCATTGCCTCTTGCAGCACGGTCAATAGCCGCTTGATCTAGTTTGGCTTTTTGTCTTAATTCTTTAGTTGCTAAATGAGCAATACCGTTAGCTGACATATTACTCTCCTACTTTATGCTGGTGTCCAGGGTAAGCACTAGGGTGCTGTACTCTAATATCGCTTGGATGCTTGGGATTTTGCCATCCGCCACCAGCGTCTGTAGTCACTGACTCTACATCTGTAATAACTTCGTTAGGAGCATTACTAAACGGACTGTTTGTGCCGTCTGTAGGGTTATCTAAAATATCAACAATTTGCTTAAATCGACGCACATCATCATGCTCGAACTCTTGCTCAGGCTCTGCTACAATAGTAACAACTGGCTCAGCGGCTATTGTGTCTTGCTCAGGGCTGTCAATACCATCTAGTAAGTCTAGCAGCCCTCTAATAATTTCGTTTGCTCTCATAATTGTATCCTGGATCGTATATTTATCGTACCTTTCATTAGGCTATACATATATTATTGTATTTACATAAATATATTTACATAAATACAAAAGGGTTAGCAAATGGAAATATGGAAAACATTAGATCGCTTGCCGGGATACGAAGTTAGTAGCAACGGAAAAGTCAGATCACTAAAGTCAGGATTGCCAAAATTGTTATCAGTGGTAGAAAATAACGTCGGCTACAAATTAGTATGTTTGTATAATAATAAAAAACGAATAACTGGATACGTTCACAGATTAGTTGCAGAAGCATTTATTCCTACTACTTTGAATATACATCTTGCACAAGTTAATCATATAGATAAAAATACTAGAAATAATAGTATAGATAACTTAGAATGGACACACCCTATAGAAAATATGTTGCATTCTACAAATGCCGAACGATATTTTTTATATCAGCGTCTTAAAATTGCAGTAGATCATATGACCGACGAAAAACTCAAATCGTTGTTAGAAACAATAGAAAACTCGTAAGATAAGTACAATATGATTAATAAGCAACCTTTTCAAAAACTAGTACAAGATTTAAAAGACAACGGCAAATACCGTGTTTTTAACGATATTTTGCGTGAAGCGGGCAAGTATCCTACAGCAGTTTGGTATGGGCCGTATAATATCAAGAACATTGTAAATTGGTGTTCAAACGATTACTTAGGTATGGGTCAACACAAAGTGGTGTTAGACGCTATGCATACAGCTCTAGACATGACTGGTGCAGGGTCTGGCGGTACTCGTAACATTTCAGGTACTACACATTACCATGTAGCACTAGAGCACGAACTAGCAACCTTGCATAAGAAGCAACGTGCGTTATTGTTCACATCTGCTTATGTTGCTAACGAATGGACGTTTATTGCACTTAAGAAGATCATTCCAGACATTGTATTTGTAAGTGACAGCAAGAATCATAACAGTATGATTGTAGGGATGAAACACTCGGGCGCCGACAAGTATGTGTTCGAACACAACAATATGGAACAGCTTGAACAAACGCTGAGAAGCGTCAAGGGCACCCCGTGCATAGCATTTGAGAGTGTTTACTCAATGGACGGCGACATTAGCAAGATCAAAGAGATATGCGATCTAGCAGACAAGTACGGTGCAATCACTTACATTGATGAAGTACATGCGGTAGGGCTATACGGAGAACATGGCGCAGGCAAACTGGAAGAACTGGGCCTCCAAGACAGAGTAGACATAGTCAACGGGACTCTAGGAAAGGCGTATGGTGTCCAAGGTGGCTATATAGC